>Ga0209798_10001652_pt1 | contig 13329 bp, 11 predicted proteins | sample DOMMetBare3Fresh_FD_187475 | JGI IMG/M metagenome (GOLD analysis project Ga0209798, IMG submission 187475) | Wetland sediment microbial communities from St. Louis River estuary, USA, under dissolved organic matter induced mercury methylation -... | ecosystem: Environmental > Aquatic >...
ATTCACAAACTTTTTTTTAGATTTCGCAAAAGTTTGACTAGAGTCGGTAGGTCATATTTGCGATTGATACCCCCCAAGATTTTCTAAGCTGCCTGTGCGGCAGTAAACGTTAACGCTGTTAAAAATCCATACAACATTAAAAAGAATCATTCACGAAGCAAACACGATGTTCTAAAGATGCGTATGGATGGGCGCAACTCGGCGGAATGCTGATGGGGCAGGCTTCGATAAGGATGGCAAATGTGGTAATGGGTGTTGGTTAAAACTTAGGCGTGAGCCGCCCCGCCAAGCACCTCAGATGCCCATTGATTCAAGCTCTTACCTGACGCTTTTGCCTTAATCAGCGCTGCTGCATGAAATAATTGGGGTCAGAAATTAAAAGAATTGGGGTCAGTAAAAGAATTGGAAAGAATTGGGGTCAAAAGAATTGGGGTCAGAGTTAAATAAAATTTCTATGTTAGAATTAAGTGTAATAATTAGCAGTTGGGATTTTAAAAAATGAGCAGATTAACTCGTGTTGCCCCTGTTGGAATCCCCCAACATATTATCCAAAGAGGTAATAACAGACAGGTATGTTTTGGCTCTGATGAAGATATGGCTGTCTATGTTAGCTGGTTAAAAGTATATGCCAACAAATATCAGGTTGCTATTCATGCTTGGGTATTAATGACAAACCATGTCCACTTACTTGCTACTCCTTATACGGAAGGTGGTATTAGTAAAATGTTGCAATCATTAGGTCGCCATTATGTGCGCTATTTTAATTACACTTATCAACGTAGTGGCACTTTATGGGAAGGGCGGTACAAGGCGAGTTTGGTTCAGACCGAGTGCTACTTGCTAGAATTGTATCGTTATATAGAATTAAACCCAGTACGAGCAAACATAGTCACAGACCCAGCAGATTACGGTTGGTCTAGTTATCAATGTAATGCGTTAGGCAAGAAAAGTGAATTACTTACGCCACATGAAAGATACTTAGCTTTGGGTAAAAGCGACCAGGCCAGGCAGATAAATTATAAAAATCTGTTTAAGGTGCATGTAGCTAATAAGATAATTGAAGACATTCAACGCTGCGTACAAAGTGGCCTAGCTATTGGAAATTCACAATTTAAAGAACAAATAGAGCAACTTACTGGTTTACGGGTATCTGCCAGAAAAAGAGGAAGACCAAAAAGTGATAAGTAATTTTACTCTGACCCAATTATTGCAAGCCTTTTGTTTTTGCTGATTGAATATAATCCGGTGTCCACCGTCAACCTAGTCTTACGATAAATTTTTATACTCTGTAAAACCACCCTTCAAGTCATTGAAGCTGCGTGGTTTATAATCTTTAAAACTCTTTTCATCTACGAATACATAGTCATAGATAATTTCCGTTTGAGCCTTATTAATATCATCGCACCACTGTTTTAAGCGTTGCATTTTCAGCGGAACATCTAAATCTTCGAGTCCCTTTGTTTCGATAATAAAAACTTCCTTCTCTGATTTTTTAACAAAAAAATCAGGGTAATAATTGGATATGTCACCATTAGCGTTGACGTAATCCATCTTGAAATGAACAGCCAGATAATTTTTTACATAGGAGATAATATCATCACAGGCTTCCAAAAAAGCCGCGAACTCCAGCTCCAACTTACTGTCGCCAATGATTTTATTGAACACACTTTTCTTAGGAATAAGATAACCCTGTTCTTTCACCACAAAAGGCCGGGTATTGCGTAATTTAATGGTGTCCCGTATCTCGGCATTGCCTTTGTCCTGCACCGTGAGCGCGTTGATCTGTTTTTTGAAATTTTCCACCAGTGTCTTGCTGGCTTCCAGTTCGGACAGGTTTCTCAAGGTGTTGAGGCTATCTAGGTCAACAGGAATATCAAACAATTCATCACGAATGAATGATTTTACCTTTCCATACAACACATCGTAGCCACTCACCAGCCGTAAATCCTTCATAATGGCCTGCGAGAAATAACCGACGACAGAGCGAAAATCGGTTATGGCGGCAGAATCCAGCAAGGTCGTATGACTAATCTCGTTAGTCGTAATATCCCTAAAAACAATCTCTTTTTGTTCTTCCTCAGTAAATTCCCTATAGCCTACTTTTTTATGACCAAAACCGGTAACATCCAGATTATCAATATTTTTATATTCTCTATACGTTCTTGCCGTTAATATTGGAATCTCAATATCAAGCCTGTCTAAATTTTTACTGGTATCTTCGTTGTCGATCTCAACAATAATCGGTGTTTTAGGCTTGGTTCCCGTTCCCATTGCCGCATGTTCAAGTTCAACACCTTCGGATTGAATAGACTCCACAAAGTCCATAAACGCATCCGTCCCGACTACACTGACATATTCCGTCACATCATTACCGGGATACATTTTTCTAAGGCCTCGGCCTAAAGTCTGTTCAGGTAAAATATTACTCTTAGCCGAATACGCCCTAAGTCCCACAATTGTCGTCACGTTTTTTACATCCCAGCCTTCTTTCAGCATCAGCACCGACACAATGGCTTTAAAGGGACTTTCCCAGCTATCTATTTGATTCGATTGTTTACGCAATAACTCCAGTTCATCCTTATTCTTTCCCGTTGCCGCTTCACTGATTTCCCCATTGTTTTTGGTATGAATAACCAGCACAGCGTCTTTTAATTCAGAATAGCTTGCTTCCAGATATTCCGCCACATCATCACAGTTTTGAGTGTCATCGATCATGACAAACAAAATAGCTTTTTTATTCAATTTTTCATGTTCAACGTAAGTCTTGCGCCATTCTTCAACACCCAGACTGAGGTAATCGGCATATTTTTCGGTATATTTTGAGCTTTGCCGTTCGCTGAGTTTTGCGCGGCTTGCAGAATCAGGCAATACCGGATGTTTAACGACATTCTGCGATATAGCCTCAACCAGCGGATAGTCGGAAATCGTCTGAACAAAGATCGAGCCGTTATTATGTTTAGGCGTCGCCGTCACATCCATCTGTAAAGATAAGAACTTATCCTTATGCTTTAAGCGATTATGAATATCTTCAATGGATTTGAACCATGCGAGACTTCTGTCATGAATATGATGCGCTTCATCATTGATGACCACCAGCTCATCAATATCCCGCACAATATCGCTCAGATTGACTTTTGAATCAGTGGTCGCGCCGGTAGGCCGCTTGCCTAAAAAATAATCCATCATGTCTATGTCATCAAACGATGGCTCAACATCATTACCGGCATAGACGCGGTGAATATTGGTCAAAAAGATATTGCCGGTTTTTCGGGTAATATTAACGTCATCCTGGATATGCAGGGTCAGTTGAAAATCATGGCGCCAGTTTTGCCCTTGATAGCCATTATCCGGCAAAACGGGATCGGCAAAGAAAATACGCAAGCCGTCAAAGTCAGTGCGGATACGATCCAGAACAATAATATTGGGGGCAATCAACAGGAAATTCCGGGCTAAGGCAGAATCGGCTTCATACAGTTTATGAAAATAACACCAGGCAAGTACTAAGCTCATCACCTTTGTTTTCCCTGCGCCTGTCGCCATTTTTACCACGAAGCGCAGCCATGATTCGTCGAACATTCCGGCAGAAACAGCGCCCGAACTATCAAACCGGAGCAGGTCGTATTTATCTTTTGCTTTGACTACATCATATAAATAAACAATCGTCTCCACCGCTTCACGCTGGGCAAAGTAGTATTCAAATTTTTCGATAGCACCATCATATTTGGGCAGCAAATGTTCAGTTTTAAACCACCAGTTCAGCAGCGCAACACTGGTTTCTGTCGCGTCCTGATAGCCGCTTTCACGCCATGTTTTTACCTTCTTGCGAAGTACATGTACCAAAGGCGGCAGCAGTTTTTCATAGCTGGATTCACGCAATGCCTCATCGGCTGGAAACCAGCGGACTTCGGGATCGAGAATAGCATGAGGGGAATTGGGGAAGTTTTTGTGCAAAGCCATTAGTTTCCACCCGCTAAGTGATTGAATTGAAGGTGATGCGGATAAGCAGTTTTTAACATCCGATCTGGGCGATCATGAGTATCCGTTAAGCGAGTAGTGCGCGTCTTACTTTTGGCAATGCTGATTTGACTGATGCTAACAAAACGATAGACATATCCCTTGAGGAAATTCGGCTGATTCCAATATGCTTTGCCAATTTCCTGGCAATAACCTACAAAACACTGCGCACCGGTAAGTTGTTGAATAATTTCTTTCTCAATGCCTTTCGTGGCTTTCATTTCAATACAGATAATAACCTTTTTAGTGCCGGTATCGGCTACGATAACAAAATCAGCGCGTTTGCATTCGCCATGTGCGCCGATAAACACCGTATCGGGAGACGAAAAAGCATCCGCTTTGATAACGATAACATTGTCCGGCAATCCGGAAATTGTTACAGAAACCCCGGGGCATTGAGGTTCGGTGAGAGTAGTTTGTTTTTTACCATAACTATCAACCAATGCTTGCTTGGCAGACTCCTTAATCAGTTCATGAAGAATATCAATATCAGGCATCGTTACTCCACTCCCCAAACGATTTCTTCCTGAATCCTATTCATGGTTTCGATGGTCGTATCAAAGCTACGGGCTTCAATACCCAGCTCCGGGTCAATGTCTGCCAGTGTTAGCGTTTGACAGCGAGTTTTACGCTGACCTCCATCCTGTTTTACCATTGCCTCTTCTGCGATATAGACCTTTATTTTGTCAGATGAAATCATCTCTTCTTCACGATAACCCTCTTTTTCAGCAATCCGTTTTAGATGCGGCTTGTCGTGATTAAGCATAATCAGCGTATTCAATTCCTTAATGATGTAATCGCTATGGGTGGTAATAAAAACCTTGATACCTAGATTGACTAACCGGGCAAAAAGTCGTGCTACGCGACGCTGGTTTTCCGGGTGTAAATTTAGTTCCGGTTCATCCACCATCAGTAAATCTCCGGGTTGCGCCATGTGTCTGAGGTAAAATCCGATGTCCAGAAGCGAGCGCACCGCACTGGAACTTTCGTCCATAGAAAGCTTAATCTGTTTGCCTTTCGGCACAAAATAGAGTTCATCATTACGAGTAACAGTGTATTTTCCACCGATAATGTCGGCGAAGTCGGCAAGTATTTCCGGATGTTTTTTCTCTACAAAGCTGCTACGTTTGGCAATTGTTTCAAGTTGTCGAGTGAAATCCACATTGGTTTTCACCGGCAATGCGTAGTCTTGATATTCCTTAAACAAGAGTTCCCGTGGATCAATATTCTTGTCGGCTTGACTCACTTCCTCCAGCAGGCGATTGCGGGCAAAATTCAACTCTTTACGGAATATGGCAGCCCCCGTTCTTTCTGCGCTGGCGATAAAAGGATTGGGAAAAAGATGACCAAAAATAATATCCTTAAGTGCATCGCCAATTATTCGCCGGATCACATGTTCGGGAATTCTCCCCTTTTCCTTGTCAACGAGAAGGGTAACGATCAAGTTGGTGCTTTCTTCGCTTTTAGAGAGTGAGAAAAGTGCTGTGTTAGCAGTGCCTCCCAATGTTTTATTAAATTTACTGGTAAGATGAATATCTTTAGTATCTAAAATAACTTGAAATTCTGTGTCTTTAAATCGATCAGCAGATGCGGCAAAAACCATCGGCAAATGCTTTGCATAATTCTTGCAGCCAGCTGCAACAATTCCTTCAGAGCGTTCAATATAGTCTGACACATCAATGTCGACTACGCCTTCAGTAAGCAACTGATTGATTTTGTCATCATGAATTTCGATAGAAAACATTTCCCTCCAAGAATCCAAAAAACCAAAAAGCGCGTAGGTTGCGTAGGTTTTTCCGGTATTATTGACACCACAAATAATTGTCAGATCGCCAAGTGTCAACATGGCTTGCTTTAAAGCACCAAGATTTTTAATTTGAATTTTCATGTGTTATTCCTTTAGGATTGTGGGGGCGACTTCAGTCGCCCATTGTCCAATAAATTGATTACAGACTGGGCGACTGAAGTCGCCCCCACAGCAAATCTCCACAACTTTCCTCACAGCGTTACCTCGACAATCTTCATCGTATCATTGCCAAAAATATCCACCACCTTTACCGCAACCTTGCGCCGACCCGGCAGGCATTCGTGGAAAATACTGGTCAGCTCCAGCGACCGGTCTTTTTTGGTACGGAAAGACTGCCATTCATTTTCAAAAATATAATCGCCGGTCCAGATATCTTCAAATCCCCCCTCGCTCCCCCCTTTTTCCAAGGGGGGATGACCGACACCGTCATTCGTATCACCCTCTTTTGAAAACGTATCTCCCCCCTTTGAAAAAGGGGGGCTGGGGGGGATTTTATCTATCGGCACGCGGATAATCTCCCGTTTCGATTCAAAATCAAAATCGACCGCCCAGTATCTATCCAGTCCGTCCAGTTCTGGGTCAATACTTCACGCTTGATGATGCCGTCTTTATCCTTGTTGAGCTTGACCACCTGACCCTGGTCGATAATGACTTTGCTTTTGCCGTTTTTCAGGTTGACATCGGCATTGACGGCATCCTGCGAATAGAACACCGAAAAGTCAGTCAGTTCAATAGCCAGTTTGGCGGGGGCTTGTTTACGCGCCGCGACAACATGCGGCTTGATTTCAATAAACGACACATCATGAAACACCACCTGATTTTTCTCGACGGCGCGTTTATCAAACACATCGCGCGGAATATATTTCATCGCCAGATCGATTCCTTTGGTTTTGGCGTCTTCCTGAATAGCGGGGAACAAGCCCATTTCAAATTCAAAGCCGAGAATGTCGACGCGGGTGATGTGTTTTTGACGGCATTCCAGAATGACTTCCTCAACAAAGAGCCTCGTCACCGGCAAATTGACCGCGCCCACCGCCACCATGCGCCCCGCTTTCTTACCCTGAAAAGTATTAAACTGGCTGACCGCTTCGGCGCGGTAGGCGTGAAGGATCAATTCAAGAAAATCCTTTTCCCGTGCTGCCAGTTGCTGTTGCTGTTCCTCTTCGCGCAGCGTCGAATTGACACCGATGTAATGTTGACGCTCATATTTGCCGAGGTTGAGGATTTCAAAGGCGCGCCAGCTCTTGTTTTCGGCTTTCAGTTGTCGCTGTACGCCGATTAAACGCTTGCGGGTGGTGTGGATGCCGAATTTGCCGAGGTCGGAACCTATCCATTTACGGTTCAGCTTTTCGGCGACGGCCAGGGTTGTGCCGGAGCCGCAGAAAAAATCGGCAACGATGTCGTTTTCATTGGAGGAGGCTTTGATGATGCGTTCGAGCAGGGATTCAGGTTTTTGGGTGGGATAATCAATACGCTCGGTGGCCTGCGAGTTCACCTCATAAACGTCATCCCATATTGTTCTTACTGGAACCCCTTGCTTATCATCGAGATAGTCTTTGAAACGCGGCATTCCATCGCCGCCGCGAGGAAATACGATGATCCCGTTGTTGAGAGCTTCTGTAATTCTTTCCTGAGCCCAACGCCAATGCAGCCCTTTTGGAGGTGAAATTAGTCTTTCACCAAAATACAGGGCAGGCCCTGATCCTTTTCCATACATCCCTTGCAGTTGATAACGACGACCATCGGAGTCGATATTTCCATAATACTTGTCAAGGTAGTCTTTGTCGTAAGCGCTGAACTGCGGATTGAAAATGTAGTCGCCCGATTTTGAGTAAACCAGCACGTTGTCGTGCGAGATTAAATACATATTCTCCGTTTTCTTATGGTTTCCCCGTTTCCAGATGATTTCGTTGATGAAACGTGGTGTGCCAAATATCTCATCAAGGATCAGGCGTAAAGGTGCAACCAAGCGGTAGTCGATATGCACATAAATACTCCCCTCCTCCGCCAGTAAATCCCGCATCAGCACCAGCCGCTCATAAATCATCGCAATAAAGGAATCCGCGCCTTTGCCCCAGGTATCGCGGTAAGCAATCTCTTCGAGAATATTCGGTTTCTTGGTCAGGGTTTCGCCGCCGATTTCAATGTCCATCGAAAAATCAGCGCCGACATCAAACGGCGGGTCGATATAAATCAGCTTGATGCCGCCCTGCGCTTCGATCTCTTCACGCAACGCGCCGTTTTTGAGCGACGACAAAACCAGCTTGTTATCCCCCCAGATCAGCTTGTTATGCCAGCCTTTGTTTTGCCGTCCGGTGCTGTTATCAAATGAAAATATATCATTCTGCAAGGTCAATTCTTTTTCAGAACGCGGCTCGTCCACTTGCTCAATGACCTGGAACGGCAACACCACATTACATACATCGCCGGTTTTGCCGTTCCAGACCAGTTCCACTTCCCGTTTATCATCAAACAACAAGAACCGGTATTTTTCCGGCAAGGCTTTGCCCGCTTCCAGATACTGGTTGATTTCCCTGATTTCATTGTCCGTCAATTTCATTGTTTAACCTTCCGCACTATTGATTTCGATAAACCGGCAATGGCAAAGAATACCAGTTATCGTAATCCCGAGGTTACAAGATTTATAGATGGGGTTTGTGCGCCATGCAGAAAACCCACAATCGATGATATTTTTATTTAATCCGCCTTACTGTTGGCAGTGACCTTAACCGGAGAGAAGCCATCACCGTATTATTCCGCGTGGGCAGAAAAGCGCTGCCCACCCTTGTATGTTCGCAAAGCCACCCGTGCGGAACCGATGGCTATTTATCGTGCGTTAAAAGTGAACCCGGCACCCGGAGGTATCAGCAAAACCATCATCTAAAACGCTGACACTAGACTTTATTTTTTAAGGTGTAGTGCCACGCGAAGATTTTTTAGAGTTCAAGATGTTGTTTTTAAATGGATATTAATTGCATATGTTAAATATGGGTTAAGTATTGGTTTAAAATGATTTGAAAAATTCCGAGTATTTGAGCTTACAACCTCATTCACAACACTTCTGGCAAAAACGTTGACCTAATCTATATCCCTTGCCCTTAAACGGCAATAACTTACTAAAGCCCAACCGTCAAGATCAGGGGAACTGAACGGTTACCCAAAAATAATCGATAAATTTTAGCGTTTTTTATAACAAATTGGATGATAGCGCTGAATTTACCACGTATACTTGTATACGTGATTGCTTTTCAAAATCAGCTTTAGCGCATAAACAAGCACTGCATTCATTAACATGCCTGTATAACGGAACTTTAGATTAAGTAATAGTAAGGGTTTAAGGCTGGTTATGACATTTTCGCACTCAAGGTATAACCCTGAAATTAAGCTCTCGCCGGAAGAAATGTTTGAGATCAGTCAAGAAATTAATCAAGAGTTTGCACCGAATTTTTCCCTCAAGAAGCCGGAACCCGCTGCTCAATACACGCTTTCACCGAAAGAAATGCTTGATATTAGTGAAGAAATCAGACTGGACTTCGCACCCAAAGCCTCAAACAACACGCAGGAACTGGTGCTCTTGCCTGTCGACCCCGATCATCTCTATGCCTACTGGAATGTGGCCGACTGCCAACCCATCACTACACCCGAAATCGATTCCGGGAACCAACTAACCTTAAGGGTTTATTCGGAAGCCAACAAAAATAGGGCTATTACTAAAGCCAAGTCATGGTTTGATGTTGCCCTTGATAGCGTTCAGGCCCAACAAAAAGTTTTTTTACCCATTCGGGCAGATGAAACAACTTACAGCGCAACCATTGGCAGCCGTTACCCCGATAATAGCCTTGCTCCGTTCGCCCACTCCAACATTACCCAGGTTCCACTTGGAAAACTGTTTCCCAATCAAGCCAAGGACAATGAGATCGTGTTTAAGCCCATGCCACAGCTCATCCCTGCGAGCAGAAAAATATCCATTTGCACGAATAACAGCACCTCCGGTCAGGGCAATAATTAGAAGTCACGATGAAAAATGGATTCCTTAGTATTATACTCCACGCACACCTGCCCTATGTGCGACACCCGGAGCACGAAAGCTTTTTTGAAGAAAACTGGTTATTCGAAGCCATTACCGAATGTTACATTCCGTTAATCGGCACACTTGACCGGCTACAGAAAGATGGTGTGGATTATCGGCTGACATTGTCACTATCACCGCCGCTTATTGCCATGCTGCGCGATGACTTATTACAGTCACGTTATTTAAAATATCTGCATAAATTACTGGAGCTGTCCGAAAAGGAAATCATCAGAACGCAGAAACAACCTGAATTTCAAAAATTGGCCCGGTTGTACCGCCGCTTTTTTCAAAATACCCTGGACACCTATCAGAATCAATACGACTGTGATTTATTGACGGCTTTCAAAAAGCATCACGCGGCAGGGTCGCTTGAATTGATAACGTGTGCGGCAACTCACGGTTTTTTGCCATTACTCAATGTTAGCGAAACCGCCGTACGCAATCAGATCAACATAGGTGTTAAAACATTTGCAGCCAATCTGGGGTTTGCGCCTACCGGTTTTTGGCTGCCTGAATGCGCCTATTATCCCGGCCTGGAAGCACTATTGGCCGAAGCCGGTATCAACTACTTTTTTGTCGATACCCACGGCATCATGGATGCAAGTGAGCCGCCCCGTAATGGCGTTTATGCGCCGCTAGATTGCGGCAATGGCGTGGTCGCTTTCGCTCGTGATCCGGAATCATCCAGACAGGTGTGGAGTTCTCACGAAGGCTATCCTGGCGATTTCGATTACCGCGAATATTATAAAGATATTGGTTTCGATCTCGACTTTGATTATATTGCTCCCTATATTCTCGACGGTGAAATCCGCATCAATACCGGCATCAAATACTATCGCGTGACAGGCCAGGATTTGCCCAAGGAAAGCTACAATCCCAAAAAAGCGCAAGCCAAAGCCCGGCAACATGCCCAGGATTTTATTAATAAGCGCCAACAGCAAATTGACGCGCTTAGCGCCAATATGGATAGACTGCCGATCATCATAGCCCCTTACGATGCCGAACTCTTTGGTCACTGGTGGTTTGAAGGGCCGCATTGGCTGGAATGGGTGCTACGCTTGGCAAGCGAGCCTGCCAATAAGGTTCAAACCATCAGTTGTAGTGATTATTTAAAGCTGCAAACATCCCACCAAGTAGCCACACCCTCAGCATCGACCTGGGGCGATCAAGGCTATTCCAGTTACTGGATCAATGAAACCAACGACTGGATCTATCCTTTTTTGCACCAGGCAGAAGCGGAGATGGAAAAATTGGCGTCTGATCTTCAGGGTTTAACTGTCAGTCCATTGCAAACCAGGGCTTTAAATCAGGCAGCAAGATCAATTTTACTGGCACAAGCCTCTGATTGGCCGTTCATAATGAAGGCGGGGACAACTATCGACTATGCGAACAAACGCATAACAGACCACCTTGCCAGATTTAACTATTTACACGACTGCATTCGTAAGAATAGGATAAATGAACGTTATTTGACCGCTTTGGAGATCATGGATAACATTTTTCCTGACCTTGATTTTCGCGATTACAATCCTGCAAACACGCAGCGTCAAAAATAGTACATCATCCCACGACGGTGGTTACCGATGAGTGAAATAAGCCAACAAGAGCTGGAAGACTTTAGCCAGAGTTATCATGAGCTGATTGCGTCACAGCAAACACTCACGCTCTCGACTGCTTCAGTAAACGGCGTTCCTGACATCAGTTATGCCCCTTTTGTGCGTGATCACGCAGGCGTCTTTTATATCTACGTCAGTGAGATGGCCTGCCATACGGCCAATTTACAGAGTAACCCGCAGGCATCAATCCTGTTTATAAGGCCGGAATCGAAATCCCCGAATCTATTTGCCCGAGAGCGTGCGGTGTTGAATTGTAGCGTCAATGAAGTTTTCAGGGATACTGACGTTTACGTTAACCAGATACAGGCATTACAGCAAAAATTCGGGGAGATTGTTAGTGTGTTAAGCTCATTATCAGATTTTCATTTATTTGCATTGCGCCCGGAAAGCGGGCGATACGTTGTTGGTTTTGGCCGGGCCTTCACCATTAATGTGAACGATGGCAGTCTAAGTCATATTTAATTATTTCTGCAAACGAGAAGATGAGCCTGTTTATCTTGCAAATAGTGATCAAACAATGGGATAAAAGCCAGAGAACAGAAGCCCATGTTTTGCAACGCACTACAATTCCAGATAAATATCCAATAATTTTCCCACCCGCTTTTTATGTTTTCGATGAACAATGTGTCATCGATCAGCGGGGCGATGATATACAAGGCAATCGCGTAAAATATGCAAAAGCAGCGGATGGAACTATAAAATTTGATCGCTTTCAAATTCGCTTAGACGACAAAGTCATTGTGTATGAAGGCGTTAAATCAGGTGAGGCCCCCCGGCTTATCGGTTCGATCCATAATCAATGGATACAATGCAAATATAATTGCCGGTATAGCATCTTCGAGTCTGACAGGTATTATTGGTTGTATGAGGAGGTCACTTTAAACGCCATTTGCCTAAGTAAATTAGATGAAAAAGTGTTTTTAAATACTGCACCGGTGATTGTTTATAACGATTTCATCGATCTGGATAATATCAGGAAGCCACAACATGAAAAATTCTGAGTAAGTTATGGGGCAAAGAACTGAACAACTGGAAGAAATTGAAACAATTACCCTGGGCCATTATAATCAGAATGCCGAAGCCTTCTGGAATGGCACAAAAGACCATGACGTGACTCAAAACTATGAGGCATTTTTAGCGCCGTTTGCTAAGGATAAAAAGCTGGATATTTTAGACCTCGGCTGCGGTCCCGGAAGAGATGTTAAGTATTTCCAGTCTTTGGGTCACAGGCCAGTAGGCCTGGATGGCAGCGAGATGTTTTGCAGCATGGCTCGCAGGTACACAGGTTGTGAGATTCTTCATCAAAAGTTTCTCAGTCTGGATTTGTCCAGGCACGCTTTCGATGGCATCTTTGCGAATGCTTCTCTGTTTCATGTGCCCAGCCAGGAACTGCCACGCGTCCTTTATGTCTTATATGCAGCGTTAAGAGCAGGCGGTATTTTATTTTCATCCAACCCTCGCGGTAATGAGGAGGGCTGGTCGGGGCAAAGATACGGTCATTACCTGCAATTTGATGACAGTAAGGTATTTTTGGAGGAGGCAGGATTTACAGTGATCGATTATTTTTATCGACCATCAGGCAAACCCAGGCATGAGCAACCCTGGCTAGCGATCGTGGCCATAAAGCCGTTGCGTTCGGAAACAATTATTGACTAGAAAGGCGGATGCTTTAATTATGAAAAAATGTATTCTTGCATTGATGATTGGCAGTACACTTAGCTTTTCAGCCATGTCTGCCACTTCTTATACCGTTGATCCCAAGCATACTTTTCCGAGCTTTGAGATCAATCATCTGGGATTTTCAATTCAACGGGGCCGTT
>Ga0209798_10001653_pt1 | contig 13312 bp, 14 predicted proteins | sample DOMMetBare3Fresh_FD_187475 | JGI IMG/M metagenome (GOLD analysis project Ga0209798, IMG submission 187475) | Wetland sediment microbial communities from St. Louis River estuary, USA, under dissolved organic matter induced mercury methylation -... | ecosystem: Environmental > Aquatic >...
AGCAGAGAGTCGCCTGCTCCCGACTGGGACGACAGCTCGGACAAACGGGAGCTACCCCCTTCCGCGGCGAAGTGCGGGATCAGGACAGTCATCGTGAGCGCGACCGATGCGAGTCCGAAGGCCACGAGGCCGAGACCCCATCTCCTGGCGCCGATCAGCACGAGCACCAGCCCGAGGGCGGCGACGGTCAGCCCGAGGTCTTCCTTCACCAGGACGAGAGGGGCCGCCCACGCCGCCACTGCGGTCCAGCGTCGGGCAAGGAGCGCCTCGAGCGCGAAGGCCAGCAATGGCACCGCCAGACACACCTCATGGACATCGAAGTTCACCGCGGCCTGGATGCCGTAGGACATGCCGAACGCCAGACCGACAGCCACCCCGGACCAGCGGCCCAGGTGACGCATCCCCGCCCGGGTGATGGGGACAACCGCCAGAGCGATCACCACGGCCTGGCCGACGAGAAGCGTGACGGGGGTCGGGAACAGCCGGTAGAACGGCGCGAAGACCACGATCGCGGGGCTCCAGTGGTCGCCCAGGAAGTTGTGACCGGCACCCTCGAGGTCGACGATCGGCGCCTGCAGGTGGGCGTAGTGACGTATTGCCTGCTCGAATATCCCCAGGTCGAACGACCGTGCCTGCAAGCGTTCGAACCCGGCCACCGAGAGCGTCGCGTAAAGGCCCGCGAAGACCAACGACATCAGCCACGGCAGCACGCGCTCCCAGGTCGAGCGAAGGGGAGCCGCACCTCTGGTGCCTTCGTCCTCATCGCGCGCCCCGCTGATCGACTCGGGCACCTTGCTGATCGACCACGGCGCCCTCATCCTGCGCCCCTATGACAACCGGCAAGATGATCATCGACCAGCCCGCAAGCCTGCATCGCGGCATACATGGTGGTGGGCCCGACAAAGACAAAACCATTGTGCTTCAACGCTTTTGCCAACGCGATGGACTCAGCTGAGGTCGCGGGGATATCGGCTGGAGTGCGCGGCCGGCGGCGCATCGTGGGTGCGAAGGACCAGAACAGCTCATCGAGCCCACCGCTGCCACGCAGGCGAACGACGGCCTGGGCGTTGGTGATGGCGGCCCTGATCTTGAGCCGGTTGCGGACGATGGACGTGTCTGCCATCAGGCGTTCGAGATCGGGCTCGTCGAACCCTGCGACCGTATCGGGATCGAAACCGGCGAACGCCGCGCGAAAGCCCTCGCGTTTGCGCAGGATCGTGAGCCAGGACAAACCCGACTGGAACGCTTCCAGCGTCATGCGTTCATAGAGCCGGGTCTCACCGTGAACCACGACCCCCCATTCGTCGTCGTGGTAGGCCATGTAGTCGTCGGTGCTCGTGGCCCACCCGCAACGAGCCACGCCGCGGTCGTCGACCACGAGACCTTCGGCGCTCAACGTCGGCCCGGGTCAGGTTGGCCGGAGGCATCCTGGCCGGAGGCGTCCTGGGCGGAGGCGTGCACGGCCTCGGTCGCCATGGCGTCAACCACCCTGGCGAACAAGGCACGGTTGATGCGATCGGTGAGCGGGACCAGCAGCCTGCCGAGAACGACCGGCCTGATGACGATGTTCTCGCGCCACACCAGCCGCGTCTGTTCACCGCCGGCGACAGGGAGCACGCTCACCTCCGCCCACCCGGCCAGCAGGCGCCCCACCTTGACCAGACGAAACGTCCCTGACCCCACGTCAGTCGGAGGAGCCCAGTCCGTGATGCGCATGACATCCGAGAAGCGCAACCGGCCGACACCGGTAAGCCCGGCGAACGACCAGCCGACCCCTGTCGGACCCTGGTCGAGGCGCATCGTGGTCAGCGGCATCCAGCGCGCGTAGCCGGACCAGTCGGTGATGATCTGCCATACCGTCGGTGGCGGAGCCGCAACGACACGTTCGATGGTGAACGTTGCCATCGGTTGGTCACTCCTCCTGGGTGTCGCCATGGTCGCCGGGTGAGACATCGGGCGAAGAGCCGTGTGAGAACCCCTGTGAGATGCCGCCGGCACCCGCCGAGGCGGACCCTGCCTCGAGCTCGCGAACCCGGGCGACCAGCGCGTCAACCACCTCGTCCACCTGGTCCATGCGGTATCCGCGCAACGCCTGGTCGAAGTGCAGGTGCCCGACGTCGGCTGCCGACAGCGACCCCACGGGATGGCCCAACACATCTGACAGGCCCGAATAAGCCTGGCTGGAGGTGGGTTCGGCCATGAATCCACCGATCCTGCCCATCACGGCAGCGGCGGTCAGTCCGATCAACAGAACCACGATGAGCAGGAAGAAGACGATCACGACATGATCGTGTCATGCCCCACAACGTTCCCCCCGGTCGCGACCTCCGCCTGCGCGGCCGCACCTTCGTCCCGGGCGAGACCGGCCTGCTGGCGATCATCAACCGCACTCCGGACTCCTTCTACGACGAGGGACGCTATCTCGACGATGAAACCGCGATCACGGCCGTCGAACGCGCCGTGGCAGATGGCGCGGATGCCGTGGACATCGGCGGGGTCAAGGCCGGCCCGGGGCCGGAGGTCAGCGCTGCCGAGGAGCTGCACAGAGTGGTGCCGTTCGTCGCTGCGATCCGCGCGGCCTTTCCCGACCTGGTGATCAGCGTCGACACCTGGCGCGCCAGCGTTGCCGACGCGGCGTGTGAGGCCGGCGCAGATCTGATCAATGACGCCTGGGCAGGCCACGACCCCGAGCTCTCGGCAGTGGCCGGAGCTCATGGTGTCGGCTACCTGTGCGCCCACACCGGCGGCCATCCACCGCGCACCGACCCGCACCGTGTCCGCTACGACGACGTGGTCGCCGAGACCGTCGCGGACCTGACCCGTCAGGCCGACGCAGCACTGGCAGCTGGGGTGCGCGAGGACGGTTTGCTGATCGATGCCGCCCAGGACTTCGGCAAGAACACCTACCACTCCCTGCAGGTCACCGGTCAGGTCAGCGCCCTGGTCGGGACCGGATGGCCGGTGCTGCTTGCCGTCTCCAACAAGAAGTTCATCGCCGAGACCCTCGGGCTGGATGGTCGCAAGTCAGACCGGATCATCGGCACGCTTGCCATCACCGCCGTCGCAGCCTGGGAGGGTGTGCGGATGGTGCGTGCGCACGACGTCGCCCAGACCCGACAGGTGCTGGACATGGTCGCCGGGCTGCGCACCGGCATACCGGCCCTGGCTCGGCGGGCGCTCGCTTAGCAGGTTGCTGTGACCTAGGTCACCGGACTCATGTGACCTATGACACGGTTTGATACGGTCCCGGGTATCAGCGCCCCTGAGCCTGTGCGTGGGAGCGGTCCAGCATCACCTTTCCAAGGAGTAGTCATGCGCCGTCTCACTGGTTCCATCGCCGGGGCAGCCGTGCTTGCGTTGGCGCTCAGCGCCTGCGGTTCGGGCGACTCCGCGACCACCGGGGGTGGTGGCGGCGCCAGCGCCCTGAAGGGGACCGGCACCGGCGACACCTGCAAGATCACCACGCCGGTCCCGATCGGCGCGGTCTTCAGCCTCACAGGGGCAGCCGCCAGCTACGGAGAGTCGCAGAAGAAAGGCCTCGAGCTCGCTGCCGAAGAGCTGAAGGCCAAGGGTGGGGTGACCTACGACGTGAAGATCGAGGACGACGCCACTGATCCACAACAAGGCATCGCGGTCTTCGAGCGCTTCGTGACCAAGGACAAGAAGAGCCTGATCATCGGTCCGACACTGTCCAACACCGCGAAGCAGACGGACCCGGTCGCCCAGGAGGGCAAGACCCCGGTCTTGGCAGTCTCCAACACCGCCGCGGGTATCACCGAGATCGGGGACTACATCTTCCGCGACTCCCTGACCGAGGGCGCGGTGATCCCGCAGACGGTGGCTGCGGCCAAGACCAAGTTCGGGCTGTCCAAGGTGGTCGTGATGTACAGCAACGACGACGCCTTCACCGAGTCCGGCTACCAGGCCTTCAAGGCGGCGCTCGACAAGAGCGGCGTCACGATTACCAAGACGATCACCTTCGCCAAGTCGGACACCGACTTCCGCGCCCAGCTGACTGAGGCCAAGGGCGCCGCACCGGAGGCGTTGGTCGTCTCAGCGCTGATCGAAGCGGCAGTGCCGCTGGTCACCCAGGCGCGCGAGCTGGGCATCACCGTGCCGATCATCGGCGGAAACGGGTTCAACTCCCCCAAGCTGATGACCGGCGCGGGCAAGTCAGCCGACGGGGTGGTCGTCGGTGCCGCGTGGAACTCGGCGTCGTCCGGTCCGGAGAACGAGGCGTTCCTGACGGCCTATCGCGCAAAGTACTCCGCCGACCCCGACCAGTTCGCCGCGCAGGCCTACACCGGGCTCAAGCTCGTGGACGCCGCAGTGCGCGCCGGCTGCTCCGGCGAGCGTGAGGACATCAAGAAGAACCTCGCCGGGCTCAAGGACGTGCCCACGGCGCTGGGCAAGTTCACCATGACGGCCACCCGCGACGCGGACACTCCGGCCGTCGTACAGGTCGTTGAGGGCGGCAAGTTCGCCGTCCTGAAGTAGCACCCGGATGCAGCAGCTCCTCAACGGGATCTTCCTCGGCTCGATCTACGCTCTGTTCGCCATCGGCTTCACCTTGGTGTTCGGGGTCCTCGACCGGCTCAACCTGGCGCACTCGGCCGTCTTCAGCACGTCGGCTTTCGTCGGCATCGAGCTGGTCACCCGTGCCGGTCTTTCGATCTGGGTCACGCTGCCGATCATCTTCGTGTTCGGCGGTGTGCTCGGGCTGGTGATCGAGCGGGTGGCCTTCCGTCCCCTCAAGGGTCGACACGACGCGCACTTCGCCGGCCTCATCTCGTCGATCGCGCTCGGGGCGATGTTTCTCGCCCTGCTCCAAGCAGGCTTCGGTCCAGACACACGACGGTTTCCTCCTGATGCCTTCCCGCAGCAGCGGATCGAGTTCGCCGGCTCCACGGTCTCGCTGCTCCAGCTGGTCATCGTGGCGGTGGCGTTCGCGCTCATGGTGGGGCTGACGCTGATGGTCTCCCGGTCAAGGCTGGGGCGGGGGATGCGCGCAGTCGCGGAGAACCCGCACGCTGCACGGGTCCTCGGTATCGACGTCGACCGGATCACCGCACTCACCTTCGCGCTGTCCTCCGCCCTCGGTGGCGTAGCCGGGGTGTTGTTCGCCCTCAACGTCAACAGTGCCCAAATCTCGATGGGAACCAGCATCGAGCTCAAAGGCCTCGCCGTGATCATCGTGGGTGGCCTGGGGTCCTTGCCCGGCGCCATGCTCGGCGGCCTGATCGTCGGGCTGGCCGAGGTCTTCGCGGTCACCTACGTCGGCTCGTCGTGGCGCGATGTCATCGCGTTCGGGTTGCTGTTCTCCATCCTGCTGCTGCGTCCGCAGGGCATCTTCGGCGCCCGCAAGGTCCGCGAGATCTGATGCTGGAATTCGTCGACGCGTACGCCTCGACCATCACGTTCATGGCGCTCACAGGCGTGTTCGCGTACTCCTTCTACGCGGTGCTCGTCGCGGGGCAGCTCAGCCTCGCTCAAGCCGGTATCGCGTCGGCAGCCGCGTTCACCTCCTCGCTCGCGGTCCCCGCCGAGCCGTTGTTCGGTGTCGTACCCCGTCTTGTGGTCGGCATCGCAGTCGGCATGAGCGTGGGTGCTTTCCTGGCTTTCCTGCTCGGCCTCCCCGTGATGCGGCTGCGCGGAGTGTTCCTGGCGATCGCCACGCTCGCTTTCGGTGAGGTGGTGCGCATCCTTCTGATCAACCAGTCGTGGACCGGCGGCGCTCAGGGGCTGTCCTTCCCGAAACTGGTCGGCATCCCACAGGCGTGGCTGGCCCTCGCGGCCGTCGCCTACTGGTTCTGGCGTCTGGGGGGGTCTCGGCTGGGTCGGGCGTTCGCCGCTATTCGCGAGGACGAGCTCGCCGCCCGGGCAATGGGGATCGACGTCAGCCGACACCGCATGACAGCCTTCGTCACCTCCGGTGCCGTCGCCGGGCTGTACGGCGTCATGCTCGCCTACTTCGTCCGCTTCGCCGAGCCCAACGCCTTCGGATTCTCCGCTGCAGTCGACGGACTCGTGACCGCGGTCGTCGGTGGCACGACCCTCTTTATCGGGCCATTGCTCGGCAGCACCTTCCTGACCTGGCTGCCCGAGCTGCAGAGGGCGATCGGGGTGGAGGCGGGCTGGATCCGCCCCTTCGTCTCCGGATTGTTGCTGCTGCTGGTGATCTTGTTTCTGCCCGGCGGCCTAGCCGCCCTCATCCCGCACCGGCGGCGGGGGACCATGACGCACCCCGACGCACCACCCGATCTGCCGCCGCTGCCTGCGCCAGGAACGCCGATCGCCAGTCTGCGAGCCATCAGGAAGGACTACGGCGGAGTCCATGCGGTGCGCGACGTCGACCTCGACATCGCAGCGGGAGAGATCGTGGGTCTCATCGGTCCCAATGGTGCCGGCAAGACCACGTTGGTCAACATCGTGTCCGGGCTCGTGCCCCCCAGCGGCGGTGAAGGAACAGTGGTCGGGATCGCCCTTGGCTCCGGCGTACCCGCCCACAGCATCGCCCTGGCCGGGGTCAGCCGAACGTTCCAGCAGATCAAGCTGTTCAACCGGCTGAGTGCGTTGGACAACGTGCTCGTCGGAGCCCACCGCGTGAGCCGACCAACGTTGCTGCGCCGGCTGGTCCTGCTGCCCTCCGCCCGTCGCGACGAGAAACGCGCCCTGGGCCAGGCATTCGCGCAGCTGACCCGCGTCGGTCTGGCCGACCGCGCTCGTCTTCCGGCCGGCGACCTCTCGTATGGCGACCAGCGTCGGCTGGAGATCGCCCGCGCACTGGCGGCACATCCGACATTGTTGATCCTCGATGAACCCGCGGCCGGCATGAACCATGTCGAGGCCCAACGGTTGTCCGTCCTGATCCGAGCACTGGCCGAGGACGGAGTCACCGTCCTGCTGATCGAGCACAACGTCCGAATGGTGCTGGAGACGTGCACCCGCGTCGTCGTTCTCGACTTCGGCGAGGTCATCGCCGCCGGGGATCCCGCGACAATCGCTCGTGACCCACGCGTGGTGGAGGCCTATCTCGGTGCCGAGGACGACCAGGAGGAGACGGCATGAGCGCGCCGATCCTGGTCGTGGAGAACCTCGTGGTCGCCTACGGCCAGATCGAGGCCGTCCGCGGGGTCTCCTTCCACGCTGAAGCCGGCGCCCTCATCACCCTCGTCGGCGCCAACGGTGCAGGCAAGACCTCCATCCTCAACGCCATCGCCGGCCTGGTCCGGCCTCGATCAGGCCGTGTCCTGTACGCCGGCAAGGACGTCACCCGCCGGCCGGCACACCGGCTGGTCGCCGACGGGCTGGTCCAGGTTCCAGAGGGACGGTTGATCCTCGGCACTCTGACGGTGGAGGAGAACCTCCAGCTTGGTGGGTGGCAGCAACGGTCCACCCAAGCCGCGTCGATCGAGGAGATGTACGAGCGGTTCCCCCTGCTGGCTCAGCGACGCGCTCTGCCGGCCGGGGCACTGTCCGGCGGCGAGCAGCAGATGCTCGCCATCGCCCGGGCCCTGGTCGCCCGGCCGACTGTTCTGCTCATGGACGAACCATCAATGGGTCTGGCCCCGAAGGTCGTCGACGAGGTGTTCCGCGTCATTGCGCAGATTCGCTCGTCAGGCACGACGGTCGTGCTCGTCGAGCAGAACGCCCGTCGTGCACTGCGGGCAGCTGACTACGGTTATGTCCTGGAGACCGGGCAGGTGGCGCATGAGGGTGCAGCCTCGGAGCTGCTCACCGACGCCCGCGTGGTTGAGGCGTACCTCGGCCTGGAGTAGAGCCCCAGGCGTGGCATCTTCTGGGACTACGGGCGCAGCACAACGTGTGAGGCGTTGAGGTCGGCGACCCGCGAGACCCCGAGCAGGGCCAGCGTGCGGACGATCTCGCCATCCAGGATCTCTACGGCCCTCTCGACGCCTCGCTCTCCGCCAGCCATCAGGCCGTAGAGGTAGGCCCTGCCGACAAGGCATGCCGTGGCGCCAAGGGCGAGCGCTGCGACGATGTCGGCACCGCTGGTGATGCCGGTGTCCAGGAACACCTCGGCCCGGTCTCCGACTGCCTCGACCACTGCAGGCAGCAGGTGCAGCGGGACGGGTGCTCTGTCCAGCTGCCGGCCGCCGTGGTTGGACACCACGATCGCGTCGGCGCCGTGGTCGACCACCATCCGAGCGTCCTCGACGGTCTGGATCCCCTTGACCACCAGCTTGCCGCTCCACGACTGCCGCAGCCAGTCCAGGTCCTCCGGACCGACGGTCGGGTCGAACATGGCGTTGACCAGATCGGCAACCGTGCCGTGCCAGGACGAGAGCGACGCGAAGCTCAATGGCTCGGTGGTGAGCATGTTGACCCACCACTGTGGGTGGGTCGCGGTGTCTGCGATCGTGCGCAGCGTCAACGACGGCGGGATCGTCAGCCCGTTGCGCACGTCCCGCAGCCGGGACCCGGCGACGGCGGTGTCGACGGTCAGGACCAGCACGTCGTACCCGTTCGTCGCGGCGCGACGTAGCAGCTCGCCGCTCGCAGCCCGGTCCTTCCACAGGTAGAGCTGGAACCATCGCTGCGCGTCCGGCGCCGTCGCGGCAATGTCCTCCAGGGAGGTGGTGCCCATGGTGGAGAGGGCATAAGGGATCCCCCGGCGGTCGGCGACGCGCACCACGGCTCGCTCACCTTCTGGGTGCATCATCCGCGTGAAGCCGGTCGGCGCGAAGACGAATGGCAGCGCGGAACGCCTCCCGAGGATCGTCGTGGAAGGGTCGATCCGGGAGACGTCGCGCAGCACACCGGGCCTGAACTCGACGCTCCGAAAGGCCGCCCGCGCGCGCCGCAAGCTGATCTCTGCCTCTGCTGCCCCATCGGTGTAGTCGAACACCGCCCGAGGCGTGCGCCGACGCGCGATCGAGCGCAGGTCACCGATGGTGTGGGCGCGTGACAGCCGTCGTTCGGTGGGGTTGAGGACAAGGGGCTGGTGACCGAGCAGGGGGGCCAGCTCTGACCAGCGGGGGACACGGCGTGCGGTCACGGTGGGTCCTCAGATAGGACGCGTAAGGAGAACCTGCACACTAGCCGACGTCTGACTCCTCGGCGGAAGGCCGGATCAGCGAGGAGCTCAGCATCTTGACCAGCTCGGGGACGTCTTCCTCGGCCAGGCGCAGCGTGGCCCGGCAGATGTCGTCCTGCCAGATCGAGAGCACGACCCTGCCGGCATCCGGATGTGATGACACACGCAACCGCCTGCCGGCCTTGTCGCGTCCGAGCAACGTGCTCCCCCGACGCGGCAGCGGGGAGATGGTCATGGCGCCAGTATGCGACGCAAACTCACCGGCTAGCCAGAGGATGCCGAAAGATCGTCTGACAAAGGTCTGACAAAGGGTTGCTATTCAGGACGTTGGGGCACGTAGGACCCGTCCCCCCTGACAATGATTCGCACGGCTTCCTCGACGTCATCGGTGACGTGCAGGAGGTCGATGTCGGCCGGACTGATGGTCCCCGTGGACTCGGCGGTCTGACGCAGCCAGTCGAGCAGACCACCCCAGTACGCCGTTCCCATGAGCACCAGCGGGAAGGACGTGACCTTGCGCGTCTGCACGAGCGTCACCGCCTCGAACAGCTCGTCCAGGGTGCCGAAGCCGCCGGGCAGGACGACGAACCCTTGGGCGTACTTCACGAACATGGTCTTGCGGGCGAAGAAGTAGCGGAAGTTGACCCCGAGGTCGACAAAGCGGTTCATGCCCTGTTCAAAAGGCAGCTCGATGCCGAGTCCGACAGAAGTGCCGCCCGCCTCGAGGGCGCCCCTGTTCGCTGCCTCCATGGAACCCGGCCCACCCCCGGTGATAACCGCATAGCCTGCTCCGGCGAGCGCCTTGCCGACCGCGACGCCGAGGGCGTAGTTGGGGTGCTCCGGCTTGGTGCGCGCAGAACCGAACACGCTGACGGCGGGGCCGACCTCGGCCAGTGCGCCGAAACCCTCGACGAACTCGCTCTGGATCCGCAGCACCCGCCACGGGTCGGCATGCAGCCAGTCGGGGGCACCAACGTTGTCCAGCAGTCGTTGGTCCGTGGTGGTCGGCGGCACCTTGCTGCGTCGCAACGTGACGGGGCCGGTGTGGTACTCGAAGCTCTTCTCGGTCACGGCACCAATCTAACGGGGCGTCAGGCCAGCCAGCGCAACAACGCCGCTTCTGCGTCGACCAGCTGCTGCACCGGGCAGTGCTCGTGGTCGTGGTGGGCCCAGTTCGGGTCTCCGGGACCGAAGTTCACCGCCGGGATCGACAGCTGCGAGAACAGGGCAACGTCGGTCCAGCCCTCCTTGGCCTGCACCGGCACGGCCAGCGCGTCAACGAAGGCCCTGGCCGCCGGCAGGTGGAGCCCGGGTCGAGCACCGTCCGCGGTGTCGGTGAGCTCAACGGCATACCCGTCGAACAGCTCGGACACGTGCGCCAGCGCCTGCGCCCCGGACTTGTTGGGAGCGAAGCGGTAGTTGACTGTGACCACGCACTCGTCAGGAATGACGTTGCCGGCGATCCCACCCCGGATGCCGACCGCGCTCAGCGCCTCGTGGTAGTCGAGCCCGTCCACCTCGATGGTCTGCGGCTCGTAGGCCACCAGCCGTCCCAGGATCGTCGCTGCCTCGTGGATCGCGTTGTGCCCGTTCCAGGGCCTCGCCGAGTGGGCCGCCTTGCCCTTGGCGATGACATCGACCCGCAGCGTGCCCTTGCAGCCGCCCTCGATGGCCCCGTCGGTCGGCTCGAGCAGCACCGCGAAGTCGGCCTGCAGCAGCGTCTGACTGTTGCGCCGTATCCGCGCCAGGCCGTTACGTTCGATCTCAATCTCTTCGCAGTCATAGAAGACGTAGGTGATGTCTCGCGACGGTTCTGACAGCTGCGCAGCGAGACGGAGCTGGATCGCCAGCCCACCCTTCATGTCGCACGTGCCACGACCGACCAGGTTGTCGCCCTCCCGACGGGTCGGGAGGTTCGGTGGGTCGGTCAGCGGAACTGTGTCGAGATGACCGGCCAGCACGACCCGCTCAGCGCGCCCCAGGTTGGTGCGCGCGACGATCGTGTTCCCGTCACGGCTCACGTCCAGATGGCTCAGCGGCCGGAGGACGGCCTCGACGGCGTCCGCAATCTGCTGCTCGTTGCCGCTCACCGACTCGATGTCGCACAGGGCTGCTGTCAGGGTGACGACGTCGGTGGCCAGATCGAGACGCGGCGTGGAAGGCATACGAGGCAGCGTATCCGGCGGGTGCTCGCCCCCTCCGCGCCCTCGCCTAGGCTTGTGCCCATGACGAGCGAGCGCAGCGCATGGGGATACGGGCTGGCGACTGTGACGCTGGACGGGCAGGTGCTCGACACGTGGTTTCCTGCGCCTGCGTTGGGACCCGCGGACGCCGAGGATCCCTACGGCGCCCCGGCCGGGCTCGCAGCAGCCGCCAAGGAAGACCCTCGGCGTGGCGTGCGTGCACACGTGGTCCACGTGGTCATCGACCTTGACGCAGCGCCCGCCGACGTCCCTGATGCCTACCTGCGTCTGCACCTGCTCTCACACCGCCTCGTGAAGCCGAACACCATCAACCTCGATGGCCTTTTCGGCGTGCTCAACAACGTCGTGTGGACGAGCGAAGGCCCCTGCCCGGTCGAGGACTTCGAGCGCACCCGTCTGCGGCTGCGTGACTCCGGGCCGGTCCAGGTCTTCAGCGTCGACAAGTTCCCGCGCATGACCGACTACGTGGTGCCCAGCGGGGTCCGCATCGCCGACGCCGACCGCGTCCGCTTGGGTGCCCACCTGGCCGAAGGCACCACGGTGATGCACGAGGGTTTCGTCAACTTCAACGCCGGGACCCTCGGCACCTCGATGGTCGAGGGCCGGATCGTGCAAGGCGTCGTGGTGGGCGACGGCTCGGACATCGGCGGCGGCGCATCGATCATGGGCACCCTTTCCGGTGGCGGAACCGAGCACATCAGTATCGGCAAACGCTGTCTGCTGGGCGCCGAGTCGGGGATCGGTATCTCGCTGGGTGACGACTGCGTCGTGGAGGCCGGGCTCTACGTCACGGCCGGCACCAAGGTGACGTTGGAGGACGGCCGGGTGGTCAAGGCCAGGGAGCTCTCGGGCAGCTCGGCGATGCTGTTCATCCGCAACTCGGTCACCGGCACCGTCGAGGCGCGCTCGCGCTCCGGTCAGGGCATTACCTTGAACTCCGCCCTCCATGCCAACGACTGAGCACCGGATCCGCAACGCAGCGAAAGGACCCGGTCGACGTCGACGTCGTTGGGTTGGCCGGCTTGTGCTGCTGGTCATCGTGGCGATCGTCGGCGGCGCCGGCTACGTCGGCTACACCACGCTCATGACGAACTCGGGTCAGCCGTCGTGTCGTGCGGTGGCTCTCGGACGCGACGTCTCTTTCTCTCCCGAGCAGACCGCCAACGCGGCGACGATCACCGCCATCGCCCTCAAGCGTGGCCTGCCCGCGCGAGCCGCCACGATCGCCAACGCCACGGCGATCCAGGAGTCGAAGCTGCGAAACATCAGGTTCGGCGACCGCGACTCTTTGGGGTTGTTCCAGCAGCGCCCGAGTCAGGGCTGGGGGACCGAAGCACAGATCCTGGACCCGGTCTATGCGACCAACAAGTTCTACGACGCCCTGACCAAGATCAGCGGATATCAGGCCATGGAGATCACCAAAGTGGCCCAGCTGGTCCAGCGCAGCGCCACCCCCCAGGCCTACGCCGCCCATGAACAGGAGGGGCGCATCCTCGCCTCGACCCTGGCCGGCCACTCCCCCGGCGGCGTCGGCTGCCGGCTGGATGCCGCAACGGTCAGCACCCCAGCCGCCACGATCGCCGACCGTCTCACGGCCGAGCTGGGCGTGCCTGCCATGGTTGCGGGAAGCGAGGTCCATGCGACCGGCCGCAACGCGCAGCTGGCCTGGGCGGCCGGTTCCTGGGCTGTCGCCCATGCCGAAGCCGACGGCATCACTTCCGTGACGGTCGGCGACCGTGCATGGACCCGGGCGCGAGGGGCCAATGCCCTGTCGTGGGGCCCTGCCGACAAGCCCGTCGCCCCAACCTCGGTGACGATCACCCGTCTCTGAGTGCTCAGTTGAGGCCGGTTTGCTCAGTTGAGGCCGGTTCCTGGCCCAAGAGACGGGCTCCGGAGCGGCCTCAACTGAGCAAAGGTCGTGTGGCCAGACGCGTCAGCGCCGGCTCAACGGCACGTACTTGCGCTCGGTGGGTCCGACGTAGACCTGGCGTGGCCGGCCGATCTTGAGCTCGGGGTCGGCGATCATCTCGCGCCACTGGGCGATCCAGCC
>Ga0209798_10001654_pt1 | contig 13312 bp, 10 predicted proteins | sample DOMMetBare3Fresh_FD_187475 | JGI IMG/M metagenome (GOLD analysis project Ga0209798, IMG submission 187475) | Wetland sediment microbial communities from St. Louis River estuary, USA, under dissolved organic matter induced mercury methylation -... | ecosystem: Environmental > Aquatic >...
AGTTCATGAAGTGGAAGAACTCGCGCACGAAGGCATCGCACTGCTCGGGCATGACCTGGCGCTTGTGGTGGCCGCCGTAGCCGATGTCGAAGACCACATCGTCTTGCAGCTTCTCCTTCGGAAAGTGGTCGGCAATTCTGCGGATCAGGTGCTCTGGAAGGATGCCTTCCATGACGATGTGCGGGAATGGATCGGCACTGCGATAGTCCTCGGCCAGGAGGCTACCGAGCGCGCGCGCCTCTTTCGGGTCCATCCGCAGGCCGTCGGCGGTGTCGATCGGAAGGGTGACGGGGTGCATGGTGTTGGTGGCGTTGAACGTCAGTCAGCGCAAATTGTCGGCGACAAAGCACGGCGGGAAACGGCGCAATGTCGTCTCTGTGTCACGCTCGGCTCAGGGTGGTCGGATTGCACGTACGGGCTGACGTTTACACCCCGAGCGCGTCTCCTGCTGGGAGACGGGCCCGCGGTTCTCCAGGATTGCATCCATCCGGACCACTCAGTCACGACCGAACGTGAAAACGGGCTTGTCTACGCGATGCTTGCACACCCATCGGTATGCCTGCAGCACTTGCTCGGCTTTTGCAGGCCAGGTGTAGTGTTCGAGAATCCGCGCCCTGGCTTGGTCAGCGAGCTTGGCCAGACTTCCCGGCTCTGCTGAGATCTCACTCAGGGTCTGGCGCAGGCGCAGTACGATTTGCTCGCGAGTGCCCAGTGCCACCCTGAAGCCAACCGCGGAGTCGACCAACTCGGCCGGACCGGCGTAGTCGATGACGATTGGAACGACGCCGAGGGCCATTGCTTCCAGCACGACGCCGCCGCCGAATTCCCTTACGCTGGGAAGCGCCATGACATGCGCCTGGCACATGAGGTTCTGCACGTCCTTGTGCTCGATCCAACCGTGAAAGCGAACGGCTTCGCTGATCCCGAGTTCGACAGCGCTGGTCTTCAACGAAGGCATCAATGGCCCATCGCCAATGATGTCGATCGTTATCGCGCCCCCGCGCAGCAACGGTGCCGCGGCCTCCAGAAGCATGTCGGGTCCCTTGTAAGGGACCAGCCGACCCACGAAACAAACCCGCAAGGGCTGCCCTTCGGTACTTGCGCGCCTGTTGAAGCGCAACGGGTCAACGGCGTTCTCGGGCATGTAGATGCACTTGGCCTGTAATGCATGCGGAATCTCGCCCAACGTATGGCGCGATCCGACCAACAGGGCCGCGGCATGACGCCACGTGCGCCGCAACGAAGGCAGCCAGCGGTAAAGGTATCGAACATAGGACAGCCATTCACGCTCCTGGCGTCGAAGTCGGTCGAAGCCCGCGGGCCAAGGAACTCCACCGTTGATCGGACCGATGACAAACGGTACGCCCGCGCTTGCGCACCTCGGAGCCAGGCTGCTGGCTGCCGTGGGCGTCAAGGGCGTGATCCGATGAACCACATCAAAGTCGTGAGCACGGATGCGCGATCCGAATTGCTTCCAGACCAGATGCTCGAAGTACGGGTAGCTCAGGCTGGAAATCGCGGTTTGAGTCGTCCATCCCAATGTGGTGCCGCCTCGCAACCGAGCGGCCAATCGCCACAGCGGCCGCTCGAGCGGCTCCGTGTCGATCGCCGTGAAGTCGACGCCTTCGCGCAGGCCGGCCCGAAGGAAGGCGTCCCGATTGCGCAGTTGGGTGACGATATGGGCATCGGTCACGCGTGCCAGCGCTGTCGACAATGACCAGCCAATCAACGGCACGCTGGACCATTCAGGATTGGCCGACTCGGCAATGAGAAGGGCTCGCAGCCGGATACTCTGATTCACTCTTGGTGATGCCTCACGGCTTGCCACAGGAAAACACCAGCATCGACCGGATCTGCGGCCGCTCGGTGGTCCGTCTTGGGAAGCCTGTCATGTTCGCGAATGGTCGTCAGTGCCTCGCCGCCGCGGCGAATTTCCCCGCGCTGGCCGCCGGCAGATCACTGACGCCCGAAGCAATCGCCGTCGCGCTGCGGCGGTGGCTGAAGCGCTCTTCGATGCGCCTGCGCGCTGCGCTTCCGAGGCTTCTGGCATGTGCCGGATCACGGGCCAGGCGCTCTATGGCGTCAGCCAGCAACTGAGGCGTTGCTGGTGGTACCAGCACGCCGTCAACACCATCGCGGATCATCTCGGGCACACCCCCAGCCCGCGTCGCGATCACCGGCAACTCCATCGCCATCGCTTCCATCAGTGCAACCCCGAGCGGTTCAGCCAAGCTTGCCAGGACGAAGACATCAGCCTGCTGCAGGTGCTCGATCACCATGTCCTCGCTGACCGCGCCGAGGAGCGTGACGCTGCCCTCGAGGCCCAATTCACGGATCTGGCTCTCGACGACCTTTCGGTATCCCGTGCCACCCTGGTCATCTTCCCCAGCGATCGTGAGTCGCGCTTCGTGTCCGCGGCCGCGCAGCAGCGACAGCGCCGCAAGCAGATCGAGGTGGCCCTTGACCGGATTGAGGCGCGCACAGCTGAACAGCCTGAGAGGCTGGTTTGGCCCCGCCATCCCATAGGGTTTCGAACGCTTGAACTTGTCTGTGTCAACGCCCATCGGTGCCTGCAGCAGCGGCGGCAACAGGACCCCCAGCCGTTCGCGAAGATCGTTCTCGACCCAGTCCGAAATAACGATCCCGAAGCGGGCATGACGCCATTTTTCAGCCTGATTGGGGCCGTGATCGACCAACTGGTTGTGCAGCGTCAGGCTATACGACAGGCCACTGACGAGGTGCGCAAACATGGCAACGTGCGCCGAGTTCGCGCACGAATGGACATGAACGTGCTGCACCGAGTGAGCTTGCAAGTGACGGGCCATTCGCACGCCCATCATGGCCAACCCTGCCAATTGCAGTCGAGCGCGAGTGCCCTGGACCTGTGCACGCACGATCGCCTGGAGCAAACGCCAGGCGGCTGCAGGCCGGGCAGCGGCCCATGTTGCATCTGCAAGCACGGTGATGATCGGCTGCGGAAACAAGTAGGTGGTGAGACTGCTGGCCTGCGCAGCCCACGTCGGCGACTCGATGGCCTTGGGCGGGCGTCGCGTCGACAGCAGCATTACCTCCACGCCGACCTCGCGAAGCGCGCCAATCTCGCGCCAGAAGAAGTTATGCGTCTGGCCTGGGAATTCAGGAACGAAGTAGCCAATCGTTTGGGTGGTGGGTGGCATGGGAACGGATGCGAAAACCGCGAACTTGGCGTGCCGGGCCTATCAGGTGCCATCGGCAGTGCAGATTGTTGAACATGCAACGGCGCAGGCGGAGACCGGGGACGCAGCGTGCGAAGCCAAATTTGCGCACGAGTCAACGCGCGCGCCGAGTCGCGCTAGCGCATGGCCAACGTCGCAACGGCGACGAAGGCGTATCCCGCAGCGTAGCCCACAGGCCATACAGCCAGCGTGAATACTTCGTGGCGCCAGCTGCCGATGCCGAAACGGCGGTCGAACCACCACACCACCGGTGCGATTGCTACTGGATGCAAGGCAATTGCCCAATAGGCGCCTTGAACACCGAGTGCCTTGTAGGCGATCGGCACGGCCACAAAAAACGCCAGGATCCGCACAAAGTTCATCACCGCCTGCGCATGCGGCGCCTGCAACGCCAGGTAGGCGCTTGTGGACACTCCATAGCGCGCGAAGATCAACACGAATGACAGGATCTGCAGGATCGCGCCGGCTTGCGCGTAGCGCGGGTCGTACATGAGGTCGATCAGCCATGGGCCGATGCCAAACATAAACCCTGCCGCGGCGATGAAGAGCAGGTCGAACGGGAGACGCATGCGCAGGTAGACCTCACGCAAGCGGTGCGGGCTGTGGCCGATCAGGTCGGCGAAGGCGGGTGCCGCCACTTGGCTGAAGACCCGGCCCACCGCCATCTCGAGGACTTGTGCGAGGTTCTGCGCGATGGCGTAGCAGCCGAGCACCGTCGGGGTGACCCAAACGCCCAGCAACAGCTTGTCGCCGTTGATGGCCAGGACATAGAGCAGCGACGAAGCCAGGATCCATTTGCCGAAGCTGAAGATCTGCAACGCAAAACCGCGGTCCCAGGCCAGCCGGTTGGAGTGACCGTGCAGCCACAGGTGGCCCGACACAACAGAGGTCGCAGTGCCGACCCAGCCACCGATGATGAGCGCCCACACCGACCGCATGTGCCAGGCCAGGATGATCGAGATTGTCGTGCCGATGAACATCGACGCCAGTTCGATCAACACGACACGCTTCTGCTCGATACGACGGTCCGCGGTAAAACGCTTGGTCGACTCGAAACCCAAAATCACTGTGCTCAGCGTGCCCAGCACCATGATCAGTGGCAGCTCAGGCGCCGCATAGACCGAACCGGCGGTGAGCCAACCCGCTTGACGCGCCAGATCCAGCCCGAGCGCGGTAAGACAGCAAGTGCCCCAAACCAACGCGCCGCGCACGATCTGCATCGTCCAGGCCGTGTTGAGCATGAGCGGTTCGTCGCCATGCTTGCTGTGGACGATGGCCTGTCGAATGCCGATGTCGGACAAGAGTGTGGCCACGGTGGCGATCGTCATCACGATGGCGATCAGACCAAAGACCTCTGGTGCCAAAAGCCGAGTCAGGATCAGGCTGTTGAGCAGTCGCAGGATCAGCGTGCAGCCATAGGCAAACACTGTCCAGCTGCTGGCGCGAAGGATGCGTTCCTTCAGCGGTCTGCGAGCAGGCGGTTCGCTGGTGGCGGCGGAAGTCATGAGGCTTTCGGCTATCGTCATCTATTGGTGGAAAGCCGCAGAGAGTGGTTCTGGTGCGTGCCTGGTCCGGCGAGTCTGCGATTTTCGGCGCTCTTGTCTCTGCGCTCCCGTGTCATCGGCCGCCTGGCGTGCATTCGTGCGCGCCGACTCATGCACGTGCATGAGGTTTGGACCCGGCGCCGGGCTCACACGCAGGTGATTACTCAAGCGCGGCGCCGCGCCGCCGGCCTCATCGGGCGCGCTGCAGTTGTCGCCGCGACGGCGGCGCTGCTGTGCGCGCGCTTGGCGCCTGCGGACGCCCTGCGCCAGGACGGAGCACTTGCGCCAAAAGTGGAGCACAGGCTCACCACCAGCCAGTGCACGATGGGAATGTGGAAGTAGTGACTGGCTGCACCAATCACCAGCAAGACGCCTACCATCGACGCTGTCAGAGCTCGGCCCACAGCCTCAGCGTCCAGATCCTGATGTGCCAGTCGGCGGCTCGTCGACCAGGCGATCCACAACGCATATGCCGATGGCGCAACGAAAAGTGCCAGACCGATGCCGCCGTAGGCCAAGCCCACGCCGACATAGGAGTTGACGATGTCAATGATGCCCTGGCCCTGGCGCATCGACTCCAGGGCCGGGTTCTGCAGGTAATGCAGCGAGCCGAAGATCGGGCTTTGCCAGAAGACAACCATTGCTTGATCAAGCAGTTGCGTGCGGTAGCTGACCGATCCGGGATCCGCTGTGCCGATGAACGGCAACAAGTCGATGAACTTCTGGCCCTGCGGCAAGATCAGGAGCGCCGCGATGACTACTGGCAAGGCGGCCAACATCCACAACACGCGCTGCTTTGCGCCGGGGCCGAACGACAGACCGAGGACCATCGCGATCGCACAACCCAGCCACGGCCCTCGCGACACCGAAGCCAGCAGGCCGACCACCGGCATCAGTATGACCAGCGTGCCCAGAAGTCTGGGTATGTGGCTTTGGACCGGTCGCTGCACGCCCGATACGCCCAGCAGCGGCGGTGAGAAGCTGCGCGCCAGGGCCAGCAACCAGATGGTCGCCACCATGGACGTGAAGCCCAGCCCGATGGCGTGACCCATCGTGACGTAGGCGCGCAGGTAGCCACCATCTTCCGTGGCTCGCAGCAGGTAGGTGCCGACGTTCTGCAGCGGTACCCCGAGTGGGATGCGCAGACTCTCATAGACCAGCCAGCTGCGCGTGTTCTCGAAACCAGCGATGACTCCGGCCACTGCGACGCCCATGACGAACGCGGCCACCACGTCGATCAAACGGCGACGGTCCGTCACCGAGCGCGTGATCACGTAGTACAACAACGCGTGGTCGAGCATGACGTATACGGCGTAGCGCATCAATCCGGTCACCGAGTCGGCGGTGGCGGTGACCACGAAGACGTAGATGAAATACGTCGCGAAGAGCGCATCGGGGATGCGCAGGCGCGGGTTCGGTACGCGGGTCTGGCCCGCCAAACGCAGTGCCGCCGGCAGCAGCAGCACCAGCGCCAGCATCCGCGGATGACTGATCTCGAAAATCTGGTTGATGACGCCAAAGCCCGGGATCTGCATGTCGAACTGCGGCACCGCGAAGAGCAAGACACAGTACATCGCCACCGGGTTTTGTTCGCGGCGCGAGCCGAGACCGACGATCAGCGTGCAGGCCAACATCGCCAGCCAGTAGTTATGGGCCAAGAAAGTGGCCACAGTGACCGCAATCCAGAGGTTGCGCCGCCGCGCGAAATCAGTTGGCGCCATGACCCTTGCCGTCAGCGGCTTGGCCATGACCAAGAACGACAACCCAGCGAGCACCAGGATGTAGACGAGGGCGACCAGGTGTTCTGTCATGACGCCTGGTGTGATTCCGGCAGCCAGCGCGCCAGGCACCAGTCGAGCGCAAAGAAGGCCAACAGCGCGACCAGCATCAGCAGGATGCCGGCCGCGCCGTGCAGGAAGCCTTGGCCGGCGGCATCGCCGAAGTGGTAGGTGATCAGCACCAGCGAGATCACGCGCACGATGTTGGCTGTAAACGCGATCGGCACGATCGCCAGCACCAACGAGGCGGTGTGCAAGCGACCCTTGCGGCGCATGACATGGATGAACAGCGCGCCCAGCGCCGCCAGGCTGAACATCGAGTTCAACCCCGAGCACGCATCGGCGACGAGCAGCTCATAGCGGCCAACGGTGATCATTACGCCGCTGCGGCCGATCGGATAACCGACCGCATGCAGTATGTCGACGACGATGATCGAAATCCAGTGTTTCAGCGGCTCGGTGAGCGCGTCGACCATGGGCCCAGGCAGCGGCACCATGAAGACGAGGTAGAAGACGGGGAACCACGCTGCGCGCAGAGCCTGCGTGCCTTTGAGCAGAAGCAGCACGGCGCCGGCGACGAAGACTTGTGATGCGAATTCGACGCTCGACAGGCCGGCCGTGCGCCCGAGCGAATACAACGCCAGGCCCAACGACAGCAGCAACCATCCGGGTCCGCCGCGGGGCGCGTCGGGGGCTTGACCCACCGCATGCCGCGATTGCCAGAACAGCCATGCCGTGATGCCGAGGATCAGCGGCGCATGACCGAATTCATCGGTCTGCCACAAGCCGTGCGCAGCGTTCCAGTAGCTGGGCAGGTACAGCGCAGTTGCGCCGGCCGCGACCCACAGCCAAGGTTGGAGCGGCCGCTGCTGGGCCTGCGCCGCCACCGCCATCGTGGTCAGGCGTCTTGGGCTTGCGACGCGTTGCGCCGGGCCGCCACGTCCACCAGCACCGAACCGACGACGAAGACATTGCTCTCGGCCATTGCGGCAATCGCATCGTCGAACTGCGCCGTGCGCGTGAGGTTCGTGCGCGCCACCATCAGCGACGCGCCCGCGCCGCGTGCCAGCAGCAGCGCGTCGGGGCCTTGCTCGATGGCGGGGGTGTCGATCAGCACGACGTCGAATGTGGACATGCTCTGCTGCAGGATGCGCGGCAGGGCCGGGCGGCTCAGCAGCTCTCCGGGATTGGGCGGGATCGGGCCCGACGGCAGCACCGCCAGGCCGGGGATGCCGTGCACGAATGTCACTACCTGGTCCTGCATGCGGCCAGCGAGCAGGTTCGACAGGCCGGTCTGGTTCTCGATCTTGAACAACTTGTGCTGGCGTGGCGTGCGCATGTCGGCATCGATCAGCAGCGTGCGCTCGCCAAGCTGCGCGAACGTCACGGCCAGGTTCGCGGCGAGATAGCTGCGGCCTTCGCCGCGCGATGCACCGACGATGGCCAGACTGGTGTTGGCGCCCTTGGCGTCGAACCAGCGCAGCTGCAACTGGCTGCGCAGCGCGCGCAGGCCCTCGCCTTCAGGGCTGAATGGCTTGTAGGCTGCGACGACCTCGGGACTGATCGGCTTGTTGGGGCCCGGCTGCAGGTACGGGTAGTCGAATTGAAGCGATAGCGCGTACAGCACGTCGCCTTCGCTGATCAGACCGAGCTCGATGCCGGCTTCACCGAAGCGCAGGTCGGACTGCTTCTGGAAGTTGATGATGCGCTCGGCGTCCTGCGGCGTCAGCCGCCCTGCATCGATCAGGATCGCACCGATCGACCGGTCCGCGTTGCGGACCTTGGTCGACAGCATCGTCACCGGTGTCATTGCACACCCCCATCGAAGGTGAGCTGCGGCGAGGGCAGGGCCGGGCGACGCTGGTGTGCCAGGCGAGGCGCGTGGCGCGAGCGGCCGGCAGTGTCGGACATCACGCCCAAGACCGGCACATCGCTGTAGGCCACGAGGTCGTCGGCGCTGCGCACGCGCCGGTCGATGTACTCGAGCAGGAACGCCAAGCCGACCCCACCAAGCATGCCGAGGATCAGGCCGACGAGCGTGTTCTTGACGATGTTGGGCTTTGAGGGCGACAACGGCTCGGTTGCAGGGCTGAGGACGCGTGCGGGCGTCTGTTCAGCTTGAGCTTCGTTGGCCAGTTGGGTGCGGCGCTGCGCGACCGCATCGTAAGCGCGCTGAGCCGTATCGACGTCGCGCAGCAGCACAGCAGCCTCGTCACGCTGCGAGCGCATCGTCAGCACGGCGCGCTTCTGGTTCTCGACGAGGTTCCTCAACTCGGCAATCTTTTGCAAGACGTTGCGATTGACGCCGGCAGTGCCGCGGCCGACGCGACTCATTTCGGCGCTGAGCTGTTGCCGCAGCTCGGCGATGCGGGCTTCGATCTCGATGCGCTGCGGGTGGTTGCTGCCGAACTTGGCGCTGATTTCCGTGAGTTGCGTCTGCGCGCGCGCCAGTTCGCCCTTGAGGTTTTGCACGGCGCCGCTGCTCAGCACGTCGGTCGACGAGTCGCCGCCGGAGTTCGTGGTCCGGCTGGATGTGTCGGCCTGCTCAGCCAGCGCAGTACCCAGCGCGGCCTCCAGGCTCGTCAGCCGCGACACCTCCTGGTCCATGCGCTCGTTGGTGACGACGATGCCTCGTTTTTGCTGGAACGCGGACAGTCGTTCCTGCGCGCTTTCGAGCTCGGTGCGCAACTGCTTGATGCGCTCATCGAAGAACCTGGCGTACTCACGTGCGGGATCGACGCGCAACTCGACACTGGTGTCGAGGTAGGCACGGGCGAAAGTGTTGGCGCCTGCGGCGGCGAACTTGGGGTCCGTGCCTGTGAACGAGATGGTCAGCAGGCTGCTGCCCCGGCCCGGTTCGATCTTCAGGCCCTTTTGCAACAGCGTGCCGAAGTAGGTTTCCAAGGGAATGCGGCCTTCGGTCTCTTCACGCCATTGCTCGACCGCCTTGGCGTTCTGCGCCAGGCCGAGCATCTTCACGACGCGCCCGGCGACTCGATCGCTCTGCAGGATTTCCGTCTGCGTGGCGATGTAAGACGGCGTGGCGAAACTCGGCGCCAACGTGGCCACCAATGGATCGGTCTTGATGTCCAGCAACAGCGACGTTTCGGCCGTGTATTGCTTGGGCAGCAACAGGCTGATGACGAGCGCCAATGCCATCGCGGCCAGCAGCGTGCCCAGCACGATCAGCCATCGAAGGCGCAGGATCAGGAGGATTTGACGAGGGTTCATGACATGCCTCCTAGAACACCGACTCGCGGATGTAGACGATGTCTTCGGCTTGCAACTTGTCGGTCATTGCGGGCTCGATGACGCGCACCTTGCCCTCTGCGTCGCGTCGGTGCACGCGCAGACCGCGCTCGGTGCCGCGCTGCGTCAGCCCGCCGGACGCGGCCAGGGCCTGCATCACGGTCATGCCACGTTCCAGGCGCAACGAGCCCGGGCGCTGCACTTCGCCGTACATGTAGATCATCGGCGCGCGCTCGACCCAGATCACGTCGCCGTTTTGCAGCGTCAGGTCACTGGCGCGGCGGCCGGCGCCGAACACCGATGGCAAGTCGATTTCAACGCGATAAGGCTGGCCGTTGCGCGTGCCTACCACCACCACCTGGTCGGCACCGGTTGGAACAACACCACCGGCCGTGGCGATCATGTCGGTGAGTTGCACGTTGCCGGTCTCCAGCGGATAGCGGCCGGGTTTGCCCACCTGACCGAGCACCGAAACCTGGTTGCCCCGCACTTGCTGCACCGCCACCGAGACCTGGGGCTGCTTGACGAAATTGCCCGTGCGCAAACCATCGGCGATGCGCTTTTCGGCTTCTGACACGGTCAGCCCGGCAAGAGCCACGCTGCCCAGCAGCGGGTAGGAGATCGTGCCGGCTTCCGTCAGGCGCGCTTCCAGCGTCAGGTCGGCGCTTTGATAGACCGAGATGCGGATCACGTCGCCAGGTGCCAGGCGGTATTGCGCATTGGCCGCCGCAGGCACGCTCTGCTGCGCCCATACCACGCTGGACGAGGCGACGAGCAGAAATGGCGCCGACGCGAAAAGACGTCGTGAAATCAGTTTGGAGGTTTTCACGTTCATTTCAGTCCCAGCCCTTTGTTGACGGTGGTGGCGTCGATGCCGCTTGCCGGTTTGGCAGCGGCATCGGCGCCGTTGTTCATGCCAGCGTTGGTGCCCGGCCCTTCGTTGACAGGTTTTGTGTCCAACGTCGCTGCTGCCGACGCGGCGACATCCGCAGCAGTGCCCTGCCGCGTGGCCTCGTCGGGCGGCGGCGCCGAAGCGGCAAATCGTCCCCGGTACTCGATCTTGGCCGCAGCACGCAGCGCTTTCAGGTCATCGGCCATCAACTTGCGCTTCTGCTCGTTGAGTAGAAACTGTTCGATTGCCCGCGATGCCCGGTCAGCATCCACCGGCTGAGACCGCACCCCGCGCAGGATGACGATCTGCGCGCCCGTCGGCGTCGGGCTGAGCAGCGACTGCCCTTCACTCATGCGAGACAGTACGGGCAGCACCGGCAGGGGCAACTGCTCGGCAGCGCGCACCGATTGGCTGGAGGCGAACTTCAGATTGTTGGTCTTGAGGTAAGTTGCCAGATCATCGGCCGTCTTCATCGGCAGCAACGCAGCTTTCAATGCGTCGATCTGCTTGGCATCGGCTTCGACTGCGAACTCCTGCAGTTGATAGATCTTGCGTTCGCTGAATAGCGCAGGGTGCTCGTCGTAGTACTTCTTGATGTCGGCGGGAGTAGGCCGCGCCGCACCATCGCTCATCTTGTCCGCGTAGGCGCGCGCGATGATTTCCTGCCGTGCCGAGTCGATCGCCTGAACAACTTTTGGCTCACGGTCGAGCTTCAGGTCCATCGCCTTTTGGACTGCCAGTTCGCGATTGATCAGACGCTCCAGGATCTGGCGCTCGGCTTCCTGAACCTGTTCCGGTCTGACAGTCTGCTGGGACAGTTGTGCGCCGATTTGGTGCACCGTAATCTCTTCCTTGTTCACCCGTGCTGCCGTCTGGGTCGAAGAACTCTCCTTCGCCCCACAGGCCGCCAAGCCCCCGGCAGCGCCCAGGAGAGCAGCACCGACGATGGCCGGACGCAGCAAAACAGCAACAGAGAGACATGCAATTCGATTCAATTCCTATCCTTACACGGTGCGCCGCGCGGTGCGGCACCGGCCTCAGAGATCGCAAAGCGGCAAGCTGATCGGCTACCAAATCACCGCGAAACACATTGATAGAGTTTACCCACCCCCGTCACGGCAAAAAGGTGGCTTGGCCCCCGGCTGCACTGCCCGGCTTGCCGCTTGTGCAATCTGCACACACCCAATTGGGGAGGATTGGCCCGCGGCGTTGACGAGGCCGCCCTCCACGGCATGGATACCGCTGGTCTGAGGGTACCCATTTCGGGCCGGGTGAGCCAGAATTGTGCATACGCAGTCCGCGAAACCATGCTTGGCGACCATGATCAATCAACCGCCCCCTAAACCGCCGGCGTCCTTGGATCCTCTGGATTTCGAGATCACCGATTTCGACGAGGCGCGCCGCGCGCTTGACGAGTTGCCTGCCGGCTTGGAGGTCATGCAGCAGCAGACGCCGGGCTACTGGGAGCACCGACGCCGCGGTGCGCTGCCGTCCGATCGCGCCTTGACGGGTGCGGCGATGGATTGGGTGGTCACCTTGCCGCCGACGATTCGCCCACACACGACGTGCGAGCAGTTCCCGCGTGTGGCCAATGCCATAGCCGAGTCGTGGGAAGACGTTCCGCTGTGCACGCGCGTTCTTGACCACATGCTGCACGACTATCGCGGCGGCAGGCGTGGTTTCCCGGCCACCGTGCAAGCCGAACTCAGCACATTGATGCACCACCAAAAGGCGCGCCCGCGCGGCTGATATCGCGCCTCAATATGTGCCGCGGCTGCCGGGCTGTCGGCGCTCAGTTGTCGGCCCCGAAACCGTCTGGGTGGTTCGACTGCCAGCGCCAGCTGTCGGCGCACATCTGGTTCAGATCGCGCTGCGCCCGCCAATTCAGCGTCGTGCTTGCAAGGGAGGCGTCGGCGTAGCACGCCGCCACGTCGCCTGCGCGCCGCGCTGCGATGACATAGGGGATCGTGCGGCCACTGGCGCGTTCATATGCTTTGACCAGATCTAACACGCTGGCGCCGCGACCCGTTCCCAGATTGAGCGTCATCGAGCCGTCGCTGTCGAGCAGGTGCGACACTGCCGCCACGTGACCCTCCGCCAAGTCCATGACATGGATGTAGTCGCGCACGCCCGTGCCGTCGGGCGTGTCGTAGTCGTTTCCGAACACTTGAAGGTGCGGGCGCCGGCCGACGGCGACTTGCGCAACGTAGGGCATCAGGTTGTTGGGAACACCCCGCGGGTCTTCGCCGATCGAGCCGCTCTCATGAGCGCCGACCGGGTTGAAGTAGCGCAGGCTGGCCACCCGCCATGCACCATCGGCACGGCGCAGGTCGGACAGGATGTGCTCGGCCATCAACTTGGTCTGGCCGTACGGGTTGATAGCGGAGAGCGGCGCGTGTTCGGCGATCGGCAGTGACTTCGGTTGGCCGTAGACCGTGGCGCTGCTGCTGAACACAAAACGCTTGGCGCCGGCGCGGCCGAGGGCCTCGCAGGTCGCCAACACCCCGCCGAGGTTGTTGCGGTAGTACGCCAACGGCTGTTGCACCGACTCGCCGACGGCCTTCAACGCTGCAAAGTGGATCGCCGCATCGACGCGGTGGCGTTGCGCGATGTCCAGCATGACCGCGGTGTCAC
>Ga0209798_10001656_pt1 | contig 13307 bp, 13 predicted proteins | sample DOMMetBare3Fresh_FD_187475 | JGI IMG/M metagenome (GOLD analysis project Ga0209798, IMG submission 187475) | Wetland sediment microbial communities from St. Louis River estuary, USA, under dissolved organic matter induced mercury methylation -... | ecosystem: Environmental > Aquatic >...
ATCGTCGTGACCGCAGGCGCGTCGGCGGCGCTGCAACTGATCACGCTGGCGCTGGTCGACGTGGGCGACGAGGTGTTGCTGCCCGATCCGAGCTACCCCTGCAACCGCCATTTCGTCGCCGCGGCCGGCGGCCGCGCCGTCCTGCTGCCGGCGTCGGCCGAGCATCGGTTCCAACTCGACGCCGCAGCGGTCACGGCCGCCTGGGGCGAGCGCACGCGCGGCGTGCTGCTGGCTTCGCCGTCCAACCCGACCGGCACCTCGATCGAACGCAGCGAGATGCGCGCCATCGTCGAAGCGGTGCGCGCACGCGGCGGCTTCACGCTGGTCGACGAGATCTACCTCGGCCTGTCGTACGACGAAGCCTTCGGCCACAGCGCGCTCGAACATGGCGACGACGTGATCGCCATCAGCAGTTTCTCCAAGTACTTCGGCATGACCGGCTGGCGCCTGGGCTGGCTGGTGCTGCCCGAGTCGCTCGTGCCGGCGGTCGAGAAGCTGGCCCAAAACCTCTACATCTGCGCCTCGTCGCTGGCCCAGCATGCGGCGCTGGCCTGCTTCGAGCCCGATTCGCTGGCCGAATACGAGCGCCGGCGCGAGGCTTTTCGCGAGCGTCGCGATTTCATCGTGCCGGCCCTGCAGTCGGTCGGCCTGCCGGTGCCCGTCAAGCCCGACGGCGCCTTCTATGCCTATGCCGACGTGACCCGCCACGCCGCCAGCAGCTGGGATTTCTGCTTCGACCTGATGCGTCGAGCGCAGGTTGCACTCACGCCGGGCCGCGACTTCGGCCCCCACGCCGGCGAGCGCTTCCTGCGCCTGTCGTTTGCCAGTTCGATGGACCACCTGAAGGAGGCCGTGCGGCGCCTGCGCCGTTCACTGTGAGCGGGCGTTTTTCACGCGACCCTTGACACGCTTTGCGACGCCTTTAGCGCAGGCTTCGAAGCCCCCCGCCGACAGGACCGATAAGCTCTCGATTCCGATGACCGCCGCTTCCTCCAATCCCCCGCTGCAGGCCGACGACGCCTTCGCCGCCACCGTGGTGGAGGAGATGTACGACACCGAGGAGAGCGACCGCCTGCCTGGCGTGACCTTGCTCGACGATCGCAAGCTCCAGGCGCTGCCGACCATCGCGCACGTGGGACGCTATGCGCTCAAGCACCAGCTCGGCATTGGCGGGCTGGGCGCGGTCTATGCCGCCCTCGACCCGCTGCTGTCGCGCCCGATCGCCGTCAAGATGCTGCGCGTGGCCGAACTCGGGGCCACGCAGCGCGAGGCGCTCGAGCAGAGGCTGTTGGCCGAGGCGCGCGCGGCCGCCGGTTTGAGCCATCCACACATCGTCACGGTGTTCGACGCCGGCCTGGCCGACGAGGGCGTGTACATCGCGATGGAGCGCCTGCAGGGCAGTGACCTGCGCCAACTGCTCGCCAACGGCTGGCGGCCCGATGCGGTTCAGGCCGCGCGCATCGCCAAGCGCTTGGCCGATGCTCTGGCCTACGCCCATGGCAACGGCGTGGTCCACTGCGACATCAAGCCGGCCAACATCTTCATGACCGGCCGCACCCAGCCCAAGGTGCTCGACTTCGGCATCGCGCGCGTGACGGCCGCGCGCTACGACGCGGCCGCTCCGGCGGTCGACATCAGCGCTGAGAACTCCACGGTGCCGCCGCCGGAGTTCGGCTCGCCCTATTACGTGTCGCCCGAACATCTGCAGGGCGAGCCACTCGATGCACGGGCCGATGTCTACGGCGTGGGCGTCGTGCTCTACGAGTTGCTGACCGGTCGGCGCGCCTTCGCCGGTGCCACGCTCGACGAGATTCGCGACGCGGTGCTCGAAGAGCCGCTGGCGCCGGCGCACACCGTCAATCCGACGGTCGACGCTGCGCTGTCGGGCATCGTTGCGCGCGCCATGGCGCGCAAGCCGGGCGATCGCTACCGCTCGGCGCGCCAACTCTCGCGCGCTTTGCGACAGTGGATCAGCGAAGAGACCAACGGCCTGGGCCATGCGCGCTCGGCACGCCTGCGCGGCCCCTGGGTCTGGGGTGCCGGCGCCGCGGTGGCGCTGTTGCTGGGGGTGGCCGCCTGGCTCGTGGCTTCGCCGAGCGGCGGTGAAGTTTCGGTGGCGCAAGCGGCTCCCGTGCCCGTCGCCGCGGTCGCAGCGCCGCCAGCGGCGGTTCCTGCCGAGCCGATGGTCGTCGCGCAGGCCCCGGCCGCCGCACCCGTCGTCGCGCCTGCGCCGTCCAAGGCGCGCGCCGAGGCGCAGCGCGCCAAGGACAAGACGCCGGCGCGCAGCACCTTGCCGGTCGTCGCCGCGCCGGTGGAGGCACCGCCCCCCGCGCAAGGCACGGTGCAACTGGCCGTCAGCCCTTGGGGCAATGTCGAGGTCGACGGCAAGCCGGCCGGCACCACACCGCCACTGGCGCGGCTGACGCTGCCGGTGGGCACGCATCAGATCGTGGTGCGCAACGACGACTTCCCGCCCCACAGCGTGACCATCACGGTGAGCGAGGACAAGCCAGTCACGTTGCGTCACCGCTTCGGCTCATGAAGCGCCTTGCGGTCGCTGCCGGCTTGTGCCTGGCGCTCGCCGCCTGCGTGAGCGACCAGGGCCTGACCGACGTGATGCAGCGCCCGGGCGAGCGCGCGTTGCTGGCCGGAATGCGCGCCTACGACGACGCGCAGTACGCCGAGGCCGAACGCGAGCTCAGGCGCGCGCTCGAGATGGGCCTGGCGAGCGCCAAGGACCGCGCCAGCGCGCACAAGCACCTGGCGTTCATCTACTGCACCAGCGAACGCATCGCGGCCTGCGACAAGGCCTTTCGCGACGCGCTGGCGGCCGATCCGACCTTTGCGCTGTCCAAGGCCGAGGCGGGGCATCCGCTGTGGGGGCCGGTCTATCGGCGCGTGACCGCGGGCCGATAGTTGACGGCCCCCAGCTCACGTTGTTCGCGGCCCCCCGTGGGGGCGCTTCAGTGCCTTCGGGCGGCCGCGCGGCACTGAGATAATCCCCGGCAGCATGGCTGCTGCGTTTGCGCACGAGGTGCGCGTCTACTGGGAAGACACCGATGCCGGGGGCGTGGTGTTCTACGCCAACTACCTGAAGTACTTCGAGCGCGCCCGAACCGAGTGGCTGCGCGCGGCGGGGTTCGGCCAGCGCCAGCTGCGGGAGACGTTCGGCCGCATCTTTGTCGTCACCGAAACCTCGTTGCGCTTCCATGCGCCTGCGCGGCTGGACGACAGCCTGCGCATCACGGTGCAGGCCGAACCGGCGCGCGGCGCGACACTGGCCTTGTCCCAGGCCGCGCAGCGCGGCGCAACCACGCTGGTCGACAGCCGGATCAGCCTGGCCTGCGTCGACGCAGCCACGCTGCGGCCGCGCCGCATCCCTCCACCCCTCATCGAGGCGCTCTTTACCGCATGAACCAGGACCTCTCGATCTTTTCGCTGGTGCTGCAGGCCAGCTTCGTGGTGCAGCTCGTGATGGCGGGCCTGCTGACGGTCTCGCTCGTGAGCTGGACCGTGATCTTCGGCAAGCTGATCGGCCTGAAGCAGGTGCGCTCCGGCAACGACGACTTCGAGCGCGACTTCTGGTCCGGCCGCCAGCTGGGCGACCTCTACCAGGCCGCCAGCGGCAAGCCCACGACCCAGAAGACCTCGCCGCAGGAGCGCATCTTCGCCTCGGGCATGCGCGAGTTCCTCAAGTTGCGGGAAAAGAAACTCGATGGCGCGGCGCAACTCGACGGCGCTCGCCGTGCGATGCGCGCGAGCTACCAGCGCGAACTCGACGTGATCGAGAGCCATCTGAGCTTCCTCGGCTCGGTCGGCTCGGTCAGCCCCTATGTCGGCCTGTTCGGCACCGTGTGGGGCATCATGCACGCCTTCGTCGGGCTGTCGAACCTGCAGCAGGTGACGCTGGCCACGGTGGCGCCGGGCATCGCCGAGGCGCTGGTGGCCACCGCGATCGGCCTGTTCGCCGCGATCCCGGCGGTGATCGCCTACAACCGCTTTGCCCGCGACATCGATCGCATCGCGATCCAGCTGGAGACCTTCATCGAGGAGTTCTCCAACATCCTGCAGCGCAACGTGGGGACGCACTGATGGCTGCCGTGATGTCGCGCGGCGGGACGCGCCGGCGCCGCACGATGAACGAGATCAACATGGTCCCGTTCATCGACGTGATGCTGGTGCTGTTGATCATCTTCATGGTCTGCGCGCCGCTGATCGCCACCAGCGTCATCGATGTGCCCAGCGTCGGCCAATCGAAGAGAGCGCCAGAGAAGTCGGTGATCGAACTCGCGATCGCGATCGACGAACGGATAAAGATCAAGGTGGATGGCCAGGCCGATCCTGTGCCAGTGTCGCTCGCGCAACTGACGTTGCGCGTCAAGCAGGCGCAACGTGGCAATGCCGACGTGCCGGTGGTGATCTCGGCCGACAAGAAGGTGGCCTACGAGGCCGTCGTACGCGTGATGGATACGCTGCAGAAGGCGGGCGTCAAACGCGTCGGCCTGTCGGTGAAACAGGGAGCCTGAGCTGGCCGCCGCGTCCGCCCTCGAAGACCTGCGCCCGCGCCGCCCTGGCGGCATGGGGCGCGGCGCCCTGTTCGCTTTGCTGGTGCATGCGGGCCTGTTGATCGCGCTGGCCTTCGGCGTGAGCTGGCGTTCGAGCGCGCCGACGGGGGCGACGGCCGAGCTGTGGGCCGCCGTGCCCGAGTTCGCTGCTCCCGCCGCGGTGGCACCTCCCGAGCCCAAGCCGGTGCCGGTGCCGAAGGTCGAGGCGCCGCCGCCTCCTAAGCCCGAGGCGCGCGATGCCGAGATCGCGATCGAGAAGGCCAAGGTCGAAAGGGCGAAGCGTGAGGCCGAGGCCCAGGAAGCGCGCGAACGGGCCGAGGCGCAGAAGAAGCGCGAGCAGCAGGACAGGCTCGAGCGCGAGAAGGCGGCCAAGGCGCAGAAGGCCGAGGCCGAGCGCATTGCCAAGCTGCGCGAGGATCAGTTGCAGCGCATCCAGGGTCAGGCCGGGGCAACCGGTGGACCGACGGCGACCGGCTCGGCGCAGCGCGACGCCGGGCCTTCGTCGAGCTACGCGGGCCGTGTGATCGCGCGCGTCAAGCCCAACATCGTGCTCACCGAGAGCGTGCCCGCCGCGCTGCGAGCCGAGGTGGAAGTGCGCGCCGCGCCCGACGGCACGATCCTCGGCAAGGTCTTGCGCAGGTCGAGCGGCAACAAGGACTGGGACGATGCGGTGCTGCGGGCAATCGACCGTACCGAGGTGCTGCCGCGCGATGTCGACGGCCGCGTGCCGACGCCGCTGCTGCTGATCTTCACGCCTTAGATTTCGGCACCCGCCCCATCAGGTAGAACTCGTCGTTCGGCCGCAGCGACAGCAGGTTGGCCATGCGGTTGGACAGGCCGAACAGGGCCGTGATCGCGCCGATGTCCCAGATGTCCTCGTCGCTGAAGCCGTGGGCACGTAGGGGCTCGAAATCGGCCTCGACGATCGCGCTGCTGTTCATGCAGACCTTCAGCGCGAAGGCCAGCATGACGCGTTGGCGCTCAGGAATGTCGGCCTTCAGGTAGTTCGTCGCCACCTGGTCGGCCAACCGCGGCAGCTTGGCATACACCCGCAGCAGCGCACCATGCGCCACCACGCAGTACAGGCAGCCATTGGCGGCCGAGGTGGTGACGATGATCATCTCGCGCTCGGCCTTGGTCAGCGTGCCGGTGTCCTTGAGCAGCAAGGCATCGTGCCAGGCGAAGAACGCGCGCGCCTCCTCGGAGCGATGCGAAAACGCGAGGAACACGTTGGGCACGAAGCCGGCCTTGGCCTGCACGTCGAGGATGCGCTGGCGCAGGTCCTCGGGCAGGTCGGCGATCTCGGGGACGGGCCAACGGGAGATGGGCAGATTCATAGCAGCTTCTCCGTTCGATGTGTACTGCCCAGCTGCCGCCGCGGAACTGGCTCTGCCAGGCCGTTGGCGGCGCCCCCTTGAGGGGGAGCGGCGAAGCCGCTTCGGGGGTGGGTCAATTTCAGCTCCTGAATTGCATGGCGTGCAGTCTTGCGTAGAGGCCGCCTGCGGCCAACAGCTCGGCGTGCGTGCCCTGTTCGACCACATGCCCCTGGTCCATCGCGACCACTCGGTCGGCATGCTCGATGGTCGACAGGCGGTGCGCGATCACGAGCGTGGTGCGCCCCTGCATCAGGCGCTCCAGCGCGTCCTGCACGGCCCGCTCGCTCTCGCTGTCCAGCGCCGAAGTGGCTTCGTCGAGGATCAGCACCGGCGCGTCCTTGTAGATCGCGCGTGCGATCGCCAGGCGCTGACGCTGGCCGCCGGAGAGCTCGCTGCCGTTGTGGCCGATCAGACTGTTCAGGCCCTGCGGCAGCGTCAGCACGAAGTCGAGCAGGTGGGCGCTGTCCAGGGCGGCACGCACGCGCGCCTCGTCCACCGCATCACCCAGCGCGACATTGGCGGCCACGCTGTCGTTGAACAGCACGACGTCCTGGCTGACGAGCGCGAACTGGCGCCGCAGCGCCTGCACGTTCCACTGCGGCAACGCCACGCCGTCGAGCAGCACGCTGCCGCTCGTGGGCTCGAAGAATCGCGGCAGCAGGTTGATCAGCGACGTCTTGCCGGCGCCTGACGGGCCGACGAGCGCGACGGTTTCGCCGGGTGCGATGGCCAGGTTCACGCCGTCGAGCGCCGGTGCCGTGTCGTCGCCGCGGTAGGCCAGCGATACGTCGCGCAGCTCGATCGCACCCTGGCCGCGCGCAGCCGGTGCGTGTGCGCCGCCTTGTTCCTCGGGCGTGTTCTCGATCAGCTCGATTCCGCGTTCGAGGGCGCGGATGCCGCGCAACAGCGGTGCTGCGGCGTCCGATACGTGCTTGAGCGGCGCCACCAGCATCAGCATCGCGGCGACATAGGCTGCGAAACCACCGACGGTGGTCTGGTCGCCGCCTTGCCAGAGCGCGATCACCACGACGGCCGAGAACGCCACCGCCGCGATCAGCTGCGTGATCGGCGAACTGATCGCGCTCGCGGCGGCGGTCTTGACCATCAGTCGGCGCAGCAGGTTGCTCTGCGCGCCGAAACGCTGCCGCTGCGACGCCGCCGCGCCATGCAAGCGCACGATGCGCCAGGCCAGCGTGTTCTCCTCGACCACGTAAGCCAACTGATCGGTCGCGACCTGCCAGGCGCGCGTGAGCTTGTCCAGCCGCCTCGACACGAGCCGCATCACGAAGGCCACCGCCGGTGCCAGCAGCACGATGAACAGGGTGAGCTTCCAGTTCAGCCACAGCAGGTAGCCGAACAGGAACAGGCTGGATAGCGCATCTCGGACCACCATCAGCAATGCACTGGCCAGCAGTTGCGCGCCGGTCTGCACTTCGTAGACCAGGGTGTTGGTCAAGCTGCTGGCGCTGGTCTGGGTGAACAGGGTCGGTGCCGCGTCGAGCAGGCGCGCGAACATGCGCTCGCGCAGTGTCAGCACGCCGCGGTTGGTGGCCCAGGCCAGCGCGTATTGCGAGATGAAGTGCGCTGCGCCGCGGACCAGGTACAGCCCGATCACCACGACGGGTACCGCCCACAGGGGAAAGCTGCGCGCAGGGCCGAAGCCCTCGTCGAGCAGGCGCTTGAGCAGCGCGGGCAGCAGGGGTTCGGTGCCGGCGGCCACGATGGCGGCCGCGAACGCGGCGACAAAGCCGATGCGGCTGGCGCGAAAGTAGGGCGCGATGCGCGCCAGGCGTTGCAGCAGCGGTTTGTGCATGGTCACAGGCCGAAGCATTATCGACGCGCTGTCGCAATGGGAACCGCGTCCGGGGTGCCTACAATCCGCGCGCACGATGACCCAAACCGATCAGACCCTGTTGACCCTGCCGATGCGGCGCCGCGACTGGTGCACCGGCCTGGTCGCGTCGATCACCGCGGTCCCCGCGCTGGCGCAGTTCCGCGTCGAGATCAGCGGCGTGGGCGCAACGCAGATCCCGGTCGCCGTGGCGCGCTTTCGCGACGACGACAAGGCCGCACCCTCGCTCGGTGTGGCCAGCGCCATCATCCGGGCCGACCTCGAACGCAGCGGCCAGTTCCGGTTGCTCGACGTGTCGCAGGTGATCGAGGAGACCGGCCAGCCCTCGATGAGCGAGTGGCGCGCCAAGGGCGCCGACGCCCTGGCTGGCGGCTCGGTCTCGCGCCTGGCGGACGGCCGCCTGGATGTGCGCTACAAACTTTGGGACGTGGTCAAGGGCCAGGACCTGGGTGGCCAGTCGCTGGCCGTGCCGCTGGCCGACATGCGGCTGGCGGCGCACCGCGTGGCCGATGTGATCTACGAGCGCTTCACCGGCGACAAGGGTGTGTTCTCGACCCGCATCGCCTTCGTGGTTCGCGCGGGCAGCCGCTACACGCTGCGCATCGCCGATGCCGACGGCGAAGGCGGGCAGGTGGCGCTGTCGAGTCCCGATCCGATCATCTCGCCGGCCTGGTCGCCTGACGGCCGCCAGCTTGCCTACGTATCGTTCGAGTCGCAAAAAGCGGTGGTCTGGGTGCAGGACGTGAGCAGCGGTGCACGGCGCGCGCTGGCCAACTTCCGCGGCAGCAACAGCGCACCGGCCTGGTCGCCCGACGGCCGGCAACTCGCGCTGACGCTGTCGCGCGAGGGGGGGTCTCAGCTTTTCCTGATGGCCAGCGAGGGCGGCACACCGCGACGCCTGACCCAGAGCAACGCGATCGACACCGAAGCCGCCTGGTCGCCCGACGGCAAGTCGATCGTGTTCGTCAGCGACCGCGGCGGCGGACCCCAGGTCTACCGCATCGCAGCGTCCGGCGGCGAGCCGCAGCGCCTGACCTTCAGCGGCTCGTACAACATCAGCCCGGCCCTGAGCCCCGACGGCAAGGCGATGGCCTACGTCTCGCGCCTCGCCGGCGGCGCCTTCCGGCTGCACCTGATGGACCTTGCCAGCGGAACTGTCACGGCCCTGACCGACACCAACGACGACGAAAGCCCGAGCTTCGCGCCCAACGGCAAGCTGATCATCTACGCGTCGCGCGCGCAAGGGCGCGACGTGCTGATGACCACCACGCTGGACGGCCGCATCAAGGCTCGTTTGCTGTCCACCGGCGCCGATGTGCGCGAGCCGGTGTGGGGCCCATTCAACCGCTAAGGAGAATTCGAAATGACGACGATCAAGCTCGCGAGCCTGGCCCTGCTGCTGCTGGCTGCTGCTTGCAGCACCCCCGTGCCGCTGGAAAACAAGAGCGACGTTCCGGTGGAAACGCGCAGCGGCACGCCTGCCGGCGCCACTGGTGCGGCGGGGCAGGGCGCCGCCGCGCAGAGTGAAGTCAAGACGGTGGACCTGAATGCGGCGCAGGCCAACGCTGCGGCGCGCGTGGTCTTCTTCGATTTCGACAGCTTCGCGATCCGTGACGACGGTCGCCCCGTCATCGACGCCGAGGCCAAGCGGCTCCTCGCAGCGCGTGCCAAGCGCATCAGCATCGAAGGTCACACCGACGAGCGCGGCGGTCGCGAGTACAACCTCGCGCTCGGCCAGAAACGTGCCGAGGCGGTGGCCAAGGCGCTGGCATTGCTGGGTGTCAACGACAACCAGGTCGAGGCCGTGAGCTTCGGCAAGGAGCGCCCGGCGGTGCAGGGCAGCGATGAGGCGGCCTGGGCCAAGAACCGGCGTGCCGAGTTGAAGGACAAGTAAGGTGCTCACGCTTCGACAGGCTGCCGCAGCGCTGGCGCTCGTTGCCGCGACCGGCGCGCAGGCCCAACTCTTTCCTGACAACGAGGCGCGCAAGGCCATCGTCGAGTTGCGCGCCGCCGACGAGCAGCATAAGAAGACGATCGACGAGTTGCAGGCCAAGCTCAAGGCGCTGGGCGAGCAGCTGCAGCCGCTCAGCCGCGGCCTGCTCGACCTGAACAACCAGCTCGAGGCACTGCGCGCCGAGCTGGCGCGCCAGCGCGGCACCAACGAGCAACTGGCGCGCGACGTGGCCGAGCTGCAGCGCCGGCAGAAGGACATCGCGCAGGGCGTCGACGAGCGCATCCGCAAGATCGAGCCGCAGCGCGTGACCGTCGACGGCAAGGAATTCCTGGCCGAGCCGGAAGAAAAGCGCCAGTACGAAGAGGCGTTCGCGTCGATCCGCAGCAACGACTACGTCGGCTCGGTGACGGCACTCACCAGCTTCCTGCGCCGCTGGCCCGAGAGTGGCTATCTCGACAGCGCCCGGTTCTGGCTCGCCAATGCGCAGTACGGCAAGCGCGACCTGAAAGAGGCGGCGGCGAGCTTTCGTGCCTTCATCGGGTCGGCGCCGTCGACCAATCCGCGTCTGCCGGAGGCAATGCTGGGCCTGGCCAACACGCAGGCCGAAAGCAAGGACGTCCGGGGGGCGCGCGCCACCCTGGCCGAGCTGCTCACCAAGTACCCGCAGTCGGAGGCGGCGCAGGCCGGCAGGGAGCGGCTGACCGCCCTGAAGTAGCGCCCCTCCTAGAATTCCCCGATGCAGGTAACTGACATCGGGGCGTTGACTTCGCAGGTGCTGTGGGCTGCCTTCGCGCTGGCCCTCGTGTTCGGCGCGATCGCGCAGCGCACGCATTTCTGCACCATGGGTGCGCTGGCCGACATCGTCAACGTCGGCGACTGGTCGCGCATGCGCATGTGGGCGCTGGCGATCGGCGTGGCAATGCTCGGCTTCAACGCCATGGTGGCCGCGGGCTGGGTCGATGCAGCAAAGACCATCTATGCGACACCGCGGCTGACCTGGCTGTCGGCCATCGTGGGCGGGCTGATGTTCGGCTTCGGCATGGTGCTGGCGTCGGGCTGCGGAAGCAAGACACTGGTGCGCATCGGCGGCGGCAGCCTGAAGTCGCTGGTGGTGTTCGTGGTGCTCGGCGTGGCGGCATTCGCCACGCTCAAGGGCATCACTGGCGTGCTGCGGGTGGCCACGGTCGACCGTGTCATGGTCGAAGTTGCTGGCGGGCAGGACCTGCCGTCGCTCGTGGCTCGCGCCTCCGGACTGGCCAAGGCGCACGTGGCCCTCGTGCTGGGCGCGCTCGCCGGTGGCGCACTGGTGACCTGGGTGCTGGTAAATGCCGAAGGCCGCACCGATGACGTGCTGCTGGGCGGCGTGGGCATCGGCGCGGTAATCGTCGGCATGTGGTGGGTTTCCGGTCGGCTGGGCTTCGTGGCCGAGGACCCGAACACGCTGCAGGAAGCCTTCGTCGCGACCAATTCGCAGCGCATGGAGTCGCTGTCGTTCGTCGCGCCGCTGGCCTACTCGATCGACTGGCTGCTCTTCTTCAGCGACAAGAGCAAAGCGTTGACGATCGGCATCGTCAGCACACTCGGCGTAGTGCTGGGATCGGCCGCGGTGGCACTGGCCACGCGCAGCTTTCGCTGGGAGGGCTTTGCAAATGCCGAGGACACTGCCAACCACCTCGTCGGTGCCCTGTTGATGGGGGTGGGCGGCATCACCGCGCTGGGCTGCACGGTGGGCCAGGGCCTGTCGGGCGTGTCCACGCTGGAGATCGGCAGCTTCATCGCACTGGCTGCGATCATTGCCGGCGCCGTGCTGGCGCTGCGCTATCAGGTGTGGCGCCTCGAGCGCACGGCCTGATGCTCTCGCCGGTGACCGCCGATCTCGAGCGCCGCTTCGGGGGCCTCAAGCGCCTGTACGGCGACGTGGGCTATGCGCGCGTGCGTGGCGCGCGCATCGCCGTGGTGGGCGTGGGTGGCGTGGGGTCGTGGGCGGCCGAGGCGCTGGCGCGCAGCGGGGTGGCCGAGTTGACCCTGGTCGATCTGGACCATGTCGCCGAATCGAACATCAACCGCCAGGTGCAGGCGCTCGGTGCGACCGTGGGGATGGCCAAGGTGCAGGCCTTGTCAGAACGCATCGCGGACATCCACCCTGGCTGTAAGGTACACGCCATCGAGGAGTTCGCGACGCCAGACAACTGGCCGGCCTTGCTCAGCCACCCGATCGACGCACTGATCGATGCCTGCGACCAGGTGCGGACCAAGCGGGCCCTGGCTGCATGGGCACGTCACACGCACGTGCCCTTCGTCTGCGTCGGCGCGGCCGGCGGCAAGCGGCTCGCGCATCGGGTCGACATCGACGACCTGGCCAACACGACCCATGACCCGTTGCTCGCGTCATTGCGCCAGCGCCTGCGCAAGCACGACGGCGCGCCACGCACGAGCGCCATCGGCGTGCGCTGCGTGTACTCGAAGGAGGCGGTGCAACTGCCCGCCGATGCTGCCTGCGCGGCCGACGTGCAGGGCGATCTCAGCTGCCACGGCTATGGCTCCAGCGTCGCCGTCACCGCGAGCTTCGGCTTCGCGGCGGCGGGCGAGGCGATCGCGCAGCTGCTCGCGGGCAGGCCGTGAAGCCGCGTCGGCTATGGCTATAATGCCGCGCTCTGCCGTTCGGGTTGTTAGCTCAGTCGGTAGAGCAGCGGACTTTTAATCCGTTGGTCGCAGGTTCGAATCCTGCACAACCCACCACTCGAATTCTCTCGAGCGGGTCCTTAGCTCAGTTGGTAGAGCAGCGGACTCTTAATCCGTTGGTCCGGGGTTCGAATCCCCGAGGGCCTACCATTAGAACCAACGGCCTGGCAGCGATGCTAGGCCGTTGTCCTTTGGGGACCGTGACGCAAACGTGCCAATCCTGGCCCATCCGTGTCACGCTGCGCCTCGATTCGACACGCAGCCACCAACAGGTTCTCTGTCGCAAACTTGGCATAGCGGTCCACCATCTGCCGCGACTTCCAGCCCCCCAGGTCCTTGAGCTCGTCGCAGGACGTTCCCGCCTGCCGATGCCAAGACGCCCAGGTGTGCCGCAGGTCGTGGAAGCGGAAGTCTGTTATCCCCGACCGCTTGAGCGCCGAGTGCCAACCCGAGTTGGTGAGTTCCCACCGGATCGGCTCGCCTCGATGCACAAAGCAGTAGCGCGGATGCTTGCCTATTTGCTCTCTCAACACTTGCACTGCATCCACATTCAAAGGCACTCCCCTAGGCGTCCCGTTCTTGGTCTGATTCAACCAGGCGGTATTGCGCGCCAGGTCGACCCGATCCCATTCGAGGCCGGTGATCTCGAACGCACGGCAGCCTGTTGCCAGGGCATACCGCACCAGGGCCGCCAGATGAGGCGCACAGCACGCGATCAATCGATCCGCCTCCGCACGCGTCAGCCACCGATCCCGCTCGACCTCGCCCTTGAGCATGCGGATCTTCGGAATGCTGTCGATCCACTGCCACTCGTCGCGAGCCATGCGCAACAGGTTGCGCAGCACGGATAGGTAGCGATTGACCGTCGCCGGCTTGTT
>Ga0209798_10001657_pt1 | contig 13304 bp, 9 predicted proteins | sample DOMMetBare3Fresh_FD_187475 | JGI IMG/M metagenome (GOLD analysis project Ga0209798, IMG submission 187475) | Wetland sediment microbial communities from St. Louis River estuary, USA, under dissolved organic matter induced mercury methylation -... | ecosystem: Environmental > Aquatic > Freshwater...
CAAATGGCACAAGCATTCGCCGACGCACATCAGAAAATACCCTGGACTGATGTCTACGCTAGTCCCATGAAAAGGGCAATCGCGACGGCACAGCCTTTGTGTGAAGCTGTGGGTCTGCGCATGCAAATCAGAGATGGCCTACGGGAAATCGGTTACGGTGCCTGGGAGGATCGGGAATTGGAAGACGTCCGACTACATCACGAACAAGATTATATACGCTGGTTGACAGAACCCGCCTGGAACCCGCCAACCGGCGGCGAAACTGCCATTCAAGTAGCCAGCCGCGCCCTGCCGGTCATTACAGAAATCGAATCCAAATATAAGAGCGGCAACGTATTGATAGTATCCCATAAGGCCACCATACGCATTATCCTATGTAGCCTAATGGGGATCGATATTGGCCGTTACAGGGATCGTATCGATGCTCCCGCAGCCTCGGTAAGTATCGTTAAGTTCGATATTCATGGGCCAATGCTGGAGGTCTTGGGCGACCGCAGTTACATGAGCAAACATTTGCGCGAACGTTCAGGGACTTGATATTTACAGATCTCAAATTTCAAAAAAAGTAACTATACAGCGTATTTTGTCATTCCGAACAATGCGCGGAATCTTAAGGCTCACCCAAGTTCCAGCCCTTAAAGGATTTCTCCCGTTAGCCGAAATGACTGTAAAATCAAGCATCTTGCAAAAAACGCTAAATAGTTAAAACAAAAAAAGATAAGCTACGTAAAATAAAACCCTATCTGATTACTGATAAGCTACAGCTATAATCGAACCGATGAAAATACAGCGAATTTCCAAAACAACGTCACCTCGGCATGCACTGCCGGGTCCGGGCGACACGGATGTAACCTCAGCGAATATCTGCATGGAGAGTCATATCCTTGTCCTGAGGATACCGGCAGTCCATGCCGGGATAAAGGCTGCTTAAGCGTTTGTTATTTAGCCTGAAAGTTGTAAGTACTCAGGAAACCCTAGCCCATTCATGAATAAATATTTACTTGTCATTAACGCAGGTTCATCAAGCATCAAGTTCGCTACTTACCGCAAGGATGCATCATCGACTCAGCTCATTGATGATGCCGCTGGTCAAATTGATAATATCGGTAGCCAGCCAATTTTCACTGTAAAAAGTCCTTCCGGTATGGTTCTAGTTGACAGCAGCCTCTCTGTCAACGAAGTAAACAATCACGCCGGCGCTCTCGCTATTCTGCTGGATTGGCTGTGGAAGTATATTGCGAATGGGGTATTGCTGGCCGTTGGCCATCGCGTCGTCCATGGCGGGCAAAACTATTCGGCCCCGGTATTGATTGATCAAAAAGTTCTAGTAGACTTGGATAACCTGGTTCCTTTGGCCCCTCTCCATCAGTCCCACAATCTTGCAGCCATTCATGCTCTGCTCGAAATCATGCCCAAGCTGCCGCAGGTGGCGTGCTTTGATACGGCATTTCACCACACCCAACCTCTGGTTGCGCAACGCTTCGCTTTACCTCGTCGTTTTACTGATGAAGGTATCCGGCGTTATGGATTCCACGGATTGTCCTATGAATATATTGCTGCAAAATTGCCGTTGCTTGAACCCTCACTTGCGGATGCCCGTATCATCGTCGCCCACTTGGGTAACGGGGCCAGTCTCTGCGCTCTGCAAAATGGACGCAGTCAAGCAACCACTATGGGGTTTTCTCCTCTTGATGGACTGGTCATGGGTACCCGCTGCGGTAATATCGACCCTGGTGTGTTACTTTATCTCATGGATCGCTACAAGATGGACGCACGTGCTTTGGAACAATTGCTCTATCATCAATCCGGCCTGCTGGGTGTGTCCAATATTTCCAATGATATGCGCACGTTACTTGCCAGCGATGATCCCCACGCACAAGAAGCTATCGAGCTGTTTATTTATCGAGTTGTGCGTGAAATTGGATCGCTAGTTGCAGCTTTAGGCGGTCTTGATGCATTAGTATTCACCGGTGGGATTGGTGAGCATTCGGCCATGATTCGTGCGCAAATCTGCAACAACGCCTCATGGCTGGGACTTGAACTCGACGATTACGCCAATGAAACTGGCGCTCCACGTATTTCAACATCTGCCTCTAAAATTTCCACATGGGTTTTGTGTACTGACGAAAACCTGATGATCGCACAGCACACCCTCAAGCAATTAATTAATGAGGGCAAAAAAATATGGCAGCTGCAGAGCTAAGGTGTTTCAATCTCGAAACAGGCGCTTAGCTCAAATAAAATAGTCATGTCAAAAAACAGTATTCTGGCTGCTGATTGGCATTTCTTGGCTTTAATTAAAATACCCGATCGATGATTTTGGCGTTTAGTAAACAGCTGGTGAATCTCAAGAAACAAGAACGGCTGTTTTGGTGGTGATGGCATCATTCGCCTACTCTTTAACCAGGAATGATTATGCTTGATAACTCCTTTACTGTTTTTTCTTCAGCACATTCAATCATGCTCTTTGCTCCTTTTGCAGCAATCTGCGCAATTTTATACGGCTTTGTCTCGATCAAATGGATTATGGCTCAACCTTGCGGTAATGAGCAAATGCAGGCTATTGCCGCCGCTATACAAGAGGGTGCTAAAGCATATTTATCCCGGCAATACAAAATCATAGGCCTAGTTGGTATTATTCTGGTGTCGATAATTGCATTTTTTTTAACCTGGCAAATAGCAGGCGGTTTTGTTATAGGAGCCATGTTTTCAGCACTGGCCGGCTTTATTGGCATGAATATTTCCATCCGCGCCAATGTTCGTACTGCCCAGGCGGCCTATAAAGGTACCAATCAAGCATTTTTGATCGCGATCAGAGGCGGGTCCATTACCGGGATGCTGGTTGCCGGCCTGGGGCTTTTAGCCATCAGCGGCTACTACGGACTTTTACTGGTAAATGGCGTGCACGAACCCCTGCATGCCATGATCGGGGTCGCTTTTGGGGCCTCGTTAATCGCTGTATTTGCCCGTCTTGGGGGCGGTATTTTTACCAAAGGCGCAGATGTCGGTGCCGACCTGGTTGGTAAAGTGGAGGCCGGGATTCCTGAAGACGATCCGCGAAATCCGGCCGTTATCGCCGATAATGTCGGTGATAACGTGGGCGATTGCGCAGGCATGGCGGCGGATTTATTCGAATCGTATACAGCTTCGCTAATCGCAACCATGATTTTGTCAGACTTGCTGATTACAGGAACTAACCATATTAATATATACCCGTTAGTGTTAGTGGGCATTTCCATCCTGACCTCCATCATTGGCATCTTATGTATCAGGATTGGCAGCAATGGCAGTATCATTTCGGCGCTGTATAAGGGAATGCTTGTATCCGCCGTTTTGACGATATTGGTTTATTATCCTGTCACTCAATGGCTACTGGGAGAGACGCTAATGATCAATGGGAAGATCGTGCCATCGCTCAACTTGTTTTATTCGGCAGTTATTGGTTTGAGCTTAATGGGTGCCTTAATGCCAGTGACCGTGTACTATACTTCCAGCGACTATGCCCCCGTTCGTTATATAGCAAAAGCATCGACCACGGGTGATGGCACGAATGTCATTGCCGGGCTCAGTGTTTCGATGAAAGCAACGGCGGTTCCGGTTATCCTAATTTGCGCCAGCATGTGGGCTACTTATCAACTCGCCGGATTGTTCGGTATTGCGATTGCTTCAGTCGGCATGTTGTCATTAACCGGCCTGATAGTCTCTATGGATGCTTATGGTCCGATTACCGATAATGCAGGCGGTATTGCTGAAATGGCAAAAATGCCTGTTGAAGTACGCAAGATTACCGATGCCCTGGATGCTGTCGGCAATACCACGAAAGCATTAACCAAGGGATCTGACATGGCTTCTGCAGGGCTTGCGGCGTTGGTGTTGTTTTCTGATTATACCAGCCAACTGGAAGGTCTGGCTTGCGACCTGTCCGACATCAGAGTAATTATCGGGTTGTTTCTCGGTGCCCTTGTCCCTTATGTGTTTGCCGCATTAGCCATGGAGGCCGTAGGCAAAGCCGCTGGCGATATTGTCAATGAAGTTCGCCGTCAATTTAAAGAAATTCCCGGGATTATGGATTATAGCGCCAAGCCCGATTATTCCAGAGCTGTCGACATTCTGACGATTTCAGCGATAAGAAAAATGCTGGTCCCATCTTTGTTACCGCTTTGCATCCCAATCCTCGTTGGATTTTCACTCGGTAAAGAGGCTTTGGGAGGCGTACTGATAGGTACCATTCTTTCCGGCCTGTATATTGCCATCTCCATGACCGTTGGCGGGGGCGCTTTTGACAACGCCAAAAAGTATATTGAAGCAGGGCATTACGGCGGCAAAGGTTCTCCAGCACATAAAGCTTCAATTACCGGCGATACCGTGGGCGACCCCTTCAAAGATACTGCCGGTCCTGCTGTCAATATAAATATTAAAATGATCAATATCGTTGCTTTGTTGATTGCGCCGTTGCTGTGAAATATTTTTTAAACTAATCATTCGTGTATCTGGAAAGTTTGGAAGTTTTACCATGAACGGATTCTCGGCGTCTTTTGACGAACACCCTGGTGCCGAAATTTGATGGGAGATAAGTATTAAATAAAGCCAATACCTGGTTTTTTTTGCATCTTGAAGTTGTCTTTAATACCAGCCAGGGATAACGCAAGAACAAGGAACAAAAAAGGGGATTTGTCTGCTCAGTCCTTGCTATTCTCGCACAGCCACAGGACATTAGGGTTCGTTTTATCTGTCTATATTAAAACTACTTTGAACATTCAGTGCCAGTGCATTCAAAATACTGAATTATCATTGGCAGTGGGTATAAAATGTAATTTGAAACTTAATATATTTTATTAGCACCCGATTTTTTGAACAATTAACACTCTTAGCATTACAAATCAGGTTTGGTCATGCATACGGACACACTAAATTTTTTACAACACGATCATGACTATATGGTCATTAATAAGAAAGGTGAACGCCGCACCAGACAAGTTCTCGTTCTTACTTTTTTTACGATGATTCTGGAAATATCAGCCGGTATTTTATTTGAATCGATGGCCTTGCTCGCAGATGGCTGGCATATGGGAACGCATGTTGCTGCGTTTATGATCGCTATTTTTGCCTACCGTTATTCCAGGATTCATGCGCATGACCAGACTTTCGCTTTTAGTTCAGGCAAGGTTGGCGTTTTGGGAGGATTCGCAAGCTCTGTTGCTTTGGGAGTAGTGGCACTGATGATGTCAATCGAATCGATCGAAAGGCTACTCACACCGCATACGATTCAATTCGATGAAGCGATAGCGGTGGCAGGTTTCGGATTGTTGATCAATTTGATTTCTGCATTACTATTGAAGGATCATCATGGCCATAATGATCGGCATGATCACAGACATGGCCACGATTCAATGCATACACACCCGAGCCACCACGATCATAATCTTAAAGCAGCTTATTTTCATGTATTGTCTGATGCGCTGACCTCTGTTCTGGCAATTATCGCGCTATTGTCAGGAAAGTATTATGGCTGGAACTGGCTGGATCCAGTCATGGGCATAGTCGGTGCGCTGGTCATTACCCGCTGGTCATATTTACTTATGCAAGAAACCAGCCCGGTATTATTGGATGAAAGCATTGAACTGAAGTACAAAAAGGCTATTAAAGAAATCATTGAAAGGGATGCTGACAATCGTGTTTCAGATCTGCACATCTGGCGGATTGCGCCTGGACACTTTGCCATCATCATTTCTCTGGTCTCGCATACACCACAGGCGCCTGAGCATTACAAAGCCCTGCTCAAAGATTTTCATAGCCATTCGGGCCTCAACGTGTTCTCGCATATTACTGTCGAGGTTAATCAATGTCCAGGTGATAACTGCATGATTTCGGCGATAAAGTGATACTCCATAAAATCATCAAACCGGAACTGACAGTTACCGGCTTATTACTTTCACTGACCCGATGAGCAAAAAAACTAAAACTGCGTTCGTCTGCACACAATGCGGGTCAGACTATCCACGCTGGAGCGGGCAATGCACAGAATGCGGTGAATGGAATACCATCAAGGAAGTAAGACTCGGTTCAGCCGTTAAGGAATATCATAACCGCGCTGCCGGTTATGCAGGTAGTCGCACAGAGGTCAAATTACTAGCTTCCGTCAACCTGTCACATGCAGAACGCACGTCTACGGGTGTTTCAGAATTTGACCGGGTTTTAGGCGGCGGTATCGTGAGAGGCAGCGTAGTATTGATTGGTGGAGCGCCTGGTGCTGGCAAGAGCACCTTGCTACTGCAGGTTATCGCCAATATTTCAGTTCATGGAATCAGCGTGCTGTATGTTTCTGGGGAAGAATCACTGCAACAGATTGCGGAGAGAGCGCATAGACTCCGGTTACCGGCTGATAAAATCATGATGTTGGCTGAAACGTCGGTGCAACGCATTTGTGATGCACTGGATGAAGTCCATCCGCAAATTCTGGTGATCGACTCGATTCAGGTTGTTTATACCGAAACAACAGACTCGGCGCCCGGATCCATTTCTCAGGTCAGGGAATCGGCCAGTTATCTGACCCAATATGCAAAAAAAAATAATGTTTCGATTTTTATGGTGGGTCATGTTACCAAGGACCAGTCGTTGGCTGGTCCAATGACCCTCAGTCATATCGTCGATACGCAAGTTATACTGGCTGCTACCGACGATGCGCGCTACCGAGTTTTGAGGGCGGACAAAAACAGGTTCGGCAGCGTTGGCGAGCTGGGTTTTTTTGCTATGGACAATTCGGGGCTGAAAGAAGTTAAAAATCCTTCGGCCATGTTTTTAAACCGGGCGGAGAAACCTTCTTCGGGCAGCGTTGTTACGGTGTTATGGGAAGGCACACGACCGCTGCTGGTGGAAATCCAGGCTCTGGTTACCGAGTGCCAGTATGGCAATCCAAGACGGCTGGCAGTAGGCTTCGACCAAAACCGGCTCGCCATGCTGCTGGCGGTTTTATCGCGGCACGGCGGAATTTTTACCGCCAACGATGAAATTTACGCGAATGTGGTCGGCGGCATTAAAGTCACCGAAACCAGCTCCGATTTGGCGATCGTCGTAGGAATCGTGTCCAGCATCAGAGACCGGATCATTCCGCATGATACATTCTTTTTTGGAGAAATTGGGTTGAGCGGAGAAATCAGGCCCGTTGCCAATGGTTATGCCAGGCTTAACGATGCTGCCAAGCATGGCTTCAAAAAAGCAGTAATACCGAAGGCTAACGCCCCCAAGAAAATAATTGAAGGCTTAACGATTTATCCGGTATCGACCTTGTCCGAAGCGCTTGATGTACTTCCTGAGTTATAGCGCTAAATTTGATTGCCTTCAGTTTTCATCGAAAGTCAATCGACGATTTATTGCCGTTCAATTAGTCTCAGTGTATTTTCCGGTAATTGGCCGCTAGTTTCACCTTCTAGATACATGCGCGTGTCTTCATGAACGGTACTCATAAATTTGATCAACTGCAGTTCGTGCAGCATTTTTTGTTCATAATCGTCAGCTTCCCACATTTTATGTAACAAATATTTGGCATGATGATGTATCGTAAAAGCGACAGCCTCGGGCAGATGGGCGTAACTGGTTTGGATTGAACGTTTAAGCTGGTCCAGGGATTTCAGATAGTGTTTATAGTCTTTAATGTCCTGCTTACATCTGGTTTTGAACATGGAGAGTTCAGCCTCGTGTTTGGTTTTGAGCAGGGTAATGTCATGTGCCAGTTGTATGCTTCTTTTTTTCAGTTCCGCCTCCAATTCTTTTTCGGCCAATGCCATAGCCTGCTTGAGCCTGGCTTGTTGGCTCTGATTATTCTGTCTCCATGCCAGATTTTCATCTTGGATTGAATGGAAAAGCTTGAGAATGCTTAACACCCGGTTTTTAAAATGGGTCATGGACTATATGTGAGAGTGGAAATTTTTTGCTGCAATTTCAATAAAGCTTCAATATCCTGTCGATTTCGACAGCTTCGATTTTCCTGCTGTAATTGTTTGAATGCCGTTTCAGGTAAACTTTTTTTAATCGCTCGAATATCTTTTTGTATGGCTTTGGATAAAGACTGAATCTGTCGCCGATTATTTCTATTCAACAACTGCTTTATCTTTTGCTGCCTGAAGTAGCGCAGCTGCAAAGTTCTAAAATAAAACAGCCGATTGAACTGATCCCTTTTAGCCCGAATAAAAAGCACGCGACGTTGCAACCTGTTTTGCGAAGAAAAATAATCAGCAACGGACCGGATGATTGTTTTTATAACGGCCAGCAAGCCTTTAACGATCAACATTGCAAAAGCGCTTAACATGACGCCTGAAGCCAGTTGGGTCATAATAACGATTGGCCTCTGAAAACCTAGCCATGCGAAGGCATCTGTCAATAAAAAAATAATGACGGAAGCCACGACCAATAACAGCGAAATTCGAATAATCAATGGGGTAGCTGGAATAGAATAAAAACTGCTTGTATTCTACTAGAGTGAAGTGAATACGGGAATTAGCAAGGTATTTTGTGCCAAACTATTACTCATGAATATACACCTTGAGTCCCGGCATTACTCTCCCAAATAAATCCAGCACATCCTGGTTGTTCATACGAATGCAGCCGTGTGAGCCTGGGCTACCGTTCAATAACTCATCGGGACAGCCATGAATGTAAATATATCGCCAGGCGGTATCGACTTGACCATAACGATTTTTGCCGGGCTCCAATCCTCCTAACCATAGAATCCGGGTCAATATCCAGTCACGCTCAGGGTATTGCCTGGCCAAATCAGCGCTATAGATTTCTCCGGTTGCTCGCCGTCCCACAAAAACCGCATAAAGCGGCTGATCCGCGCCAATTTTTGCCCTAATGACATGCCAGCCTGTCGGTGTACACTCACTTCCTCGTTGCTCTCCAACGCCATTTTTCGCTGTGGAAACTGGGTAGGTTTTAGTTATTTGCCCATTAACAATAATAGCCAGTTTTTGTGTGCAGATCGAAATATCAAGGTAAGAATCTGTTTTCATAATATCGGCTAAAGAGATTTATTTTTGCTTACTATACAGCGTATTTTTCATTCCGGGCAAAGCGCGGAATATTCAGGCTCATTCATGTTCCAGCGCTTGAAGGATTTCTCCCCGACGGTCGAAATGACCGAAATATCAAGCTTATTGCAAAAAACGCTGAATAGTTACAAATTTTGTTCCATATGTGATCCGCGCATGCTTTTTGAACAAGGGGGGCAGTGTTCGTCTGAAATATGCAAGCAGGTGCTCTATACTTGTGAAATAACGTTATATACAACGCACATCAACTATTCTGGTCGCCACTGGAGTCTGGCCTCGAAGTGTAATCGTCCTCATTGCAAAATTCCATACGCTACATTCAGCAAAGAGAGTTTATTACGTAAGTATATCTAGTTCCAATAGTGACAAAACAATATGCTCCGATAAATTTAGGTTCACCCGGCGAAGATATCAGCAAAAAAGATCTTCAAGCAATCAAGCGCCGTTTTAAAATCCTGCACCAAATACGAGTAAACCGCATTCAGGAGTTTCTCCAACCCCGGCAACGGCTATTTCTCGATTTATTACCGCTGATCTTTCATCGGAACATTCCTTTGCTGCCCGGTTTTATTTCATTGGAAACCCCCTCAGGCATCCCTGAATATAGTCCTGGCAGCAAAACAATAAAAGCTGCCAAAAAAATTTCAAAAAATTACAATTACAGCGGTCGTCTTTCACGCAAGGGTTCTATTGAAGGTCTGTTTTTAATGGGTAGTGTCGGCAGTATTGCGTTTTCTAAAACCAGTGATATGGATATCTGGTTATGCCATCAATCTGAATTGTTACCTACTGCAATCAATGAACTCCAAAAAAAAGCCACTGCCGTAGAAAAATGGGCCACATCTTTGGGCCTGGAAGTGCATTTTTTCCTGATGGACAGCAAGCAATTCCTTCTCGGTCAGGATTCGCCACTTTCCAAGGAAAGCAGCGGTAAAACCCAGCATTATTTACTTTTAGAGGAATTTTACAGGACAGCGGTTTATATTGCCGGCAAAAGTCCGGCATGGTGGCTGGTTCCGCCGCAGGAGGAAAACAACTACACAGCCTATATTCGCCATTTGAAAGACAATCGTTTTGTTTATGCACAGGAACTAATCGATTTCGGCGGATTGGAAGCCGTTCCGGCGGAGGAGTTTATTAGCGCTACTTTGTGGCATATTTATAAATCGCTTAATTCTCCTCATAAATCGTTGTTAAAACTGATGTTAATGGAATGCTATGCAAGTGAGTATCCCTCGCCGCAATGGCTGTGCCAAGAAATCAAAAGCGCCGTTTATCAGGGAGCATTTGCGGATTCTGATATTGATCCCTATTTGCTTATTTATAAAAAAGTGGATGCATATCTGCAAAAAACGGCTAGTTCAGGAAGATTGGCATTGGCTCGAGAAAGCTTTTATTTAAAAGTCATGGGTTCATCCGCCAATACCATGGATATTCAAAGCCGAACTGCAAGGGAAGCGTATTTGCAGACAATAGCAGAGCGCTGGAACTGGCCCGCATCCGTATTGAACAATCTAAAAAAACATCGCTACTGGGACATAATCAAAGCAACTCAAGAACACGTTATTATCTTGCAACAGCTGAGTCACTGTTTCCGGATGATTCTGGGTTTCGCCAACGATCATGTAGACAAACAATACTATCAGGGCACACACGATCAGAAGCTGATCGGCCGAAAACTCTATTCATTTCTGGAAAAAAAACCGGGCAAAATCGAAATCATTACCACTCGGCAGGCGATTCATGTCAAAGAAAACGAGCTTTCGATTGTGGAAACGTGTTTTAGCAATGGTACACAAGGTTGGTCTTTGTTCGTAAAAAAAGTGCAGTCGCACAATGCGGCGTACTTTGAACCCTTACAAAAATCCCGAACCCTAATAGAAATTCTTTGCTGGCTAGTAATTAATGGACTTTATCATAAATACCTGCAAATCCATTTCAGTTCGGTTTCACTCAGTTTCGGTAATGATGAATTACAATCCATCTTGAGTCGACTGGATTTGTTTTTTGCCAATTACTTTGACAGCGATAAGTCGCTTGAAGCCTACCAGTCTGCCAATATACAACTCACTTCACTAATTATTATAAATTTGGGTCTAATAAATTCCGAAAGCATGGATGGCGACCTGTGCGTGGTCAGTAAACGCTCTGATGCGCTAAGTTATGGCACGAACCGCCAATGCTTTATCCGCACGGTTGCCAAAATTTCATTATCCAGTTGGAATGAAATTACTACTAACCAATTCGAAGGCATAGAAGGATTGTTTATGTGCCTGACAGATATTTTCAATCAAAACAAAAAACCAGTGTCTGCACGCGATGTCGTCATTGTGTGTCATACCCCAGTTCGTGCAAAAAGCATCATAATGCGTGTTGAAACAGTTTTCAGCATGCTGGTTAACCTTTTTACGAAATCACATCGCAGTCGATCACCGCGATATATTCTGGCAGGTGGCAGCGCCTATTATGTCTTTCAGCTGAAAGACAAGTTGTTGGGCTTCAAATCGCTGGCAACAACAGAACAGCTGCTCAAGGAATTAGCCGTCCCGACTAAAAATTTCAGTCCGGTATATTTTGATCAGATTATTTTTGAAATAATGCCGATTCCCCTGATCTACACATTGAATAAACCAAAAGTGATTCAGCTTTTTTACCATGAACACAAGGCCTGCATCATGTTATATATTCTTGATGAAAGAGGCGCGCTCTATACCCAACAGCATGTCAAAGCCAATGCCCATCAACTGTTACATCAATATTCGTTATTTTTGCAGACTATTTTAAATCGCAATCTGTTGGAAACTTTTTTAACGATTGAATATTACGAAATCCAGAAAAATTCTGCCGGTACGTTCTCATGTAATCAAATATATCTAAAAACACTTTCGGCTGGAGAACAATTAAAACTGCGAATTTCTGGAGAAACTAACGCCAATGGTGTCATTTATACGATATATTGCAATGAGGACGAGTTTTCTTCGTTGTATTACGGCAATCAAATCTTTTTTGCTGTCTATCAGCATATTCTCCAGTTCAGGCAAAGCAAGCTGGATTACCCCGTTTATATTTCCGATATTGATTTGCCCCTTTCGGCATTTCATATTGACAACAAGGAACAGCTGCAAACCATTCACTATCTGAATTATAAACAAAAAATAGAAGCCAAATTGAATGTCTGACCAATCCGCTTAAACCCTGTCACCTGGTTGGACTATAAAGTACACGTTTCATATCGTCATCTCGCGAATAGATTAATTCAATTCCCAGCACACAAGGGCTCGTTTATCGACCTTATAAACCTCCTCCCACGCAGAGCTTTGTTAAAGCCGTTACCGATGCCCGGAGCTAAACCCGTTTGCTGACGAGGATACCAACACTAAATCAAAACTATCCGTGGTGGCAGGGTCATTACCAATATGATTAGCAAAATGCCATCGATGTTGTTGGGCTTCATTACAATCTGCACGACCACGAATTGCTTTTAGATCGGCGTTATGTTTTGTCTCTAGGATGGATTATAAAACCCGCCCCCTTTTTACAAAACAAAGAAAGAGTATTATAAATCAATCAGGTGGGCTAAGTCACAGTCCAACATACGTGTTTGTTAAGATGAATTATTGACTTAATTGGTCTTGATTATGAATATTAGAATCCGAAGCTGGTTAACTCACCTAACAACTACTCGATTTAGACCAGCTTGGCAGTGCAATACCCGCCGTGACGCAATGGTTTATGTCCCTTTTGGTAAAGGTATGCACTATTGCACTAAGGAAATAGTTGAATTGTACTTTTTGAGGCGTTTAATAAATCCTCTACTTGTTAATTTGATAATCCCCTCAATAAATCCTTTTTAATGTCCTCAATATTTTCCAGCCCAACCGAAACCCTTATCAATCCGTCTTTAATGCCTGCAGCCGCTCTGACTTCTGGCGTCAACCGTCCATGGGTCGTTGTTGCCGGATGGGTGATCGTGGATTTCACATCACCCAGATTGGCAGTGATCGATAACATTTCGGTCGCGTCGATCAGTTCCCAGGCTTTATCCTTGCCGCCATCAACTTCAAAACTGACTACCCCGCCGAAGTGGCTCTGCTGGCGTTTCGCCAATTCGTGTTGCGCATGGGAAGACAGACCGGGATAGTGAACTTTCGAAATACCGGCCTGCTGCTCCAGCCATATGGCCAATTCATGGGCGCTGTCGCAATGGGCTTTCATCCGGACTGCCAATGTTTCCAACCTTGACAAAAACACCCAGGC
>Ga0209798_10001659_pt1 | contig 13291 bp, 11 predicted proteins | sample DOMMetBare3Fresh_FD_187475 | JGI IMG/M metagenome (GOLD analysis project Ga0209798, IMG submission 187475) | Wetland sediment microbial communities from St. Louis River estuary, USA, under dissolved organic matter induced mercury methylation -... | ecosystem: Environmental > Aquatic >...
GTCGGTCGAGGACGGTCATCTCGCCACGGTGGTAGCGGATCAGTCCGTCGTGTTGCAACGCACCGGCCGCCATCGTGACGCCGACACGGCGTACGCCGAGCATGTAGGCGAGGAACTCGTGCGTCACGCGAAAGGTCTCCGAGTGCGCCCGATCCTGGCTCATCAACAGCCAGCGCGCCAAGCGTGGCCCGATCAGGTGAAAGCGCAGGCATGCCGCCGACGCGGCCAGCTGCTCCATCAACACGTAGAGATAGCGGTTCAGGCTTTGCTGCAGCGCCGTGCTGCGCGCCACCTCCCGGCGGAAGGCGGCGGCGCCGATGCGCCGGGCGGACCCCTCACCCTGCACCAGCGCGCGCAACGGGGTCTGCACCACACCCAGGGCCAGTTGCGCACCGACCATGCCTTCGCGGCCGACCATGCCGACTTCGAGGCCTGGATGATGGTCGATCGTGGTCACCAGCGAGATGAAGCCCTCGGTGGGGAAGTAGACATGGTGGGTGGGCTCGCCGCGCTCGCACAGCACGTCGGCCAGTTTCAGCTCGAACGGCTCGCTGGCGGCGATCAGGCGTTGACGGTCGGTGCGCGGGAGCATCTCGATCAGGTGGTTCTCGACTGCGGCCAAGGCCGGCCCTCCGGTGGAATTCGGATCCGTCGGGTCGCGGCGCGGGGTGCGATCGGTCAGGTTCAACAGTTGCATGCGGCACGAGTGTGTGCGCGTCGTCGTCAGCTGACTGTCTGCCAGCACACACAGCGGCGACGCAATCTCGGTGCGTCGGCGCACAGACCCGTTGATCCGCAGCGCCTACAACGCAAAGGCAAGGCGACATGTCGATCCGCGCAATCCTGCGTTTCTCGGATGCCGGACCGTATGCCTCACTCAAGGAGCTTTCCATGACCTCACGACTCATCACAGTCTCGGCCACGCTGGCGTTGCTGCTCAGCGTTGCCGCCTGCGGCAACATGTCCAGGCGCGATCAGAACACCGCCACCGGTGCCGCCATCGGCGGCGTGGCCGGCGCCGTGCTCACCGGCGGCAGCGGCGTCGGCACCGTCGGCGGCGCGGCAGTGGGCGGCGTGATCGGGCACGAGATCGATCCGCACAGGGACGATCGGGACCGCAAGTGAAATGTGCGAACTGCGCGAACGTCGCCAGTCGCCGTGCCAATGCAATCCACTAGGACTCACACCATGCTGAAGAAGACGAACTCTCATCACGTTGCCGTGCTCGGCGCCGCACTCGTTGCGTTGACCCTTGTCGGCTGCAATCGGCGCGACGACGCGCCAACCGCCGGCCAGAAGGTGGACTCGACGATCGCCAAGGTCGACGAGAAGGCCGACGCGGCCAAGGCGGAGATCGCGCGCGACGCCGACAAGGTCAAGGAGACCGCCGGACAGGCCGTGACCGACATCAAGCAGGCCACCGGCAACGCCGCGCAGACCGCGACGACGGCGGTGCAAGACACCGTCATCACCGCGGGCATCAAGGCCAAGCTGGCGACCGATCCCGACCTGAAGTCGCTGGACATCCGCGTCGAGACCATGTCCGGCCGCGCCACGCTGCGCGGCACGGCGCCGACTGCGGATTCGCAGGCCCGCGCCACGCAACTGGCCGCCGCCGTCACCGGCGTGACCAGCGTGGACAACCAGCTGTCGGTCTTGCGCTAGTGGTGGCTGGGCCGCGCGACGGGCAGCGGTTGCCTTCAACGTTGCCGGTTGCGCAGCTCCGCGCGTGGCCGATGAGGCGAGCGACGAGCGATGATTTCCACCCTGGCGCGTGAGCCCTACCCGGAGTGGTCGCACGGCATCACGATGCCGGTCGCGAACCGGGCCGACTTCGGCCGCCGGCCGATGGTGGGGGGCCACGACCTGCACCGCAGCGAGCTGTTCACCGATGCGGCGCTGATCGACTTGCTGGATCACGTGCCGCGCGACCAGGTGCACGCGCTGACGATGGGCGGCGACCTCACCCGGCCGCAGGACAACCGCCTGGCGCTGCACGATGGCGTGAGCGGCGCGGACCTGCTGCGGGCGGTGCGCGCCGGCCGCCTGTGGCTCAACATCACGCGCGTCGACCGTGCCGATGCGCGCTACCGCCGCCTGGTCGACCAGCTCTACAGCGACCTCACCGGGCAGGTGGGCGGCTTCGCGCCCGACTCGAGCCAGGCGACGCTGCTGGTCTCGTCGCCGCACGCACTGGTCTACTACCATGTCGATGGCCCGGCCACCGTGTTGTGGCACCTGCGCGGGCGCAAACGGGTCTGGGTCTATCCGGCGCTCGACGCACGTTATGCGACGCGCGAGGCGCTGGAAGACATCTTCGCCGGCGTGCGGCACGAGTACCTGCCGTTCGACCCGTCGTTCGACGACACCGCGACGGTGTTCGACCTCGAGCCGGGACAGTGGCTGGCCTGGGCGCAGAACGCACCGCACCGGGTGAGCAACCTGGACAGCCTGAATGTCTCGCTGTCGACCGAACATTTCACGCGCCACAGCCGCCGGCGCGCGCGGGTCTACGCCGCGAACCGCTACCTGCGCGTGCGCTGGGGTCTGGCCAACCTGTCGGTGCGTGAAAGCGGGCCGGCCGCGCTGATGAAGGCCGTGGTGCATCGCCTGGCGCGTCAGGCCGGAGTCGATCCCGCGCAGACCAAGCGCCATGTCGCGACGTTGCGCGTCGACCCGGACGCACCGGACGGCGTGACGGCGCTGGACCCGCAGACTACGCCGGTGCGGGCGCTCGCTTGATCACGGTACGGTGCTTCGCATCGCTCGCCGACGCGGGGTTCCTGCGTGACGCCGTCAACGCGTTGAATCGGCGTTGCGCACGGCCCGATCCGTTTTCCACCTTCGAGTTCTTCGAGAACTACCTGCGCCACGACGAAGCGCATCCGGCAGGTCGCGGCATGCAGCTGTGGTTCCTCGCGGCCCTGCGCGACGGCCAGCTGATCGGCTATCTGCCGCTCAAGCAGGTGACACGCGCGACGTTGTGGTCGCGGGTCACGACGCTGAGCTTCCTGGTCACCCACGACACCGATCGGCCGCACCTGGTGGCCGGCCCCGACGACCTGCCGGCGGTCAGCGTGGCGATGTACGAGCATGTGCTGGCGCGCCGGCGCGACTGGGACTTTCTCGAGTTCCAGCAGCAGGACGCGAATTCGAGCCTGTTCCCGCCGCCGACCACGGTCGATCTGAGCGGGCATCTGGTGCGCCTGTGGCCCAGCCTGCCGAACTGCACGATCCATGTGCGCTGGCACTCGCTGCGCGAGTACGTCGCGTCGTTGGACAAGAAGTTCCGCTCCAACCTCGACCGACAGATGCGGCACCTGCTCGCGGCAGGCGAAGTCGAGCTGTTGTCGTCGTCGGACCGGGCGGTCACGCCGGCTCTGCTCGAGTTGTACCGCGGCATCGAGCCGCGCAGCTGGAAGTCGCTGGCCGACGCCACCATCGGGCGCCACCCGCGGCGCATCGCGTACTTCGAAGGCCTGCTCGACCCGCGCCAGCCGATGCAGGTGTCGATCCAGATCCTGCTGCTCGATGGCCTGCCGATCGCCGGTCTGATCAATGGCGCCTACCTCGGCCAGTTGTATGCGCTGCACATCGTCTACGACGAGGCCTTCCACCGCGTGACGCCGGGCTCGGCGATGCTGTTGATGGGCATGCGCCAGGCCATCGAGGGCGGCTACACCGCGTTCAATCTGCTGTCGGGCTTCGGCTACTACAAGGCTCGCTGGTTGGCCGACGCGACCGATACGCAGATCGTGCAGATCTACCGCATCGGCACCTTGCCGTACTGGCGCCGCCGGATCGGCGACTGGCGGCGCGCGCTGCTGCCATCCGGCTCGAAACCCCTGCACGCGCTGTTCAACCCGGTGCGCCGCAACGTCGCCCAGCGTGCGCAGGTGCAGGTCGATTCCGTCCGGCCGAGGGTGAACGGGCCGCCGGCCGAGGATCGCCAGCGGTGGACCCACCTGATCGAGCGCGCGCGCGCCGGGCCCGGCGAGTGCCTCACGCCGGCGGCACTCGCCGCGGTCATGCCGATCGGGGTCGCCGGGGCCTCGGGCGGCCGGCGGCCGCGCACCCACTGAGGTCTGGCGAGCCGCCGATCCGCGCGCGCCCGCCCGGCCACTACGCCGGTGCGCCCACCAGCGGCGGCGACTTGCGAAACGACAGCACGGCGATGCCGGCCAGGTTGACCAGTTCACCGACCAGCATGCCCACCAGCGCGCCGGCGACTCCGAAGCGCCGCATGGCCGCGTAGCTGACCAGCAGCGACAGCGCTGCGCTGGCCAGCGTCAGCAGCGTCAGCACGCGAAACCGCCCCTGCGCCGCCAGCAGGTGGGCGAGCTGATCGCGCAGCACCATCACCATGAACACGATCCCCCACAGCAGCAGCAGCGCGTCGCGCTGCGCGAACTGCTTCTTCAGCACGACCGTGAAGATCCAGTCGCGTGACAGCCAGACGAGCGCGAAGTAGGCCAGTGTCACCGCCGCCATGCCGGCGGCCAGCAGGCACAGCCGTCGCAGCACGATCGCGTGCTCGTGGCGGTGCAGCCAGCCCGAGGCCAGCGGCAGCATCAGCGAGCCGATGCCGGTGGACAGCAGGTTCACCGGCATCAGCAGCAGCCGCGTGGCGGCGATCGCCGCCACGGCGCGCACGTCGAGCGTGGCCGCGACGAGGAAGATGTAGCCTTGGCCGAACGTCCAATGCGTGGCCGCGCCGGCCATCGACCAGGCCACGAGCGGCGCGAACTGGCGCAGGATGCCGGTCGCGCCGTCGCGACTCCAGGGCTCGTGCCGCTGCAGCGCCCGCGACAGCAGCCAGCCGCTGGCAAGGCCGGCCAGACACATCGACAGCACGCCGACCAATGCGGGCGCCGGCGTGCGCGTGGCCAGCGCGACGCCGGCCACCAGCAGCGCGGCATACACCACGTCGGTGCGCAGCACCTCATGCGGGCGGCTGTGTGCGAACAGCACCATGCGGAAGTACTCGCGGTGCAGGATCGCCAGCGCCGCGCCGACCGCAGCGATCACCAGCACGGCGGTGTGGGCGTCGAGCGCCTGCAGCGCCCACAGGCCGAGCGCGACGAGCAGCGCCAGCACGCCGGCCGTCGGCAGCAGACGCTGTTGCTCGCGGTACAGGCCGCCCACCAGATCGGCGCGCTCCGTGGGCCCCAGGCGCCCCAGGCGCGCCGACAGCGGCGGGCTGAACAGCGCGTTCTGCAGCGAGACGGCCAGCAGGATCGCGTTCGAGGCCAGCACGAAGTAGCCGTACTGGGCATCGGTGCTGCCGCGGATCAGCATCAGCCCGACGGCAAAGCCGGCGGCGGACAGCAGGGCCTGACTGAAGACCGCGCTGCTGAGCAGGCGCGCCAGCGCGAACTGGCGCTGCCGGTGTTCGCTCAAGGCTGTTCCCGCTTGGTGCGCACCCATTCTCCGGACCGGTGGGCGCGCCACTTCAACAGCAGTTTCCAGACCACGAAGAACGGTGCGCGCAGCAGATCGCCCAGGCCCCGCAGGCCGGCGCCGCTCAACTGCCAGCCGCGCAGCACGTAGAGCACGACGCACAGCGCGCAGCCCAGCCCCAGCCACCACCAGCCCTGCAGCGACGGTTGCCACAGTTGCGCGGCGGCGGCAAGTGCCAGCAGCGCCGTGATGTTGACAGCGATCGACGACAGCGGCGGTACCCACAGGTCGAACAGCAGGTCCAGGCACACGCCGCCGTCGGGGCGCAGCGCCGCGTTCAGCAGCGCACCGCTCTTCGAGCGCCGCAGCCACGATCGCCCGTCTTCCCAGCGCCGGCGCTGCGTGCGCGAGGCCGACTCGCCCGTCACCATCGTCGCCGCGACGTTGGCCTCGTCGGCGTAGTGCACGCGGTGTCCGGCCAGACCGAGCTCGATGCCGTACTCGATGTCCTCGGCCAGCGAGAACGCCCGGTACGGCACCTGGCGCAGCAGCCGGTGCGTGATGCACCAGCCATTGCCACGCAACCCGCACGACAGCCGCAGCCGCTCGCGTGCGCGCGAGCGCACCTGGTGGAACGAGGCCAGCGCGATGGCCATCAGCCGCGTGCGCCACGAGGCCTGCGCATTGCGCACGCAGTAGTGCGCCTGGATCACCTTCGCGCCGGTTTCGATGCGCGCGGCGAACGACTCCAGCAAATTGGCCGAGACCTCGGTGTCGGCATCGACCACCACCGCGGCATAGGCCCAGTCGTGCGCCTGGCTGGTCTGCAAGCCCAGCGCCAGCGCATGCCCCTTGCCGCGCAGGGCCGTGTCGTGGCGCTCCAGCACCTGCGCGCCGGCCGCGCGCGCGAGCGCGGCCGTGGCGTCGGTGCAGTTGTCGGCCACGACCAGCACGCGAAAACCGTCGGCCGGCCAGTCCAGACGGCGCAGGCTGGCCACCGTGGCCTCGATCATCATCGCCTCGTTGTGGGCCGGCACGATGATGTCGAAGCGAAGCCGCCGCGACGACCGGCCCGCCGCGGCCGGCGCGCCCGACAGCAGCGTGAACAACAGCAGGTAGGCGCTCAGCGCCGCAGCCGGCAGCGCCAGCGCCATCGCGATCAGCTGGATCAGCGTGGTCATGCGCGCACCGGCCCGTATTCGCGGTAGTGCCAACCGACGAAGATCGACAGCTTGCCCAGATTGGCCGCTGCCTTGAGCAGCCAGTGCACGGCACGATGCCTGCCGCCCGGCCACACCAGCAGCGCCAGCGTGCCAGCCAGTCCGGCCTGCAGCAGCGCGCGCACGAACAGTCGCGATCGGCCGGCCGCGGGCAGCGCGCCGTACCGTCCGGCGAGCCGGTGGCGGGCGTAGTCCTGGCCGCCGCGCATCGCACGCAGCAGCAGCCAGCGCAGCGACAGCCGCGCGGCCTCGACCGGCTCTTGCACGACGGCCTCGTCGCACCACACCAGGCAGGCACCCTGCTGCTTCATGCGCGTCAGCAGATCGCCGTCTTCACCGCCGGTCAGCCCGTAGTCCGGATCGAACGGCGCCGGCGTCCGGCGCAGCATCGCGCCGCACAGCAGCACGTTGCCGAAGCGCAGCTTGTGGGCCGGAACGACGGTGCCGGTGGGCATGCGCGCCCAGTCGTAGAAGCGGCCCCGCTGGATCCACGCCGCGGCCGCGGGTGGAACGACCGGCTCGACCGGTCCGAGCACGCCATCGGCTCGGTAGTGTTTGGCGGCCTGTGCAAGCTCGCCGAGCCACGCCGGCGGCGCGCGTTCGTCGTCGTCGATGAAGGCAAGCCAATCGCCACCGGCCAGCGCCACCGTGTGGTTGCGCGTCAGCGAGATGTTCTTCTGCGGTTGCACGCCGTAGTGGATCGGAAACGGCGCGCCGCGTTCGCGCCGAAGCTCGACCACGGCGCGTGCGCTGGCCGCGGCGTCGTTGTCCACCACCACCACCTCGTCGGGCAGGCGATGTTGTGCGACCAGGTCGTCCAGCAGCCGGGCCAGCCGCTGTGGCCGGCGATAGGTCGCGATGCACACGCTGATGCTCATGGCGAGGCCCGCGGATCCACGCGGTCCAGGCGCCGGGCTGCCAACCAGGCCACCACCAGCTCCTGGCGCGCGCGAAACAGCATCCAGGCCAGCAAGGCCAGTGCGGTGCCGTTCCACAGCGACGCCGCGCCGTGCGCGAACGCCAGCAGCAACGCCAGCACCACGAAGAACAACAGCCGCACCAGATGCACCGGCGCCTCGGGCCAGTCCTTGCCGCCGAGCCGGTAGACGCAGTAGGGCACCCACTTGGCCAGCACGTGCGCACCGAGCGCGGCCGCGCCGACCGGCGCGATCGGCACCAGCGCGACGAATGCCGCCGCGCGCGCGAACTGCAGCCCCGCGAACATCCAGACGCGGGTGCCCTTGTCGAAGCGGTTGTACAGGCGGAACCCGCCGTGCGTGGCCAGCAGCACCGCGGCCCAGATGGCGAGGTCGGCCGGCGTGACCTGGACCGGCCAGCGCAGCGCGACGATGCCGAGCGCGCCGCTGCAGAAGGCCCAGATCCAGGGCTGCCAGCGCGGCGTCGCGATCGACGAATCCAGGAACGCCGCGCTGAGCTTCGGCTCGGCCTCCAGGCGCGCGGCAACCAGGTCGTTGTCGACGTAGCCGCGCTCGTAGATCGACCAGAACGACACCAGCAGCAACAGCAGCCCCAGCGCGTGCAGCAGCGGCAGCGCGGCCAGCGCGATCGAACTCAGCACCCAGAGCGCGAAGTCCTCCTGCAGGATGCCGCGCACGATGTAGCGCGCACCGGGCCGTTTCACGTGGGTCAGGTACTGGCCGGGCAGGTAGACGCCGTTCAAGGCCTGGTCGTGGCGAGCCTCGGGCCACACCGCGCGCAGCGGCCGCGCGCAGGCGTCGAGCAGACCCAGGTCCTGCGACGAGTCGGTGAGCACGAGCGCGCGACGCACGGTGTCGTGCCCGAGCGCAGCCATCACCAGGCTGAGTTTGCCGGCGCGCCGGTCGGCGAAGGTCGACAGGCGCGCCGACACGATCTGCGCCTGCGGCAGGCCCAGTGCCGCGACGAGCGGCGCGACGATGGGCTGGAAGCCCACCGTGGCAATGATCGGCGGCGCGCCCGGTGTGTTCAGCACGGCCATCAGGCGCGGATTGACGTGCTCGCAGGCAAGACCGGCCACACGCTGGCGCCAGCGCCTCCCGGTCCAGGGAAACAGGGCCGAGACGAGGCGCACGCGCCAGATGTCGCGCGTGACCTCGCCACCGCTCCAGCGCCAGGGTTTGACCGTGTCGAGCAGCCGCATCAGCAGCAGCGCGGGCAGGCGCGGGCGCGCCGAATCGATGTAGTCCTCGGTCGAGTTGCGCAGGTACAGCGTTTCGTCCAGGTCGAGCACGATCGGTCCGCTGTGACCGAGGATCGCGGTGATCGCGGTCTCGGGCGATACGTCGTGGCGCGTCATCACCTCGGCGTCCTTCATGACGTGCCGACCGAGAACCGCGTCGGCCGTGGCGCGCGTGCGCCGGGTTCGCGATGCAGGCGCTTGCGCAGCCGGGCGCACGGCGCCTCGACCCAGCGCCGCATCGGCTCGGCGACCAGCAGCGTCAGCAACGCCGTCGCGAGCATCACGGCCAGGCCATGGCCCCGCGGCCAGTGCTTGGTGACGCCGAGCAGGATGACATGGTGCGAAAGGTAGATCGTGTACGAGATCGTGCCGAGGTACACCAGCGGCCGCGCGTTCAACCAGCGAAAGGGTGCCTGGTCGGCGCGCGCGACGGCCAGGTAGATCAGCCCCGCGATGGCCAGGCTTTGCAGCGTGTAGCGCGCGGTGAGGCGAAACACGTCGTCGCGCCAGACCAGGCTGCCCAGCAACAGCGCGATGCTGGCGGCCGCCAGCGCCCAGTCGGCCGCGGCGCTCGGCGCGGCGGCGCGGTCCAGCCACGGGTTGCGCAGCAGCGCCAGCAGGCAGCCGATCAGGATCGCATCGACCCGGGTGTCGGTGGCCATCGTCAGGTAGGCCTCCGAGGCCCCGTTGGCGACCAGGATGCAACGCCAGGCCAGCACCGCCGCGCACAGCGCGCCGAGCACCGCCGCCGACAGCCTGACGCGCGCTTGGCGCAACAACAACGCCGCCAGCGGCGGGAACAGCAGGTAGTAGTGCTCCTCGATCGCCAGCGACCAGACCACGCCGATGCCCGCCGGCATGCCATGGAAGTCGTGCGCGATGACATGGTAGTTGCCGAGGTAGAACAGTGCGGACAGGAGGCCCCCGAAGGTGAAGCCGCCGTCGATCAGCGCGGCGGCGGACAGCGCGGCGGCCGCGGCCACCACGATGAACAGCGGCGGCATCAGCCGCAGCAGCCGGCGCAGGTAGAAGCCGCCGAAGTGGATGCGGCCGCTGCGCGCATGCTCGATGCGCATCAAGGTCGTGATCAGGAAGCCGCTCAACACGAAGAAGATCGTGACGCCCAGACCGCCGGGCACGACGTGCTCGAGGCCGGCGTGTGCGAAGAACACGAGCGACACCGCCACCGCGCGGATGCCGTCCAGCGACGGTATCGGGCCGCTGGCGACCGTGATCGGGGCTGTTGCGTGGGCCATCGCCGCTCAGTCGCTGCCGCCGCGCGGCTGCGGCAAGGCCGCCTGCACGGCGCGCGCCATCGCGTACCGGTCGTCGATCGGTTGCGGCTCGCCGAACACCAGGCGCAGGCGCTGTTCGAGCAGCGCACGTGCCAGCGCGAACGAGGCCAGTGTCATCAGCACGAAATCGACGCTCAGCACGCTGAACCAGTGGCTCTCCGACAGGTTGGTGATCACCTGCTCGAACAGCAGTGCCAGGAACAACGCACCCTGGTTGCGATCGATGCCCAGCAATCGCAGCGACTGGTGGACGTGCGTGACGATGTAGCCGATCAGCACGACCAGGCCGACCCAACCCAGGTCGTTGACGAGGTCGAGGTAGCCGTTGTGCGCGGAGCCGGGATAGAACGATCCCATGCGCCACATGAAAGCGTACGACTCGGTGCCGGGAACCGGTCCGGCGGTCCAGTACGCGGCATAACCGGTGCCCAGCAGCGGGTGGTAGCCGATGTGATCGATCACGATCGACCAGATCTCGGTGCGGCCGGTCAGCGTCAGGTTCTTGTCGGTCAGCAGTGCGACCGGCGCCAGCAACGTGCCGAGCCCCGGGATCAGCCTCAATGTGGCCAGCGTGTAGAGCAGGAACAACACGACCAGCAGCGCCACCAGATAGGGCCAGTACGGCCGCAGGCCACGCGGGGCGCGCATCAGCGCGATCAGCAGCAGCGACACGAACACGGTGGTGGCCATCGCGGTGGAGCTGCGCGAGAGCACCAACGTCACCACCGCCAGCGACACGCCGAGCCACGCCGTAGCGGGCCGGGTCTCGCCTGACAACCCGGCGTGCAGCCACAGCACCAGCGTGATGCAGGCCAGCGCGCCGAGTCCGTTCTTGTGGTTGGCCAGACCGCGCCAGGCGCCGAGGAGTTCGGCCGAGACCTCCTGATGGATCCCCAGCGTCGGGAAGGCGAGCCCGAAGGCGATCGAGCCCAGCAGCACCAGCGTCAGGATCGGCCGCACGACGGCCTGATAGCGCCGCGCATGCCAGGCCGCGAGCACGAAGGCGGCGCACACCAGCACCACCGTGCCCAGCCGCACGACCCGCCTGGAGCTGAGCGCCGGGTCGATCGACCAGGCGATGCTGGCCACGGCCAGCGCGGCGAGCAGCAGCAGGAACGGGTTCAGCGCGCGGGCCAGCAACCACGCCAGGCCTGCCCGCCAGACCAGGACCGCTGCGCCGAGCGTGAGCAGCGCCAGCCACAGCGTGCGGCTCACCGCGCTGCCCGAGCTCGGCGCGCTGGCCGTCGTGAGGATGGTGTAGTCGAAACCTTCGGGCACGATCATCAGGACGACCAGCACCCACACCATGCCGGCCAGCACGGTGGAGAAGCGGTCGTCGCGCCGCCAGGCGGCGTCGCTTGTCGATCCGACGCGAGCCAACGGCATGGCGATCAGAAGTGGCTGATCACGGCGCCCATGACCTGCGAACGCGTCGCCGACAGCCGCTGCAACATGTCCTGCATCTGCCGGTACGGCGTGTGCTGCGCGCGGCTCATCACCACCACGCGGCCGACCAGGCTCGCGATGGCCAGGCCGTCGGCGAACTCGGCGATCGGCGCGGTGTCGATGACGACGAACCTGAAGTTCTCGCGCCAGTCCTCGATCATCGACGCGAAGGCGCGGCTGGACAGCAGCTCCAGCGGATCGTTGGGTACCGCGCCGGCGGTCAGCAGCGCCATCCCCGGCAGTCCCTGCACCGAGCGCAGAGGCGGTCGCTCGCCCGATTCGATGGCCTGCGTCAGGCCGCGCCGGTTGTCGGTGCCGAACAGCAGGTGCTGCTGCGGTCGGCGCAGGTCGGCATCGACCAGCAGCGTGGGGCGTCCGGTCTGCGCGAACGCTATCGCCAGCTCGGCGGCCAGCAGGGTGCGGCCTTCACCGGCGCAGGGGCTCAACAGCGCCACGATGTCGGCACGGTCCATCCCATCGCGCCGCAACAGCAGCTCGGTGCGCAGCGCGCGGATCTTCTCGCAGCGCGGATCACAGGGGTCGTGGGCCATGACGAGGCGATCGCTGGGCTTCACGGCCGGTTCGATCGACGTGACCTCGCCGCCCGTTCGCGCCGCGGCGATGGCCGCTTCGTGCGAGACGAACATTGCCTCGTCGGCCTGGACGCTCGACGCTCTGGCGTTCATGTCGCAATCCTCCGGGGCAGTCGACCGAATTCCACCAGCACCGGCACGCCGTGCTGCCGTTCCACGTCGTCGCGACAGCGCACGCGGCGGTTGAACAATTCGCTGGCCAGCGGGATCCCGAGCCCGAAGAACACGGCGGCGATGCCGCCCAGCAGCAGCACCGACAGCACCTTGGGCTTGGCGGCGCTGACCGGCGCCGTCGCGGCACTGACCACGCTGATGTTGCTGGCGCGGTGGCCGGTGGCGAACATGATCTGGTCGTAGCCGTCGAGCGCGCGCTTGTACACCGACTGCGCGGACTCGAGCTCGAGCAGGTTCTTGGCCGACTCGTCGCGCAGGCGCCCCTGGACGAGCACCTTGGCGCGCTGATCCGACACGGCGCGCTGCAGGCTCTGCTCGAGCCGCCGCGCCAGGTTCAGCGCGGCCGTCGCGTTGGCCGAGTAGCCCTGCACCGCCGACGCCAGCAGGCGCCGTGTGTCCTGGACCTGTGACTGCGATTCGCGCAGGTCAGGGTAGGCCTGCGTATAGGCGCGGCTGAGCTGGGCATGGCGCAGTTCCTGCGTCGCGAGTTGCGCCGACAAGGTCTGCACCTGCACCGACGACAGCGCCTGGTCGCTGACCGATGGATCCACCGCGGCGCGGGCTTCGGCGATCTGGCGCGCGTTCTGCGCTTCCTGCAGGCGCTGCTCCAGCGTGCCGAGGAACAGGACGTCGTTGTTGGTCTTGTTGCCCTCGTCGATCACGCTGTTGCGCTGGTGGAATGCGGTGACCTCGCGCTGCGCCTCGTTGACCTTGTCCTTGAGTCCGGCCAGCTGCTGTGCGTAGCGCCGCGCCCGTTCGGCCGGCGGCCCGGCGGAACGCGCGGCGTCCTGCTCGCGGTACACGTCGGCCACCATGTTCGCCACCTGCGCCGCCGCGGCGGCGTTGTCCGCCGCGTAGGTTGCATAGATCAGCTGGCTGCCCAGCGGGCTTTGCGCGACCGTCAGCGCCTTGGCGACCTTGGCGGCCACCCAATCGCGCAGCGTGCCGGTGTCGCCGCGAAAGCCGCGCGCATAGTCCTCGTCG
>Ga0209798_10001661_pt1 | contig 13281 bp, 11 predicted proteins | sample DOMMetBare3Fresh_FD_187475 | JGI IMG/M metagenome (GOLD analysis project Ga0209798, IMG submission 187475) | Wetland sediment microbial communities from St. Louis River estuary, USA, under dissolved organic matter induced mercury methylation -... | ecosystem: Environmental > Aquatic >...
GATCCCGCTCTTCATCTCTGGCGACGCAACGCGACTCGCGGTTTGATCGCGGAGCTCCGGCTGCACCAGGCCGGTTCCCTCTGCAATTACTAAATCCTCAATCAATGCTCCGGCTGTTTGATACCGATCTTCTCTCCTTTTGGCCAGGGCTTTAGCGACAACCGTTTGCACGCCTGCGGGCAGGTCCTCCCGGTCAGTGAGCACAGAGGGCGGCGGTTCCTGCAGGTGCTTGAGCATGACGGCGGTGGGCGACTCTCCGGCGAAAGGCACGTGGCCCACCAGCATTTCAAACAGAATGACCCCCAATGAGTAAATATCCGAGCGGGAGTCGATTTGTTCAGACTGGGAACATTGCTCGGGGGACATATACTGGGGTGTGCCGATGATTAGATCCGGAGAGGTCAGTCCGGGATCCATTTCACCAGAGGACTCCTGAATTTTAGCAATCCCAAAGTCCAGCACCTTGGCATAATCGGCCCCCGTCGTATTGAGCAACATAATATTGTCGCTCTTCAAATCGCGATGGACCACACCTTCGGCATGCGCGGCGTCGAGCGCGCTGCCGACCTGTCGCATGATCTCGACGGCGCGCGTGAGCGGCAAAGGTCCATCCTGGCGGATCACTTCCTTAAGCGTGCGCCCATCCAAAAATTCCATTATCAGGAAGACTACGCCGCCTTCATCTTCGCCGAAATCAGTAACGCTCAAGGCGTGGGGATGTGAGATGCGCGAGGCAGCACGAGCTTCGCGCGAAAAGCGGGCCACAATCTTCTCGTCAGCGGCCAGCGATGGTCGCAGTACCTTGATGGCCACTTTCTTGTCCATCAGGATGTGCGTGCCACGATAGACAGTGCCCATGCCGCCAACGCTAAGGCGTTCTTCCACGCGATACTTTCCCGCCAGGGTTTCGCCCAGCAATGGGTCACCGGTCTGTTCCAGTCCGGTCCCGTCAGCGGGACAAAGCGTGGTCGTGTCGGAATATTCTGTTCCGCAACGCGGACATTTTTTCATCGGCGGGTCTTGCCTCTTTCTTTCTGGCTATGGAAGGGCGAGCGTACCACACTGCTTCGGAGAGAGGCAAAGCAGCGAAAATTGGCAAGTGTCTGCCTGGTAGAGGGGCTTCGTATCGTCCTTATAACTACAAAAAGATGCGAGCGGGTTGCCAGTCCCACTCGCATCCTGTCGTCGTCACACTCGGTTAGTTGATCTTGGCGAATACGACCAACAGCGCAAATAAGACCAGCGATTCGATCAGCGCCAGGCCCAGAATCATCATGGTCTGAATACGGCCAGCAGCGCCCGGATTGCGAGCCGCGCCTTCAACCGCGGCGGCGCCGATACGGGACTGCCCCAGAGCGCCGCCAACTACCGCGATGGCAAACCCGACGCCCGCGGCGATGGCTTTCAAGCCGGGGTTATTGTCGGTGGCTGCTGCTGCCGGACCTTCCGCCAGGGCCGGAATCGCCGTCAGCAGTATGGCCACGGTGGCAAAAAACAAAATATTCACTATTCTCATCTTCTTCTCCTTCCGGGCAAACCGGGAACCAGTGGTTGAACAACACGCGCTTGGCGGCTGGTTATTATTTCGCCTGCCTCCGGTATCCACCGCCCCTCAAACAACGGCGCTCCTGCAATACAGACATTGTTTTGCTTCAAAACTCGAAGCTATGAATTCGCCGACCTGGCCTGTCGTGACAACCTCATTATGCTTGTGCGCCGCAACGTGCGCGGGCGCGTTGCCCGCGTCGCTCGGGGAGCGTTTCGGATAAAGCCATCATTAAGTCAACACCGGAACCATAAACTCTTCGCTCTGATCTTCGTCCTCGGAATGCTGCGCATGTGAATCATGTGGCGCGTGCGATACCTCACTCAGGTAAAGCTGTGATAAGAGCACGAATACAAAAGTCTGAATGAAAGCCACAAACAAACTCAATGGCATGAGGAAGACCGGCACCACAAAGGAACTGTAAGGCGGAGCCAGGTGGGCGATGGTATCCAACACTTTTTCGTCGGCAAACAAATTACCGAATAACCGGATACCGAGCGAGAACGGCCGGATAAAATTACTGACCAGCTCGATTGGGAAAATCAGCGGCGCAATCCACCAGATTGGCCCGGCGAAATGCTTAAGGTGGCCAAACAAACCATTCTCTTTAATGCCAACCGAATTGTAATAGAGAAACGAGGCCAGTCCGAGTGCAAAGGTTACGCTGGTGGCCGCCGTGGGCGACATAAACAGGGGAAACATGCCCATCAAATTCGAAACGAGAATCAATACGGCAAAGGTCATGACCATGGGAAAGTACTTCAGCCCATGGGGCCCAATAATGTCACCCAGCATGTCTCGAATCGCCAGCACACCCACTTCCAGGGTCTGCTGACCGTGACCCGGATCTTCGGCCGAGAGTTTCCGTCGAAACAGCAGAATTATCGCGAGGCTCAAAATGCAGGCGATGACAAACATCACCGTGTACCAGGGGATCGCATTTTCAGGCGTGTAGGGACCAAACGCACCTTCCGGGGTGCTGCCGAATCTCCCGAGGATCTTCACCCAGATCGGGTGCGTGTACTTCATCTCAAAATCGTAGGCCCAATGCCCGAAGTATTGATTCACATACTTAACGATAATCGGCACATGCTCGGCATGTTCCTGCGCCTTATCCGCATGTTCCGCAGCCGCTGCGGCGACTTTCTCCTGTAACCAAAACATTAATTGATTCCCTCTCGATGAATGATAATGAAATAGAACTGTCTCAAGGCTTCGGCAAACAAGGCGACGACAAAACTACACAAGCCAAGAATTGTCGCCGGCAGCGACACGACATTAAGTTTGTAAGCGCCGGCGACGGCGACGGCAACCACGAAGTAGCGAACGATGTAGCGGGCGCCCCTGGCTGTAACCGCTTTGCCTGAAACGCGGGCCTGAAGGAGCGCCGCAATCGAGGTCCTCATCCAGCGGTAATTCAGGAGTGAGAGCAGGCCTCCTAATAACAATCCTGTGGCTATGCGCCAGGGCATGAACAGTGTGGCCACAGATACCGCTACTGCCACGGACACAACCATGACGCGGAAAATACGCGCTTCCAGGCCATCATCAGCCTCCAGGATCGGGCCGCCAGTTAAGCTGTTGGTGATTTCCTTCATCGGCAAAGCCAGCGATTTTACACAGGTGGCGCGGCAATTGTCGAACTGCGCTAGGAGTTTCGCTTATAGTTTTGCAGTCAGGCGAATAAATTGGTAGAAACCGACGATCGCGCCCAGCACAATCCCGGCCACCATCAGCCAGGGGCTTGTTCCCAGCCAGCGATCGAATGCCCAACCAGCGCCACAGAGCGCCGCCACAGAGAAGAAAAGCGAAAGCGCGGCGGCATAGGCGACTCCGCTCTTCCGATTCGTTTCCTGGTCATCGCTGGCAGGCATTAGCTTGGCTCGACTTCCGCCGCCGGATCAATTGGAAATCTTTTCGTAGACATCGCTGAGGGCAAGTGAACAGTCTATCGAGCGAAGCGCTACGACGCTATCGAGCGAATGGTAATCGAAAAGTATCCACTGGTTGTCTGGCTGTTTCAGATAGTGCTCAACTCGATGCCTGTCCTGGGCAACGAGCAGATGTTCCGCCAGGGAATCCAGCGTTCGATAATACGATGACTTTGCGATGCGGTCATAACGCTCGGTCGATTCCGAGAGTATCTCGACCAGCAAAGTGGGATTGAGCAGCGTATCGAGGTGTTCATCTTCCAACCTTGGCTCACCGCAAATAACTACTATGTCAGGGTACGTATACAAACCAGCGGCAGTCACCTTAACTCTCATGTCACTCGCGTAGACTTCGCAAGGTCTGCCGCGTAGTTGCAAGCCTAAGGACACTACGATATTGGTTGAAATGAGATTGTGGTTGCGACTAGCCCCAGTCATCGCGAATATTTCACCGTTTAAATATTCGCTTCGCTGCTCAGACTTTCGCTCAATGGCCAGATATTCCGCTGGGGTGATGAAAGGCTTGATTTGGCTTGACATACTGGTCGAGTTTACCACGTTTCACGCTTCAGATAATTCCTCGGCAACTCATACAGCATGGCTCGCGTTGAATGCCGCATCGAATCGTGAATGAAACAAACATGAGTGCACCAGCAAGCCTTGCCGCCATCGATTTGCTGAAGTTCAGCGCTGCGTTCCTCGCCGGCCCAGAGGGCGCCAAAATCGTAATCGTAGTCGGCCAGTGACCCGAAACTCTCGCGCAACTCACAAGCGCGCACGTCGCCGTTGTAATCAATTACCGCGGTCGTCTCTCCCGCTGTGCAGGGGAACGGCCAGGGGTTGGGTTGCTGGAAATTATCATGCTGAGTCCGGTAATGCGTTGTGATAGCGCCGACGTAAGCGATGTTCTTTACAAATCGCCGGCTGGCGTCGTCAGCGGCAAACATCCGATCACCGTAGCGCTTGGTCAACTTTGACACCTTGGCATACATCCGGGGCAAAATCTCAGGAGGCACCTGCTTAATGGCATCGCCAACCGGAGTTTCGCCGCGGATGAGGTTGAAGTATTGACCGTCAAGTTGGAAGTTACTCCACAAATATTCTGCGAGCTTCTCGATTTCGGTATAGTTTTCCGCGCAAACCACCGTGTTGACGTTCAGGCGAAGGCGATCGCCAAATTGTTTCTTGAGCGGATACAGCGCGCGAATACATTCCAGAGCTTTGCCCCAGTTACCCGGTACCCCCCGGATGCGATCATGTGTTTCGCCATACCCATCGAGAGCTATATTCAGATAGAGATCCAAGCCTGGATGACGACTCAATGCCTGATCAACCACTTCGACGACGCGCGATTTGATAAGGCCGTTGGTGGGGAGAATCACCCGCTCCACTCCATTCTGCCTGACGAATAGTTCTATAATTTCGGAGACGTCACGCCTCAAAGTGGGCTCGCCACCGGATAACCATAGATCGCTGATCGGCGACATGGTACGCGAGATCTTTTCAATCTGCGCGAACGTCATGTCGCCTGGTTGATTCAGCTCGGCGTGGTAAAAACAGGTCTTACAAAAGGCGTTGCAGCGCGAGGTTACAAATAGGATCACCGTGCTGAGACGCTTCGCGCGCTTCGTCGTGCGCAGCAGTTGAATGAGCTGTACAGCTTTATTTGGCATCTCAATCCGAGTCGCGCGAGATGATGACAGCTTCGGTTGGGGATTTCAATTCATAACTGATACCACGCCAATAGATGCGTCGCGAAAAAGCCGCCGTCAGCGCATTGATCAGGAAGAGAGCAGAGGCGAACGGCCATAAACACAAGTGAGCCAATGCACTCGGCCGGCCGCTCAGCGAGTTGTTGAAATGCGCCCGGCGCACAGCTCTTAATCGTATCCAGGCCTTGGCCGTGCCTAAGCCGAACATTATCGCCAGCATTCCGACGGCGACTCCCACAGGCAATCCCATAAACAGTCGCGTAACTACCAGGACAATACCGCCAAAGAACACCAGCACAAACTGCGAACTCCCCAACAGCACCGCCTGCCACAAATGTGGAGCATACACGCGTGTAATCTTTAATTGGCGGTTTGTAAACCCCAGCAGCTCCCGAAGGCTGCAGTCACCAAACGACTGGACCAGGCACGCCGGCACAAAGTGAATCGCAAGCTTGGCCTTTTGCAGCACCCGGGTCATGGTGAAGTCGTCAGAGATGGAGCCGCGCCAAAGCCTGGCGACCCCGAGCCCTTCAAAAGTCTCACGCCGCATTGCCGTGGAGCCGCCCCAGCAGAAGTTCTGGTCAGCACTCGCGCCCAGCGCCGACGCAATCGAGGCATTCCAGACGGAACGCAGGTGAGAGGCAAGTGTCCGCTGCGGCTCAAACCAGCGATAGCCGGTTGCAGCGCCCACGCTCTCTTCGCTGAGCGGCGACACGAGAGCTCGTAACCAATTCCTGTGCGGTCGCGCATCGCTGTCGACAAAAGCTATAACCTCTGTCCGCTGATCAAGTTCCTGAACGGCCCTCTGTAAATTATAGACTTTCTGACCCGATTCGATAGCCGGACCGGCAATAATAATCCGTGTCGTCTGTCCGGCAAGCTTCAGATTGTTGTCTGTCGACGCAAGGTCGTCGCCAACTCGCGCAGGATTTTTGTGCGCGTCAGCGACCGGTTGAAGTTTGTTGGACAAGGCTCGCTCGACCACCAGGAGGCCGGGGTCATCGGCGCGGTCCGTGACAAAGATGATTTCGTAGGCAGGATAGTTCTGCGCCAACAGAGCGGCAATGTTTTCGCAAAAGTCCGGATCGGCTCCACGGAAAGGCGCGATCACGGAGACGAAGGGCAGATAGCTGCCGGCTGGTCGGGCCAGCTCTTGTCGCACATAAGATGAGAATCGCAATCCTCCGCGCAGGGACAAGACACCGAGCCAAATGGCAATCGCGGCAAGAGAATAGTAGACAAGCATGTGGCTTCAAAAAATCGAAAAAGGCGATGCTCTGTCCGAAACATCGCCCCCAGACTTGCGGTGGGAAATCCAGCGCGGCCTTATCGCATCCACTGTTCAATCAGCACATGCGCAAACTTAAACAAGGGTTGCGGATAAACACCAAGAACAAGAATGCCAATGACTGAAACGGCGAGCGCAGTGCGCAAGGCCGGCGACAATGACAGGGGCCTGTCATCGGCCACCTGATCACCCAGGTACATGACCTTTATGAACCGTAGATAGTAATAGAACGAGATGACGATATTGATGACGGCCCAGCCTGCCAGCCAGTAGTACCAGGTTTTTCCCGAAGCCCTGGCTTCGACCTGCCCACGCTGCCAGAGGCCTAACAGCAAGTAGTACTTGCCCATGAAGCCGCCGGTAAGCGGCAGGCCGCCCAGCGAGAGCATGAACACAGCCATCATGGCCGCCATTGCCGGGGCCTTCTGCGCCAGACCCGCCATGTCGTCAACGTTGTCGCCGATGATACCTTTGCGCCGCAGACTAATTACGATACCAAACGCGCCCATGTTCATCAGCGTGTACACCAACAGATAGATGAAGATGCCGACATAACCGTACACATTGCCGGCCACCAGTCCCAGCAGCAGGTAGCCCGCGTTGGAGATCGAGGAATAGGCCAGTAATCGTTTGGAGTTTTCCTGAGTAACGGCGCCCCAGTTGCCGACAAAGATCGTGATGGCTGCGACCAAACCCAACAGCGGCGCCCAATCAGCTCGCATCTCGCCCAGGGCCACGATGAAAATGCGAGCATAGAGCACGAAGCTGGCGGCCTTTGAGCCGGTCGAAAGGAAAGCCGTCACTGACGTTGGCGCGCCTTCGTAGGCATCCGGTGCCCACATGTGGAAAGGCACGGCCGAAATCTTAAAGAACAACCCTGCCGCCAAAGCGATCATTCCCAGCAAGAGCATCGGCCGCAGCCCCTTAAGCGCATCGCCCACCTCGGCACTCTTGACGGAGCCAACGACGGCAGCGACGCTTTGCCCAATCTCACCAATGTTGGTTGAGCCTGCGATTCCGTAAAGTAGCGACATCCCGTATAGAAGAATGCCGGACGAGAATGCGCCCAGCAGAAAGTACTTCATCGCCGCTTCATTCGAACGTTTCTCGCGCTTGGTAAAGGCCACCAACACATAGAAGGTCAGGGCCATCAACTCCAAACTGATGTACAGCAGGATCAGATCATAGCCACTGCCGAGAAACATCATGCCGACGGTGGCAAACAAGACGAGGGCGTAATACTCCCCGTGCTGTTCATTCTCGATATCCAGAAAGCGCGTGGAGATGGCAATGGCCAGGGCCGCAGCGAGCAAAAAGATGCCTTTGAAAAGAAGCGCAAATCCATCGATGCGCACCATGCCGTAGAAGCCCGAGAGCGGCAGCGAGTCCTGATTTCCGGACCAGAGCAAGCCGAGCGAGATTGCCGCCAGGGCGATACCAGTGAGCGCGAAGTAGGCCGTCCACTTGCTCTTCCGGTACGGGAGGATCACTTCCATGACCAGCGCAATACAGGCGCACACGGTCAGGATCAACTCGGGCGCGATCAGCGCCAGATCGTTCACATTAAAGAGTGAATAAGTATTGGCTTGTAGTAACAGGATCATAAGATAACGACATTTAGCGCGGCTGAATGGTTATGCCGGGCTGCTGCTGGACTGGGCTGAGCGGCGGCACTGTGACCCGCGTATCGATGGGGGCGCCAGGGGCCGCCATTCCGGGAATGGGATACGTGGGCCGCACCTGTCGCACGATGGCGTCGACGGGCTTGCTGATGTAATCCATGAACACCTTTGGATAAACGCCAATCCACAGAGACAGGATTAGGAGCGGTGTCATGTAAGCCCATTCGCGCCAATTAAGATCCGTCAACTTCTGGTTCTTGGGATTCTCCACATTGCCAAAGAACATTCGCTGATATAACCAGAGGAAATATCCTGCGTTGAGAATGATTCCGAGCGTGCCCCAACCCGCCCAGGCAGGATTGGCCTCAAACGCTCCTCGCAGGGCAAGAAATTCTGAAATGAAAACAGCCAGCAACGGCAAGCCAATCGCGGTCATAACCATCGCCAGGAATACAGCGGCATAGCCGGGCATGACATGTGACAGACCGCCAAACTCCGCAACATTCCGGGTGTGGCGCCGTTCATAGATGATACCTACCAGCAGGAAGAGCGCGCCGGAATAGATACCGTGATTGATCATCTGCATCACGGCGCCATTCAGTCCGTTGGGATTCAAAGCAAAGAGGCCCAGCATCACCATACCCATTGACGATACAGACGAGTAGGCCACCAGTTTCTTCACGTCGCCATCCTGCTTGACTACAAAATACATGGCGGCGAGCGCTCCATAGATAATGCTGATTATTGCCAACAGCACCATCACGCTACGCACGCCAAAGGTGCCGAAGTACTTTTCGTCAAGCGAGGCGGTGGGAAACATGGGAATATTGAAACGATAGAAACCGTATGTGCCGAGCTTCAGCAGGATGCCGGCGAGAATAACGGATCCCGCCGTCGGAGCTTCGACGTGCGCATCCGGCAGCCAGGTGTGGAACGGAAACATCGGCACCTTGATGGCAAATCCGAGCGCGAAGGCAAAGAACAACAACACCTGAACGACGTCCAGGGGCAACACCGATCCAATGGATTGCAGATAGACAATATTGAAAGTGCCGCCACCTGCTGCCGCCTGGACTGTTTTATTGACCATTGCGGCCGCCGCCGGGTTTCCCGCCAGTAGATTAATCGTGGCGGATGAAATTTTTGTCGTCAGGTCAGGATCCTGCGTCAGGAAATACATCTTCAGGATTCCGAGCAGCATGACGACGGAACCTACCAGGGTATAAAGGAAAAACTTGATGGCTGCATACAGTCTGCGCTCGCCACCCCAGATACCAATCAAGAAGTACATGGGCACGAGTGAGACTTCAAAGAACAGGTAGAACAGAAACAGATCCATCGAACTGAACACGCCCAGCACTGCCGCCTGCAGGAACAAGAGCAAAGCGTAGTATTCCTTCTCGCGTTTTTGAATGTAATCCCATGAAGAAAGAGCAGCGATCACTCCCAACAGCGTGGTCAACAAGATCAGCAGGACCGAAACACCGTCCACACCCATCTGATAGCGCGCGCCAATCACCGGAATCCACTGGTGATCTTCCAGAAACTGCATGCCACCGAGAGTGCGATCGTAGTAACAGAGATACAGCGAGGCGATGAAATCCAGACCGAGCCAGGCAGTCGCAAAGCGCTTGATCAGTGTCGACTGGTCTTTCCTGAAGAGCGCGATAATGACGATCCCGCCCAACACCGGCAGCCACGTGATAATGGAGAGAATGTTATCTTTCAGCACTTCTATTCCTCGCGGTCTTTCAGCCTTCGTGAACTCAGGCCAGGAGTTTGAAATAAAGTGACGCGCTCAACGTCCAATTACGGCGGCTACGATGTCGGTGTAAAAGAAAACCGCGACGGCTACCAGCAGCCCGATGACCATCATCAGCGCGTAGTTCTGGGCCAGTCCCGTCTGCGCCGCCCGCACGAGCGGGGAAACCAGCCGGATGACAAAAGCCGCAATGGCATTGACCACGCCGTCAATAAAGTGTTTGTCGATATTCCCAGTGATTGTGCTCGATAGTCGCGTCAGCCAGGCCGTTCCGTTGACTCCGCCATCGATCACCCTGGAGTCGAAGGCAAAGACGCCCCGCGCGAGGTCCATGGTGCGGCGCGTGATAGCCCACCCATAAAACTCGTCGACCCAGTACTTGTTGAAACTGGCGCTATAGAGCGGGCGCAGGCGGCTGGCCCAAATATCCGGTAGCCGCGTGTCCTTGAGATAAAACAGGTAACCGAGTCCCATGCCCGCACCGGCCGCGAGGAGCGAAATAATGATGAACAACCATTCGGTAGCAGTATGGCCCAGGCGATGCGAAATGGTGTGGGCCAGATTGAAACCAGTGTCGCCGTACGGCTCGGCGGCCTCTCCCTCAACTTCCTCCGCGGCGTGAGGGGTTTCGGCCGCGGGCGTGGCAGTAAGGTGGCTCGCGGAGGCGTTCTCATTATTGCCCTCAGCTGCAAACGATTTCGTTTGCGGATCCCAGACGATTGGCTTGAGCCAGTTGACGATGTTCAACCTGGCGCCAAAATGCTCGCTCCGCGTAATGCTCTTAAAAGCCGGCCCAATCCCAACCAGACCACCCACTGTCGCCAGGACGGCCAGCACCGCGAGCGGCATCCACATGTTCGCCGGGGATTCGTGCGGTACGTGAACGTCGTGCTTGCCTTTGCCACGCTTTTGGCCAACGTGCTCGCCGGGCTCGTGGCGCGGTCGATCCCCCGCCGAAAACTTCTTTGCATCATGCGACTTCAAGCCCTTATCAAACGCTGCCGCGTGCGCTTCGTCAGCTTCGCCGCCTGCAGGAGCGTCGAGAAATTTTTCCCGGCCCCAGAAAGTCATCGCCATCAGCCGGGTCATATAAAAGGCGGTGCAGGTCGCGGCAATCGTCGCCACCAGCCACAAAAGCCAGCCGTAAGGAACATAGGTCGTTGCTGCCGTATTCCAGAGAATTTCATCTTTGGACCAGAAGCCGCTGAAAGGAATGATGCCGCAGATCGCCAGCCAACCGGCCAGGAACGTCAGATACGTGATGGGCATGTATTTCCGGAGGCCGCCCATGCGCCGCATGTCCTGCTCGTGATGCATGCCGTGGATGACGCTGCCGGCGCCGAGGAACATCAGCGCCTTGAAAAACGCGTGCGTCATCACATGGAAAATGCCGATCGCAAAGGCGCCCACGCCGCACGCCATAAACATGAAGCCGAGCTGCGACACGGTCGAGTAGGCGAGCACTTTCTTGATGTCGTTTTGCGTGATTCCGATCGTTGCGGCAAACAAGGCTGTGGCCGCGCCTACGAGGGCAACGACCATCATCATCGTTTGCGAATGCTGGAAGATGACGTTGGTGCGCGTCACCATGTAAAGCCCGGCAGTTACCATGGTGGCCGCGTGGATCAATGCGGAGACCGGTGTCGGACCGGCCATCGCATCGGGCAACCAAACGTGCAAAGGAAGTTGGGCCGACTTGCCACAAGCGCCGATAAATAGTCCCAACGCAATCCACGACAAGAGTCCCCAGTGCCCGAGAAGCTCGAGGGGATAGTTTCGCGCTTGCGCAAAAACGTCGGTGTACTGCGCGGTGCCGAAGGTGGCGATTATGCCGAAGACGGCGAGCGCAAAGCCGAAGTCGCCAATGCGATTGGTGATGAAGGCCTTGCGTGAAGCATTTGCCGCTTCCTGCCGCTCAAAGTAATAACCGATCAAAAGATACGAACAGAGTCCCACGCCTTCCCAACCGACAAACATCATCAGGAAATTCGAGCCCATCACCAGTACGAGCATCGAAAACATGAAGAGGCCCATGTAAGCGAAGAAGCGATAGAAACCGGTATCGCCATGCATGTAGCCGGTGGCAAAAACAAAAATGCAGAGCCCGACGCCGGTGACGATCAGCATGAAGACCGCCGAAAGCGCATCAAGCTGATAACTCCATTCGACGTTTAGAACTGAGCCGCTGGACGTTTCCCTCGCGCTCCCGACAAGAATTGCCTGGTCCCTTTGCTCCGTGGGCAATGCCGCGCGCTTCTGTTGCGCTTCCTCATCGAGCTTGATGTTCGTGCGTTCGTCCGCCCCTTGCGTGAGCCGCACGGCGCCACCGGGAATCCAGGTAAACGAGTTACCGTCCTGGCTGGTGACGTAAGTCTGCGGGTAAATGGCGCCGGTACTGAAGGAGTAGGAATAGACTGCGGCGACTGTTATCAGGAAGGAAAGCGCGATCGAACCGACGGCAATGCCACCGATAAGCTTCTCTGAAAAGCGTAACTTCCGACCCAGCAGCCCATTGATGGCTGCGCCGGCGAGCGGTAACAATGGAACTAGCCAGATGTAACGATGCATAGACTACAAAGCTATTGGTCTTGTGCTTTGAACTTCGGTCTTTGGTCTTTGGGCTTTGGTCTTTGTACTTTGAACTCTGAAACTAAGGCTTAGCTTTCTTGGAGCAGAGCACTAAGGACAAAGCTCAAAGCACGAAATTCAAAGTACAAAGACCCAAGACCAAAGTCCCAAGACCAATTCTTACCATTTCAAAATATCAATCTCATCAATCAAAATCGTTTCCTTGTTGCGATAGAGGGCAATCACGATTCCCAGACCGATTGCTGCTTCAGCCGCAGCCACCACGATAACGAACACGGCGAAGACCTGGCCGGCGGCGGCATTCACGTTACCGGTATCCTGCAGGTAACGCGACATGGCGATGAAGTTAAGATTGGCCGCGTTGAGAATCAACTCAATCGACATGAAGATGACGATGATGTTGCGACGCGTCAGCACGCCGGCAACACCAATGATAAAAAGCAGTGCGCCGATGGTTAGAAACTTTGACAGACCAGGGTGTTGTGCGTCCTGCCAGACGGTTGCTAACCGTCCCGCATTTGCCTCCTGAAGCAGCAACACCAACGCCGGACTGAAAAATGTGAACATAAGCGTCAAGAATGTCTACACTGCCGTTTCGGTTTGGACTTCCGCTAATTCCGGATCCGCGGCGGCTTCCTTCCGCAAGACGTCAGGATCGAGATCATCGACTGCGGCTTCCTGCTTGAGCGTGCGCGCCAGCATCACCGAGCCGACAATCGCCACCAGCAAAAGCACGCTGGCTATTTCGAAAGGCAAAGAGCCGAAGCGGTAGAGCACGCCTCCGAGTCGTCCGGTGTCGTTTGTGATTCGCGACGAGCCAGTGGCCGATTT
>Ga0209798_10001664_pt1 | contig 13270 bp, 14 predicted proteins | sample DOMMetBare3Fresh_FD_187475 | JGI IMG/M metagenome (GOLD analysis project Ga0209798, IMG submission 187475) | Wetland sediment microbial communities from St. Louis River estuary, USA, under dissolved organic matter induced mercury methylation -... | ecosystem: Environmental > Aquatic >...
ACCGCTGGCTGCCGCTGGTGAAGTGGTTCCTGGCGATCCCGCACTACATCGTGCTCGCCGTGCTCGGGCTGGGCGCCGTCGTGGCCTGGGTGATCGCGTGGTTCGCGATCCTGTTCACCGGGACCTATCCGCGCTCGCTGTTCGACTACCTGGTCGGCGTGGGCCGGTGGGCGCTGCGCGTGCAGGCCTACGCGTTCCTGCTCGTCACCGACCGCTACCCACCCTTTAGCCTCAAGTGAACGTGAGCGCCCGAACCGACTCCAGCGTCGCACTCCAAGGACGGCGGTTGGAATCCGCCGGTCCACAGGCGCTGCAGGGGTGATCGCCGACATGAGGGGATCCGGCCCGCCGATCTGGACGGTTGCAGTCCTCACGCCGCCTCCGGTGCGCTGGTCGCGGTCAGGATGTCCGAGACCCTGCGCGCGCGCGGCCACCCGGTGACCGGTCAAGCGGACACCGGCGGTCCGTATTCCTGGGCTCGGGTCCGCGCCGGGGGAACCTCGCGTGTTGCGGTAGGAGGAGCGCAGAGCGTTCGGGTCGCCGTGCCGGGGCAGCAGCGCTACCGGGAGCACGGACCAGTGGTGTCGCGGCCGCGGGCTCGCCGGGCCACGCCTTCGACCCACGGCTCTGGTCGGCCCGTCGGGGTCGGTCCAGGAAGGGAGTCGAGGGGAGGCCGACGTGGACTTCGACGAGTCCGTGCGCATCCGTTGCCGGCCGGAGGATGTTATGGCCTTGGTGTCCGACGTTCAACGCTGGGCGGTCGGGCCGGGATCCCCGGTGGCGGCTATGGACAAGATTCCCCGGGGTCCGACGCGGGTGGGCACCCGCTGGCGCGAGGTGGTCCGACTCGGGCCGTGGGCCAGGATGACTGTGTGGAGTGAGGTCACCGCCGTCGAGGCGGATCGGATGCTGGCCGAGCGGTTCTGGGGGGCCGGCATGCGCGGGACCCTGGCCTACATCATCCGTCCAGACGACGGTCATACGGTCCTTCGTCAGCAGGAGCACCTGGACGCGGTGGGCTGGCTGAGACCGTTCGGCGGCCTGATCGCCCGCATACTCGCCCCGCGGCTGCACCGGCGACTGCTCGCCGTCCGGGACCTTCTCGAGACGGCGGCACCGTGACGACCCGTGATGGCCAGCCACGACCCGGTGACGGCGCGAGGACCACTCGGGCCGCCGACGGCGACCGGTTCGGCTGGGAGCGCCTGTCGGCGGCCGATGAGTCGAACTTCCTGTTCGAACACCGCAGACAGGTCTACGTGGTCGGGATAGTGGCCGTCCTGGACGCAGCGCCACTCACGGACGGCCGGGGTGAGCCGGACGTCGCGTGGCTGCGCGGGGTGCTGGCCGACAGGGTGTCAGCTGTTCCGCGGCTGAATCAGCGGGTGCACTTCACCCGCCCGGGCCAGGGTCGTCCGGTGTGGGTGGACTGCCCGGCCGACCTGTCCGTCCACGTGCGCCGCGGCCCTCGGCTGGACGGTGAGGACGACCTGACGGCGCTGGGCGCGCGCCTGCTCGGTGAGCCCCTTGCTCGCGAGCGGCCGCTGTGGGACCTGCTGGTCTGTGCTGGGCCGACCGCCGGAGAGGTGACGGCGGTTCTGCGGCTGCACCACGCGCTCGCGGACGGCGTGTCCGGCGTGCGCATCATGGGTGCCCTGTTCGACGCAGGCACCGCGGTGCCGCTCGCCGCCGGCGCGTCGCACCCTTTCGCAAGGTATCCGGTGCGCGCACCGACCGGGTGGGAGCTGGTGCGGGAGTCCTGGCGAGCCAGATGGTTCCGGGTGGTCGACGTCGTCAACCATCCGCGCCGGTTGCCGGTCCGCTGGCAGGCGGTCGCGGCAGGTGTGAGACGGACGTCGACCATCGCCCGCGCGGGGACGGGGCCGACGTCGCTGCTCGGTCCGTTGGGCGTGCTGCGCAGCGTGCGACTGCTCGCGGTGGATCTGGGCCGGCTGCGCGATTACGCGCACGCGAACGGCGCCACGGTGAACGACGTTCTGCTCGGCGCGGTCGCCTCAGCCGCCGATGCTCTTCTCGCCGCGCGGGGCGAACCGGCGCCGGCGCACCTGCCGGTGTCGGTTCCCGTCTCGCTGCGTGGACGGGACGGCCCCGGTGGCAGCCCCGGCAACGAGGTCGGCGTGATGCGGGTCCTTCTCCCACTCGGGGAACCGGACGGCACCGCCCGACTGCGCCGGATCGCCGAGGAGACCCGCCGGGCCAAACAGGAGGCCAGGACCGCCGGGACCCTCGAGCTGACCCGCAGCCGCCTGGGAATGCGCGCGATCGACGTGTTCTCCCGCTACCAGCACACCATCGCACTGTTCGTGACCAACGTCCCCGGCCCCGCGGAGCGGATGACCCTGGGTGGGGCGACGCTGCGGCACGCGTGGCCGCTGAGCGTCATCGCCGGCAACGTCCGGCTCGCCGTCGCGGCCCTGTCCTACGCCGGCGAGCTCCACGTCACGGTCATCGCGGACGCCGACTCCTGCCCCGACCTCGACATCTTCACCGGCGCCCTGGCGGCGTCCCTGTCCGACCCGGCCGGCTAGCGCGACCACGCACGCGGCGGGCCCGGTTCACCACAAGCCGTAGACAGGGCCGGTGACGAAGTACGCGATGCGGCCAATGGTGTTGCCCAAGCCGTGGGCGAGGACGGCGGCCCACCGCGTCCGGTACCGGTACCGGAGCACGCTGAGGAACAGCGCGTCCAGCGTGGTGAGCACGATCTCGATCAGTCCCTGCTCGCTGTGGGCCAGGGGCGAGCGGAACCAGAAACCCCACCGCGAGGGGGAGCCCGGCGAGCCTGCAGGGCACCCGCGGGAACCCCTCGATTAGGATCGGCGGGCCCCACGGACGCTGCGGGGTCACCGGTCCAGCGGTCCTGCGCCGCGGACCGATGCGACGACGTCGAGGATCGCTCGACTCGTGGCGGCGGCGGGTTCTTCCTCCATGATCAGCGCAGGATGGGTAGCGCCGGCGACGACGCGGTGGACGCTGTTGGTCAACAGGGTGGCCAAGTGGTTCTGCGCGGCGGACCAGGCGGCATCGTGTCCGCTGCCGGCTGTGAGGACGACCAGGGGCTTTTCGGCGAAGTCACGCAACGAGGCGGCTTCCTGTATGGAGGCATTCGCCTGGACGTACTCGTCGATCGTGCTGCGGACGCCGCCTGCGGTCGCGAAGCTGGCGCGGACCTCGTCCCGCCGACGCCGGTGAGGGGCGCCGATCACCGCGGGATCACCGGACGTGCGCATGGGTCTGTTCTCCTCGTCGACTCACCCGCGAGAGCCGACGGCATAGTCTTCGGCCAACCCAGGCCGGCGAAGCGGCTGGTCTGGTCCTCGGTGCGGTGAGGAATGAAGTTCGTGACGGGAGATTGCGTTGGGTGAAGTAGTCGGCTCAGCGAGTGAAGTGCTGACCCGTCGGCTCACTTCGTTGCTCACCCGATCGGTCGACCGCCGGCGCTACGTTCGACACGGGCTGCTGGCCGTCGCACGGGTCGACGGCTCGTGGCAGTGGCAGGGCGCCTACGGTGTCGCGGACTCAGCGGGGACACCGGTGACGGCCACCACCCGGTACCCAATCGCGAGTGTCACCAAGTTGTTCACGGCAACCGTGACGATGCTGCTGTGCGAGCGAGGGCAGCTCGCATTGCGGGACAGGATCGTGGATCTCCTTCCTGGCGACGTCACCCGAAGCCTGCATGTTCTTGACGGAGTCGACCGGACCGGCGAACTGACCGTTGAGCATCTTCTCGGCCACACCTCCGGACTTCCGGACTACTTCGACCAGGCCCCGGCCGGGGGCCGCAGCGCCCAGGCGCGTCTGCTGGCGGGCGAGGACGCCCCGGTGCCCTTCGACGAGGTGATCCGGCTGGTTCGCGACGAGCTCACCCCGCACTTCCCCCCGCAACGCAGCGACGCGTCCAGCCGGCGAGCCAGGTACGCCGATACCAACTACCAGCTCCTCGGCGCTGTGCTCGAGAGCGTTGCGGGTCAACCGCTGCCGACGCTCTTCGACACGCTGTTGCTGGGCCCGCTCGCACTCGATGACACCGCCTCGTATCCGCACGTGCCGCGGTCCGGGGCGTCCCCGGAGCCGCACGTGAACGTGTGGGCCAAGGACACGGTGCTGCGGCCCGAGGGTGCGCTGCGTCATCAGGTGCCCGATGGCGGAATCATCTCCACGCTGGACGACCAGGTCCGGTTCATGAGGGCGATTGTCGGCGGTGGGCTGTTCGCGGACCCGTCGACATGGCAGCGGATGCATGCTCGGACGAACAAGATCTTCTTCCCGATCGAGTACGGGCTCGGGGTGATGCGCTATGCACCCGCCCGCTGGATGTCACCGTTCTCCCCGATCCCGCCGATGGTCGGCCACACCGGTTCGACGGCCACGTGGCTGTTCCACTGTCCGGACCTCGGCGTGATCCTGGCCGGGACGTTCGACGTGGCCCAACCGCCACTGCCGTTCCGCTTCCTTCCTCGGGTGCTGCGTGCCGTGTCCGCGACCGGGAGCGCCGGGGCAGGGTCGCGTTGACGGATCGACGCCGGAGAGCGCCCGGATGGACCGCCTCGCCGGGGAGGAGCCGAGTACTGCCCATCATGGGCCCACCAGTTGGGAGGCATGGTCCCGGTGGGGTGGCCGTTGGTGCTGCGCCGGGCTGAGAAACGCCGCGGTGGGCCGCTCCCGCGATCTGCGCTCCGGTATCCCGGACGTCGGCCGGAGCTGCGGGCGCGGTTCCATGTGCTTGTCTGCTCTGTGTCGTCCCGAGTGGACGCTTTGCTTCTCAGGCGACGGGGAGCGCTACCGGCGCTCCGGCCGCCGGGAGCCTGGTCGACGTGAGGGGGGAGGGCTTGAAGCCCTTGACGACCAGGTAGATGCCGAGCGACAACTCCCACGCCGCGATCGGGAGTGCGGCGATCGCGGCCACCGGGCCGATCCGGTCGATGACGCCGAAGAGGGTGAGGACGACAGCGGTGATGTGCAGAGGGGCGCCCGCGAGTCCCAGAAGGGGAAGGGCGCGTGGCACGAGCCCCGATCGGTACAACATGGTGCCCAGCAGCACGGCGCTCACGCCCGGCATAAGGCTCTGTCCGAGCGTGAACGACCAGCTGTAGGTCGCGATGTGCGACGCGCCGGTGGCCATCAGGGAGGCCGCGTTGGCTCCGATTGCCGTGCCCAGGTCGTGTCGCAGGGTGATGAGCGACAGGAGGCTCGCCACTCCGGTGAAGATCATGGGCGCTTCCAGGGCGCGATAGGCGACGAAGCCACCTGCTGCTGTTCGGGCTGCACCTGCTGGTCCTCGGCTGCTACTACCTACCGTTCGGGTCAGTTGCCACGCCTGCTCGTGGTGCTGCTCGCCGTCACCGGACTGGGGTACGTCGTCGACACCATGGCAGCCGTCCTGTCCGAAGGGCTGCCTTTCACGCTCTCGACGGTCACCTTCGTCGGCGAGCTTCTTCTCGCGGTGTGGCTTGTCGCGCGAAGTAGCAGGTGTCCCACGACCCTCATCGCTCGACGCCACCCGCACAGCGGTGAGGCGCGTGACATCGCAGGCCTGAGCACCGGGCCGGCGTGGGCGTCGCGGACGGCGGTGGCAGGCTCGCGGGTGGCACGACTACCCGGTCCGGAGTGCATCGCCCCGGACCGGGTTGGACTCCGGACCTTTCGAGTTCGGGTCACGACCGTGCGGGCCCGGCCCCCCGGTGGCTGATGCCGCTGTGGACGGTCTCGGGACTGTCTTGGTCATCGGCTTCGGGCCGGCTGCGCCAGAGGAAGACGGCCATGCCGATCAGCCACAGGCACCAGCCGACGTACCCGGCGAAATTGGTGAGTGTCGCGGCGTGCAGACCGAGGGGGACGACGACGCCGGTGGCGATCAGGGCGGCCGAGAGGTAGCCGAGCCAGGTCATCCACCGCGGTGCCGTCGACCGGGTGACGGCCAGGACGACCAGGGTGGTGAAGGCGGCGGTGAGGGCATAGCCGACGGTCTCGCCTAGGACGGTGCCCAGCCAGAAGTGGAACAGCTCGAACCGGTGGTGTGCGTCGGCCGCCCGGGTGGGGTCGGTGGCGTGGCTGCTGATGCCGGGCACGAGGACGACCCATCGGGATAGGCCGACCACCTGGACTAGGGCGGCGAGCAGGCCGAGCCGGGCGATCCAGCGGCCCCGGTCGCCGCCGACGAGCCTGCCGAGCAGCAGCCCGATCGGTGCGAGGGCGGCGGCGCTGAGCGCCAGAACGAGGAACCAGGCCGTTACGGCGCCCTGGTGTTCGCGGTAGAGGTCGAGGATGTCGGCGGTCGGGGACTGCAGGATCTGCGGGTACTCGAAGATCGATCCGAGGGCGGTGAAGCCGGCGATGGCGAGGGCGGCGGCGCCGGCCATGCTGGCGGATGCCAGGCGACGGGTGGTCTGTGCGTTCATCGGTGGACCCTTCTGATTCGGGTGGCCTGGTGGCCTTGGGGGTGGTCTGGTCGGGGCGGTTGGACGGGCTAGGGGGAGGTTGGTCGGGCCGACGCCGGGGGACGGGCCTATTTGGATCTGCAGAATCTCGCTCGACGCGAGGGCCGCCAGACCCAGACGCTGCTGGTCATGTACGTCCTGGAGCGGTTCCTCGCCCGCCTGGCGACGAGCGAGCATGCCGATCGGCTCGTGCTCAAGGGCGGGATGCTGCTAGCGGTGTGGGACGCCCGCCGCGCCACCGTCGACGCAGACTTCCTCGCCCGCAACCTCCATCTCGACGAGGACGCCGTCCTGCGCCGGGTCGTCGAGGTCGCCTCGCTGCCGGCTCCGGTCGAGGACGGTGTCGTCTTCCGCACCGACACTGCGACGGCCGGCACGATCCGCGACGGCGACCTCTGCGGAGGCGTCCGCGTCACCATGCACGCCGCGGTCGCAGGGGCGGACGTCAGCTGCGCCTCGACATCAGCACCGGCGACCCGGTCGCGCCGCCGCTGGCCCATGTGGACTACCCGACGCTCCTGCCACGCCACCCATCCGTCCGCGTGCTGGGATACCCGCTGCCCGTCGTCCTGGCCGAGAAGCTCTGCACGGCCGTCGAGCTCGGCGCCGGCAACAGCCGGGTCCGCGATTACGCCGACGTCTCGACCCTGACCCGCGCCCACGACGTCCCCGCCGCCGACCTGCTCACCGCCCTGGCCGCGACGTCCCAGCACCGGGGCGTCGGTCTGCGGCCGCTGCGCGACCTCCTCCACGACTACGGCACGGCCCGCGCGAGCGCCTTCGAAGCGCACCGACGCCGCCTCGGACCGGACGCCGCCAAGCTCCCCGGTTCGTTCGCCGTCGTGGTCCAGGACGTAGCCGGCTTCGCCGACCCGGCGCTGAGCGGTACGGATCAGAAGATTTGGGGTTCGAATCCCTTCGGGCGCACTCGCTGGAACCGTTGCGCTGCAACGGATGTCGGCCCAGCGGATTCCCACGGTGGGGCGGGGCATCCCACTACCGATCCCACTGACAGGTCCCGACAGGTCCCACCGACGGGTCCGCCTGGGCCTGGTGGGAGCGTGGGATCCAGGTCCAGGAGTGATCCGTCGGCGGGCTGGTGTCCTGGGGCGGACCTATCGTTCGGTATGAGGAGCCGTCGTGGTGCGGGGTCGGTGCGGGAGCGCCGGCCAGGGGTCTGGGAGGTCCGGGTCGCCCTCGGCCCGGCCCCGTCAGCGGTCGTAGCCGCCGCCGCTCGCTGACCGTTCATGGTGACGACGGCGTCGCCGCGCAGGCGCGACGCCGGTGGGCCGACCAGGCCGGGTCCCTGCGGGCCGCGCCTGCGCTGCGGCCTGGCCTGACGGTCGCGGAACTGCTCGCGATCTGGCTGGCCACCGACCACGGGTGGCGGCCGTCGACGCAAGCCGGCTACCGCTCGGTCGCGAGGTTCCTGACCGGCGACCTGCTGGCGACCCGCCGCGCCGGGGACCTGTCCCGGTGGTGCTGCGGGCGGCCTGCGCAGCGTGGCGACAGGCCGGCTGTCCGGAGCCGACGATCGCCGGGCGGGTCCGGTGCCTGCGCTCGGCGCTGGGCTGGGCCCATGTCGAACGGGTCCTGGACCGGCACCCGCTGGACGGGATGCGCGGCCCACCCCAGTCGGCGGTTCGCCTCCACCTCCACGCCCCGGTCGCCGCGGTCCGCGAGTTGATCGCCTCCGCCGAGGCCGGCGTGGCCGCCGCCGACGCGGCCTCGAACGGCATCGCCGCGTTCTCCGCCCGGTTGCACCGGGCCGAGCAGGTACTGCTGCTGGTCCGGCTGGCCGCCGACTCAGGTGCCCGCCGCGGTGAACTGGCCGCGCTGCAGCAGGCAGACCTGGACGGGGACGTCCTGACCATCGCCCGCGGCACCTCCGCCGAGGTCGTCGGCCCGACCAAGACCGGCCAGATCCGGCGACTCACCCTGGGGGCCGGCACGGCCCGGTTGTGGCGCTCCACGACCTCGACGTGGCGCCGGCGCGCCGGGCCCGGCGGGTTCGGGCCCGGCGGGTTCGGGCCGTGGCTATTCTCTCCACGTGCAGACCACACGACCCGCTTGACCACGGGTTGTGTCGGGCACTGGTTCGCCGACCTCGCCCACCGCGCCGGGCACGGTGACGTCACCCTGCACCGGCTGCGGCATACCGTGGCCACGGTCCAGTTTCGGCCGCGGCGACATGCTCCAGGCCCAGCACCGGCTCGGGCACGCGGACGCCTCCACCACACTACGGATCTACAGCCATGCCGTCCCGTTGACGGACGCCGAGGCGGCCGCCACCGGCGGACCGGCTGTTCTCCTGACCGGCCCTGCCTGCAGACCGCCTCGGCCGTGCGGTGATGGCAGGACGCGTGGATTTGCCAGGAACGACAGCAGGTCCGGGGGGCGGTCGCCGTCCCGGGCGCCGGGATGCGATCCGCCGCTCCACGTCGGGCATGCGGGTGGTCGGGGACGACGCTGTCGTCCTCGATCCGGACGACCCGGTTCGGGTGTCCGCCGGGTCGGACGCGGGTGGATGTCGTCGGGGTGGAGGGTGGGTCGTCGCGGGAGCCGGGCGCGGGCTTGGCGGGCTCGCCGATGACGGCGGTCGCGCAGGTTGGGCGTGGCAACCCACCCACGGTGTCGGCATCTGCCAACCCCGATTCTGTGCATAGTCGTTGACAGAAGCGGTGATCTGTATACGATTGTGCAGGGAAACAAGGAGGCAGGATGTCGAGGCCCAAGACGGTGGTCGACCTGGCCGCGCTCGGTCTGCCCCCTGCCTTCAGTGTCGAGATGGCCGCCGACGCGGGCTTGACCCGTTCCTTGAGGGCTCGCCTGGTCAGCGAAGGCGTGCTGACCAGGTTCGCGCGTGGTCTGTACCGGCGCACCGATGCTGAGCCGGTCGATCTGGATCTACTCGAGGTCGCGTTGCGGTCTCCGCAGGCGACGATCTGTCTGACCAGCGCCCTGGCCCGTCATGGTCTGACCGACGAGATCCCGGCGGTGATCGACCTCGCTCTGCCGCGTGGGACCCGGCACCCGGCCGGGCCTGTCGTGGCACGCTGGCACTCGTTCGCCCCGCAGACCTTCGGCATCGGCCGAGACCTGCTGGCGGTCGAAGATGACCTGCGGGTCGGCTTGTACGGGGCGGAGCGCACCATCATCGACGCCTTCCACACCCGGGGAACCACCGGTACAGACCTCGCGGTCGAGGCTCTGCGCCGGTGGCTGCGGCGTCGGGGGTCCCAGCCAGGACAGCTGCTTCGGATGGCCGAGGCCTGGCCACGCGCCGAGGCGCCGCTGCGACGCACGTTGGAGGTGCTGCTGTGAGTGGCCCTACTCGCGCGGACGCGGCCGGTCGGGCATACCTGGACCTGCAGAACACGGCCCGCCGGCAGCAGCGGCCCACGCAGGAACTGCTCGAGCTCTACGCGCTGGAGGGCCTTCTCGTGCGTCTGGCCGCCAGCGCCCATCGCTCCGCCCTGGTCCTGAAGGGCGGGATGCTGCTGTCCGCGTATGGCGTTCGGCGCCCCACCCGGGATGTGGACTTCCTGGCGAAGGGCATTGCCAACGATCGGGACGTCGTCCTGGCCCTGCTGCGGGAGGTGGCAGCCCACCCTGGGGACGACGGGCTGGTCTTCGACACCTCGGCCGCCTCCGCGGAGGTGATCCGCGACGAGGACGAGTACACCGGTGTCCGGGTCAGCATGCGCTGTCGGCTGGCGCGGGCCGAGCTGGCGTTCCATGTCGATGTCAACGTGGGCGACCCCGTGTGGCCACCGCCGGGCGTGGTCGAGGTGCCGGGGCTGCTCGGCGGTGTGGTGCGACTACTGGGATATCCGATCTCCGCTGTCCACGCGGAGAAGATCGTGACGGCGCTGCAGCGGGGCACGGGAAACACCCGGTGGCGCGACTTCGCGGACATCTACTTGCTGTGCGCTCAGCAGGACGTGGACGGCGGCGACCTCATCCGCGCGCTCGGGGATGTGGCGACACACCGCCAGGTGGTGTTGGCCCCGCTGAGCGAGGCGCTCGTGGGATACCCCGAGCTGGCCCAGGGACGCTGGGGTGCATGGCTGCGCCGGCAGCGGCTGGCGGACCGGCTGCCCGCTCAGTTCGCGGACGTGCTCGCGGCGGTCTACGCCTTCAGCGACCCCGCGCTGCGAGCCGAGGTCGCGGGCGCCCGCTGGAACCAGTTCCAGTCGACGTGGACACCATCCTCGCCCGCCACATGAAGATGCTCTCCGCCTCACTCCCGGCCGACTGGCTGAGCTGGCACCGGCGAGTTCGACGAGAGGCAGCGCCCATCCTCGACACCGGCGCCCCAGATACGCCCCAAAGAGGCAGCAGACCAAGAAGCGCCGGAGGCATCGCCGCAGGTCACAGGCCCGACAGCGGAGGAAGCATCTGAGCGCTACGTATCAGAAGGTTAGGGGTTCGAATCCCTTCGGGCGCACTCGTTGAGACAGCGACAAACACGGCCCTGGCCTGCGGAAACGCAGTTCGGGGCCGTGGTTGTTTGCCGAGTTTCGTGCGTCCTGCCGATGTCAGAGCATCAGTTTCGCGGCGTGAGCGGGCCGGATCCGGTGAGGGCTGTGACCTGCGGTGATGTCCGGAGTCGGCAGCGGCGTTCGTGACGCTGTGCTCATGGTTCGGGCCCGCACAGGCTGGTCGCCCCAAATGCGCCCCAAGATCCGATCCCGATCGTTGCTGAGCGGCATCGCTTCTGCGATGTCCGGCACGGGTGAGCGCCGGCCCGAGCAGAGCCCTGCGGGAGAGGCGCCCTGACACGGTCGTGAGCGAGGAAGGACCGCACACGAGGCGCCGCCCGACCGGGTTGACGAGCGCTGACAGTGAAGTGGATCCGTCGGCTGTCGGCCGGACAGGGCACTGCGAGATGTCGACAGGGCAGCGTCGTGCCCGGGCCGGCTGGCAGGATCACCACGTGACGCGTAGCGGCTCCGGCAAAGGGACCGGGCAAGGGACGTGGTGGCAAGGGGGCGGCTGGTCGCCGTACTCCGCAGCGCACGGCGACGCGGCGTGCCGGGCCGCTGGGAGTGGTCCGTGCCGACGGCTCGGTGGACCACCCGGGCGGGACGAGAGCCCCGAGCTCTTCGGACATGTCGATGCCGCCCGAGCTCGAGGCAGCTGTCGCTGAGTCGTTGCTCGCCCCGGTCGCCCGGTCGCGGACCGCGCTGCAGGCCGAGGTGGTTGTCTCGCACATGATCGGAACGGTCCGCGAGGGCGTCGAAGGCGGCCCGGAGGGTGTCGAGGACGCCGTCCGGTTGCTCCTGCGCGGGCTCGTCGCACCGCTGGAAGGGGCGGCGTCGGCGGACGCGCTGGCCGTGCTCCGGGTGCTGAGGTCTACGCGCCGGACGAAGCTCGCCAGCCGGCGGCTGCGGCAGCCGACCGCCCGGCTGGAGTCGGGGTGCCGGACCGTCCGTGGGCGGACCGGGTCGGCCGCCCGCAGTTTTTGCGGGCCTGGCGGTACGGGGACGTGTTCGGGGAGCAGACGTCGCTCGGGGTGCTCTTCACCGACCGTGGGCGCGACCATGCCCTGATGGTTCTTGTCGACCATCCGCTCGGTGGCGGTCTGAAAGGATGCGTGGGTCGCCGAAGGTCGGGACGCCACGGGGATGCGGCAGCGGGTGATCGACGGCCTCACGCATGAGCCCGGGGTGGAGGTCGCCGACGTCGACCTCGCCGAGGCGGCTGAGATCCTGCGCGACGCCGTTGACCGTCTGCCGTGCCCGGTCGACCCGGACCAGATCGACGACGTCGTGACCCACCTCGAGCTGGTGCGCGTCAGGGCCCGCCACCCGTGCGACCTCGCGGGGATCCCGGGTCCGACGGCGGTCGAGGTGCTCGCCGCGGACCGTGCCGAGGCGCTCGGAGGAGCGGAAACCGACAGTCCCGAGCACCCGCCCGGGGAGTCGGTGCTCCGCCTGAAGGTCACCCTGCGTGGCATCAGACCCCCGATCTGGCGGCGCCTCGAAGTGCCGTCGGACATGCCGCTCAGCCAGCTGAACCGCGTGCTGCAGGTCGCCCTCGACTGGGACGACGCGCACCTGCACTGTTTCGAGACGATCCCGAAGCCGACCGCTGGGGCCGGGTCACGCCGCGCGCGGTCCGCCGGCCGGACCCTCGAAGGCCCGGTCCTGCAGCGCACCCGGCTCGCCGACCTCGTCGGCTCGGTCGGGGACCGTCTGCTGTACCGGTACGACTTCGGCGACGACTGGGAGCACGACATAGAGGTCGAGGCCGTCCACGCAGCGGTCCCCGGAGCCGGCTACCCGCGATGCACCGCCGGACGACGTGCCGCCCCGCCCGAGGACTGCGGAGGCTGGCCCGGGTACGAGAGACTCCTCGACGCGCTCGAGGACCCAGAGCATCCAGAGCATCCAGAGCATCCAGAGCATCCAGAGCATGACGACGTACGTGACTGGGCGCCGGAAGGCTGGGCCCCGAACGTCTTCGACCGCGACGCCGTCAACGCCGGCCTGCGTCGCCTGCGTCGAGTTGGTCGTCACCGGCCCTGCGCCGAGCTCTCACTTCTTGGGGAGCACACGCTCGGGAAACGAGAGCATCGCCGCTGCGTGAGCCGTGCTACGCCAGCAGCAGCGTGACCAACGGCGCGGGCACGGCCCACACGTGGCCGGAGGTGTCCAGGACGGACTTGGTGGCCAGGATGCCGCGGTTGTACTTGCCGTCGATGGTCCTGGCTTCGCTGCGCCAGCCGTGGTCGACCCACTTGGCCTCGACGGGCACGCTGTTCACCGCGCCGGCCGGGGTGGGCAGGGTGACGGGCGCGAGGT
>Ga0209798_10001665_pt1 | contig 13268 bp, 7 predicted proteins | sample DOMMetBare3Fresh_FD_187475 | JGI IMG/M metagenome (GOLD analysis project Ga0209798, IMG submission 187475) | Wetland sediment microbial communities from St. Louis River estuary, USA, under dissolved organic matter induced mercury methylation -... | ecosystem: Environmental > Aquatic > Freshwater...
AGCGCGCCGCGGAGTTCTACGAGCGGGCGCGCAAGGCGGACCCGTCGCTCGCCCCCGCCGCCCTGCCGGCCCTGGACCGGCTCTACCGCAAGCTCGAGCGCTGGCCGGCGCTCGCCGAGGTGCTGTCCGCGCTGGCCGGACGCGAGACGCGGTCCGAGGAACGCGTGGCGTTGCTCTTTCGCCTGGGGCAGCTCTGCGAGGAGAATCTCGGCGCGCCCGACCAGGCAGTGGCCGCCTTCGAGTCCGTCCGGTCCGCCGACCCGCGCCACCTCCCGGCGCTGCGGGGGCTGGAGCGGCTCTACGAGGCCGGGGGGCGGACCGACGCGCTCTACGAGGTCCTGGCAGCGCAGCGGCAGGCGGCCGACGCGGCCGCCCAGGAGCGCATCACCGTCAAGATGGCCCAGGTGGCGGCGGCGCTCGGGCGCGACGATGAGGCGACGGCGCTCTGGCAGGAGGTGCTGAAGGCGAGGCCGCGCCAGGAGCAGGCGCTCCAGGCGCTGGAGGGGCTGTACGAGAAGCTCCAGCGCTGGCCGGATCTGGCCGAGCTGTGCCGCGCCCGGCTGACCTTCGCCGTGGACCGGCGCGAGATCGCGCGGCTCAACGACAAGCTCGGGTGGCTCCTCGGGACCAAGCTCGGCAACGCACCCCAGGCCATCGCCTCCTTCAAGGCGGTGCTGGACTCCGATCCGCGCAACCGGCGAGCGCTCGAGTCGCTGCGCGACATCTACGCGACCCAGGGCGACCGCGACGGGCTCGCCGGCGTGTACCGCCGCCTCATCCCGCTGCAGGAGGACGCCGCCGGCGTGAAGGGCGTGCGGCTCGATCTCGCGCAGGTGCTGCTCGCCTCCGGCCAGAAGCAGGAGGCGGTGGAGCAGGGCAAGCGGGCCCTCGACCTCGAGCCCCACTCGGCCCAGGACCTCGAGCGCATCGAGGAGGTCTTCAAGGCCGCGGGCGCGGTGGCGGAGGGCCTGCGCGCCGCCGAGGCGCGCGCCGGCCTGCTCGCGTCCGAGGGGAAGAGCGCCGACGCGGTGTCCGCCTGGTACGGCGTGTCGGAGCTGTGGCAGCAGGCGCGGAAGCCCGAGTCGGCCGCCGCGGCCCTGGAGAAGGCGCTGGAGATCGAGCCGGCGAACCGCACCACCTACGAGAAGCTCAGGGCGAGCTACTCGCAGGCCGGCAACTGGCGAGCCTACGCCCGCGTCTGCGACCTCTTCCTCCCGCAGCTGGCGGACGAGGCCGAGCGGATGGCGCTCCTCCAGGAGCTGGGGGAGATCCACGAGAAGCGGCTCGGCCAGAAGGAGATGGCCTTCCTGGCGTGGTGCCGCGCGTTCCAGGAGGACCCGGCCGACGCGCGGGCGGCGCAGGCCGTGGAGCGGCTCGCCGCCGAGACCGAGGCCTTCGAGGAGCTGGCGGCGGTCTACGAGCAGGTGGCCGAGGAGGCGAGGGGGCCGGTGAAGGCCCGGTTGCTCCTCGCGCTCGGCAAGGTGCGGGACGAGCGGCTCGACGAGGCGGAGGGCGCCGAGGGGGCCTTTCGCAAGGCCCTGGAGGCCGACCCGGCCAACGCCGAGGCGCTCGACGCGCTGGCCCACCTCTTCGAGAAGCGCGGCCGGACGCGGGACCTCGTCATCACGCTCGAGCAGAAGCTGGAGGCGGCGGCGGGACTCGACGAGAAGAAGGCGACGCTGCTGGAGATGGCCCGCATCTACGACGGGCAGCTCCACGACCTCGACGAGGCGGTGGGGGCGCTCCGGCGCGTGCTGGAGCTGGACGGCGGGGACGCCGCCGCCATCGAGGCCCTCTCCGCCCTGTACCGGCGCGAGCAGCGCTGGGAGGACCTGGCGGGCGTGCTGGCCCGCGCCCGCGACCTCGCGCCCGACGACGCCTCGCGCGTCGCCTGGCAGCTCCAGGTCGCGGCGCTCTTCGAGAACGAGATCGGCGACGACGAGGCGGCCATCGAGGGGTACCGGGCGGTGCTCGGGCTCGACGGCGCCAATCCGGACGCGCTGGCGGGGCTGGAACGGCTCTACACCAAGCTCGACCGCTTCGCCGAGCTGAACCGCGTCTACGAGAAGCAGGCGGAGCTCGCTGCCGACCCGCGCGAGAAGGTGCGCATCCTCGGCAAGAGCGCCGGCATCTGGGAGGAGAAGCTCGGCAACGCGCAGAAGGCCATCGAGAAGAGCGAGCAGGTGCTGCAGCTCGACGGCGGGAACCTGCCGGCGGTGAAGAGCCTGGAGCGGCTCTACCGCCAGGAAGGGCAGTGGGAGAAGCTCATCAGCATCACCCAGCACCACGTGACGCTGGCGCAGGACAAGCGCGAGGTGGTGTCGCTGAAGATCGCGATCGGCGAGGTGTGGTGGAAGGAGATGCAGCGCGTCGACCGCGCCGAGGCCATCTTCACCGAGGCCCTGGACGCGGACCCGGAGTCGCGCGAGGCCGTGGGAGCGCTGGGCCGGCTCTACGAGCGCAGCGGCAACTGGAACCTGGCGCTGCAGATGCTGAACCGCGAGGCGCGGCTCGCCGCTGCGTCGAAGGACGCGGTCGACATCCACGCCCGCATGGGAAGGATCCAGGAGGAGATGCTCCTCGACGTGGGGGCGGCCAAGGAGGCCTACGGCCGCGCCCTGGCGCTCGACCCGGGGCACCTGCCCGCCATCCGCGCGCTCAAGGGCATCGCCGAGCGCGAGCGCGACCGCGGCGCCTACCTCGAGATGCTCGTGGCCGAGGCGCGCTACGTCGAGGACGACGCCGGGAAGGCGGCGCTCCTCCACGAGGTGGGGCGCATCCACCAGGAGGAGCGAAACGACCGCGACGGCGCCACCCGCTATTACGAGGAGGCGCTCCGGCGCGTCCCCGACTACCTGCCGGCCGCCCGCCCGCTCTCGGAGATCTACCAGGCGCAGGGCGCCTGGGACCGCGCCGAGCGGGTCCTCGACGTCATCGTGAAGCGGCTCGGCCAGGAAGGCGAGCCGAAGGAGCTGTGCCGGCAGTCCTACCGGCTCGGCTACGTGGCCGAGAAGCTCGCCAGGCGCGAGAAGGCCCTGGAGTGCTACCGCCGGGCCTACGAGCTCGACGCCACCTACCTCCCGGCGCTGGAGGGGCTCGGCAACCTCCTCGTGCAGGAGAAGGCCTGGGAGGAGGCGCTGCGCATCTTCCAGGCGATCCTCATCCACCACCGCGACGGCCTGACCGACCTGGAGGTGGTCGAGACCTACTGGCAGATCGGCGAGGTCCAGTCGCAGGTGGGGCAGCCCGAGCGCGCCCAGAAGAGCTTCGAGAAGGCGCTCGAGATGGACCAGAACCACGAGCCCTCGCGGCGCAGCCTCGTCCGCGTGCTCGAGTCCACCGGCGACTTCGAGGGCGCGGTGGAGCACCGGCAGAAGCTCGCGCCGCTCCTCGAGGGAAAGGCCCGCTTCGAGCAGCTCGTGGCGGTCGGCGAGATCTGCCGCGACAAGCTCAAGGACCCGTACCAGGCCATCGACGCCTTCCACTCCGCCGCCAAGATCGACCCCACCGACGTGGGCGTCACCGAGGCCCTTCTCGGGCTCTACCGCGAGACGCGCCAGGGCCAGAAGGCCGCCGACGTGCTCGGCATGCTGCTGGCTCGCCCCGAGGTCCAGGCCGACGCGGCCCGCGCCGCCAAGCTCCACTTCGCGCTCGGCGAGATCCTGAAGGACGAGATCAAGGACGAGGACGCGGCGCTGGCCGAGTTCGAGAAGGCCCTCGACAGGAACCCGCGCCTCGTCCAGGCGTTCAGCGCCATCGAGGCCGCGCTCACGGCCGGCAAGAAGTGGCCGGCGCTGGAGCAGGCCTACCTCAGGATGGTCCAGCGGCTCCCCAAGCAGCCCGAGCTCGCCCAGGCGCGCCTCGCCCTCTGGAAGACGCTCGGCGAGCTGTACCGGCGCGTGCTCGACAACCCCGACGGCGCCCGCATGGCGTACGAGGTGGTGGTCAAGGCGGAGCCCGAGGACGCGGCGGCGGTCGAGATCTACGCCGACCTCTCGGCGGCGAAGCCCGGCGCGGAGGCGCAGGCCATCGAGGCCTACCGGCAGCTCCTGCGGGTAGGCGGCAGCCCGCAGAAGGCCGTCTCGGCCCTGGTGGGCCTGCACGCCGCCCGCAAGGAGTACGACAAGGCGTACAGCGCGGCGCAGACGCGCGCCCACCTGGTGGGCTCGGCCAGCGCCGAGGAGCAGCAGGTGGTCTCGAAGCTCCGCCGCTTCTCCCGCGAGGCGGCGAGCAAGGGGCTCACCGACGCGCTCTGGACCGAGCGGCTCTTCCACGAGAGGGTGCGCGGCACGCTGGCCGAGATCATGAAGCTCGTGGCGAAGGAGGCGGGCGCGCTCTTCGCGCAGAGCCCGAAGGAGCTGGGGCTCAACCCCAAGAAGGACGAGATCGACGTGAAGGCGTCGATGCTCTTCTTCGCGAACATGTACAAGTACGTGGCGCGGACGCTGGGGCTGGAGGGGCTGCGGCTCTTCAAGCCGGCGCAGAGCCCGGGCAGGCTCCTCTTCGCCAACACCGACCCGCCGGGCCTCGTCGCCGGCGAGGAGATGTTCAAGGAGCGGCCCAAGAAGGAGCTGTGGTTCGCCATCGCCAAGGCCATGTCGTTCGCGCGGCCCGAGTTGCGCCTGGCGCGCCTCATGCCCCACGACCAGCTCGAGGTGCTGTTCCAGGCGGCGTGCAGCCTCGGTACCTCCCGCTTCGTCGTCACCGCCGACCTGCACCAGGTGGAGAAGCTGAAGCACCAGCTGGAGAAGGTGCTCCCCGAGAAGACGCGCACCCAGGCGCTGAAGAAGCTGGCCCGCCAGTACTGCGCCGAGCAGAAGCCGGGGGACGTGCGGGCCTACATGGACGGCGCCGAGCTCACCTCCAACCGGGCCGGGACGCTCCTCGCCGGCGATCTGGAGATCGCGAAGCGGATGGCCCTCGGCGAGAAGGCCCAGGTCTCGAAGCTTCGCGACGACGCCAAGGTGAAGGACCTCGTCCACTTCTGCGTCTCCGACGACTACGCCGAGCTTCGCGAGAAGCTCGGCCTCTCGGTCGTGGTGAGCGGCTAGCGCCCGTTCTTGACGCTGCGGTGGAGCCCGCCCTAGAGTCGAAAAGGAACGATTCCTCCATGCGATTCACCTGCGACAGCTGCGGCGCGCAATACATGATCTCGGACGAGAAGGTCGGTCCGAACGGGGTCAAGGTCCGCTGCAAGAAGTGCCAGCACATCGTGCTGGTGAAGCGGACCGCCCCGGAGCCGGCGCCCGCCGCGCCCCAGAAGCCCGCCGCCCCGCCGCAGGGAGGCGAGGCGGGCCTCGACGCCGAGCTGGGACAGGCCTTCGACAACATGTTCGGCGGGGCGCCGGCCCCGGACGCGGACAAGGCGCCGGCGGGAGGAGACCTCGCCGCGACGCAGCTCATGCCGCAGGAGGAATCGGAGCGGCTGGCGGCGTCGGCCGCCTCCCCGGAGCCCGCGGCGCGCCCGTCCGAGCCGGCCGGCGACTGGTACGTGGCCATCGACGACGCCCAGGTCGGGCCGCTCGCTCCCCCCGCCGTGAAGGCGAAGTGGGAATCGGGGGAGATCGGGCCGGACAGCCTGGTGTGGCAGCCGGGCCTACCCGACTGGAAGCCGCTCTCCTCCGTGACCGAGCTGGCGCAGTTCCTCGCGCCGGTGCCCCGCGCCGCGCCGAGGCCCAAGGCCACGGCCCGCGACGGCGGCGCGCCGCGCGCCGCCGCTCCCGCCCCGGAGGGCGACGGCGGCTGGAAGCCCTCCGCCGCGAGCGCGCTCGCCGCGCTCGCCAGCGAGGAGATCGCCTCGCTGTCGGCGCCGAGCCCGGCCGCCGCCCCGGCGCGCACCCCGACGACAGGGGGCGCGGGCAAGGGCTCGCTCGTGGAGCGGATGGATCTGCCCGACTCGGGCGGGGTCGATCCCACGGGCGCCATCCCGCTTCCCATCAAGGGGCTCGAGACCACCGGCGAGTCCGAGCTGAAGCGCAAGTCGTCGGTGGCCCGCTCGAGCGCCGAGCTGCGCATGAAGCGCAGCGCCAACCGGACGCTCGTGGCCGTGTCCCTGGGCCTGTTCGTCCTGTTCGCCGCCGGCGTGAGCGCGGTCTGGTGGTACTTCAAGCCCAGGCTCGAGCCGCTGCCCGCGCCGGTGGCGGTCGCTCCCGCGGCTCCGGCCCCGGCCGCGCCGCCGCCCCTCGCGGCGCCCGCCCCGGCCGCCGCGGCGCCCGCCCCGGCCCCGCCCGTCCAGGCCGCCGCGCCCGCTCCGGCTCCCGCCGCCCAGCCGGCCCCGGCGCCGACCCCGCCGCCGGCCGTGGCTGCCGCGCCACCTGCCAAGCGGCGCCCCAAGCCGGAGCCGGTCGAGAAGCCACCGCGCAAGCAGCGGGTGGCCCAGGCGGAGCCGGAGCCCGAGCCGCCGCCCAGGAAGGCCAAGGCGCCGGCCGGCGATCCGCTCCTCGACTTCGGCGACACCGAGAGCGACTTCGAGCGCGAGCTGGCGGGCGGAGGCCCGAAGAAGCGCAGCGTCTACGTGCCGCCCGCCGTGGGGAGCGACGTCCCGTCCGAGGTCTCGCAGGCCCAGATCCAGGAAGGCGTGGCGAGCAAGATGGACGGGTTGCAGGGGTGTCTCGAGAAGCAGCAGGCCTCGAGCCCCGACTCCCACGGCACGCTCAAGCTGCGCTGGACCATCGGACCCGACGGCGGGGTCAGCGGCGTGAAGAACCTGAGCCCCGAGTTCAACGGGCAACCGATCACCCAGTGCCTCGTCGGCGTGGTGAAGAGCATCCGCTTCCCGAAGTCGCGCACCACCGGCCAGGAAGTCGTGTTCCCCTTCAAGTTCTGACCGCCGGCCTCGGCCGGGGATCGCCAGGAGCCGATTTGGCCGTCGAGGCGAAGAGCGCAGCGGGCGGGAGTCCCGCCTACCGGCCGGTGTCCGGGATCGGCCTGGGCGAGCTCGAGGCGCTGCGGCTCATCCTCCGCGGCGGGTCGGTCGTCGACTGGCGCCGCCTCTACTTCCGCGACGCGGAGGAGGTGGACCACTTCCTCTCGCTGAACCTCTTCGACCTGCGCGACCCGCGCGACGAGCGGCGGCTGCGCGCCATCCTGTCGCAGTCCGTGGACTACCTGCGCTCGGCCTTCGGCTACCGGGTGTCCGAGGCGGTGGCGAACCCGGCGGACCTGCGCGACCTGTTCCTGCTCGCGAGCGGCGTCGCCGAGCCGCGCAGGTACCGCCGCATCGCCTGCGTCGCCCTGAAGTGCATGCACGTCGTCCACCACCTCGAGGCGCGCGAGCTGCTCTTCCGCGCCCCGGTGCGCGAGGCCGACCTGGCCGAGCAGGTGGACCGGCGCATCATGGCCGAGGGGCGCCGCATGGTCGAGGCGGGCTTCCCCATCGCCGAGTTCCACGGCAACGTGAAGACCCGGTCCTCGCTCGTCACCAAGCTGCTCGCCAAGCGGGAGACGGTGGCGGCCCAGGTCTTCGACCGGGTGCGCTACCGCATCATCACCGAGCGGCGGGACCAGATCGCGCCGGTGCTCCACCACCTCAGCCACTCGCTCTTCCCCTTCAACTACGCGGTGCCCGGGCAGACCCAGAACAACCTGGTCCAGTTCCGCCAGGTCATCGGCGAGCACCCCCGGGCCGAGGAGCTGGTGGCGGAGCTGCAGTCGCCGCTCGACCTCGAGGCCGGCGAGCGCAGCCCGGTGAACGAGTTCAGCGCCAAGGAGTTCCGGGTGCTGAACTTCGTCGTGGACCTGCCGGTCCGGATCGACGAGTTCCTGCCGCCGGCACAGCCCGCGGGGGAGGACCTCGGGAGGGTCGTGTTCGCCCTCGTGGAGTTCCAGATGATGGACGCGGCCACGGCGCGCCACAACGAGGAGGGCGAGTCGAGCCACGAGCGGTACAAGAAGCGGCAGCTGAAGAAGGTGCTGCGGCGGCTCTCCCGGGGGCTCGTCGTGCCGAAGAAGAGGAAGCGCAAGGGCGGCGCGTAGGGCGGTTGCTCGTCCCCCGCCGCCGGGGCAGCTGCGGCCTTCACGCGCCGAGCCGGGCGGCCCGCCGGCGGATCAGCCTCGCGAGCCTTTCCCGCGTCGGCGGGGGTCCCGTCCGGATCGGTCTCCCGTCGATGAACAGCGCGTCCATCTGGCCCCATTCCAGCCTCGCGGCGCGGTCGGTTGTGTCGATCACCCTCATCTCGACCTTGTCGCCGAACTGGGCCGCGGCCCCCCGAGCCCGCTCGAACGCCAGGTTCTGGCCCGGGCACCAGCCGTTCACGCACGCGGTGACCGCCACCTTGCCGGGCGCTGGCTCCGGGACCTTGCCGGTCCTGGGGAACCATCGAGGCGCCTCGGCGTCACCGCCGAAGGGCTTCCACACGAGCGTGGAGATGCCCCGGCGGTCTGCCGTGCGGTAGCCGTGCTTCTTGAACCAGGAGGCCCTCATCCACATCGGGAGGGCGAGCCCCCAGGCCGCCATCCCCTTGGCGCCGAGCGCCCGGGCGTCGGCCTCCGCGGCCTCGAGGAGCGCCGTCCCCATGCCCTGGCCCCGGAAGTCGCCGCGCCCCTGCGCGTGGCCGTGCACCCAGATGCACAGGATGAAGAGAAGATCGCGTCCCGCCGCGTCGGTGTGCTCGATGGGCAGGTACTGGATCATCCCTCCCACCCGGCCGGCGTCGTCGACGGCGAGCTTGACCCGCAACCCCTGGTGCCGCATGCGCTCGTACCAGCGCGCCTTGCGGTCGCCGGCCTCGCGCATCTCGTCCGACCAGTCCTCGAGGCAGACGAGGTAGAGGGGCGCGTGCTCCTCCGCCAGGTCGATGACTCGCATGGGTCCCTCCGCTACGCTTCCAGGAAGGACGCTCCCGCGCCGTCCGGCAAGGGCCCTTGCGGGTCGGGCGGAGTCAGCGCTTCTTGCCGCGGCGGCGGGCGTCCTTGCGCGCCTTGCGCTCCTGCTTGCGCTTCTTCTTCCGCCGCTCTCGATCTCGCTCGGTCTCGGTGGAGACGGGCTCGGGGGCGTAGCCCATGAGCCGAGCGCGGGCCATGGCGCCGGCGGCCATGCGGGGCTGGACCCCCTTGGGAAGGCCGCCCATCCGGGCCGCGATCTCGGCCGGGCTCGTCCCGCCGCCGCCCATCAGATCCTCGACGGCGCCAGCGTCGCCGCCGAGCACGTCCTCCATGCCCTTGCCCTGGAGCTGGCGGAGCTGGGCGAGCTGCTTCAGCCCAGGCAGGCGCGAGAGCAGGCCCGGCGCGCTCCCCACCGCCTTCATGACGCCTCGCATCTGGTGGTACTGCTTGAGGAGGTCCTTCACCTCCTTCTCGCTGCGCCCCGAGCCTCGGGCGATGCGGGAGATGCGCGAGTCGCCGACGGAGTCGGGACGCTGCCGCTCGGTCCGGGTCATGGAGTCCACCATGGCCACGATGCGGGAGAGGTGGGTGTCGTCCACCCGGAAGCCCTCCGGCATCTCGCCGAAGATGGGGAACTTCTCGAGCAGCTCGGAGAGCGGCCCCATCTTCCGGACGGTCCGGATCTGGTCCACGAAGTCGTCGAGGGTGAAGTCGCCGGAGAGGAGCTTCTTCGCGTCCTCCTCGGCCTTCTCCTCGTCGACGTGCTGCTCGAAGTCCTTCATGAGCCCGACGACGTCGCCGAAGCCCAGGATGCGGCTCGCGAGCCCGTCGGGGCGGAACTCCTCCAGCCGGTCGAGCGACTCGCCCATGCCGAGGAACTTGATGGGCTTGCCGGTGACTTCCTTGATCGACAGCGCGGCGCCGCCCCGGGCGTCGCCGTCGAGCTTCGTCAGGATGAAGCCGTCGATGCCGATGCGCCGGTCGAACTCGGCGGCGGTCTTCACCGCGTCCTGGCCGATCATGGCATCGCAGACGAGCAGCACGTTCTGCGGCCGCACCGTGGCCTTGATCTGCTCCAGCTCCGCCATGAGGGCGTCGTCGATGGCGAGCCGGCCGGCGGTGTCGTAGACGATGACGTTCGCCTTCTCGCGGAAGGCCGCGTCGGCGGCGCGGCGGCACAGCTCCAGCGGGGCGAGGCCGGGCTCGTGGAAGACCGGCACGCCCAGGCGATCGCCCAGGATCCTGAGCTGCTCCACGGCGGCGGGGCGCTGCATGTCCGCGGCGACGAGGAGGGGGCGCTTGCCCTCGTCGAGCAGCCGCTTCGCGAGCTTGCCGGCGGTGGTGGTCTTGCCCGAGCCCTGGAGGCCCACCAGCATGATGCCGGTCGGCCCGCGATCGTTCATCCGCAGCGACGTGTCCACCGGGCCCATCAGGGCCTCGAGCTCGTCGTGGCAGATCTTGACGAAGTGGTCCTGGGGCGTGACCGCGAGCTTGCCCTTGGAGGTCTTGACCCGGGTCTCCACCACCTCGCCGACCGCCTTCTCGCGGACGCGGGCGACGAAGCGCTTCACCACCTCGAGGGCGACGTCTGCCTCGAGGAGCGCCACGCGGACCTCGCGCAGCGCCTCGTCCACGACCTCGGCGGTGATCTCGGTGCGCCCCTTGAGCCTGTTGCGGGCGGCCTTGAAGCCCCTGGCTACCGTCTCGAGCATTGCGATTGGTCCTTCCGGCGGGTCCGCTTATAACACGCCCATGCTAGGGTTTCCGTCATGAGCGAGGCGCCGCGCCTGTTCACGCTGGAGGAGGCGAACGCCCTCGTCCCGACCTTGCAGATGGAGTTCGGGCGCGTGGCGCGCCTGCGCGCGGAGCTCGGACCCCTCATCGAGTCGGTGGGCGGCGCCGAGGCCGCGGTGGAAATTCTACAGAAGGGGAAGCGCCCGGGCCGGGGGCGCGAGGCCCAGGCCGAGCGGCTGCGCACGGTGGCCGCCGAGATCACCGCAGCCGTGGAGCGCGTCAACGAGCTCGGGTGCCTCGTCAAGGACCTGGACATGGGGCTCGTGGACTTCTTCAGCATGCAGGGGACCGATCCCGTCTTCCTCTGCTGGCAGTTCGGCGAGCCGGCCATCACCCACTGGCACGCCATGGACGAGGGCTACTCGAGCCGCCGGCCCATCGAGGGCGCCGAGGTCGAGATGCCCGAGTTCCTGAACTAGGCCGCCCTCACGCCCGGGAGAGGGCCAGGGCCCTCGTCTCCCTCTCCCTCCGGGAGAGGGCCGGGGTGAGGGCAGGCTACCTCTCCCCGCTCCTGGCCTTCTTGCGCGCCCGCTTCTTCTTCCCCTTGGCGGGCAACCCGCCGGCGTAGGCCACGGCCTTCGCGATCCATCCGTCGAGCGCGGCGGCGTCGGCGTGCATCGACGGCGGCACGACCACGTACTCGCGCATGGCCCGCCCGGGCATGGGCTCGAAGGGCGTCGCGCCGCGGAGGGCGAGGAGCGCGGCCCGGTCTTCCTCGCCGAGCCGCACGAAGAGCGAGCCCCCGAAGAGGCCGGCGCACATGTTCCCGCCGGCGAAGGCGCAGGGACAGCCGAACATCGATCGGCGCTCGGCTCCGGTACCAGCGATGCGGGCCTCGAACAGCGAGACGAGCGACGGCGGCGATTTCTCGAACTTCATGTGTCCTCCGGTCAACGGGGTCCGCGGGAGGCTCGCCTCCGGAGCGGGCTGTCTTGGTCGGCCGTCATCCACCGCCAGGCGTCGGCGAGGGAGCGCTCGAGGGGCATCGGGTCGAACCCCAGCTCCTCTCGCGCCTTGCGGCCGTCGATCCGGAACGGCATCGAGAGGGTGTGGACGGAGTAGGGCGTGAGCAGGGCCCGCTTCCCGGTGAGCCGCTCGTAGGCCGGGGCGAGGCGCGCGATGGCCGCCGCGACCGGGAGCGGGATGGCCACCCGTGGCGGGCGGCGCCCGGCCGCGCCGGCCAGGATCCGCAGGAGCTCGCGGACCTTCAAATGACCAGCGGTGAGGAGGTAGCTCTCGCCGCTCCGGCCGCGCTCGCAGGCGGAGAGCTGTGCCACGGCGACGTCGCGCACGTCCACGAAGTCGTAGCCGCCGTCCACGATGGCGGGGAGGCGTCGCCGGGCGAAGAGGGCGATGAGCTCTCCCATCGCGGAGAGCCGGTAGTCGAACGGGCCGATCACCGAGACCGGGAGGACGAGGACCGCGTCCTGGCCCGAGCGCGCGGCCTCGGCCACCGCGAGCGCGCCCTCGGCCTTCGACCGGCCGTAGGCGCCGACGGAGCGGGACGGGTCGAAGCCCGCCGACTCGTCGAGCACCTCCCCGGGGCCGGGCTCGACCAGCGAGTGGACGGAGCCGGTGTGCACGAGCCGCCGCACGCCGGCCGCCCGGCAGGCGGCGACCAGGTTGCGGGTGCCTTCCGCGTTCACGGCGCGCACGCGGTCGTCGTCGAGCGTGCTGATGCTGACGACGCCGGCGAGGTGGAAGACGACCTCCGCGCCGCGGAGGGCGGGCGGGAGGGAGGCCGGAACCGTCACGTCGCCCCGGACGATCTCCACCGGCAGGCCGGCGAGCGAGCGGGCGTCGTCGTCCGGCAGCGCCAGCGCCCGCACGCGCTTCCCTCGCCGGACCAGCTCGCGCACCAGCACGTTGCCGAGGTGCCCCGAGGCGCCGGTGACGGTGACGGTCGCGAAGTCCATCGGTCAGTGGGGCCCCCCGGACTCGAACCGGGACTCCTCTCGCGAGGAAGCGGATTTTAAGTCCGCCGCGTCTGCCCGTTCCGCCAGGGCCCCAACCCATTGATACTACGCGAAAAGAGTCGATTTGCACCGGATCGACGAGAACGCCGCCGGGGAGGCGGCGCCACAGCTCACTGAACGGAAACGGAAGGGTCGGGCGGCGGGGGAGCGCCGTCACCCGTCGAGGACGGCCTCCGCGTCGATGGTGAGGTGCACGTCGGGGCCGACCGCGGCACGCACCGCGTCAAAGAGCTTCGGCGTGTGGGCCAGGTACTTCTCGGTCGACCAGTCGTGTTCGCTCGGCAGGTCGGCGTCGGCCGGTTCGTAGAACATCGTTCCCTTGCCCACGCCGTAGACCTTCTCCAGACCGGGCACACCGCTTTGCGCGCGGATCGCCCGATAGCCCTGCTCGCGGTAGCGCAGCACCTCATCGACGGTCTGCGTTATGTCGCGCCCGTTCGCGTGGCCATAGACCAGCACGCCGCTGCGGCTCTTGCCGCCGAGCAGCTGATACAGCGGCAGGTTCGCCGCCTTCGCTTTCAGATCCCACAGCGCGGTGTCGACCGCGGCGATCGCGCTCATCGTCACCGGCCCGCGCCGCCAATAGGCGCCCTTGTAGAGGAATTGCCAGAGGTCTTCGATTCTGTGCGCATCGCGCCCGATCAGGCACGGCAGCACGTGCTCGGTGAGGTAACT
>Ga0209798_10001666_pt1 | contig 13261 bp, 10 predicted proteins | sample DOMMetBare3Fresh_FD_187475 | JGI IMG/M metagenome (GOLD analysis project Ga0209798, IMG submission 187475) | Wetland sediment microbial communities from St. Louis River estuary, USA, under dissolved organic matter induced mercury methylation -... | ecosystem: Environmental > Aquatic >...
AGGCGATTGCCGAGCAGGCGGCCGAACTCGACTTCGCGCCGCCCTTCCAGATGGCGCACCCGAAAGCCTTCGCGCTGGCGGAGAAGGTGGCCGAGCTGGCACCGGCGGGCATGAACAAGGTCTTCTTCACCAACTCGGGTTCCGAATCGGTGGAGACGGCGCTGAAGATGGCGATCGCCTACCACCGCGTGCGCGGCGAAGGCTCGCGCACGCGTCTGATCGGTCGCGAGCGCGGCTACCACGGCGTCAATTTCGGCGGCATCTCGGTGGGTGGCATGGTGGCCAACCGCAAGATGTTCGGCACATTGCTCGCGGGCGTGGACCACATCCGCCACACGCACGACCCGGCGCGCAATGCGTTCGCCGTCGGCTTGCCTGAGCATGGTGTGGAGCTGGCCGACGACCTCGAGCGCCTGGTTGCACTGCACGATGCCTCGACGATCGCCGCGGTGATCGTCGAGCCGATCGCGGGCTCCACCGGCGTGCTGCTGCCGCCCAAGGGTTACCTCGAGCGGCTGCGTGCCATCTGCGACAAGCACGGCATCCTGTTGATCTTCGACGAGGTCATCACCGGGTTCGGCCGCACCGGTCAGCCCTTTGCCGCGCAGACCTTCAACGTGACGCCGGACCTGATCACCTGTGCCAAGGGCATCACCAACGGCGCCGTGCCGATGGGTGCGGTGATCGCCAAGCAGGGCATCTACGACGCCTTCATGCAGGGCCCGGAGCACCTGATCGAGTTCTTCCATGGCTACACCTACTCGGCGCACCCGCTGGCCTGCGCGGCCGGCCTGGCGACGCTCGAGACCTATGCCGACGAGGGTCTGCTCACCCGCGCCCAGCAGATGGCCGGCACCTTTGCCGACGCGGTGCACTCGTTCAAGGGCCTGCCCAACGTGATCGACGTGCGCAACTTCGGCCTCGTCGGCGGGATCGAACTCGCGCCGCTGCCCGGCGAGCCGGCCAAGCGCGCGTTCAACGTCTTCCTCGAATGCTGGGAGCAGGGCCTGCTGGTGCGCACCACCGGTGACATCGTCGCCTTGTCGCCACCGCTGATCATCGAGAAGTCGCACATCGAGCGCATCGTCGACGTGCTGGGCAAGGCCATCAAGAAGAACGCCTGACGTGAAAGCCGACACCCTCGGGCCAGCGCCGGGCCGCTCCCAAGCGGCCCGAGATCCCCTCGGGGGGCGCGAGCGCAGCGAGCTTGGGGTCGTCATTCCAAAGGACGCTGCCTAGCGCATAGCTCATGTCCCTCCTCGACACCGATCGCGAGTTGACGCGGCTTTCGTATTACGCCGCGACCGCGCCCCGCACGACGGCGTTCGCACCGTTGCCAGCGGGAGACCCAGCATGCGATGTGGCTGTGGTGGGAGGCGGGCTGGCCGGCCTGTCGGCAGCGCTCGAACTGCGCGAGCGCGGCTTCGACGTGGTGTTGCTCGAGGCTCGCACGATCGGCCACGGCGCGAGCGGCCGCAACGGCGGCCAGGCAATCTACGGCCTGGCCTGCGACATCACGACGATCGAGGACCAGTTGGGCCGCGAGGCCGCGCGCCAGGTGTTCGGCATGTCGCTCGAATCACTGCACCTGATGCGCGAGCGCATCGCCCGTTTCTCGATCGACTGCGACTGGCGCGACGGCCACCTCGCCGTGGCCACCGGCGCACGCAAGGCGCGCGCGCTGCGCGACGACGTGGACCTGATGGCCGCGCGCTACGACCACCGCGTGCGCTGGATCGAGGCCGGCGAGCTGCCGCAGTGGATCTCGAGCCCCCGCTACGTGGCCGCCGCGCATGACACGCTGTCGGGGCACCTGCATCCGCTCAAGTTCACATTCGGCCTGGCGCGTGCGGCCGCGTCGATGGGCGTGCGGTTGCACGAAGGAAGTACGGTGGTCGGGCTTGCGCGTGACAGCCGCGGCCAGACGCTCACCACCAGCGGCGGCGCCACGCTGCGCGCCCGATCCGTCGTGCTGGCCGGCAACGTCTACCTCGACGCACTGGCGCCCGAGGTCGCACCGCAGCTCGGCGCACGCATCATGCCGGTCGGCACCTACATCGTCGGTTCCGAGCCGCTGGCACCCGATCTCGCCGCGTCGCTGATTCCCTGCGGCGCGGCGGTGTGCGACAACAACTTCGTGCTCGACTACTTCCGCACCACGCCGGATCACCGCGTGCTCTACGGCGGACGCGTCAGCTACAGCACCCGCACGCCGATGGACCTGGCGAGCTCGATGGTCAGACGCATGACCACGACGTTCCCGCAACTGCGTGGTGTGAAGGCCGAACATGCCTGGGGCGGCTTCGTGGACATCTCGATGAACCGCGCGCCGGACTTCGGGCGCCTCGGCGACGCCGTCTACTACCTGCAGGGCTTCTCCGGTCATGGGCTCGCCTTGACCGGGCTGGCGGGCAAGCTGGTGGCCGAGGCGATTGCCGGCGACGCCACGCGCTTCGACACCTTCGCGCGCCTGAAGCACCGCCCCTTCCCTGGCGGCGCCGCGCTGCGCACGCCGGCCCTGGTGCTCGGCATGGCGTATTACCGATTGAGGGACATGCTGTGAAGGCCAAGCCCATCGTGCTCGTGCCGGCCTGCAACCGCCAGTTCGGCAAGCACCCGTTCCACATCGCCGGCAAGAAGTACATCGACGCCGTGCGCCTGGCCGACTGCCAGCCGCTCGTCGTGCCGAGTGCCGAACCGGCACAGTTCGACGCCTTGATCGACCTGGCCGACGGCATCCTGCTCACCGGCTCGCCGTCGAACGTGCATCCGCGCCACTTCGAGGAAGACGTGCGCAACCCGGACCTGCCGCTCGACCCCGATCGCGACGCCTGGACGCTGCCGCTGATCCCGCGCGCCCTCGAGCGCGGCTTGCCGTTCTTCGCCATCTGCCGCGGCTCGCAGGAAACCAACGTCGCGCTCGGCGGCAGCCTGCACCAGGCCGTGCACGACGTCGAGGGCCACCTGGACCATCGCGAGCCCGACGACGCACCGGTGGACGTCCAGTACGCGCCGGCGCACTCGGTCGACATCATGCCCGGCGGCGTGCTGGCGCGCGTGCTCCAGCGTGACCGCATCCAGGTCAACTCGCTGCATGGCCAGGCGGTGAATCGCCTGGCGCCCGGCCTGAAGGTCGAGGCGCTCGCCCCCGACGGGGTGATCGAGGCCTTCTCCAAACCCGACGCCCCCGGCTTCAACCTCGCGGTGCAGTGGCACCCGGAGTGGCAGGCCGCGAGCAACCCGATATCGATGCAACTGCTGCAAGCCTTCGGCGCCGCCTGTGCGGCGCGCAGGGACGGCAAGACAAACAGGTGACCTATGGTCGTTAGAGAGCAATTCACATTCAGCGAGCTGGAACACTGGCTCAACGAACGACGCGTGACCGAGATCGAGTGCCTCGTGCCCGACCTCACCGGCGTGGCGCGCGGCAAGATCCTGCCGCGCCAGAAGTTCACCGAGGACCGCGGCATGCGGCTGCCCGAGGTCGTGGTGGCGATGGGCGTGACCGGCGAGTTCCCGGTCGAGGGCCCGTACTACGACGTGATCACCCCGACCGACCGCGATATGCACCTTCGGCCGGACCCGAGCACGGTGCGCATCGTGCCTTGGGCGGTGGACCCGACGGCGCAGGTGATCCACGACTGCTACGACCGCAACGGCGTGCTCGTGCCCTATGCGCCGCGCTCGGTCCTGAAACGCGTGTGCGACCTGTACGCCGGAGCCGGCTGGGACCCGGTGGTCGCACCCGAACTCGAGTTCTACCTGGTGGCGCGCAACACCGACCCGGACGTGCCGCTCAAGCCGCCCGTGGGCCGCAGCGGCCGCAGCGAGACCTCGCGCCAGGCCTACTCGATCGATGCGGTCAACGAGTTCGACCCGCTGTTCGAGGACGTCTACGACTACTGCGAGAAGATGGAGTTGAACGTCGACACGCTGATCCACGAGGTTGGCGCCGGCCAGATGGAGATCAACTTCTTCCACGCCCATCCGCTCGGCCTGGCCGACGAGGTGTTCCTGTTCAAGCGCACGGTGCGCGAGGCCGCATTGCGGCACGACATGTTCGCCACCTTCATGGCCAAGCCGATCGCCGGCGAGCCGGGCAGCGCGATGCACATCCACCAGAGCATCCTCAGCAAGGAGACGGGGCGCAACATCTTCAGCAACGAGGATGGCTCGCCATCGAAGGAGTTCTTCTGGTACATCGGCGGCCTGCAGCGCTACACGCCGGCGGCGATGGCGCTGTTCGCGCCGTACGTCAACTCGTACCGGCGCCTCGCGCGCTTCACGGCCGCGCCGATCAACATCCAGTGGGGCACCGACAACCGCACCGTCGGCATCCGCTCGCCGCTCGCGCCGCCGGCAGCGCGACGCATCGAGAACCGCGTGATCGGCGCCGATGCCAACCCGTACGTCGCCCTGGCGGCCACGTTGGCCTGCGGATGGCTGGGCATGCAGAACCGCATCGAGCCCTCGCCCGAGTGCAAGGGCGATGCCTACCTCGGCGAGTACCAGCTGCCGCGCAGCCTGGGCGAGGCGCTGACCCTGCTGCGCGAGGAGACCGACCTGGCCTCGGTGCTCGGCAAGGAGTTCATCACCGTCTACACCGAGATCAAGGAAGTCGAGTACGCCGAGTTCATGAAGGTCATCTCGCCTTGGGAACGGGAACATCTCCTGCTGCACGTCTGATCGAGGACACGATGAGAACCACCGAGCAATGGCAGGCCGCCGACGCGGCACACTTCCTGCACCCCTTCACCGACTTCCAGGCCCTGGCGAAGAAGGGCTCGCGCGTGATCACGCGCGCCGACAACATCTATCTCTGGGACAGCGACGGCAAGAAGATCCTCGACGCGATGAGCGGCCTGTGGTGCGTCAACGTCGGCTACGGCGAACGCGCGCTGATCGATGCGGCCACCCGGCAGCTCGAGACGCTGCCCTTCTACAACGCCTTCTTCCAGACCGCCACGCCGCCGGCGATCGAGCTCGCAGAGCTGCTGGCCGAGGTGAGCCCGCCGCAGTTCCAGCATGTCTTCTTCTCCGGCTCGGGCTCGGAGGGCAACGACACGATCGTGCGCATGGTGCGCCGCTACTGGGACATCCTCGGCCAGCCCGAGCGCCAGGTGATCATCAGCCGCTGGAACGCGTATCACGGCAGCACGATGGCCGGCGCCTCGCTGGGTGGCATGAAGGGCATGCACGAGCAGGGTGGCCTGCCGATCCCCGGCATCGTGCACATCGACCAGCCCTACTGGTTCGAGAACGGTGCGGCGATGTCGCGCGACGAGTTCGGCGTTGCCTGCGCGCGCCAGCTCGAGGCCAAGATCCTCGAACTCGGCGCCGGCAAGGTGGCGGCCTTCATCGGCGAGCCGATCCAGGGCGCCGGCGGCGTGATCATCCCGCCCGCCACCTACTGGCCCGAAATCCAGCGCATCTGCGACCGCTACGGCATCCTGCTCGTCAGCGACGAGGTCATCACCGGTTTCGGCCGCACCGGCTCCTGGTTCGGCTGCGAGTCGATGGGCACCAAGCCCGACCTGATGACCTTCGCCAAGGGCGTCACCAGCGGCTACATCCCGCTGGGCGGCGTGATGGTCGGTGACCGCGTGGCCAAGGTCCTGATCGAACAGGGCGGCGAGTTCAACCACGGCTACACCTACTCCGGCCACCCGGTGGCCTGCGCGGTGGCGCTGGCCAACATCCGGCTGGTGCGCGAGCGCGGGCTGGTCGAGCGCGTTCGAAACGATGTCGGCCCCTACCTGGAACAGGCGTACGCCCAATTGGCCGAGCACCCCCTGGTGGGCGAGGCCCAGACGCGCGGGCTGATGGGCGCCTTGCTGCTCGTCAAGGACAAGGCCGGGCCGCGCGGCGGCACGCCCTTCCCCGGTGAGCTCGAGATCGGCATGGTCTGCCGCGGGCATTGCTTCCGCGAGGGCCTGATCATGCGCGCTGTGGGCGACCGCATGATCATTGCGCCGCCACTGGTGATTACACGAACACAGATCGACGAGATGGTCGCGCTGATCACGCGCTGCCTCGACCTCACGCTCGCCGACGTGCGTCGCAGCGGCTGGGACCACTGAGCATTGACCCCGATGCCCCCAGGTCGGCCCGCGCCTAGACTGCCCCGTTGAACGCTTTCCCATCCCCCTTCACCCCGGAGGTTCTTGCATCATGTTGGTGACCAAACCGCTGGCCTCGCTTCTTGCGGCCGCCTGCACCCTGACCCTGGCGCTGTTGCCCTCGGCGCCCCGTGCGCAGGACGAGGAGAAGATCCTCAACATCTACAACTGGTCCGACTACATCGGCGAGGACGTCATCAAGAAGTTCGAGGCCGAGACGGGCATCAAGGTCCGCTACGACCTGTTCGACAACAACGAGATCCTTCATGCCAAGCTGGTGGCCGGCAAGACCGGCTACGACATCGTGGTGCCCTCGTCGAACTGGGCCAAGCTGCAGATCGACGGCGGCTTGCTGCGCAAGCTCGACAAGGCACAGATCCCGAACCTGAAGAACGTCGACCCGGCGATCAACTCCCAGCTGTCGAAGATGGACCCGGGCAACGATTACATCGTGAACTGGCTGTGGGGCTTCACCACGGTGGGCATCAACGTGGACAAGGTCAAGGCGGCGCTCGGCAGCACGCCGATGCCCGACAACGTCTGGGACCTCGTCTTCAAGCCCGAGTACATCAGCAAGATGAAGGGTTGCGGCGTGTCCTTCCTCGACTCGGCCACCGAGGTCGTGCCGGCGGCGTTGCACTACCTGGGCAAGCCCTCGTTCTCCAAGAACCCGAGCGACTACACCGCGGCGGCCAACCTGCTCAAGGCGGTGCGCCCCCATGTCACCCTGTTCAGTTCTTCGGGCTACATCAACGACATGGCCAACGGCTCGATCTGCCTGTGCCTGGGCTGGTCGGGTGACATCAACATCGCCAAGCAGCGCGCGATCGACGGCAAGACCGGCCAGAACATCCAGGCCCTGATCCCGAAGAACGGCGGCCTGCTGTTCTTCGACACGATGGCCATTCCCGCCGATGCCGCGCGCCCCGGCAACGCGCAGAAGTTCATCAACTTCATCCTCAAGCCCGAGAACGCGGCGGCCAACACCAACAAGGTCTTCTACCCGAACCCGGTGCCCGAGTCGAAGAAGTTCATCCGCGCCGAAGTGGCCAACAACCCGACGGTGTTCCTGCCTCCGGCGGAACTGGCCAAGATGATCCCGCCCGACTCGCTCAACAACGACCTGCGGCGCCTGATGACGCGCACCTACACGTCGTTCAAGACGGGACTATGACCACCCCCGGAGCGGCTTCGCCGCTCCCCCTCGAGGGGGCACCGCCAGCGGACCGGCAAAGCCGGATCCGCGGCGGTTGCTGATAGGAAATCGCGGCGCAATGCTATGCAGGCTTTCTTGAAGATCGAAGGGCTGACCAAGGAGTTCGACGGCTACAAGGCCGTCAACAACGTCAGCCTCGACATCGAGAAGGGCGAGATCTTCGCCTTGCTCGGCTCGTCGGGCTGCGGCAAGAGCACGCTGCTGCGCATGCTGGCGGGTTTCGAGGAACCGACGTCCGGGCGCATCGTGCTCGACGGGCAGGACCTCGCGCACGTGCCACCGTACAAGTGCCCGATCAACATGATGTTCCAGAGCTATGCGCTGTTTCCGCACTTGACGGTGTGGGACAACATCGCGTTCGGCCTGAAGCGCGAGGGCATGCCGGCCGACGGCATCGACGAGCGCGTCAACGCGATGTTGAAGCTGGTGCAGCTCGAGAAGTTCGCGAAGAGGAAGCCGCACCAGCTCTCGGGTGGCCAGCAGCAGCGCGTGGCGCTGGCGCGCAGCCTGGCCAAGCGCCCACAACTGCTGTTGCTCGACGAACCGCTTGGCGCGCTGGACAAGAAGCTGCGCGAGGAGACGCAGATCGAGCTGGTGAACATCATCGAGAAGGTGGGCGTGACCTGCGTGATGGTCACGCACGATCAGGAGGAGGCGATGACGATCGCCTCGCGCATCGCGGTCATGAGCGAGGGCCGATTCCTGCAGGTCGGCAAGCCCTCGGAGATCTACGAGACGCCGGCGACGCGATTCGTCGCCGACTTCATCGGCAACGTCAACCTGATGGACGGCACCGTCACGAGCGACCTGCCCGACCACGTGGTGATCGACTCGGCCGACTGCAAGCACTATGTCGGTCACGGCATCACCGGCACCGAAGGCATGGCCGTCACCGTGGCGCTGCGGCCCGAGAAGATCCACCTGGCGCGCCAGAAACCGGCGGACGATTTCAACACCACGCAGGGCACGATCAAGGAGATGTCGTACTTCGGCAGCTTCACGATCTACCAGCTCGAGTTGCCCAGCGGCGCGCGCCTGAAGGTCAGCCTCTCGAACACGCAGCGCCATCGTGACGACGAGTTCACCTGGGGCGACGCGGTGTGGGCCCACTGGTCGCGCTCGGCCCACGTGGTTCTCACGCGATGAAGAACTGGCTCGACCGCTACTGGAATGGGCGCTCGGCCGTGATCGGCGCGCCCTACCTCTGGCTGCTCGTGTTCTTCCTGCTGCCCTTCCTGATCCTCATCAAGTACAGCGTCTCCGAGATGGACGCGGTGCGGCCGAAGGACCTGCTCCACTTCAAGGACGGCCTGCTGCAACTGACCATCAAGCTGTCGAACTACGTCTTCATCACGCAGGACGACCTGTACTTCAAGACCTACCTCGCGAGCCTGAAGTACGCCGCGGCGACCACCTTCTTCTGCCTGCTCATTGGCTATCCCTTCGCCTACTTCATGGCGCGTGCGCGCAGCACGGTCCAGCCTGCACTGCTGATGCTGGTGATGCTGCCGTTCTGGACCTCGTTCCTGTTGCGCGTCTATGCATGGAAGGGGCTGCTCAGCACCAACGGCTGGGTGGCCGACCTGATCATCGGCAGCGGCCTGGACCAGGTGCTGGCCGCGTTGGGCGTCATCACGGCCCCCGGCAAGCTGATGAACACGCCGTTCTCGCTCGTGCTCGGCATGACGTACACCTACCTGCCGTTCATGATCCTGCCGCTGTACGGCAACCTGTCGAAGATGGACCTGCGCCTGCTCGAGGCTGCGCAGGACCTGGGGGCCACGCCCTGGACCGCGTTCTGGACTGTCACGGTGCCGCTGTCCAAGGCCGGCATCATCGCCGGCTCGATGCTGGTCTTCATCCCCTGCGTCGGCGAGTACGTCATTCCCGAGTTGCTGGGTGGTCCGGAGACGCTGATGACCGGCCGCGTGATGTGGGACGAGCTGTTCTCCAACAACGACTGGCCGCTCGCCTCGACGCTGGCCGTCGTGATGATCCTGCTCATCATCGTGCCGCTGGCGCTGTTCAACAAGTACCAGGCCGAAAGCCAGGAGCGGCGCAAGTGAAGCCCGCTCAAGCCTTCGGCAGGAGCTGGCTCGGCGCCGGCTTCGTCTTCCTGTACCTGCCGATCGTCGCGCTGGTCCTGTACTCGTTCAACGACTCGCCGATCCCCAATGTCTGGCGCGGCTTCACGCTCAAGTGGTACGTGGCGCTGGCCAGTGACCAGGAAATGCTGTCCGGCTTCTGGATCAGCCTGAAGATCGCCTTCTTCACGGCCTGCGGCTCGGTCGTCCTGGGCACGATGGCCGCCTTCACGCTGGTCAAGTACCGCCGCTTCCGGGGACGCACGCTGTTTGCCGGCATGATCAATGCGCCGCTGGTCATGCCGGAAGTCGTGGTGGGCCTGTCGCTGCTGCTGATGCTCGTGACCGTGCAGCGCGCCTTCGGTTATCCGGAGAAAGGCCAGCTGACGATCTGGTTCGGCCACATGCTGATCGGTATCGCCTACGCCACGGTGGTCATCCAGGCCCGTTTGCAGGACATGAACCCGCAGCTAGAAGAAGCCGCGATGGACCTCGGCGCCAAACCCAGCCAGGTGTTCTGGCTCGTCACGCTGCCGCTGATCGGGCAATCACTCGCCTCGGCCTGGCTGCTCACGTTCACGCTCTCGCTCGACGACGTGGTGCTGTCGGCCTTTCTCAACGGCCCCGGCGCCACCACGATGCCACTGGTGATCTTCTCGCGCGCACGGCTGGGCCTGAACCCGAGCGTCAATGCGGTGGCCACCCTGATCGTCTTCGTCGTGGCGATCGGCGTGGTCGTCGCGAGCTACCTGATTGCCCGCTCCGAGCGGCGCCGCCAGCAGGAAATGGCCGCCGCCTTCCGGTCCTGATTCATCCACGTTCCCAGCCCATGAGGAAAATCCCATGAAGAAAATGATCCGCCTCACCGCCCTGGCTGCCGCGCTCGGCCTGGCCTTCCCCGCCCTGGCCCAGAGCAATGCCGAGGTGCTGCAGGAACTCAAGGCACTGCGCGACCGCGTGGCCGACCTGGAACGCAAGCTGCAGGCCGCCGAGGCCACGAAGCCCAAGGACGGCCAGTGGGGCATGACGCCCGAGCAGGTGCGCGAACTCAACCGCGTCACCGTCAAGACCGAGGCGCTGGAGGACTCGCGCGACGCGCTCGGGTTCAAGGGCCTGAAGATCAGCGGCTACATGGACCCGACCTTCATCTACAACAAGAATCAGAACCGCTCTGGCTTCCAGTTCCTCAACGCTGTGGGCAGCGACGGCTACAACTACGACAACTCGTACTTCGGAGCCGCGGTCATCGACTTCATCAAGGAAACCGACTCGGGCACGCGCTGGCGCCTGACGCTCGCACCCAACCGCGGCGTCGGCTCGGTGTTCGACAGCAGCAACTTCTCTCCGATCCACGAAGCCAGCGTGTCGATTCCGCTCGGATCGCTGCAGCGGCGCCTGATCGTCGGCCAGATTCCCGACTGGTCGGGCTACGAGTATCTGCAGCCCACGCTGAACAAGCTGATCACGCACAACCTGCTGTTCGACTTCACCTTGCCCACCGCCTACACCGGCGCGGGCTTCGAGATCACCGATGGCAAGTGGATCTACAAGGCGCTGCTCGCGAACATGAATGCGAGCAAGAAGGAACCGGGCAACAACACCCCGGTGATCGCCTACCGCGTCGACTACGCTCGCGGCGAGTTCCAGGGCTTCGGATTCGCCGGCGTGCACGGCAAGGCGGCCAATTTCGCCGATCCGAACGGTGTGGACTCACGGCTCGACCTGTTCGAGGTCGATGCCTACTTCATCCGCGGCGACGTCACTGTGCAGGGCCAGTTGAGCTACGGTCGGCAGCGTGGCGCGGCCATCGCGCCCGACCCGGTCAGCGGCGCCTTGCGCGACGCCAGCTGGACCGGCCTGTCGGTGCTCGGCGCCTACAAGTTCACGCCGCGCTTCGAGGGCATTGCCCGCTTCGACCATATCCGCAACCGCAAGAACGGTGGCGGCCTGCTGGGCTACACCGGCTACTGGGACCCGACCAGTGGCAGCCTGGGCGACTACCGCAACGGCATCGGCATCGACGGCACGCTCGATTGCGTCACCGACGCCACCATCGCGGCCTGCAACCGCGGCGCCAACCGCAGTGCGCTGAGCCTGGGCGTGTCCTATGCATTCGACACAGCGACCACGTTGAAGGCCGAACTGCGCTTCGACCGCGCCGACCAGCCCGTCTTCTACGTCGTCAAGGACGGCACGTTCAAGAAGACCAACCAGCTGCTGGGTGCCTCGGTGCTGGTGGCATTCTGAGCTGAGGCGGGCCGACATGGGCGCCATCGACTGGTTCGCACGAGCACGGGCGGTCGCCTTCGACGGCCGCTGCGTGATCGACGGCGAGCGCCGCAACGCCATCGGCGGCGAATCGTTCATCAAGACCTCGCCGATCGACGGCCGCACGCTCGGCCCCGTGGCGCGTGGCCGCGAGGCTGACGTCGACGCGGCGGTGAAGTCCGCGCGCGCTGCCTTCGCCGACGGCCGCTGGGCCGGCAAGTCGCCCGCCGCGCGCAAGAAAGTGCTGCAGCGCTATGCCGACCACATCCTGGCCGCCAAGGACGAGCTGGCGCTGCTCGAGACGCTCGACATGGGCAAGCCGATCCAGTACTCGCTGTCGGTGGATGTCACGTCCACGGCGCGCACCATCGCCTGGTACGGCGAAGCCATCGACAAGGTCTATGACGAGATCGCGCCCACGCCGTCCAGCGCGCTGGCGCTCATCACGCGCGAGCCGATGGGCGTGATCGGTGTCGTCGTGCCCTGGAACTACCCGATGATCATGGCGGCCTGGAAGCTCGGGCCGGCGCTGGCCACAGGCAACTCGGTGGTCCTCAAGCCGAGCGAAAAGTCGCCCTACACGGCGCTGCGACTGGCCGAGCTGGCCATCGAGGCGGGCATCCCGCCGGGCGTGTTCAACGTGGTGCCCGGCTATGGCCACGAGGCCGGCGAGGCGCTGGCACTGCACATGGATGTCGACGCGATCGGCTTCACCGGCAGCACGCGCGTGGGCCGCAGGATGCTCGAGTACGCCGGCCGCAGCAACCTGAAGCGCGTCTACAACGAGCTCGGCGGCAAGAGCGCCTTCGTGGTGTTCGACGACTTCGCCAACGTCGAGCGCGCGGCCCAGGCCGCCGCCGGCAGCATGTTCTTCAACCAGGGCGAGAGCTGCAATGCGCCCTCGCGCGTGCTGGTTCACGAGCGCATTGCCGACCGATTCGTCCAGATCGTCGCCGCCGAAGCTCCCAAGTACCGCGCGGCCGACCCGCTCGACGCCGCCACCGAGATGGGCGCACTGGTCGACGAAGGCCAGCTGAAGACCGTGATGGGCTACATCGAGGCCGGCAAGGCCGAGGGCGCACGCACCGTCACCGGCGGCACGCGCGCACGTGAAGGCAGCGGTGGCTTCTACGTCGAGCCCACGGTCTTCGACCGCGTCGACAACGGCATGACGATCGCGCGCGAGGAGATCTTCGGCCCGGTGATGAGCGTGATCCGCTTCAAGACCGAAGCCGAGGCGATCGCGCTGGCCAATGCATCCAACTACGGCCTGCAGGCCAGCGTCTGGAGCGACAACGTCAACCGCGCGCACCGCGTGGCGCGCGCGCTACGCGCCGGCACGGTGCACGTCAACCAGTACGACGAGGACGACATCACCGTGCCCTTCGGCGGCTACAAGCAGAGCGGCAACGGCCGCGACAAGAGCCTGCACGCGATGGAAAAGTACACCGAACTGAAAACCACCTGGCTGCGCATCGACCCAGCCTGAACTCACGAAAGGAGTGGGCGATGAACCACTCGAAGAACGAACAACTGATGGCCCGCAAGGCCGCGGCCACGCCTCGTGGCGTGGG
>Ga0209798_10001667_pt1 | contig 13261 bp, 8 predicted proteins | sample DOMMetBare3Fresh_FD_187475 | JGI IMG/M metagenome (GOLD analysis project Ga0209798, IMG submission 187475) | Wetland sediment microbial communities from St. Louis River estuary, USA, under dissolved organic matter induced mercury methylation -... | ecosystem: Environmental > Aquatic > Freshwater...
GCGCCCGAGGCGGTGAGCTGGGGAGTGGCCGTGCCCGGAATCGGGCTCACCACGATGCCGCCCGGCACACGCGCGATCGTCCCGGCGGCGAGGACCGCGCCGCCCGACGTCACCGTGACGGTGCCGTCGCCGCTGGCGCAGAAGTCGAGCGTCGCCGGCACGGGGATGGGCGGCTCGGTCGCGGTGGCCGGCCCTTCACCTGGTTTCTCCGCGTTCGCCGCCGACTCGAAGTTCCGCACCGGCAGGATGAGCCTGGCGAGGAGATCGCCGTCCGCGATGAGCTGCGTCCCGGACGGGACGATGCGCGCCGCCGCATCGCCCACGGGGACGAGGACCCCCGTCGCCGCATCCTGCGCGAACAGCGCGGCCCGGACGCGGCCGCCGTGGTTCCCCGGAGCGAGATCGAGCCACAGCTTTACGGTGACGTACGGCTCGATGGCGATCAGGCTGGGGTCGTTGGGGTGGCGAGGCCATGCATCGGGCGGCGGGATGCGGACGAGCGCCTCGCCGAACACGTCCGGCTCCTCCGCGAAGCGGACGTACAGATGCTCGATGGACGGGTTCCCGACCTGGAACCCGACCGAATCGTCCGTCGAGAAGGCTGGCGAGCACGCGGAGGCCGGCGTCTCGATGCCGGCGAGCGGGCTCCGCAGCACGTCGATCGTGGGCACGACTCCCCAGAAGCCGATCTGATCCCTGGGGTGCCAGGAGTCCCGCTCGAACCCCTTCGCGTACACCACGTCCGCGCCGAACGTGGCGGTCTGCGCGCCTTTCACGTAGTAGCGGAGCCAGAAGGTCGCCGAGGTGTCGTCGTCGAACGCGCCGCCCGATCCCCCCACGTCCCTGGGGATGGCGTGCTCCGAATAGAGCTGGTTCCCGGCGGCGTCGGTCACGCTCACCCATACGTCGACGCTCTTGACGTGGCTCTCGCCGCCGCGCACGATCCCCTTGGGATCGCGAAGCTGCGCGCCGAACGGGCCGGGCCAGGGCGTTCCGACGATTCCCGCTCCCGGCAGGAGGTTGCCGTGGACCCGGAACTCGTAGGCAGAGCGGAAGGAGGTCATGCTCCACGTCGCGGTCAGGGCCCCGGAGCCTGCCTGCACCTCCTGGTACCCGAGGCCGCCCGGGATGAAGGCCGCGCAGGCGCGACCGTAGCTGTCGGTGAACATCGCCAACGACGCGACCTGTCCCGGATCGCTCGGACTCAGCTCTCGCGGGCGCGTCCCCCACTCGCGGCAGTCGAAGAAGGCGCCCAGCATCTGGGGCTGCGTGTAGCTCACCCGCTGGTTGGCGATGCGGTTGCCCCACTTGTCCACGACCACGGACTGGAACGGCGAGACCATGATGCCGGTCGCGACCTGCCCCAGGCTGGCGAAGCTCGGGTTCGTCTGGACGATGCGCGAGGGCTCGTCCGGGAGGCCGAGGAAGGTGAACGGGCGCTCGGCCAGGATGGTGGTCGCGCCGCTCGTCGTCTCGGCGCGCGCGAGGTTGTAGCCGACGTGCACGTCGTTCGGGAGGGCAATCTGGTCCACGAACGACCGGGAGATCGAGGTGTCCGGCAGGGCGAGCGCGTAGGCGAGCCCCGCCTGGTCCGTGTAGGTGTGCAGCGCGGGCGAGGCCGTGGCCGGATCGGAACGGCTTGCGAATTTCGGGGCCGCGTCACCGGCCGCCCGGAAGGTCACCGGCGCGCCGCGGACGGGCACCCCGCGGATCGTCGTCACGTAGACGGCAAGGGGCCTCGCGAGCGGCTTCCCCACCACGCCCGCCTGGAAGTCGGTCGAGGGAACGACCACGATGCGAGCGACCTGGCTCGGGTCGTCCGTGGAGCCCGGCGCGTCGGGGGAGTCGAGCGCCTGGGCGAGCGCCGCGTCGGTCCACCACGCCGGCGACACCACCGTCATCCCTCCCGACACCTTGCCCGAGAGGAAGTACCCGCCCTCCTCGGTGGCCGGGTCGCGGGCGATGTAGCCGGTCCCCGTCCAGTCGCGGATGGCGAGCGGCGCCGTCGGGATGATGACCTCCCGGCCCCGCGCCACCTGGTCCTGCACGTCGCGCACGACGTCGCCGGAGGCCATGAGCTTCGGCAGCTCGACGGCCGCGTTCGCCGGACCGATGCGGAGCACCGGCACCCCCTGTGCGTAGGCCGCCTGGATGACCGTAGCCGCCGACACCGACTCCTCGCCGGTCCCCTCCGCCAGCACCCGCGCCTCCTGGAACGACCCCTCGTATCCCGAGAGCCGCAGGAGCGCCTGGGCGCGGCCGGGGACCAGCTCGAGCGGGCTCATGGTCCGCAGATCGGCGTCCACCTCCAGCCCCTTCCACAGGAGCCGCTGCCGCACCCCCAGCGCCTGCTCCACCTCGAGCTGGTACTGCACGAAGGCCACGTTCGCCGTGGGCCACAGCGGCACCACTCCCACCAGCCGCGCGAGCTGTTCCTCCCCGTCGGTCCAGGCGTTGGCGTAGGCCGCCGCGCGCCCGTAGAGGAAGCGCGCCGCCGGGCCGTCCGTGTCCTGGGCGTCGTCGGTGGGCGACTCCACGAAGGCGTTCCTGGGACCCCCTACCCCGAGCGCCACCACGTTCCCGGCCAGGATCCGGTTCTCGATCCGCCGCGACGTCCCGTCCGGCAGCAGCAGCTCCAGCCTCCAGCCGTGCTCGCTCCCCAGCCCCACCCCCCGCGTCCCGGCCGCCCGCTCCCGGCCGTCCACCCGCACCACCGGCACCACCTCCACGATCGACGCCGGCGCCCGGAAGAGCCCACCCGAGAGCAGCACCGCCTGCGCGTCCTCCTCCGTGGCCGGCTTGTAGCTGAACACCGCCCGGTGACCCACCACCTGGTGCAAGGGCAGGGTCACGTCCACGAGCGCGCCGCCCGCGTCGAAGGCGCTGATCCGCAGCCGGTGCTTCGCCGCCTCGGGCAGGAAGGCCGACTCCCCCTGCACCGAGACCACCTGGTACGGCAGGCTCCCGGGGAGGAACGGCAGCTCCTCCACCCGCTGCTCCACCGTCCGCAGCGCCTGCGCGTAGGTGACCCCCGGCCGGCTCGCGCCGAGGAACGCCTCCACCCGCGCCCGGTAGAAGCCGAGCGGCGAGGTGCCCGATCCGTTCCGGAGGTAGTCGTCGGTGAGCTGGGCCGCGCTCGTGCCCATCTCGCCGAGCGCGTCCACCGCCGGCAGCGTCGCCGCGTACTTGCCTGCCCCGGGGATGGCGGGGTCGAGCGGCACCCACTGCTTCCCCTCCTCGCTCTCCCCCGCGCCGCGGTAGTCGGCGTAGGGCAGGTAGGCCTCCACCCAGACGTGCGCCAGCCGCACCGCCGACACCTGCCCGCCCGACGCCACCGGCTCGTACGGGATGCCGGCGGCGTTCAGCGCCGCGAGCGCCTTCTCCCGGACCGCGGCGGAGACCTCGAAGGGCCCGCCGCCGTCGAGCGCATCGGTCTCGGCCGCGGTCAGCAGGCCCATGAGCCCGGTGAGCTGCGCCACCGCCAGCTCGATCGTCCCCTGGACGTACCGGGCCGGCACCTCCCTGGGCACGCAACAGCGCGATGAGCAGCGCGGCGAGATCCGCGTCGTTGCCGCGCCCCTCCTTCAACGTCTCGGTCGAGCCCTTCAGGCACCCCAGGTACCAGTCGAGACGGACCTGGTTCTTCAAGACGTCGTGGTCCCACATCTTGCTGTCGGAAGCCTGCTACTCCCTCGGACGGGCCTTGATCAGCGCATCGAGCTTCTCCGCCTCCTGCTGCAACCCCTCCTCGCGAAAGGTCTCTGCGACCTGGAACCCGTAGTCCTGCAGCTCTCCTGGAGTGAACAGCTTCACGGCCTGCTTCAGTTCCCTCAGGCCGGCCTCCGCCTCACCGCGATCTCGGAGCGCGTTCCCGAGTAGATATCTCGCCATCCCGTTCTTCGGCGCGAGCCTAACCGACTCCTGGTACTGGCGAAAACGCTCGTCGTCGTCCATGCTCATCTCGGCATAGTTTAGGCGTGCCTCGACATCCGTGGGATCGAGCTCGACATTCCTGTGGTAAGCCTCCGCCGAAAGTCGGATGTGTATCTGCTGCTCGTCAGACGGCCCACGAAGGTGCGTGAGCGCTATCGAACGATGGGCGTCGCCGATTAAGTTGTTCACCGTTCGTCGATCGGCATATCCGAGTCCCAACGCCTCGTTGAGCTCCTTGACCCCCTCCTCGAGTATCTCCTTCGTGGCGCTGGCCGAGTCGCCCACGTGCTCCTCGACCAGCTTCTTGCCGCGCTTGAAGTGCGTCACGGCCGCCGCGTCGCCCGGTGCCGCGGCATCTCCGAACGAAGGCGTTTCAGTTCTCATGCCATCCGTCACGCCTCCGTCCGCCACCTTCCGGGTCTCGTCGAGAGCCGGCTCCGGCATGGGCTCGGATCTGGCGCCGTCAGGCGCGCCCGTGCTGCGCACATCTCGAACCTCCGTCTGGCTGCCTCTCCGCGGGGTCGCGCGGACCAGGAGCACGATGGCCACTCCTGCCGCCACAACTACACCGACAACTAGGACCGTTCTCGTTCGCATGCTCGTCCGCCGATAGCCTCGCCGCAACGTTAGGGGCGCCTGATGTGAACGTGGACGTGATTCGCAGTCCCCGAATCGCAGAACGTTGGTGCCGCAGGCCCCCTCTCGGTCTGAGCGAGTGTCACGTATCCCTGGCGCCTCACTTGCGCAGCGGCGTCCAGGAGCAAGCACCAAGTCACGCGCGCGTCCTGCGTCGGCCACGTACCTGTGGGGACGAGGTCGAGCGCGTTGCCGAGTTGGTGGTTGCTATCAAGAACCCCGCCCACCGCCTCGTTACGCTCTGGGTTTCGCCAGGCGCTTTCCACCGCCAGGTCATAGTCATCCCGCCACGCGCGGGTCTTCACTTTCCCGAGAGGGCCGGCCCAGATCTCGTTGCCCACACGGTAGTTCTCGCACGGTGTCACGAACGTCTGCCCATCCCAACAGGGCTGCGACGCGAGGGCGATCTCATAGGTCGTCCCCTGTGGAGTCGTCACCCGAGGGGACCGAACGATTGGGAAGTCACCCCCCACGTTCGTACCGAACGGGGCAAGCTGCTTGTCGTTCGAAACCTCCCTGTACTGGGCGAGGACGTCGTCCGCCAGTGACACAGGGTCTCCCAGGACCACCCCATAGTTGGGTAGTCGAATGTTTGAAGTCCAGTATGCGCTGACGGGCGCCTGCGTGAAGTCGCCCAGGCCCGGCAATCCTATGGCTGGCCTTTGATCCAGACCGTGGTTCACGTACTGCTGTCGGATGACGGCCTTCTCGTCCTGCTCCACGACGAATGCGCTGGTCAGGCCAAGAACAGCTACGGTCACCTCGTAGGCCAGCGATTGACCCTGCTTGTTCTTGTCGCCGCCGTGCCCCCACGGGCTCAGGGGATTCTTGCCATCCGTCCCGCCCCAGTACGACACGTGGTCACCCGGGTCGGGAACAAAGCTGAACGTCGCGCCGTTCCTGACTTCTGCTTTCACCCCGGCCACAGGCTCTGTCGGTCGCACCGTGTGGCAACCGCCACAGCTCGCTTGGCTCCAATCGCTCGCGAGCGGGCGCGCCTGGACCGACCAGAGGAAGCCCAGGCCTTCCGTGGGAGGATCGACCGTGGCCGTCAGCGTGATCACGTCCGCCGTAGGCTTCTCCGTAAAGGCGCGCCGCGCGAGGAAGCTAGCGTCCCAGTCGACCTTCAGATTGAGCGGCACCAGCGGAACCGTCACGTGGCCCACCGGCACGAGAACGTCCTTCCCCATGGCCGGGTCTGGCGCCAGGACCTCGACGCGAATCGTTCCCCCGTGCGTCTCGGGGAAGATGCCGAGCGACAGCTCCGTCTCGAAGTACTCGCTGAGCCGCACGAGGTCCGTCCGGGTGGGGTGTCTCGGCTGAAGCTCCGGGGGCGGCAGCAGGACGAGTTGCTCTCCGGAGACCAGCGGCTCCTGGATGATTCGTGCGTAGATGGGGTAGGAGGCCAGGTTGGAGATATGGAACGCCACGCCGGCGTCGCCGACGAAGGCCCCGTGCGCGGTCATCGGCTCGCGCAACCCGCCCGGCAGCACACGCTCGGAGCGGACCTGCACCGTCGAGGACTTCGCGGCCATCTGGTAGACAGCCCCGCAGCAGGGCTGCTTCCCGTTCGAGAGGACCACCTGCTCCGTGAAGCTCAGCCGCTCGATCGCGTCGGGCAGGACGTCCTACTGCGGCCTCTTGATTCCTCTCTTCTCCAGCACCTTCTCTACGTCTTCGGCGTCCTTCTTGCGTCCATGGTCTTTCAGCAGCCTCGGTATTCTAATAGCTAGATACGCGTCATAGCCAGGTAGCAATTGTGCCGCGCGCTTGAGGTATCGCACCCCCTCCTCGGTTTCGCGTTGCGAGACGGTGGGCGGCTGACCGACGCGCCTTTCTTCGGGCAAGTCGCGCAGCAGGATGTAACCCGCAGCATACAACGATTGCGCGTGGTTCGGATCGATTGCCAGCAAGTCTCGGTAGACCCTGAGCCTTGCGGTGGGATCGCGGTAGGTAGTTGCGTATCGATAGCGCGCCTCGACGTCGTTGGGCACGAGCCTGAAGTACTCCTCGAAGGCAGCCCGCGCTTTCCGCAAGTTCCCTTCGTGCGCGGCCTCGCTCACCCTCGAATCCACGCCAAGGTTCGTGTAAGCGAAACCCAGCAAGCGGTAGGCCGCAGCCTTGTGCGGGTATCCAAGGGCGAGCGCCTTCTCCACCGCGTGCACGCCGTTCTCGAGCCCCTCGATCGTCGAGCCATAGGCCTCGGGATCATTCGCCTCGATCAGCGACTTGCCCGTCGCGAATTGGCTCTCTGCTTCGCTAGCGTGCCCAGCCCCGTTCAACGCCATTACCAGCATCATGATCGCAAGCGGCACGGAGTGCTCCCTCTCATCTCTTGTCGACGTGAATATGGCCGACGTCGCTGTTCGTGCAAGGCACTGGTGTGCCCGCACCGTTCTCGGCCTGGGTGAAGTCCACCACCCCTCGCGCCACGAGACGCTGCGCTGCCTCAAGTAGCGTGCACCAGATCTCGCTCGTGCTGTGGTCCGCGTCGAACCATGCCGCATCGACCGCCCCTCCGAGCTGATGGCGGCTAGTAGGTGCGGATGAATAGACCTCGTTTCGCTGCGGGTTGCGCCACCCACTTGTGATCTGGATCGTCTTGTCTGGCTCCACAAGGGCCAAGTCGCCGAGCCGCAGGGGGCTCGTCTCCGCCTTCTTGTTCGAGCCCACGGTGATGACCGTGCGACCGTCAGGCAGCGTCACTTTCACGTCGTCGCATGAGCTGGGGTCGGGGTTTGGCCAGCACGGCGGTGTCACCAGTGCCCCCAAGGGGAACCCTACGACGCTCACGCCCGGACTCACCACGACGGCGTTGGCATTCGGCCCGCTCTCGCCCTGCCTCATGTCTGGTACGTCGTCGAACACGATTGAATTGAACTCCTCCAGCAGCGCCTCTGCGATGGGCCCGGGGTCCCCCCAGACGAAGTCGTACTCGGTATGATTTAGGTCCGCCCCCGTGAAGTGCGTCGTGTAGCGCACGTTCTTGAGAATTCTCCGGAAGGCCGTGCGGTCGGGGACTGGGCTCAGGCCGTGGTGCCAGTATTCCTGACGGACGATGTCGATCTGGTCCTGAGTGATGGTGTGGGTATGCTCGAAGAGCGAGTCGGCCAGGCCAATCTTGATGGCGTAGCTCAGCGGCTCGCTCCGATAGCACCCGGGATCGCCAGCACAGGTGCCCCGCGGACAGTAGGCGTCTCCGGGACAGAGGCGCGTCCCCCCGACCACTGGTGCGCGACCTCGTGCGCCAGCACCACCAGCGCGGGGTCGAGCGCGGCGAAGGGCGACCCCGGCGCGAGCGACGCCATGTCTACGTAGCCCTGCAGGCGGCGCGTGCTGCCGAACGGCGCGCCGCCATCCGTGATGGGCAGCCCGATCCCGGACACCGCATTTCGCACGAGGAGGTGCAGCCCCTGGACCTCCTTGCCGAAGTCCACCGGGAAGGCTGGAAACACGACGAGGAAGTCGTAGCTGTCCGAGTGGGCCTGGAAGAACTTCTTCGCGGCGGCCTGGCGCGGCGCCACGTTGACGGCGCCACCGGGGAGGTTCCGGTCGTAGGAGGAGCCGTCGCCCCGGAGAATCGCGACGTGGCCCGCGTCCTCCGCCGAGCCGGCGCCCGGCGAGAGCAGAACCAGCGAGGCCGCGAGAAGCTTCGCCGCGCCGCGGACCGAATGGGCCGCGGCGCTCGCGAACGGCGCTCGCCAGGTTGCCTCGTCCAGCCGCAACGGCTCCCCTCGCTTGGAGGGGGGCCATCTGACCCGACCGAGGCAGGGGTGTCAATGGGTCGCGAACGAAAAATCCGTGCGGATTCCGCCATCTTGCTTGGCGGAATCCGCACGGACCGGAATTCGAATGCCGTCTCGGGTGCCTACACCTGCTTGAACTCGGCGTCGACGACGTCGTCCTTCTTCTTCTCGGCCTGGGGCGGCTCGGCGCCGGGGGCGCCGGGGCCCGTCGGGCCGGTGGACTTGTAGAGCTCCTCCGCCGCCTTGTGGCTGGCGCGCTCCAGCTTCTCCGCGGCCGCCTTCACCTCTTCCAGGGTCCCCTTCTCGCGGATCTTGTGGACATCGGCGACGGCGTCCTCGATCTCCTTCACGATCCCGGCGGAGAGCTTCTCCTTGTTCTCCTTGAGGAGCTTCTCCATCTGGTAGGCCAGGTTCTCGGCGCGGTTGCGCTGCTCGATCTCCTCGCGCCGCGCCTTGTCCTCGGACTCGTGGCTCTTGGCGTCGCTCACCATCTTCTCCACCTCGTCCTTGGCGAGCCCCGAGGAGTGGGTGATGGTGATCTTCTGCTCGCGGCCGGTCCCCTTGTCCTTGGCGTTCACGTTGAGGATGCCGTTGGCGTCGATGTCGAAGGTCACCTCGATCTGCGGCATGCCGCGCGGCGCCGGCGGGATGCCCTCGAGGTGGAAGCGCCCGAGGGTGCGGTTGTCGCGCGCCATCTCGCGCTCGCCCTGCATGACGTGGATCTCCACCGACGTCTGGCTGTCCGAGGCGGTGGAGAAGGTCTCCGACCGCTTGCAGGGGATGGTGGTGTTGCGCTCGATGAGCCGCGTCATCACGCCGCCCAGCGTCTCGACGCCGAGCGACAGCGGCGTCACGTCGAGGAGCAGGATGTCCTTCACCTCGCCGGAGAGCACGCCCGCCTGGACGGCGGCGCCGACCGCCACCACCTCGTCCGGGTTCACGGTGCGGTTCGGCTCCTTGCCGAAGAACTGCTTCACCGTCTCCAGGATCTTGGGCATGCGGGTCTGGCCGCCCACCATCACGATCTCGTCGATCTGCTTGGGGTCGAGCTTGGCGTCGGCGAGGCACTTCTTCGTCGGCTCGATGGACCGTTGGATGAGGTCCTCGACCATGGACTCGAGCTTGGCGCGCGAGAGCTTGACGGAGAGGTGCTTGGGGCCGGTCTGGTCGGCGGTCAGGAACGGCAGGTTGATCTCGGTCTCCATCATCGAGGAGAGCTCGATCTTGGCCTTCTCGGCCGCCTCCTTGAGCCGCTGCAGGACCATCTTGTCCTTGGAGACGTCGATGCCGGTGTCCTTCTTGAACTCGGCGATGAGCCAGTCCATGACCTTCAGGTCGATGTTGTCGCCGCCGAGGTGGGTGTCCCCGTTGGTGGCGAGCACCTCGACCACGTTCTCGCCCACCTCCAGGATGGAGATGTCGAAGGTGCCGCCGCCGAAGTCGTAGACCGCGATCTTCTCGTTCTTCTTCTTGTCGAGGCCGTAGGCGAGCGCCGCCGCGGTGGGCTCGTTCACGATGCGCCGCACCACCAGGCCGGCGATCTCGCCCGCGTCCTTGGTGGCCTGGCGCTGCGCGTCGTTGAAGTAGGCGGGGACGGTGATGACGGCGTCCGTCACCTTCTCGCCGAGGTAGTTCTCGGCGGCGCGCTTGAGCTTGAGGAGCACCTGCGCGCCGATCTCGGGCGGGCTGTACTGCTTGCCGTCGATCTCGATGCGGGCGTCGCCGTTCGGCCCCTCGACCACCTTGTAGGGGACGCGCTTCGTCTCCTCGCCGACCTCGCCGAAGCGCCGGCCCATGAAGCGCTTGATGCTGTAGACGGTCTTCTCGGGGTTGGTGATCGCCTGGCGCTTGGCCACCTGGCCCACGAGGCGCTCTCCGTCCTTGGTGTAGGCGACGACCGACGGGGTGAGGCGGAACCCCTCCTCGTTGGTGATGACGACGGGGTCCTTCCCCTCCATCACCGCCACCACGGAGTTCGTGGTGCCCAGGTCGATGCCGATGATCTTGGCCATTGAAGTGAATCCTCCTGTCGGGAGCCAACTTAAGTCCCGCTGGGGCCCTGTCAAACGCGGGGGGGAAGGAATTCCCGGCCGGAGCCTGCCGCAGCGGGCCCCCGCCGAGGTGCGAAGCTGCTTACGCAGTTGCCACCCGCGCCACCCGTTCGGAACGTCCCGTTCGGCGCGGTGGCAGGACTGACCACCCCAGGATCGTTGACGTTTCCGGCCTGACGCGCCGTGGCACCGGGATTGCGTTCAAACCGGGACACGGCTGTCGTGGTTCTCGGGCGGGGTCAGGATGGTTCGAATGGTGTCCACAGAGCAGCCGGTCGCGGACGGAATCGCGATCCTGCTGAACGCCAACGCGAAGCAGGTGACCGCCCGCGTCCGGCGCGCCCTCTCCGGCGTCGTCCCCGCCGAGCACCTCTTCCTGTCCCGCTGCCCCGAGGAGGCGAGCCGCATCGCCGACACGGTGGTCCGCCGGGGCTACGGCACCGTCTTCACCGGCGGCGGCGACGGCACATTCGTATCCTGGGTGAACCACATCCTCGACCGCACCGAGCCGCGCGGGGCCCCCACCCCGCGCTTCGGCGTACTGCCGCTCGGCACCGGCAATGCCGTCGCCGAGACGGTCGGCGCGAGGCCGGCCGGGCTGGTCGCCGATCTCCAGCGATACCTGCGGGGCGAGGTGGGGTACTGCCGCCGGCTCGACCTCGTCCGGGTGGAGGGGCGCCGCACGCCCTTCGCCGGCGTCGGGATCGACGGCGCGGTGCTGAACGACTACAACTGGCTCCGCCGGCGCCTCGGCACCTCCTCGCTCGCGAAGCTCGCCTCCGGCATCCGCGGCTACGGCCTCGCCATCGCCCTCCGCTCGGCGCCGAGGCAGCTCCTGGAACGCCGCCCCACCTACTGCGAGATCGCCAACGCCGGCAAGCCCGCCTGGCGGCTCGATGCCGGCGGGCATCGCGTCGGGCGCCCCATCGAGACGGGCGAGCTCGTCTACGCCGGCCCCTGCATGCTGGCGGCCGTGGGGACGGTCCCCTACTACGGCTTCGGGCTCAAGGCCTTCCCCTTCGCGCTCTCGCGCCCCGGGATGATGCAGCTCCGCGTCGTCGCCCGGATCGGCGTCGGCTCGCTGCTCTGGAACCTCCCGAGTCTCTGGGCGGGACAGTTCTCCCACCCCGGGCTGCTCGACTTCCAGGTCGAGAAGGTCTCGATGCAGTTCGAGCGCCCCATGCCGCTCCAGGTCGGCGGCGACGCCGAGGGGTATCGCGATCGCCTCTCGATCGGGATGGCGCCGAGCGCGGTCGAGGTCGTGGACTTCGGCATCGCCGCCGCGGCCGCCTGATTGGGCGGCGGACGAGCCCCGGCGGGAGACGGGCCACCGGTCTACAAGTAGTAGACGACCCGCTCGTCGTCCCACAAGGCCTGGTAGACGGCGCGCCGCTGCTCCTCCGAGACGAGCGTCGCCGTCACCGATACCGAGTGATACTTGCCGCCGGCGCTGGCGCGGACGCGGACCTCCCCGGCGGGCGCCTCGCCCACGACGGCGGCCACCAGGAGGCGGGCGTGCTCGGCGAAGTCGTCCGCCGAGTGGCCGATGATCTTGAAGGTGTACTCCAGCGGATAGTCGAGGAGCGGGACGCCGCCCCCCTGCCCGTGCCGTCCGCCGCCGTCCACGCCCGTCCCTAGAGGAGGTTCGCCGCCAGCTCGGCGAGGGGGGAGCGCTCGCCCTTGGCCATGGTGATGTGGCCCGCCAGCCGCTCGCTCTTGAAGCGGTTCACCACGTGGATGAGGCCGTTGTTGGTCTGGTCCACGTAGGGGTTGTCGATCTGGTACGGGTCGCCGGTGAGGACGATCTTGGTCCCGTCGCCCACCCGGGTGATGATGGTCTTCACCTCGTGCGGGGTGAGGTTCTGGGCCTCGTCCACGATCATGTACTGGTTCGGGATGGATCGGCCGCGGATGTAGGTGAGCGGCTCGATCTCGAGGATGCCGAGGTCCATGAGCTCGTGGTAGCCGCGCCCCTGCTTCTTCTCGGAGCGCGAGAGGTTCATCAGGTATTCGACGTTGTCGAAGATGGGCTGCATCCAGGGGTTGAGCTTCTCCTCGACGTCGCCGGGCAGGTAGCCGATGTCGCGCCCCAGCGGGAAGATGGGGCGGGAAACGAGCAGCTTCTGGTAGACGTTCTCCTCCATCGTCTTCTGCAGGCCGGCGGCGATGGCGAGCAGCGTCTTGCCGGTGCCGGCCTTGCCCACGATGGTGACGAGCCGGACCTCGTCGTTGAGCAGGAGGTCGAGGGCGAAGGACTGCTCCTTGTTGCGGGGCCGGATGCCCCAGGTGCCCTCCTTGGACGTCTTGATGAGCGGCACGTACGCCTGCTTCGCCGCGCTGAACTTGCCCACCGCGCTGTGCTGCGGGTTGTCGCGGTCGCGCAGCACCACGTACTCGTTCGGCGGCGGCGGCTCGCCGCCCGGCGCCACCGGCACGACTCCCGCGGCGTAGAAGTCGTTCACCGCCTGCCCGTCCACCTCGACCTCGTCGACCCCGCTCCACAGCTCGTCGATGGCCACGCCCTCGACGTCGTAGTCCTCGGAGTGCAGCCCCAGCGCGTCGGCGCGGATGCGGAGGTTCGTGTCCTTGGTGACGAAGACGACCGGCAGGTCCTTCTCCCGGTCGCGGACGTCCACCGCCACCGCCAGGATGCGGTTGTCGATGGAGGAGTGGCCGTCGGCCCACTCCTTGGGGAGCTGCCGCTCGGTGAAGAGCACCCGGATCGTCCCCTTGTCCTGGCCGAGCGGCACGCCCTCCCGCAGCTTCCCCTGCAGCCGGAACTCGTCGAGGTAGCGGGCCACCTGCCGGGCGTTCCGCCCCAGCGAGGACAGGTCGCGCTTGAAGTTGTCGATCTCCTCGATGACGTAGATGGGGATGACGACGTTGTTGTCGCCG
>Ga0209798_10001668_pt1 | contig 13261 bp, 8 predicted proteins | sample DOMMetBare3Fresh_FD_187475 | JGI IMG/M metagenome (GOLD analysis project Ga0209798, IMG submission 187475) | Wetland sediment microbial communities from St. Louis River estuary, USA, under dissolved organic matter induced mercury methylation -... | ecosystem: Environmental > Aquatic > Freshwater...
AGGCTCGTTCCCACAGCCAACGTCGCGCGCGTGGTTGCCACCAAGGACTCGAGGGGGATGGGCATCGGGCCGCCGCTGCGGACCGCCTCGACGAACGCCCCGATCTCCGCCCGCTGTCCCTTGTCCTGGCCGGACAGGGCGCGCTTGACCGTCTTGCCCTTGCTGGACCACACCGTCACACGCTGGAAGTTGTCCAATCGGGCGGTACGACCACCACCGCTGACGTCGAGCGTCTCCTTCGGATACCGAGCGCTGCCGTGCGTCACGTAGGAGAGAGCGGCGACGGAGCCGTCAGGGAAGCGGAGGCCGGCGTGGACGTCGGCCCCACTACCCATGGCGTGGACGTCGATCGGCCCGGCACCGACGAGCGCACTCACCGTGTCGATGAAGTGCCCGCCCTCTCCGGTGAAGCGCGATCCCTCCACCTCGTCGTTCACGTACCAGCTGTTGCCGGCCAGCTGACCGGCGTTGATCAGGTACCGAAGACACAGTGGACCGGTCCCCCGGCCCATCCGTTCCTGCAATTCGGTGACCAGGGGCGCGAACCGGCGATTGAACCCGACCATCAGACGGTCGTTGCCCGTGTCCCGAACGACGTCGAGGATCGCAGCGAGTTGCTCCTCGGACAACGCGAGCGGCTTCTCCACGAAGACGGTCAGGCCTCGGGCCAAGGCCCGACAGACCAGATCGGTATGTGAACTGTGGCGAGTCACCACGAAGACCGCGTCCAGCGAACTGTCCCCCAGGACCGCATCCACGTCGGTGGAGATGGTCTTGAAGCCGAACTTGCGCTGCGCATTGAGCCCGGACAACGAGGTCGTCGTCGCCACCGAGACCAACTCCACCCGTTGATCCTGGTGCAGGTGAGGAAGGATCATGGACGTCGCGTAGTTCCCCGCCCCGACGAATCCGAGACGAAGTGCTCCGGCTGTCGGCCGGCGCCTTCCCCTGACGGCATCACCGGGCGTGGGCTGCGTGGTGATCGTCCGAGCCGGCGGGGCGGCGGCCGAGGCCGCCTGACCGTCGCTCTCCGATGCATTGGGGTACGACAGGAGGAAGCCGACACCGGAGAGCTCGCCGGAGGCGAGCCGATCATAGGTGGACACTGCCTCCTTGACCGGATGGACCGCCGACACGAGGGGCGCCACGTCGACGGAGCCGTCGGCGAGCAGGTCGAGGAAGCAGGCGAGATTGCGGCGCTCGGTCCACCGGACATAGCCTGCGGGGTAGTCGATCCCCTCGAGCTCGTATCGGTCGTCATAGCGTCCGGGTCCGTACGACCGGGAGAACCTGACGTCCAATTCCTTGTCGTAGTAAGCGTTCCACGGCAGGTCCAGGCGCGTCTTGCCGATGTCCACGATCCGGGCACGATCGCGAGCGAGCCGTGCAGCGGTCTCGACGGGACCGTTGGAGTCCCCTCCTGCGGCGATCAGGACGTGATCGGCACCGAGCCCACCCGAGCGCTCCATCAGTACCGTGGTCAGTTGGGCAAGACCGGCCTCGTCAGGGGTGGCGCAGACCAGCGCTCCAGCCTTCTCCGCCTCCCGGCACCGGGACTCCAGGGTGTCGATTCCCACCACGGTCACCCCGGAGGCGACGAGCAACCTGACCGCAAGCTGGCCGATCAGGCCCAGACCGATGACACACGCCGTCTCGCCCAGAGCCACTTCGGCGCGACGCACACCTTGCATGGCGATGGCACCGACCGTGGCAAAGGCAGCGTGTTCCGGCGCCACCCCGGCCGGGACCGGGACGCACAGATTGATCGGCACCCAGTTCACCTCGGCGTGCAGAGCGAACTCGTTGCCGGCGGCGGCCACCAGCTGACCGACCGAGAACTCCTCGGCGCCGGCGCCCACCTCCACGACCACCCCGCACAGCGAGTACCCGAGCGGCGTATAGCTGTCGAGCCGGTTCATGGCCTTCTTGTAGGTGGCTGCTGCTCCCTGTTGCGCGACGGAATCCAGCAGCTTCCGGACCTGGTCCGGGCGAGCGCGGGCCTTCCCCAGCAAGGACATCCGAGCCTCACTGACCTTCATCATCTCGGTGCCGGTCGAGATGAGCGAGAACAGCGAACGCACCAGCACACCACGTGGCTTGCAAGCAGGTGCTGGGACGTCCAGCACCGCCAGGTCACCGGATCGATAGTTCTGTGCGACCTGCTTCATCGGACCCTTCCCATGGCCGATCGGCTACCCTCTCGCCGGAATCCCCTGGTCATGGCGCGGCGACCCCCGCCGCGCGAACGTTTCTGTACCACAGCTCCATCGACAGCAGTTGCCACAGTTGCTTGGACTGGTCGCGGCGACCGCTGCGCTGATCGGCAACCATCGTCCGGAGCGGCTGGGTCCGGAGGAAGCCGGACGAGACCAGCTCCCCTCGCAGCAGCACGTCGTCGATCAACGGGCCGAGATCGTTGGTCACCCAGGCACGCAGCGGTGCGCCGAAGGAGGCCTTCGGCCGGTCGAGGACGTCGCTCGGCACCCACTCCTGAGCGGCTGCGCGCAGCGTCGCCTTCTGGGTCCGCCCACGGATCTTGCTGTTGCCGGGGAACGTGAAGGCCGTACGGAAGACCACGGGGTCGACGAACGGGACTCGGACCTCGGTGGAGGCAGCCATGCTCGAGCGGTCGGTGTAGGCAAGGTTCAGTCCCGGCAGGAAGACCTGTGCATCGGTCAGACACATCCGGTTGACGTGGTCCAACGCCGCCCCGCGGCCGTAGAGGGTGCGATGCCAGTCGAGCACGGCGTCGATCTCCGAGCAGAGCGCCGGATCGAGCAGGTCAGCGAGTTCGTCGCGGTCGTAGAGCGTGTAACTGCGACGGAACGCTGCCTCCTCGGGAAGTTCCGCGAAACTGAGGAAACGCTTCGCCCAACGGCTGTAGCGCAGCCCCCGCCCACCCGCAGCGACCGGCAATCGCCCCACCGACGGCGCCACCACTCGCTCCCGAACCGACCGCGGAACCATTTCTCGGTAGCGCGCACCCAGCAGGCAGGCGAGATGTTTGCGGTAGCCGCCGAAGAGCTCGTCGGCACCCATGCCCGAGAGCAGGACCTTGACTCCTGCGTCTCGTGCGGCACGACACATGAGCACTGTGTTGATCGCCGCCGGATCCCCGATCGGCTCGTCGAGCATGTCCACCACTCCTGGCAACATGTCCACGACGTCGGGACTGATCTCGATCTCGTGCAGTCGAATTCCCAGGTGCGCTGCCATCTTCCGTGCATAGGCCGCGTCGTCCGGCATCGCCTCGAGTCGCTGGTCCTCGGGTCGGAAGGTGATGGTGTACGCCTCGATCGAAGGGTTGTGTCGGGCTGCGATCGCGGTCACCAAGCTCGAATCCAGGCCGCCGCTGAGGAACGAAGCCACAGGAACGTCGGCCACGAGGTGCGCTGCGACCGATTCCTCCAGCACCTTGGCCAGGTCGACCGCCGGCCCCTCCGCAGCGACGAGTGCCTCCTGCACGCAGTCCCAGTACCGCTGCGGCACCCCACCTCGGCCGCGCTCCCATTCGACCCAGCATCCAGGGGGCAGCTTCGTCACGCCGCTCAGCGGGGTCAGCTCTTCGGGAACAAAGTAGAAGAGCGAAGAGGCGACCAGTGCTCTGGGATCGACCGTCAGTTCGCGGCCCAATGCCGCCGTCAGCGCCTTGAGCTCCGAGGCGAAGACGACGCCCTCCCCACGACGCATCAGGTACAACGGCTTGATGCCCAACGGATCACGAGCCAGCACAAGCCGCCCACGGTGCTCGTCGAAGAGTGCGAAGGCAAACATGCCGCGGAATCTGGGCAACGCATCGGCACCCCACCGGCGCATGGCCTCGAGCACGACCTCGGTGTCCGAACTCGTGACGAATCGGACGCCCTCACCCTCGAGAACCGTCCGCAGCTCCCGGTAGTTGTACAGCTCGCCGTTGTAGCTCAACGCCAGCCCGTCCTTGACGAACGGCTGATCGGACACTGCCGAGAGGTCGATGATGGACAAGCGGCGGTGCCCGAGATGCATCCGGCTGTCCCCGGCCGCTGCTTCACGAACCCCGCTGGCGTCAGGTCCACGGTGAGCCATCCGGCTCACCATGGTCGCCACGATCTGTTCCCCGTCGGGCTGACAGAACGCCCCGGCAACACCACACATGTCAGGCGTCCGTCCGACTCTCGACCCGGCCGTGCTCGCGGATCGCGACCGGCACCTCGCCTTCGGCCGGCGGCAACACGATCACGCGGTCCTCCGACATCGGCGTCCGTCCCACGAGCCGGTCGTAGACCCGCAGGTAGGCGATGCGCTGCTCGGGCCAGCCGAAGGCACCCTCGATCCGTGCGCGTCCGATGTACCCCATCGCCGCCCGCCGAGGGGCGTCGTCGAGCAGCGCGACGATCGCCTGGGCGTAGGCCCCGATGTCGCCCTCGGGGACGTAGACGGCTGCGTTCTCCGCCGAGACGCGGGTCTCCCGCAGATCGAAGGCGACGACGGGCAGTTCGAAGGCCATGTATTCGAGCGTCTTGTTCATCGTCGACACGTCGTTGAGTGAGTTCTTCGGATCCGGTGAGAGCCCCACGTCCGCTGTCGACAACACATCCACGACGGTCTCGTCGGGGACCCGGCCAGGCAGCTCGAGATGATCCTTCAGGCCCAACGCGTCGCGCAGGGCGACAAGATCGTCATGACAGTCTCCCGACCCCATGAATGTGAAGGACACATCGTCGCGGTGCAGCTCGTGCACGACGTGATGTGCCGCGCGGACCGCCAGGTCGACGCCGTCCTGCGGTCCCATGACGCCGATGTACGCCACCAGATGTCGACGCCCTCGCCTCAGCGCCTCGACCGGCTCGGCCCGTCGCAATCTATCCGGATCTGGGCCGGTCCTCACCACCGTCACATCCGTGGGCGCCTTGCCACCTCGTTCCCTGGCCACCTGGGCATAGGACCCGTTCGTCGAGATGACATGATCCGCCGCTCGAAACGTTGCGCGCTCCAGGGCGAGCAGCCCGCGACGCGGCATGCTCCGCCCGTTCGGGAAGCGGGAGTCGTACAACTCGGGACAGAGGTCGTGATGATCGAAGACGAAGCGCGAACCGTCTCGCCACTGCAGCCAACGGGCAATTGGCCAGAAGATGTCCGGTGGGTTGCAGGCCTGGAGCACGTCGAACCTGCCGCCGCGGCGGCGTGCACGCAGCACCAGGCGAAGAGTAGAGAGGAACGAGTACAGGTACTCCAACACGAAGCTTGCTGCGCTGCCGCCTGGCGCGTACGGCTCGTACTTGAGGAGCGTGACGCCTTGGACGACTTCCAGGTCCGGGTCTCCCTTTCCCTTCGGACAGACGACGGTGACGTCGTAGCCGGACGCGGTCAAGGCGCCGCACTCGAGCCAGACCCGTCGGTCGAACGGCACTGGAAGGTTCTGCACGATGATGAGCACGCGTGGGCGCGAGCCGGCCGGCAATGCCGTTCGGCCGCCGACCCCGACGGCGCTCACACCGCCCACCCGATGCCCTCGTAACCGGAGAGACACTCGACATGGGAACCCAATCGTCCGCTGATGTCGAAGATGCGGGCCGGGGGTGCCGCCCGCAAGGCGGCGACGGTGGCGGCATCCGAGGTCGAGACCACGGCAACATCACTCCCGCGGAGAGCATCCTGGGGAGTGGAGTGGAGCAGACGCTGGAGGTGGGGCAGCCGCGCCTCGACGTAGCGTCGGTTGGCTCCCACGAGCCGGTCCGGGTTCACGATCGGGTCATAGATGCGGATCTCGAAACCCTTGCCCACGAGACGTTCGGCCAGTTCGACGTTCGGGCTCTCACGCAGATCATCGGTGTCCATCTTGAAACTCAGCCCGAGCATGGCCACCGAGCGAGCGGGGCCGGCGACCAACCGGTCCACGAGCTCGTTCACCACCAATTCGTTGCTGCGCAAGGTTCCGGCGAGGAGCGGCACGTCCAGGGACTGCACTCGCGCCATGTGCAGCAGTGACCTGAGATCCTTCGGCAGGCAGGACCCACCGAACGCGAAACCGGGACGCAGATAGGCGGGCGAGATGTTCAACAGCGTGTCCTCGCAGAAGATCCGCATGACCTCTCGCGAGTCCACGCCCAGTTCCCGGAAGATCCGGCTGATCTCGTTGGTGAAGGACACCTTGGTGGCGTGGAAAGCGTTGCACGCGTATTTGAGCGACTCGGCGCTGCGCACATCCACCAACCTCGGCTCGCGGCCGAGGAATGCGAACATCTGAGTGAGTGTCGCCCGAACCCGCTCGTCCACGGCACCGATCACCACGAACGGAGGCTCGAAGAAGTCCGCCACACCTGAGCCCTCGCGGAGGAACTCGGGGCACATCGCCGTCCCGACAGACCATCCGGCTGCGGAGGCGAGATCGACGAAGGTCGGTGCCACCACCTCGTCCGCGGTTCCCGGCGGAACCGTGCTGCGGACGACCACGGCGTGGAAACCAGATGCAGGTGGGGCTGCGACATCCATCGCGCCCCGGATGTCCGCTACCGCACGGCGCAGATGGGTGAGGTCGGTGTTGCCCTGCGGCGCCGATGGAGTGCCCACACAGAGCAGCGAGACATCCGCTCGGTCCAGGGCTTCCACCGGGTCGACGGTCGCTCGCAGGGCCCCTGAAGCAACGGCTTCCGCGACCAGCCGATCGATGCCGGGCTCGACCACAGGGCTGCGGCCGTCGCGGATCATGCCGACCTTCAATTCGTCGACGTCGACGCCCCACACCTGATGACCACGAGAGGCGAGTCCTGCCGCAGTCACGGTCCCGACGTAGCCAAGACCGAAGACAGCGATGCGCATCGCAACCCCCAACTCGTCAATGTGATCCGGCGACCGCAGGGTGCGGTCACCAAGTCGATCGGTAGGAGCGCTCACGTGATACCGCCTGAGGGTGCGGGTTTGGCGGTACGTCTGCACCCCGCGCTTCTCGCCGTTCCCGCGCCCTCACTGCAGGCGGCGAGATAGCGTGACGCGTGCCCTCGAGACTCGTGAGCCCCTCGTGGTACGCCGCGATCGTGTCGGCGGTCGCCCTGGCCGCGCTCACCCTGGCGGCGTGGTCCGGCGCCCTCGATGACCGCGATCGATGGTTGCGAGATCTGGCTCGCCCGCACGACATCTGGGGTCCTGCGCAGTTGCGCGCCGAGCAACTCGTCGGCTGGCTCGAGCCGATGATGGTGGGCTCTGCCCTGATCGTGGTCACCGCGACGATCTGCCTGATCCGCCGTTCGCTCCGTCCCGCCGTACTCGTCGTGGCCGCAGCGGCACCCTCGGCATGCGTCACATTGCTGCTGAAGTTCGCTCTGGCGAGGCCCGACCCGCATGCCGGAATGGCCGGCCACGGCGGGAGCTTCCCCTCGGGACACAGCATCGCCGTCCTCGTCTGCTTGGGAACGATGATCGACGTCGCGGCGCCCCGTGCCGCCGGGTGGTGGTGCTGGCTCGTAGGCGGCGCGGGAGGAGTGCTGATGGGCACGGCACTCGTCGTCGAGGGGATGCATTGGACCAGTGACGTCATCGGCGGCCTGCTGCTCGCCGTCACGATGCTGGCGGTGTGCCGCGCAACCGGTCTGGTGGCCTGGTCCGCCGTCACCCCGCGGCGATGTGCCGAGGAGCCGCCGGACGGCCCCTGATGGTCGGCGCGATCCTTCCGGCCGGTTCGGGCTAGAGCGCAACGAGGGCTCGCAGTCTGCGGACGCAGCGCCCACGTGTCGGCCCGATGCTGCCGATCGGGACTCCGAGGTCAGCCCCGATCTCCTCGTAGGTCAGCGGCGGGTCCTGCGTGAGCCGCTCGACCAACGAACGCCAGGAGGGTGGCAGCTTGTCGAGTGCCGCTCGCGCCTGTTCGGCGAGTTCGCGCGCGAGCAGGGCCTCGTCCGGTGGCGCCTGCAGACGGTCCGGCCCGTCGAAGGCCAGGGCATCATCACTCGGGACGACCCGCTGGCGTTGTGCCACGCACCGCAGAGCCTCACGTTGTGCCGTGGTCGCCAGCCACGAGCCGACTCGCGCGGGATCGCGAACGTCGTCGATGTGTTCGAAGAGCCGCAGCCACGTCGTCTGTACGACATCCGCGGCGTCGCTCTCGTTGAGCCCGTGCCGCAGAGCGATCGACCAGAGCAGAGCGACGTATCGGGAGACCAACCCGTCCCATGCTCTCTGATCACCGGCCGCGGCCGCGCGGACCAAGCCGATGATTTCATCGTCCTGGGCCACCGCTCTCGCGGAGGACCCGCTCCGTGCGTGATGCAAGACTGCTCCCCTGGTTGGCCTGCCGCGCCGTGTGCCGCGTGGTCGTCCGTCGGCGGTACTCCGAGTCACGACGGCTCGCGGATGGGGGAGATCGAGATCCGGCGCGCGCGGTTCGTGCGTACCTGGACAGCCCAGGGCACGACCCGGCTCACTGTGGACGTCGACTTCGACGCCCTCCCGTGCCTGCCAAGTCGGCAGACACTGACCCATTTCCGCCGAGCTGTGCCCCGACACTGCTGTGCGGATCGAACCTCGCCCCACGGGCCACGCGGGCCCTACCGAGAGTGACCTCCGTCGGATTCAATTCCCGATGAACGACCAGTGATGACATTAGGTGATCGTTTCGTGCGGGACGGCAGAATCGCAGAAGTCGCCCCGAACGGCTGCCCGAGAGCCTGATCGCACGGGGCAACGGTTGGGCTGGACGACATGTGATCAACTCTGTCCCAGGGATTCTCACCGCCACCCCGCGACCTCGAACGGGCCGCGACAAGTCCTCCCATGACTTCTCGAAGAGCAATGACGTCGTTACTGAACGTCATTGCTCCGGTTCGTTCACCTCAGGGGGTCGGAGGATGCCGGCACTCGAGGCCCGGCGGACACGTCGAAGAGCATGAGGCGCTCGACTCGACAGGTCCAACGAGCCGGAAGGGGGAGGAGACTCAACGCATCACGCACGACAGTCCCGGCAAGGAGCCGGAGCAGGACAACCTCCATCAAGCCTGTGAGGACACCGACACTCACGAGCACGACCAGCCGCCCATCGGTGCGGCCCGAGACGAACTCCATGGCGAACACACCGAAGATCATCGTCAGCGCTGTCGGGAGCATGACCCTGCGGAACGGGGAGGCGACCGCAGCCGACGGCACTCCCAGCAACGTTGCGACGAGCAGCCAGCGGGCGAAGGTCGCCGCGGCGGCGACGACGACGAAGCCCACGGCCACACCGACGAGTCCCCAACGGACGGTAAACGCTGTCATCCCGACCGTCGCGGAGTCGACGACAATCGAGTACACCAGCCAGGTGCCAGGCCGGCTCAGACCGTAGAACAAGCCGTGATCCAGCATGGCTCCGAGCGTGATGATCCCTGCGATCGCCAGGGCCCGGGAAGGAATGGCACTGCGTGTCCATTCGTCCCCGAACATCAAGGGTACGAGCACCGGTGCGAGCACGACAACGAGAACCATGATCGGAGACACGACGCCGTAGGAGACCCCGAGCGCCTTGAGGTAGGTAGCCCGGAGCCGCTCGCGCGAGTCGCGCACCCTGGCGAACACGACGGTCGAGACCGGCACCAGCGAGGCAGCGGTGAGCTCCTGCGCGACCTGCACGAGCCGCTGGGCGATGTTCAGCAAACCGAAGGCCACGGTGCCCAGAGTCACGGAAATGATCCAGCCTTCCGCCCAGATGCGTGATGTGGCAACGAGATCGACGCTCGAGACCCGGAGCCCGAAGAGCGTCATGTAACGGAACTGCGGGATCGACAGCTGCAGGGAGGGCCGCCACCGAGCACCGTGCCACGCGAGGAGCATCGTGACCCATTGGGTCACGATGACCTGGGCCACCAAGGCCCAGACCCCCGCGTCGGCCAGTGCAGCCACGACGGCCACCACCTGTGCGAGGAGGGCCGCGATCAGACTCTGGAACGCTACTGCGCGGAAGTTCATTGCGCGGCGGAGCAGCGCCAGTGGCACCGCACCGAGGACTGTGGGCACGATCGCCAGGACCAGGGTCCGCAGGACCGATTCGAGCTCCGGGATCTCGAACGCTGCGGCCATCAGCGGGGCCGCGCCGGCGAGAGCACCGGAGAGGACCGCTCCTGCCGCAGCAGACGCCCAGAACGCCGTGCTCGAAGTCTCCTGGTCGATCGTGTCGGCTTGCAGGAGGTAGGTCGAGAACCCGAGGTCTGACAGCAAGTACACCATGGGGATGACCGTCATCGCTGCGGCCACGACCCCGAACTGCTGCGGTGAGATCTGCCGGGTCAGGATGATCAGGGTGACGAATCCGCTGACTCGGACGGCCCATTTCTGCGCGGTCAGCCAGAGCACTCCGGAAGCGGCGCGAGTGCCCACCCCCTCGGGCTCGGGCTCGGTCACTTCAGGGTCGACCCACCCACGGCGGCCGCGAGCACCTCGGCGACGCGCTCCTGCTGCGCCCGGGTGATGCCCGGGAAGATGGGCAACGAGAGGATCTGTTCTGCGGCCACCTCGCTCACCGGACAGCTGCCCGGCCCGGAGCCGAAGTCCTTCATGGCCGGCGTCAGGTGCACTGGCACCGGGTAGTGGATGCCAGCACCCACGCCGTCGGCATGCAGCCGATGCAGGACGATGTCGCGGGAATTCACCCGGACGACGTAGAGGTGCCAGACGTGTTGGTTACCGGGCAGCGTCGCCGGAAGGCGGACACCCGGCACTTCACCCAGCAGCTCGTCGTAGTACACGGCCGCAGCCAGACGCTGGTCGTTCCACCGTTCGAGCCTGCGAAGCTTCGCCCGCAGGACCACGGCCTGCAGCGTGTCGAGCCGGGAGTTGAAGCCGAGATGCGTGTGCTGATACTTGGACGGGCTGCCGTGTGCACCCAGGAGTCGCACCGTCTCGGCGAGTGCGGGATCGTCCGTCGTCACCGCCCCACCGTCGCCGTAGGCACCCAGGTTCTTGCCGGGGTAGAAGCTCGTGGCGGCCACCGTTCCGAATGTTCCGGCGGAACGGCCGTTCCGCCTGGCACCCTGCGACTGCGCGCCGTCCTCGACAACGGCGATCCCGCGTTCCGCGAGGGCCTGCGGGAGCTGCTCGAACGGAGCAACCTGGCCGTAGAGGTCCACGGGGATGACAGCCCGGGTCCGATCGGTCAGTGCTGCCTCGACGAGACCGGGGTCGAGGAGGAGCGCCTCGTCGTCGACATCCACGAAGACGGGCCGTCCACCGGCCCGGACCACGGCCTCGGCCGTCGCGATGAACGTGTTCGCAGGCACCACGACCTCGTCTCCTGGCTCGACACCTAGCGAGCGCAAGGCCATTTCGAGTGCATCGGTGCCGTTGCCCACGCCGACGCAGTGGCCGACCCCGGCGAACTCGGCGTACTCCTGCTCGAAGGCCGCCACCGCCTTGCCGCCGATGAAGTCACCGGCAGCCAGCACGTCGGCGAAGCCCGAGCCGACCTCATCGGCGATCTGCGTGTGCTGCACAGACAGGTCGACGAGCGGAATGGCGTTCACGAGTGGACCTCCAGCGATGATGACGACGGTTGTGCAGCTCCGGGGGTGAGCCAGGGCAGCGGCGCAGGCCGCACGTCCCGAGCCGGAGAGCCGTAGCTCACCCGCTCCGGCAGGACATCCCGGATCACGGTCGAACCCATGCCGACCATGGCCCACGGCCCGATCCGGCACCCCTCGCGGACACACACGCCACTGGCGAGGTAGGCGCCGGTGCCCACCTGCACGGCGCCACCGAGCCGGACCCCGGAGGCGAGGGTCGCGTAGTCGTCCACGCGCACGTCGTGCGTCAGGACCACCTGAGGCATGACAGCGACATGCGCCCCTACGACGACGTCGGCGGTGAGTGTGACGTGTGCCAGGAGCACCGAGCCCGGCCCGACGGTGCACGTCGAGCCGACGCTTGCCGCCGGGTGGACGACCGTGGCGAACCGCTCGACCGGTAATGCGAGACGCGTCACCACGTCACGGCGGACCGTATATGCGTCGGGTCGTCCGACCGCCACCACCACTACGGCCGTGGCGTGCTCCTCCACCGCTTCGAACGGGCCCAGCACCGGCGTGCCGCCGACCGAGCGTCCATGGAGGCCGGGATTGTCGTCCAAGAGCCCGACCACCTCGTACGGCCCACCGACCGACTGGGCCGCCCGCACCGCGTCCGCGGCCTCTCGAGCGAACCCACCGGCGCCGAGGATCAGCAGCGGCTGCGCCGTGCGAGTGCCCATCACGCCGCCCCGAGGCCGGCCGCCCGGCGGACGACATCGACGACCGTCCCCTGCTCGTCGTCCGTCATGGTGTGGAACAAAGGGAGGATCAACGTGTTGTCGGTCAGCCGCTCTGTGGTGGACAGGTCTCCGTGAGGGTGCCTCGCGTATGCCGGCTGCCGGTGGGCGGCCATGATGCCGGCCCGTGCGGACACGCCGGCCTCGGCGAGCACCTGGAGCAGGCTGTTGCGGCTCAGCGGGTACGTCGAGTCCAGTTCGACCCAGAACGACTGGAAGTTCGACTCGCCCCAGGCCGGATCCTGGACCGCCCGCAGCCCGGGCACGTCGGCGAGTGCCTTCCGGTAGCGGCCGGCCAGCTCTCGACGCCGGTGCACCATCGCATCGAGCTTGCCCAGCTGGACCAACCCCACCGCCGCCTGGATGTCCGTCATCCGATAGTTGAAGCCGACTTCGAGGTAGCGCTCGATGACCGGCTGGCGGCTCTGGTGCCTGGCCGCCGCGCTGATACTCATGCCGTGCTCTCGCAGCCTGCGGGCGCGAGCCGCCAGCTCCTCGTCACCGGTCGTGATCATCCCACCCTCACCCGTCGTGACCAGCTTGCGGGGGTGGAACGACCATGCAGCCAAGGCCACTCCTGCGCCGACCGGTGCGCCCTTGTAGACCGACCCGGCAGCGCAGGCGGCGTCCTCGATGAGGGCGATGTCGCGACTCTCGCAGAGCTTGCGGAGTGGGTCGACGTCCGCGGGCGTGCCGCCTTGATCGACCACGACCACGGCCCGGGTCCGAGCGGTGAGACACGGTTCGACCGTACGAAGACTGAGATTCCCGTCCTCCGCCTCGACGTCCGCGAAGACGGGGGTGGCGCCCACGTAGACGGCACTGTTCGCGGTCGCGATGAAGGACAGTGACGGAACCACCACCTCGTCGCCGACCCCGACCCCGAGCACATGCAGGCCCAGGTGCAGCGCAGTGGTGCACGACGAGACGGCCACGCCGTGGGCTGCTCCGGTGAGCTCGGCGAACCGGTGCTCGAACGCGGCCACCCGAGGGCCCTGCGCCACCCAGCCAGACGCGACC
>Ga0209798_10001670_pt1 | contig 13252 bp, 8 predicted proteins | sample DOMMetBare3Fresh_FD_187475 | JGI IMG/M metagenome (GOLD analysis project Ga0209798, IMG submission 187475) | Wetland sediment microbial communities from St. Louis River estuary, USA, under dissolved organic matter induced mercury methylation -... | ecosystem: Environmental > Aquatic > Freshwater...
TCCCCGACGTGAACCAGGTATCCCCGCGGCCACCGAATGCACGCCATCGTGAGGGTAGTGGCCCCCACGGCGCTTTCCGACTCACCGGTGCCCGCCTTCCGCACCACCTCGTGGCTCTGCTCCACCGAGCGCTGCAACTCTGCCAGGAACGCTGCTTCCGCGGCCGGTTCGAGCTGGGTGTAGAGGTCCATCGTCTGCACGACGTAATCAATGATGGCGTTGAGCGCCGTACGGCTGGCATCCTTGCCGCCGGGGACGCCCCCGACGCCATCGGCCACCAGGAAGACGTAGCCGCGTGACGGGCTGGTCAGGTCGCCGAGGGCATCGGCGGGCAGACTGGTGGAGATGATCCGCATGGTCTTGTGCAGGCTGGCGATCAGGAAATGGTCCTGATTCTCCTTGCGCACCAGACCCGGGTGCGTCAGCCCGGCGACATCGACATTCTGTAGGTGCGGGCGGTCGTCCGCCGCGCCAGCTGCATCCGTCATGGGACCCCTCCCCTGGGACTGGGGAAGATCGTCTGCCATCGCCGACCCAGCAAGCAGGGATACCGTTGTCGCGCACCGCTGTGCCCCTTACGGTTGGGGCGTGCGCTCCTTTGGCCTTCCGATCGAACCCGTCCTGCCCGCGGTTTCCGCAGCCCTCCGCGAGGCTGGCGCCGCCGTGCTGCAGGCGCCCCCCGGCGCCGGCAAGACCACGCTCGTCCCCATCTCCCTGCTCGATGAGCGATGGCTCGCGGGCCGGAAGATCCTGCTGCTCGAGCCGCGCCGCCTCGCGACTCGAGCCGCCGCCCGCCGCATGGCGGACCTGCTGGAGGAACCGCTCGGCCAGAGGGTGGGATACCGGATTCGCCGCGACTCGACCGTCGGTCCCGCCACCCGCATCGAGGTCGTCACCGAAGGCATCCTCACCCGGATGCTCCAGCACAATCCCGGGCTCGAGTCCGTCGGGCTGGTCATCTTCGACGAGTTCCACGAACGGAGCATCCACGCCGATCTCGGCCTCGCCCTCGCGCTGCAGACCCGGGCCGTGCTCCGACCCGACCTCCGCATCCTGGTGATGTCCGCTACCCTCGAAGGCGCGCCTATCTCGGCCCTGCTTGGTGGGGCACCCGTCATTACCAGCGAGGGCCGAAGCTTCCCGGTCATCACCCGGTACCTCCCGCGCCGTCCGGACACGAGGATCGAGACCGCGGTGGCGAGTGCCGTTCGCGAGGCTCTGAGAGAGGAAGAGGGCGACCTGCTCGTCTTCCTGCCAGGGCAGGGGGAGATCCGGCGGACAATGGACCTGCTGGACCGAGTGCCAGGTACTTCGGAGTCGGAACTCGGAACTCGGAACCTGTCTCTGCACCCTCTGTACGGAAACCTGAGTCAGGCCGATCAGGACGCCGCGCTCCGGCCGAGCCCTCCCGGCCGCCGGAAGGTGGTGCTGGCGACATCGATCGCGGAAACCAGCCTGACAATCGAGGGCGTCCGTGTGGTGATCGACTGCGGCCTGGCCCGGGTCCCGAAATTCTCGCCCGCCTCCGGAATGACCCGGCTCACGACCGTGCGCGTGTCCCGGGCCTCCGCCGACCAGCGCCGTGGCCGCGCCGGCCGGACCGCGCCAGGAGTCTGCTATCGGCTCTGGCCGGAACAGGAAGATCATCACCTGCTGCCCCGAACCACGCCGGAGATCCTCGAAGCCGATCTGGCGCCGCTGGCACTGGAGCTCGCCGCTGCGGGCGTCGAGGACCCAGGCGACCTGGCCTGGCTCGATCCGCCCCCAGCGGCGGCCCTCGCCGAAGCTCGGCTTCTCCTCCAGCAGCTCGGCGCGCTCGACGCCGGACTCAAGGTGACGGCGCATGGACGCCGGATGGCCGATCTGGGGACCCATCCACGGCTCGCGCACCTGCTGATCCGTGGCGCGGAACTCGATGCAGCGCCGCTGGCTGCCGACCTCGCCGCGCTCCTCGACGAACGCGATATCCTGCGCGGGGCCGCAGGGCCTCCCGATGCCGATCTCCAGCTCCGGCTCGAACTGCTGTCACTCCGGGAGATCCCGCCTCTCTTTCACGGATGCACGGTGGACCGCGCCGGGCTGCAACGGGTGCGTGACGAGGCGCGGGCCTGGCGCAGCGCGCTCCGAGCCATCCAGGCTTCGGCTGCCGAAGGTCGCCCGGTCGGGCCGCCGAGCCCGGGCGTGCTGCTCGCGTTGGCCTATCCGGATCGGTTGGGACAGCGTCGTGAGGGGCAGGCGGGCCGCTTCCTGCTTCGGAACGGCCAGGGAGCGCATACTGATTCCGCCGCGATGCTACGGGCGGACTACATCGTGGCCGCTGAACTCGACGGCGATCGCCGGGAGAGTCGCATATGGCTTGGCGCGCCGGTCTCGGTGGAGGAGATCCAGGCCAATTTCGGCGACCAGCTGCAAACCGAGACCGTCGTCGAGTGGGACTCGCGCTCGGCCTCGCTCATCGCCTCCCGGCGGGAGCGGCTCGGAGCCCTCGTGTTCAGGGAGACGCCGCTTCGCGATCCAGATCCGGCGCTGGTCGCCGAGGCAGTATTGGGGTGGTTGCGGCGTGAGGGGATCGCCGCGCTCCCCTGGAATGATGAGGCGGCCTGGCTCCGGCAGCGCCTTGCTTTCCTATATAGTGCGATCGGAGCGCCCTGGCCCGACGTCTCCGAGGCCGCCCTCTTCGAGACGCTGGAGACGTGGCTTGGTCCTCACCTGACGGCGGTCCGCCGCCGCGCCGATCTCGGCAGAGTGGACCTCCATGAGGCGCTCCTCGGGCGCCTGGGTTGGGCGGAGCGCCGCTCGCTCGACCAGCTCGCGCCGACCCACCTCGCGGTGCCGACCGGCTCGCAGATCAGAGTGGACTACTCCAATCCGCTCGCGCCGGCACTCGCGGTGCGCCTGCAGGAGGTGTTCGGCCTCACCGAGACCCCGCGCATCGGTGGGGGCCGGGTACCGATCACGATGCACCTGCTCTCGCCGGCCCAGCGGCCGGTGCAGGTCACCCAGGATCTCGCCGGCTTCTGGCGCACCAGCTACTTCGATGTACGGAAGGACATGCGGGGGAGGTATCCGAAGCACTACTGGCCGGATGATCCGCTGATTGCCGAGCCGACTCGGCGGGCGAAGCCGCGCGGGACGTAGGGGACGTCAGGAGTACACACAAGCAGGGGCAACCACTCGGTCGCCCCTGCCAGTTCAGTCCTTACTGCTCCACGACGATCAGGTACTTCGACGGCCCCCAGAACTCGTCCGGCGCGCGGATGGCGATGCTGCCCTTTACCGTCCCGCGCTCCCCGACCCACGATCCGAGGTACGCGAGGTTCTGCCGGCTCACGATGCGGTACTTCCGGTTGCCGCGGGGGAGCGGGATCTCCCGGATGCTGCTCCGGTCGATCGAGGTGAACTCCTTGAGCGGCAATTCGCGCGCCGGCGCCACGCCGCGATGTCCCACCAGCGGCACTGCCCGGTGCCCGTCCTCCACCAGGACTCCCTTCGCCAGCAACTCCGACCGCGTCCCGACCACGAAGTAGGCGGTATTGTGATCGTCGGTCAGGTGCAGAACACTATCGCTCAGTGTCAGATTCTCCATCAGCAGTCCCTCCACCTGCGCCGTGAGGGCGTTGATGGTCGACCGCTGCGACCCGACGATCGCGACCAGGTCGGTGACCCTCCCCGTGGCTTCGGTCAGCCCTGCGTCCAGGCTGTCCGCCTTCTGGGTCAGGCGGCGGATCCGCCGCTCGCTCGCGGCGACCTGGGTCTCCGCCCCTCTGAGCCGGGTCGTGATCTCCCGCACCCGCTCGAGGGTGTACGCCCGCTGGTCGGTCGTCACCTCCAGCACCGGTGACTCCGGCGTGCCCCTCGCCGGCTTCCGTTCCACCTTCGACAGCTCAGTCTGGAGGTCGCCAAGCAGCTTGCCGTTCGCCGCGACCTCCTGGAGCAGGCTGTCCCGCTCGCGGGTGATCGCCACTTCCCGGAGCTGGCGCGCGAGCCCCGGCGAGCCCGGGGTCGGTTCGGAGTGACAGGCGGCGGTGACCAGGACGACGGTCAGGACCCACGCGCCGCCCATGGTCGGGCCGTGTGTGACACGCATGGCGGTACTCACTTTCTGCTGGAGGTGATGGACATCACCCTCGCATCATTCGATGCGAGGGTGATGAGAGTCTACAGCCGGAGGATGGCGCCTGCCTAACACAAACGATGACGAATTGTTCTCGGCCGCGTGACGACTCGCCTCACGGAGCCGCGGGCTGGCAGGTGTGGAAGCCGTGGACTCTCATTGGCCCCGGCCATGGCGCAGACGAAAACCTTCACCAAGGTGCCCGTCGGCTCCAGTTGGTGGATCGATACGCAGCACTCCGAGATGGGTTTCCGGATCCGGCACATCGTCGGACGAGTGCGCGGTCAGTTCACGGACTGGGACGGCATGCTGGTCACCAAGGACCAGGACTGGAGCCACGGCACCGTCAACGGCACCATCAAGACCAACAGCATCGATACCCGGAACGAGGCGCGGGACAACGACTTGCGCTCACCACGGTTCTTCTCGGCCGACAGCTTTCCGCTGGTGACCTTCGAGAGCACCGGCCTCATTCAGACCAACAACAACTTCGAGATGAGTGGCCTGTTGACGATCAAGGGCCATACCCACCCCGTGGTGTTCACGGGGCAGCATCGAGGAATCGAGCGGGATCAGAACGGAAAGCAGCGCATCGCCTTTGACGGGACGGCGCTGATCAACCGGCAGGACTTCGGCCTGACCTGGAACCAGGAGTTGGAGAACGGCGCCATGCTGAGCGACGCGGTCGAACTCGAGATCGCAATCGAGGCGGTCCGGCAGTCGCCGGGGTTCGGTCCGGCTGCAGTCAGCCGCTGACGGCGCTCGCGAGTCTCGTGAGCGCCGTCTCGATTTCCGCCTCGCTGGGCACCGTGCCCTGTGCCTGCCGCGCCTGACCGCCGCCCCGTCCGCCCAGGGCGGCGAGGATCGGCTTCAGTATGCCACCGGCGTCCAGGCCGCTGTCCGGTGATGTCGCGAGCAAGACCGTTGGGGGCGTGGCCAGTGCTCCGAGGAACACCGCCCCGGGAAGCGCGGTGACGGTGTTCGCGAGGCTGCGGAGCGATTCCACGTTCCCTATCGCGGGACGGTGGACGATCACCCGTCGCCCCGTGCGGTCTGGAGGCGCCGCTTCATAGAGCGCCCTGGCCCGGAAGGCGTTGAGCTCCTCCTCCAGAGCGCGGCGCTCCGAGTCGGCCAGCTTGAGATCGTTCCGCAGCCTCTCCAGCAGGGACGGGATGTCGTCGATTCCGGTCGAGGCGGCCGTCGCCATACCGGCGAGCAGGTCGAAGTCGCTCCGCGCCCGCCGCACCGCGCGTCCACCACAGATGAACTCAAGCCGCACCAGCTTCTTCACCCGCTCCGCCCGACGAATAAGGATGGGACCGATCTCGCCGGTGGCCCGGACATGGGTCCCGCCGCAGGCGCTGCGATCAAGCTCCGCGATCGTGACAATCCGAAGCAATCCGGTCCGGTCCGACGCCTTTCTGAGTCCAGCTGCGGTCGCGGCCTCCTCGAAGCTCACGCTGACCGGACGGTTTTCCGTCACAACGACGTTCGCGCAGGACTCCGCCTCACGGATCTGCTCCGGCGACAGGGTCGCGGCCTCCAGGTCGAGGGTCGCGGCCACCGGGCCGAAATGCACACTTACCGTCTCCAACCCGAACCGCTCGGCCACGACCGCCGAGAGCAGGTGCTGCCCGGTGTGCTGCTGCATGTGGTCGAACCGGCGCGCCCAGTCCACCGCTCCCGACACCGGCCCCGCGGGTAGCGGTGCCTCCAGCAGGTGAGCCACCCGGTCGTCCTCATCCACGACATCGAGTACCCTGATCCCGCCCAGGGTGCCGGTGTCGAAGGGCTGCCCTCCGGAGGTCGGATAAAAGGCGGTACGGTCGAGGTAGACCCGTCGGCCTTCGTCCCCGCGGTCGAGCACGGTGGCGCTGAAGCTGGCGAGGTAGCTGTCGGTATAGTAGAGGCGCTCGGTAGTCACGGCGGTAAGCTATTGTCGCTCGGGCTTCGACGGAATGATGTCACACCGCGGGGGGGCTCGCGGTCCAGCGGCAGGGTCCGTGCCCGGCCGGCTACCGGCTCGCTTCCACCTGTGGCATCGCGCGCCCCGGCGTGAGCGCCTCGGCAAAGCGCCCCGCCGACAGGAATCGATCCGCCGGCAGCGCTGCGGTCGCCTGCGCGACCGCAGCGTCCAGCCAGGCCGGGATCGCCGGACGTACCGTCGAGGGGCGGTAGCCATCGGGACTCGGAAGCGGTGGGAGATCCCGCGCCTGTCGGGGTGGCAATTCGCCGGCAATCAGGACATAGAGGGTGAGGCCGAGTCCGTAAAGGTCCGCCCGCCCGTCCGCGCCGTGGCCCGCGAACACTTCCGGTGCCCGGTAGTCCCGGTTTCCCTCGACATCGGCGACTCCGAAATCGATGAGCCGCGCGCGGATCTCGGGAGCGAGCAGGATGGCCTTCGGAGACACGCCGCGATGCAGAAGGCCGCGCCGATGGGCCGATCGCAGTGCCAGCGCGATCCCCCGACCGATCGCCGCGACCTCCTCCGCTTCCAGCGGGCCGACCTCCGCGAGGTATGACGCGAGGTCGGGGCCGCCGACATGGTCCGAGACCAGGATGGAGCGCTCGCCGCTCTCGAAGAAATCCTGAAGGCGGGCGATGTGCTCGTGTTCGAGATCGCGCACAGCCGCCGCTTCGCGGCGCAGCCTTTCCCGGTACTCCGCAGGAAGGGCGAACACTTTCACCGTGACGTCAGTCCCGGCCTCCACGTCCCGCGCCAGATAGACAGCCGAGGCGGGGCTGCTACCGGTCTCCCGGATGAGCCGGTAACGTCCCTGGAGCAGGGAGCCGGTCGTGAGACCGGCGAGCGGAGTGTGGTGCGGTAGCGCCATGCAATTCCCAGTCTGACACGCGCGATGCGCGGGGGATTTCCCCGGATTGCGGCTTCCCGGGGATGAGGGGCAGAACCCGGGCCAGTCGCGATACGCTCACGCGCGACGGTCGACTCCTGGCGGGGCGAGTGATGGAGGTCACGATCGGGGCGGCTTCCAGCCGCACGCCGTCGCATTCGATGACACCCACCAATTCCTGTGAGTTGTGGCGGAATCCGGGCTGGCCGATACTATTGACGGCCCGGCGGTCCCAGGGTCGCACGGATTCCAACTCCCGGCACATTCGAGGTCACTACGATGCGACACGTCTCCAGTCGCTTCGCGATCGCGTTCGCGGTGCTGCTCGCCGCCTGCAGCGCCGATTCAAGATCTCCCACCGGTCCCGGCGGGCCCCCGATCGGCAATCTGAAGGCCTGGTCCGACCCTGCGACCTGGCCCTCCGGGCAGGTGCCTGCCGCCGGTGATTCCGTGGTCATTCCCGCGGGGCTGTCCGTCGAGCTCGAGGGCGCCGCACCCGCGCTGCAGAGCCTCACCGTCGACGGCGCGCTGGTCTTCGGCAACAGCGACCTCTCCCTCACCGCCGGCTGGATCATGGTGAACGGCACGCTGCAGGCGGGGACCGAAACGGCCCCATGGACCCACCGTGCCGTCATCACAGTCACCGGCACGGCCGGCAATCCGAGTGTGATGGGGATGGGTAACAAGCTGCTCGGCGTCAACGGCCGGATAGAACTGCATGGCGAGAAGCGTGCTGGCTGGACCCGTCTGCGGGCGACCGCCGCGCAGGGGGCGACCCAGATCGCGCTGGAACGAAACCCCGGCTGGCGCGTCGGCGACCGGATCGTGCTGGCCTCGAGCGACTACAACCAGAACCAGGCCGAGGAGAGGGTCATCGCCGGTGTGAGTGGCACCACCGTCACCCTCGCCTCGCCGCTCGCCCACGAGCACTACGGCGAGATCGTCACGGTGAGCGGCACCGCAGTGGACGAACGCGCGGAGATCGGCCTGCTCAGCCGCAACATCACCATCCGAGGCGATACCGGCACGACTCCGGGCTACGGCGGCCACATGATGGTCATGGCCGGGGCCATCGCGCACATCGAAGGGGTGGAGCTCTATCTGATGGGGCAGCGCGCCCAGCTGGCCCGGTATCCCATGCACTGGCATGTCGCTGGCGACGTGACCGGGCAGTATTTCCGCAACAGCAGTGTCTGGCACACCTTCAATCGCTGCGTCACGATTCACGGGACGGACAATGCGACGGTGAAGGACAACGTCTGCTACGATCATGCCGGTCACGGCTACTTCCTCGAGGATGGGGCCGAGAGCGGGAACCTCATCCAGGGCAATCTGGGGCTGACTTCCCACGATCCCGGTGACGGGGTCCGGCTGCTTCCCTCCGACAATCGGCCCGCCACCTTCTGGATCACCAATCCGGCGAACACGGTGCGCGGCAATGTTGCAGCGGGCTCGCAGGGCTTCGGATTCTGGTACGCTCTCCCCGATCAGCCCACTGGGCTGTCGACTGGCGCCGCCGACCGGCCGCGGCTGACCCCGCTCGGGGAGTTCTCCGGCAATGTGGCCCACTCGAACCATCAGGGAGGGCTCTTCGTCGATGACGGTCCACGTCCCGATCTGGTGCCGGACGTGACGGTCTATGTGCCGCGTGTCGACCCGAATGACTACAACTCGGCTCCGGTCGTCGCCGACTTCACCAGCTTCCGCGCCTACAAGCATTACGGCCGGGCGGTCTGGCTGCGGGGCGATCATCTCAAGCTTACGAATTCACTGCTCGCCGACAATCAGATCGGCGCCACCTTCGCGGCCTACGAGACCTTCGTCGAGAACACCACCTTCATCGGCCAGACGGGGAGCATCGTGGCGCTTCCGTCGACCCGTGCCCTGCGCGGCTACGAGTTCTACGACGGCCGGGTGGGCGCGCACGGCGTCACGTTCATCAACTACACCGCGAACACCACGGTGCCGGCGAGTGCGCTCGGGTATCTGCTCGACGACGCCTTCTCGATCGACCCGCTCAATGAGGTGGGTGCCGTCACCTTCATCAACGCGCGGTCGCTCTATCTGAAGGACCCGACCGCGGACAAGGACGGGGACAAGGCCGCGGTGTTTCTGGACAAGAACGGCGCGGTCAGCGGGCAGGCCGGCAAGTGGCTGGTCGCGAACTCGCCGATCCTGGTGACGCCCCAGTGCAGCTATCAGGCGCAGTGGAACGCCCACCTCTGCCCGTCTCGCTTCCTGCGGCTCTCGCTCAACAGCCAGACCGGCGAGGACGTCGCCCCGGTCACTCTGGTACGGGATGATGCCGTGAGCCAGCTCTTTTCCGGCGGCGGCAACCGGCCAGACAACGCATCGCTGTCCGCGATACCCGGGCGAAAGTACACGCTGCAGTGGACCGCGCCTTCACCCACCCGGCCCAACTTCTACGTCAACAGCGCGCAGCCTGGCGATGCCGTCAGCCTCGCATTCCCGTATGCGGCTGCGCCGAGCCAGATCGTGCGGGACTACTGGGCCGGTAACCCGATGACGGCGGCGGCGAGTGTGGCGGAGGTCGAGGGGAGCGCTGGCGACAAGTTCTACTACGAGGCCTCGACCGGCCTGCTCCACCTCAAGATCGTCGTCCAGGCCGGGAACGGGTGGGCAACGCTGTTCGTTAAACCCTGATCGCCGGCGACGCATGCAAAACGGCTGGCCGCTCTCCACGAGGGGCCAGCCGTTGCTTCGTCACGGACTCCGGTCGGGTCGCCCTGTCAGCGCAATTCCAGCGCGGGGCCGCGCGCGCTGGTGTCCTCGGCGAGCGGCAACCCCAGCGCCTCCCGTACCGTTTCCAGAAGCTCGGCGGGCAGAAAGGGCTTGGCGAGGAAATGCACCACTCCGCCAGTCTGCTGGACCAGCCGCGCATTGCTCGGCTCACCCGAGACGTAGACCACCGGGAGGTCAGGCCACGACTCCCGCACCCGCGCGACCAGCACGTCGCCGTTCATGCCCGGCATCTGCACGTCGGTGACCAGCAGGTCCACCGGGACATGGGTCCGTTCGAGCATGCGGAGTGCGTCCAGCGCGTCCTCGGCGACGATCACGCTGTAGCCCTGATGCTCGAGCACCCGGCGCATCGCAGCCCGCGAGGTGACATCGTCGTCCACGACGAGCACCTGCACCGGGAAGAAGGTGCAACGGAAGGAATTGATCAGCTCGTCGAGCGAAGCGGACATCGTGGCGCCTGAAGCAGGTGTGACGTCGAGGGAGGCACAACTTGCGGCGCCGCGGAGCATACGTCAAGCAGCGGTCGCCGCGACTTGACGAACGATTCGTGTGGATTCTGTGGATGGTGTGGATTGGTGTGGATATCGCTTCGGCAGCAGGGATCCAGCATGCCGAGAACGCCTCCACGCCTTTTCGGCTCCCCAGGTATTCTCGCGAGAGGGAGAGTGGTGGGCGGTGACTCTGCATGGAGCCACCGCCCATGAGGTGGAGTCTGCGGTCTCGGACGCCCCCGCCTACTGGGTCTCGGGCAGTCCGTCGCCAAGGGCCCGGAGAACCGCGCTCACCGAGTAGGCGCGGGCGCTCTCCGGAGTGCCCGACCACGCCTGCATTCGCTGGTCTACCCAGGTGCGGATACTCATGTAGCGGGTGCCGGACGTCGGGTTCTTGAACGCGATCACGCCGCCCTTGATCTGGTACTGTCCGTCGAGGGCCGCGAGCAGGTCGAGCCCTTCACTGACCTGGCTGAACATCAGGTCGATCAGCTGCGAGGTCTCGACCGGCTCAGCCTGGCTCTGGTGCCCGGCCCAGGCGCGCATCTCTTCGCTCGACCATCGCTTCGCACGCTGCGAGGTGAGTACGCTGTCCTCGTAGGCCTTCTCCATCCTGGCGATCTTCGCCCGATACTGCCGCAGCACGTCGGCGCCATTCGACCAGGCGTTTCGTGCGGCGGTGAGACCCTCTGGCTTCGCGAGCCGGCTGGGCGGGAACAGGGAGTGGAACCCGCCAAGCTTGGTGCCCAGTTCGAGCTGGGCAAGCTTTTCGGCGGTCTCCAGTCGGCGCGTCAGTTCCGTCGGAGGAATCACCTCGGTCGGGGCTGCTTCGGCCCGAAGCTCCGCACCGAGTCCAAGGTCACCGCTCGGGACATCCACGTCGGCCCGGAAGTTCGGCCGTGCAGCCGCGATGATCTGGTCGTCCTGCGGATCCGCAACGGAGTCGGTCTTCTGGGCTGCATCCGACGACTTCGGCGCCGGCACCCCGGAAGCGGTTGTGCGTGACTGGCCCGGCTCGTTGCCGGTGGGCACACTCGGGGATCCTGGAACCGGCGCGGCGCCTGATCCCTGGATCGACACCGATGAGGTAGACGGCTGGTCGGCCGATGGTGCGGCCGCGCGGCCGCTCCATGGTTTCCAGGCGAGCATGCCGACGGCGACCAGGAGAAGCGCCGCACCTGCACCGGCGAGCATTCCCCTCGATCGGCCCGACGCGGCGGGCGCCGCTGTGGAGTTCGTGACGACGTCTTCCATGGCTGGTGCTTCGAGCAGGGCGGCTCCCGGAATCGACAGGTCCTCCTCCCACGCCCGCGTCGGCGCGACGACTGCCTGACTCGGCGGCTTCGGGGCGGCAACGGCGGCGACATGACCGGAGGAGGCTGCGACGCTCGGGGACGCTGGCACAGCCGCAGCCTTTGGTGCTTCGACCTTCGGTGCTTCAGGCTTCGGCGCTTCAGACTTCGCTGCCTTGGCCTTGGGTGCCGCGGGCCGGGGAGCCTCGACCATCGGTGCTGAGGCTTTCGGGGCTTCCGCCTCGGGGGCTTTCCGCGGTGTGACCTCGGCCGCACGCTGCTCAACCGGGCTCACGGGAACCTGTGGCGCCGCCTGGGGCTTGGGCGGTGCCGGAGCGGCAACGACGGCAGGAGTCGTGGCCGGCTTGACCTCGGGTGTGGGCGCGTCAAACAGGAGGTCGAGATCTTCGGGGATCGTGCGCAGCCCCTGCGACGTGCGGACGGGCGATTCGAGACCGCCGTCCATCACCAGGAATTCGACTTCCGAGAGTTCCGGCGCGGACTTCGACTCCGCTTTCGGCGCAGTCGGGGCCGGGGCCGGGGTCGGTGCCTTGAGGGCTTCAATTACCGTTGCGTTCCGCTGCGAGGAAGACGCCGGAGGGCCGAGGTCGATGAACGCGAGTTCCTTGCTTTTTCTCGGGAGACTCGGAGCGCTAACCGGGGCGGGCTGAGGCATGAGCTGTGGGCGAAGCACGGTCTGCTGGGGCCGCTCCGACACGGGGGCGGAGACAGATGCCGCCTGCGAATTGACTTGCGCCGCGCCTGAGGAACTGGGCCCCGGCTTTGGCGCCGGAGCTGCCGGTCTCGCCGCAACGGCTTGGGGCTCGGCGTGGCCTGCCCCGCTGAGAGCCAGACGGTAGTGCGGATGACTCTTCACGTCCAGCCAGCGATTGGCCCGCATGTGGAAGATCTCGTCCTCGGGAGCAACCGCACCGCGGCGGACTGCCGCGTTGAACTCCTCCAGGGAGTTATAGACTGCTTCGGCCCCTGAACCCGACCGGATCCTGTACATGGCAACCGCCTCCCGACCCCTGAGTCACGGCACGAAATCCCCGGAACACTGTCTTACATAGCAACAGTCACGCCTGTTGTGGATCTATCTGTTTTACAATGACTTATGTTTATTCTAGTTGATCACCATGACTGAATAGTATGCGGCATTCTGCCCACCTTGAACGGAATCGCTTCGCCCGTCGGGGGGTGGGCCAAGTGCGTGAACAGGCATAGGTTGTCGGTTATGGCCCAACTGCTGATCAACAGCCACTACCGCCCGGACTTCTCGCTCCCGGAACCGTCCCGGGCCCCCCTCGCGGTCCATCGGCGGTTGCCGGGGTACCTCCCCTCACCGCTGCGTGCCCTGCCAACCCTCGCGCAGCGATTCGGCCTGGCCGGCGTGGACGTCAAGGATGAATCGGGCCGACTTGGGCTCCCGGCTTACAAGGTCCTGGGCGCGGCCTGGGCCGTCTATCGGGCTGTGAGCGTCCGGCTTGGCGGAGCGCCTGCGCCATGGGCGACGATCGACGAGCTGCGATCGCGCCTGACAACTCTACCGCCTCTTCGTCTCGTGACGGCCACTGACGGCAACCACGGTCGGGGTGTCGCGCGAGTCGCGCGGTGGCTGGGGATGCCGGCCGAGATCTATGTGCCCGCTGGTACGGCGGCGGCGCGGATCGGCGGGATTCGGGACGAGGGCGCGACAGTGGTCGAGGTCAAGGGCACCTATGACGAGACCGTTGCACG
>Ga0209798_10001671_pt1 | contig 13249 bp, 11 predicted proteins | sample DOMMetBare3Fresh_FD_187475 | JGI IMG/M metagenome (GOLD analysis project Ga0209798, IMG submission 187475) | Wetland sediment microbial communities from St. Louis River estuary, USA, under dissolved organic matter induced mercury methylation -... | ecosystem: Environmental > Aquatic >...
TGGAGGCTGTGAACCGGTCCCCGGTCACCGGAACCGTGGGCCGTCCTCGTCGATGCGCCGGTATCGGGTTGCAAGGTGCAAGTTCAAAGCTGCTGGCTCGCGACTCGAGACTCGCAACTCGCGACGTCTTCTAGACGCTGATCCCGGCTTCCATCGCCTTGGCTCGGAACTCGTGGGTGTTCCGCACGTGTGAGAGCGCGGTCCCGATCGGGACCCGGTGCTGCTTGACCAGCGAGAGGAACGATTGGTCGAAGGTCTGCATGCCGAAGAACTCGGACTCCTTCATCGTGTCGAGATAGGCGTCGGCGGCGGCGTCGGCCAAGACGTGCTCCTGAATCCGGCTGTTGGTGATCATGATCTCGGTGGCGAGCACCTTGCCGATCGCGTCGCTCTCGTCGACCAGCCGCTGGCTGATGACCCCGCGCAGGTGGGTGGCGATCTGGGTCCGGGCCGTCTTCTGGTCGGCCGGCGGGAACAGGTGGATGAGACGCGAGACCGTGTCGACCGGATCGGCGGTGTGCATGGCGGCGAGCACCAGGTGGCCGGTCTCGGCGGCAGCCACTGCAGCCCTGGCAGAGTCCTGGTCGGTGATCTGGGAGATCATGATCACGTCGATGTCCTGGCGCATGGCCCGGTAGACCGCTTCGGCGAACGAGGCGGTATCCACCCCCACCTCGCGTTGGGCGACTACCGCCATCTTGTCGGGGAACAGGATCTCGATCGGGTCTTCGATCGTGACGATCGACACCGGCCGGGTGGCGTTGATGTGCTCGATGATGGAGGCGAGGGTGGTCGTGCGACCGGATCCAGACGGACCGGTGACCAGCACCAGGCCCTTGGACTCTGCTGCCAGCTTCCGCACCACCGGGGGGAGGCCGAGACGATCCATCGCCGGCACCCCGGGGGTGACCCGACGGAGAACCATGCTCACCGATCCGCGTTGACGAAACGCGCTGACTCGGAAGCGTCCCAGGTCCTGGCGGCCGTAGGCGAAGTCGGCCTCGCTGTACTCCTTGAACTCGATAGCTGCCTTCTGCGTGAAGATCGACTGGGCGTATCCGGCGGTGTCGGCAGGTTTGAGGGGAGGCAGGTTCTCCATGCGGCGCAACTCGCCACCGATGCGCATGACCGGCGGCGCCCCCACTTTGAGGTGGATGTCGGACGCGTTCGCCTCGACCGCGCGCTGGAGAAGTTGTTCGAGTGTTACGTCCATGTCGATGCTCCGGGGAGTAGGTCGCTTGTTGCCCGCTATCGGTCGAAGCTGCACCGTCCTTGAGCGGTTCCCGGCTCCGGGCGGGCCCGGCGAGCGACATCCTCTAACCTGATCGGATGATCCCCGACCGCCTTCGGTGGCTGGTCGAGCCGGGGACCCCAACCCATCAGTTGGGGGAGAAGTTCGCCGAGGCGGGCCACAGCCTGTTCCTGGTGGGCGGATCGGTGCGCGATGCCCTCCTCGGACGACCCCACGACGATCTCGACTTCGCCACCGATGCCCGCCCCCCGCAGATCAAGGCCGTGGTCGGGGGTTGGGCCGATGCCGTCTTCTCGGTGGGAGAGGCATTCGGCACGATCGGCGTGCGTAAGCAGGGGAGGGCCTACGAGATCACCACCTTTCGCGACGAGGTGTATCGCACCGATTCGCGCAAGCCGTCGGTGACCTTCTCGGACCGGATCGAGGACGATCTCGCCCGCCGGGACTTCACGGTCAACGCCATGGCTCTTCGGCTGCCGGACGCGATGCTCGTGGACCCGCACGATGGGCTGCTCGATCTCGCCCGCACCCGCCTGCGCACTCCGCTCGACCCCCACCTCGCCTTCTCCGACGACCCGCTGCGGATGCTGCGGCTGTTCCGGTTTCAGGCCACGCTCGGATTCGAGCCCGATGCCGAGGCGGTGGCGGCGGTGACCGAGATGGCCTCCCGGCTCGAGATCATCTCGGTGGAGCGCATCCGCGACGAGTTCTCCAAGCTGCTGGTGGTCCCCGAGCCGGCCCCGGCGCTGTGGGGGCTGGTGTCCACCGGCCTCTTCGACCACTTCCTCCCCGAGATGCACGAACTCTCGATGGAACAGGATCCGGTTCACCGCCACAAGGACGTGCTCAGCCACACGATCGCGGTGGTCGAGAAGACCCGGCCGGACAACCTGCGCCTGAGGATGGCGGCCCTCCTGCACGACGTCGGCAAGCCCGCCACCCGCCAGTTCGGCGCCAAGGGAGTGAGCTTTCACCACCACGAGGTGGTGGGTGCCCGGATGGCGCGGGAACGCCTCCACGCCCTTCGGTACCCGAAGGAGTTGATCGATGAGGTCTCCCGGCTGGTGTTCCTCCACCTGCGTCCCCACACGCTGAAGATGGGCTGGACCGATGCCGCCGTCCGTCGTTATGTGCGTGACGCCGGTGATCTGCTCGACGACCTCAACGAACTGGTCCGCTGCGACGTGACCACCGGTAACGAGCGGCGGGCGCGGGCCATCCAGCTCAGGATCGACGAGCTCGAGGTGCGAATCGTCGAGCTGGCCCACCAGGAGGAGCTGGCGTCGCTCCGGCCCCCGATCGACGGACACGACGTGATCCGGTTCCTGGGAATCACCCCCGGCCCGTTGGTCGGCGAGATCATGGAGATGCTGCTCGAGAGAAGGATCGAGGAAGGTCCCTACACCCCGGAGCAGGCCTACCGACAACTTCGGGAGTTCGCTCTCGAACGAGGTCTCCCCCTCCCGGCCGGGTCCGATGTCACACCGGGTTGAGGGGCAGGCAGGCGGCTATGCGCATATGCGTATAATCTCTGGTGTCGTTCGTCTGGAGGATTGACCGATCATGGGAATCAGAACCGCGGTGCTGGGCGCTTCCGGGTACGCCGGTGGTGAGCTGGTGCGGTTCCTCGACGGCCATCCGGACTTCGATCTGGTGTTCCTCGGGGCCCATTCCAGTGCCGGCGAGCGTCTGGGCTCGGTTCATCCGCACCTGGCGGGGGGCGATCGGGCCTTGCTGCCCAACGATGCGGTGGAGGACGTCGACATTGCCTTCCTGGCCCTCCCGCATGGCGCCTCGGCGACCATCGCCGAGGCTCTGGTGGCGCGGGGTGCCCGGGTTGTCGACCTGGGGGCCGATCACCGCTTCGAGGATCCGCGGACCTATCAGGCGGCCTACGGGCAACCACATCCGTTTCCCGACGGCCTCGGGGAGTGGCGGTACGGGCTCCCCGAACTCTTCGATCTGGCGGGTGCCGACCGGATTGCGGTCCCCGGCTGTTACCCGACCGCCACCCAGCTGGCCATCACGCCGCTGATTGCCGGCGGTCTGGTGGGGGAGGGACCGATCGTGGCCAACTGCCTGTCGGGAGTCTCCGGCGCCGGTCGGGTCTTACGAGAGGATCTCTTGTTCGGCTCGGTGGCCGAAGGCGTTCGCGCCTACGGCGTGACCACCCACCGGCATCGACCCGAGATCGAGATGGGGATCACCCGGGCGACCGGCCAAACCCGCCGGGTCACCTTCACTCCCCACTTGATCCCGATGCAGCGCGGGCTGCTGGCCACCGTGACCGCCCCCACCACCGATGGGGTGGAACGGGACGATCTGCTGGCGGCGTACCGCCACGCCTATCAGGGCCGGGTGTTCGTCGAAGTGGTCGACCAACCGCCGCAGACCCGATGGGTGGTCGGGTCCAACCGGGCTCTGGTCACTGCGTTCGTCGACACCACCACCGGACTGCTGGTGGCGCTGTCCGCCATCGACAACCTCGTCAAGGGAGCCGCCGGACAGGCGATCCAGGGGGCGAACCTGATGTTCGGGTTGCCGGAGGCGACCGGTCTGCCGATGTCGGGGGCGATGCCATGAGTGTCACTGCTGCCCGAGGATTCCAGGCGGCCGGAGTGGCGGCCGGGATCAAGACCGGTGGACAACTCGACCTGGCGCTGGTCTCAGCCGGTGAGGTGGTGGCCACCGCCGCGGTGTTCACCCGGTCGGCGACCGCCGCTGCCCCGGTCTTGCTCTCGCGTCGCCGGGTCCAGGCCGGCCGGGCGCGAGCGGTGTTGCTCAACTCCGGTTGTGCCAACGCCGGGACGGGTGCGGCCGGGCTGGAGGCGGCCGAGACGACCACCGCCGCCACCGCCAGATCGTTGGGATGTTCCGGCGAGGAGGTGCTGGTCTGTTCGACCGGCCCGATCGGCCCGTTGCTTCCGGCGGAGGTCATCATCGAGGCTGTACCCGATCTGGTGTCCCGATTGGGGGGCGACGCCGAGCATGGCCTGACGGCCGCCCGGTCCATCCTCACCACCGACAGCCACCCCAAACAGGCGATTGTGGAGGTCGGCGAAGCGGTGGTGGGTGGCATGGCCAAGGGGGCCGCCATGCTCCGACCCGACATGGCGACGATGCTGGCGGTGTTGACGACCGATCTCGTGGCCGAGCCGGCGGAACTGGTGGAGGCGCTGCAACAGGCAGTGGCCACCACGTTCAATTGCCTCGACGTCGATGGATGCCAGTCGACCAACGACACGGTGGTGGTGATGGCCTCGGGGCGGTCGGGGCACCGGCTGGAGCCGGAGGAACTGGCAGAGACGCTCCGACTGGTGTGCGCCGACCTCGCCTGGCAGATGGCCGATGACGCCGAGGGCGCCACCAAGGTTGTCACCATCGAGGTGAGCGGAGCCGAGTCGATCGAGTCCGCCCGCCGGATCGGGTTGAGCATCGCCGACTCCGGGTTGGTACGGAGCAGCTTCTACGGCGCCGATCCCAACTGGGGGCGGGTGCTGGCGGCGATCGGGGTGTCCGGTGTGGCCCTCGACCCGGCATTGGTCGACATCGCATACGACGGAACCACCGTCTGCCGGGGCGGAGCCGGGGTTCGTTTCGACGAGACCTCCCTCAGCAGTCGGTTGGGCGACGACTTCGAGGTATCTGTCCAGATCGGGTCGGGTCCGGGCAGTGCTCGCATCCTCACCACCGATCTCACCCCCGAGTACGTCCGCTTCAACGGAAATCGGTCCTGATGCCAACCGGCCATTCCTCGCCCAACCCCGCCAAGGCCCGCATCGCCAACTCGATGGGCAAGGCCAAGATCCTGATGGAGGCGCTTCCTTACATCCAGCGCTTCCGGGGGAGGATCGTCGTCATCAAGTACGGCGGGTCGACCATGGAGGATGCCTCTCTGAGAGAGTCCTTCGCCGGCGACATCACTCTGCTCTCCACCGTCGGGATCCATCCGGTGATCGTTCACGGTGGTGGTCCCCAGATCTCTGCGGCGCTGGCGCGGGAGGGAGTCGAGTCACAGTGGGTCGACGGCCTGCGGGTGACCGACGAGGCAACCATGCGGGTGGTTCAGAAGGTGCTGATCGGCGAGGTGAATACCGACATCGTTCGCCTGTTGGGCGGGCACGGCGCCAGGGCGATCGGGGTTTCGGGGATCGATGCAGGGCTGCTCACCGCCACGGTCCGTGATCCCCGGCTGGGGTTCGTCGGCGACGTCAGCGCCGTCAACGCCGATCTGATCCGGCGCCTGATCGCCGAGGGCCTGGTCCCGGTGGTGGCGCCGGTGGCGCTCGGTCCCGGGGGCAATGTCTACAACTGCAATGCCGACACGGCCACTGCTGCGCTGGCGGGTGCTCTCGGTGCCCAGAAGTTGCTCTACCTGACCGACGTCGAAGGCGTCTACGAGAATGTCGACGACGAGTCCAGCCTCATCGCCCGTATGCCGGTCAGCCGGCTGGAGAGTTTGCTGGCGGGCATGACCGGGGGAATGGTGCCGAAGCTGCGCTCGGTGGCCGATGCCCTCGCCCAGGGTGTGCGCCGGGCTCACGTCCTCGACGGCCGGGTGGAGCACGCGGTGCTGCTCGAGATGTTCACGCGGGAAGGGGTGGGGACGATGATCACCCACGACGAGGATGACCAGCCTTGACCACGATGCGTGAGCTCGAGGCGAGGGTGGTCATGCAGACCTACGGACGGATTCCGGTCACCTTCGTGTCGGGGGAGGGTTCGTGGCTCCTCGACGACGAGGGGCGTCGTTACCTCGACTGTCTCACCGGGCTGGCGGTGGTTTCGGTGGGACATGCCAATCCCCGGGTGGGGGCTGCCGCCGCCGACCAACTGGGGCGATTGGTCCATGTCTCCAACCTGTTCTTCACCACCCCCATGATCGAACTGGCCGACCGACTGACCCGGCTGTCGGGGCTCGACCGGGTATTCTTCGCCAACTGTGGCGCCACCGCCAACGAGGCCGCCATCAAGCTCGCTCGTCGTTGGGGCAGGCTCAATCGGGGAGACGGATGCTTCGAGGTGATCTCGCTGCTCGATTCGTTCCATGGCAGGACGCTGGCGACGCTGGCGGCCACCGGCCAGCCGGCCAAGCAGGCGACGTTCGCCCCCCTGCCCCCCGGGTTTCGCCAGGTTCCGGCCGGCGACATCGGCGCGTTACGTCAGGCGATCTCACCGGCCACCGCGGCGGTGATGGTCGAGACCACCCAGGGCGAAGGGGGGGTGGTCCCGCTCCCGGCCGAGTACCTGGTGGCTGTCCGGCAGTTGTGTGACGAACTCGGGATACTGCTCATCGTCGACGACGTCCAGGCCGGCGTCGGTCGAACCGGGACGTGGTTCTCCTGGCAGCGGCTCGGATTCGAGCCGGACATCGCCACCGTCGCCAAGGCTCTCGCCAACGGGCTCCCCATCGGTGCCTGCCTCGCCCGGGAGGAGGTGGCGGCTTCGTTCCGGCCCGGTGACCATGCCACCACGTTTGGCGGCGGTCCGGTGGTGTGTGCCGCCGCCATGGCGGTGCTGGACGAGATCGAGGACCGGCATCTGCTCGCCAACTGCCTCGCCCGCTCGAGTCAGTTCGTCGAGGAAGTGGCGGTTCTGCCCCGGGTTTCCGCCGTTCGCGGCCGTGGTCTGCTGTTGGGCGTGGTGCTCACCGCCCCGATCGCTGGGGACGTCGCCCGCCTCGCCCTCGACCAGGGACTGGTCGTCAACGCCGTGCGGGATGACGTTATCCGACTTGCTCCTCCACTCACGATCGACTCCGACGAGGTGACCGAGGCGGTGAGGCGTCTCGCCGTGGCGTTGGCGGCGGTGTCGTGAACGGGCCGTTGCCACGCTCGGGTGCTGCGATGCTGACCGTGCTCCAGGACGGAAGCGGGAGCCCGCGGGTCCGCTCCACGGTCACCCTCGTCGTCGACGGTGACCAGGTGCTGGTCATCGACCCGGGGATGGCCCCGTCCCAGGCGGCGATCCTCGGGCCGCTGGAGGCGCAGGGAGTCGAGGCGCGGCATGTGACCGACGTCATCATCAGCCACCACCACCCTGACCACACGGTGAATGTCGGCCTGTTCGGCGATGCCAGGGTCCACGATCACTGGGCCGTGTACCACCACGACGTATGGGACAGCCGTCCTGCCGAAGGTTTCGAGGTGTCGCCCTCGGTGGTGCTGTGGGAGACGCCCGGGCACACGCCCCAGGACATCTCGACCGTGATCGGCACACCGGCCGGGTTGGTGGTCGCCACCCACCTCTGGTTCTACGCCGCCGGCCCCCCCGAAGACCCGTACGCCACCGACTCGGATGCGCTCCACCGCGGGCGCAGGCGGGTGCTGGAGGTGGCCGGCCTCGTGATCCCCGGTCACGGTGCCCCATTCACACCGGACGGGTCCACTCTGACCTGAAGGACGGCTCCCAAGGACGTCGATTCTGCTCTCTCCCGTCTGTCACCTTGTGACTTCCGGCACTGGTCGCGGTTCCGGCCTGTGCCGCACGGTGGATCTCTACGGAAGGAGATGGTCATGACCGAAGAGAAACTGGGTCCGATCCTCTTCGACATCCCTGGCGACCTCGAATACGACGCCGGATTCCTGGAGTCGCTCGGGCATCGGGTGATGGTGTGTCACGGCCCCGAACACGCCAGCCTCTGTCCGATCCTGTCGGGAACCGGGTGTCCCACCGCCGAAGCGGCCCATGGCATCGTCTTCGCGCTCGACCTCGATCGTCCCCAGCATCGAGCGATTCTCAAGACGTATCGCGACCTGTTGCGCGACGATGTGGCGATCCGGGTCGTGGTCAAGCCGGAGCAGGCCGAGCGGTATTCGGAGTTGCTCCGGGGTCTGCGGGTGTGGACCCACCAGCCGGTGGCAGGCGACTTCGATGCGTTTGCCGCGGAGGTCGAAGCAGCCGAACTCTGAGCGCGAGAGGCTCTCCAGTCCGGCGCGCGGATGGCTTGTTCCGGGTCGAGCGACCCGAGAGAGTGCCCATGGGTGCCAGGGGGTCGCTCTACTCTGCCTTGTGATGCGAGGTGATCCGATCCGAGACCCGGCCGCCGATTCCGGTTCGGAAGATCGCGCCCTGGCGGTGGAGGTCATGCGACGCCTGGTCGTCGAGATCGGGGCAGACATGGCCTACTTCCATCTCGGTGACTCGCTTCGGGTGATCACCGGGCCTGATCCGGCTACCGACTGGTCGGCAGACGCCGAGTATTGGCGGTCCCTCACCTGGTCGGAGATCCCGGTCGAAGCCGGATACGCCGGCGGGTTGCCGTTTGTGTTCGATCGGGCGACCTCCGACCCGATCAGCGCCTCGATCCTGAGCAACGCGCCCACACCAATGGAATCCGTCCTCTCGGTCCCGCTGTCCGATCGGCTGGGCCAGATCGTCGGCGGGCTCGACCTCACCAGCCGACAGGCGCGCGTCTGGACGGACCCGGACCGGCGGGCTGCCCAGGCCATGGCCGAATTCCTGTTGTTCTGGTTCGACTGGAGCCTGGCGCAGGGGGTCCGGGCGCGTGCCGACGCCATGGCGGTTCGCCGTTCCGAGGCTCTCACCACCTGTGCCCGCGCCTTGCTGGCCAACCGGGGCGACGACGCCCTCCAGGAGGCGCTGGATGCTTTGAAGGCGGCCACCGATGCCGAGCGCGTGTTCGTCGAACGAAACCACATGACCGGCGATGGCCGGTTGGTAACCCGCAACCTGCGCCACTCGCCGGTCGATAGACGCCCGGACGGTGATCGCTGGGGCGAGGTCGATTGGGATCTTCTCCCGACGGTTCGAGCCGAGCTCGAGTCGGGCCACGCTCACGTCGCCCGTATCGACCAGCTCCCCATGCCCGACCGTACCGCCTTCGAGGGATCGTGGATCGCCACCGAGGTGAACGTGCCGATCTTCATCGATGGGACTTGGGTGGGGCTGGTGGGTTCGGCCGATTCCAACCCGGAGCGATCGTGGACCAGCGACCTCAGAGTGCTGGAGGTGGCGGCGGCGATGATCGGTGCATTCTGGGCGAATCAGGCCGTCGACGAGGAGCTCAGGAGGCGGGGGGTGCGTGAGCAGGCGTTGGGAGCCTGTGCCCGGATCCTCCTGTCCGGTGAGGACGATGCACTGGAGCGTGGTCTCGCCGAACTGGTGAAGGCCACCTCGGCCGCCGTCTGCTTCGCAGAGCGAAACGTCTGGGACCCCGTCCTTGGCCTCGTGTCGGAGGTGGTGGCCGCCTATCCCCGCGACAGCGAGGTGTATCGGGCCGAACATTGGGACCGCCGCCCCTGGTCGACGATGCCCGACAGTTACCGGCACCTGTCGAGGGGTGAGGTGTTCCACGTCGATGTCTCCCGGCTCGGCCCGGTGGAGGCCGAGACCTACGCCGGGAGCGGGGTGGGTGCGGAGATCGACGTCCCGATCCTGGTCAGGGACGAGTGGCACGGACTGCTCGCCATCGCCTCCGCCGAGGCAAGGGAGTTCTCGCCCGAGGAGGTGGACGTTCTGACGGCGGCGGCCGCCATCATCGGCGCCTACTGGGATCGCCAGGAGCGGATGGAGGAACTGCGGGAGGTTGCCCGCTCGAAGGACCGGTTCCTCTCATCGGTGAGCCACGAGGTGAGGACCCCGCTGACGGCAGTGGTGGGGTTGGCCGAGATCCTGCGCAGTGCGTTGATCGAGGAGGGCGACGAGCAGAAGCTTGAACTCGCTTCCCTCATCTCCGAGCAGGGGTTCGAGATGGCCAACATCATCGAAGATCTCTTGGTGGCAGGACGGATGGAGATCGACGCCGTCTCGGTGGTGCTCGAGGAGGTGGATCTGTTCGACCAGATCGAACTGGCGATGCGGGGGGTCAACGGCGCTTCCCAGGTGATGGTCGAGCGACAACACGTCCGGGCGCTGGCCGATCCCGTTCGATTGCGCCAGATCGTCCGCAATCTGGTCACCAACGCTCTCCGATACGGCGGGGACAGCGTGATGCTGACCATCGAAGAGACCGGATCCGGGTATGCCGTCGTCTCCGTCGGTGACAACGGGGTGGGAATCAGGGCGGTCGACACCAACCGCATCTTCGAGCCCTATCAGCGGGCGGGAGATGCCCCGAGTACCGCCGGTTCGGTCGGGATCGGTCTGGCGGTGTCGCGCCACCTCGCCCGCAAGATGGGGGGAGATCTGGTGTACCGCCGCAAGGCGGGCTGGACCCGGTTCGAGTTCACCCTCAAGACACCTGACTGAGGGAAGCTATGCGCATATGCGTATAATGGCTGGGTGAGCACCACCGCCGCCCGCCGTCGAGCCCTGCGCGACCTGATCTCGAGCAGGGCCGTCACCAGCCAGGCGGAGTTGGTGCAATCCCTGGGCGAGAGCGGTCACCCGGTCACCCAGGCCACCGTCTCCCGCGATCTGCAGGCGATCGGGGCCGCAAAAGACGACGGGGACCGGTATGTCCTGCTGAATCGCCCCGCCGAAGACGAGGCGCTCCGGCATCTCGGCAGGCTGATCGACGAGTTCGTGGAGGGGATACGGGTTGGCGGGAACCTGGTGGTGCTGCGAACCCCTCCGGGCGCCGCCCAGGTGGTCGCCTCTGCCATCGACCGGGCGGCGATCGCGGGGGTGGTGGGAACCGTGGCGGGTGACGACACGGTCTTCGTCGCCACCACCGGCGACGAGACGGCCCGAGAAGTGGGAGTTACGTTCGAGAAGATTGGAGCAGAAGCATGAAAGTGGTGCTGGCCTATTCGGGTGGCCTCGACACGTCGGTGATCCTCGCCTGGCTGAAGGAGGAGTACGGAGCCGAGGTGATCTGCTACACGGCCGATGTCGGTCAGGGAGCCGAGGTTGCCGAGGCCCGCGACAAGGCGATGGCTACCGGGGCCTCGGCCGCCATCGTCGAGGACCTCCGGCTCGAGTTCGTGCGCGACGCCGTCTTTCCGGCGGTCAGGGCCAATGCCGAGTACGAGAACTACTACCTGCTCGGGACCTCACTCGCCCGGCCCATCATCACCCGGGGGATGATGCGGGTCGCCCAGGAGCATGGGGCCGACGCCATCGCCCACGGCGCCACCGGCAAGGGGAACGACCAGGTTCGATTCGAGCTGAGTGCCTATGCCATCAACCCGGACATCAAGGTCATTGCCCCCTGGCGGGAATGGAAACTGCGGGGGAGGGCGGACTGTGTCGCCTACGCCGCCGAGCGAGGGATACCGGTGCCGGTGACGGCCGAGAAGCCCTATTCGATGGATGCCAACCTCCTCCACATCTCCTACGAGGGCGGGGTGCTGGAGGATCCCTGGGTGGCTCCCCCCGCCGGCATGTTCAAGATGACCACCGACCCCGAGCAGGCGCCGGACGAACCCGAGTGGATCACCATCGGGTTCGAGGCCGGAACCCCGGTGTCGATCAACGGGCGCCAGCTCGATCCGGTCGAACTCCTGACGCTGGCCAACCAGATCGGTGGCCGTCACGGTGTCGGACGGGTCGATATCGTCGAGAACCGGTTCGTCGGCATGAAGAGCCGGGGGGTGTACGAGACTCCTGGCGGAACCCTGCTCCACCACGCCCATCGAGCGGTGGAGTCGATCACCCTCGACCGCGAGGTCGCCCACCTGCGGGACGAGCTCGTCCCTCGTTACGCCGAGATGGTGTACAACGGGTTCTGGTATTCACCCGAACGCAAGGCGCTGCAGGCATTCATGGACGAGGTACAGAAGCGGGTGAACGGTGAGGCCCGGCTCAAGCTCTTCAAGGGCTCGGTTGGTATCGACGGGCGCCGGTCGGAGAAGCACAACCTATACGACCACGCCACCGTCACCTTCGAGGAGGACGAGGTCTACAACCAGGCGGATGCGGCCGGCTTCATCCGGCTCAATGCCCTCCGGCTGCGCCGCCTGGCCGAGGAACGGCTGGGAGAAGGCGAATGACGGGTGGGATGACATGACGTTGTGGTCGGGCCGGTTCTCGAGTGCCCCCTCCGATGTGTTGTGGCAGTACACGGTCGGTCGCGAGGACCGCCGCCTGCTCGGGTTCGACGTGGAAGGCTCCATCGCCCACGTCGGCATGCTGGCCAAGGTCGGCCTGCTCGACCGAACGGAATTCGAGACGATCGAGGCGGCTCTGTCCACGATCCGGGCCGATGCCGCCGACGGAACGTTCGTCTTCCTCGACTCGGACGAGGACGTCCATTCGGCGGTGGAGCGCCGCCTGGTGGAACTGGTCGGCGAGGTGGGGAAGAAGCTCCACACCGGGCGATCCCGCAACGACCAGATCGCCCTCGACCTGCGTCTGTATCTTCGCCACGCCTGCCGGCTGCAGGCCGACCGGCTCGGGCGTTTCGGCCTCGCCCTCCTCGATCAGGCCGGCCGCCACGACCGCACCATCGTCCCCTCGTACACCCATCTTCAGCAGGCGCAGGCCGTCCCGCTCGGGCACCACCTGCTCGCATACGCCTGGATGGCCGTCCGCGATCGTCAGCGATTCCTGGATCTCGTCCGCCGGGTGGGCGTCTCCCCGCTGGGGGCGGGGGCTTCGGGCGGTTCGAGTCTCCCCATCGACCCGGTTGCCTCGGCCACCGCCCTCGGCTTCGACGTGGTGTTCGCCAACTCGATGGATGCGGTCGGGTCGCGTGACCTCGCCGCCGAGTTCACCTGGTGTTGTGCCCAGACGATGGTGGACCTGTCGCGCCTGGCCGAGGAACTGGTGCTGTGGTCGACGACCGAATTTGGCTGGGTCTCGTTCTCCGACTCCTTCACCACCGGCTCTTCCGCCCTGCCCCACAAGAAGAACCCGGATATCGCCGAATTGGCTCGGGGCAAGGCGGCCGGTTCCATCGCCGACGTCGTCGCCATGCTGACCCTGCAGAAAGGGCTTCCGCTCACCTACAACCGGGATCTCCAGGAGGACAAGGTCCACGTGTTCCGGGCCGACGACACCCTGGCGGGGACTCTCGAGGCGCTGACGGCCCTCATCGACGACGCCGAGTTCCGACCGCCGCCGCCCTCGTCATGGGTTTCGGCCCTCGATCTG
>Ga0209798_10001672_pt1 | contig 13248 bp, 7 predicted proteins | sample DOMMetBare3Fresh_FD_187475 | JGI IMG/M metagenome (GOLD analysis project Ga0209798, IMG submission 187475) | Wetland sediment microbial communities from St. Louis River estuary, USA, under dissolved organic matter induced mercury methylation -... | ecosystem: Environmental > Aquatic > Freshwater...
GCAGGACCGGCCGCCGACCCCGACCGCCGGCGCGGGGTCGTCCGGCCGGTCGACGCCGGGGTCGTCGGCGCCGGCCGCACCGGCGGTGCCCGTCGTCCTGGTCTCGCAGGCCGAGGAGGTGCTCGACAAGGTCGACGCCGCGGCTGCCGAGGTCGCCCGCTCCGGCAGGATCGAGGCGTTCGGCGCCCGCGCGGTCGGGCCCTACCGCGAACGGCTCGCGGCGGACCTGAAGACGCGCGCCGCCGCAGACGCCACGGCCGTCGCGGCCGCCCAGGTCGTCACCGGGATGTCCCGCGACCGCCTCATCGTCACGTCGCAGTCCGGATGGCCGAGGTTCTTCGTCGTCGCAGGGGCGGCCCCCGGGCTGCCGACGCCCGTGGTGCGGGTGCTGCGGTCCGACTCGGCGCGCACGCCGTACGGCGTCTGGGGCGAACCGGTCCTCCTGCCCGGTGCGACGCTGCCCGAGGTCGCCCCCGCCGCAGAAGGTGCCGCCGCCCTGCCGGCCGGCGCCGCCGGCCTCGTCGCGAGCCCCCGACGCGTCGCCACGGGGTATGCCGACACGCTGACCAAGGGCACCAGCAGCCCGTCTGCCAGGCTCTTCGCCCCCGACGAGTTCCGCCGTCAGGTGACGACCCGGCTCGACGCCGACCGCGCCGGCGTCACGGCGGTCGGCACGGTGGCGAGCAAGCACGTCGTCCGGCCGGACGACGTCCTCGCCTTCCGGACGGCGGACGGCGGCGCCGTCGTCGTGGCCTCGATCGAGCAGACGTACACCGTGACGGTCCGTCCCGGGGCGGGCACCGTCCGGGTCGACCGAGCGCTGGCGGCCCTGGGCGGGCGGACGTCGTACTCGAAGGCCCTGACCCGCACGTCGGTGCAGGTCGTCGTCTTCTCCGTGCCGGCGTCCGGTGGCGGAGCCGTCCGCGTGATCGCGGCGTCGAAGGGCGACGTCGCGGTGAAGGGCTCATGAGCCGGAGTAGGGGTCCGGCGACCGTCGGGCGTACCCGGCGTGGCACCATCGCTGCAGGGCCTGACGCGGACCGCGGCCGACGACGGTCGCAACCTCACCACGAGCAGGCGTGCGGTACAGGAGAGGAACGACGATGACCACCCAGTCCGGGCCGCCCTCGCGGCCGATGTCCCTGCGCGGGGCCGTCGACCTGTCGGCGCTCGCCGCCCGGCCGCCCGCCGCGGGCAACGGCTCCGCGCCGCCCGCAGGTGAGGGCGCCGCGGTCGGTGTCGTCGTCGACGTCACCGACGCGACGTTCGTGACCGAGGTCGTCGAGCGGTCGAAGACCGTGCCCGTCGTCCTCGACTTCTGGGCCGAGTGGTGCGGGCCGTGCAAGCAGCTCTCGCCCGTCCTGGAGAAGCTCGCCGCCGAGCTCGGTGGCCGCGTCCTCCTGGCGAAGGTCGACGTCGACACCAACCCGCAGCTGGCGCAGGCGTTCCAGGTGCAGTCGATCCCGAGCGTCTACGCCGTCGTCAAGGGCCAGCCGGTCCCGCTGTTCCAGGGTGCGCAGCCCGAGCCGCAGGTACGCCAGGTGCTCACCGAGCTCCTGAAGGTCGCCGAGGCGAACGGTGTCACGGGGCGGATCGAGGTCGACGGCGAGCCGGTGGCCGAGGAGGCCGAGCCGGCGGAGGAGCCGTTGCCTCCGCTGCACCAGGCCGCCTACGACGCGATCGACGCCGGCGACTTCGACGCCGCGGTCAGCGCCTACGAGGCGGCCCTCACGCAGAGCCCGGCCGACGAGCTCGCCCGCGTCGGGCTCGCTCAGGTCCGGTTGCTCCAGCGGACGGCCGACGTGGACCCGCAGGTCGCCCGTGCGGCCGCCGGGGCCGACCCGACCGACGTCGCCGCGCAGATCCTCGTGGCCGACCTCGACGTCCTCGGCGGCCACGTCGACGACGCGTTCTCGCGCCTCGTCGACACCGTCCGCGCCACGTCCGGCTCGGACCGCGACACGGTCCGGCAGCATCTCGTCGAGCTCTTCGACGTCGTCGGCGCCGACGACCCGCGCGTCCCCGCCGGTCGGATCGCGCTGGCGAACGCGCTGTTCTGACTCCGCCCGCCGACCGAGCACCGGCGCCCGCGCCGTCCGCCGGGCGTGCAGCCGCGAGCCGGGCACCGGGCGTGCGTCGTCCTCACTGACCGTGGGAGCCCATGACCGTCCCCTTCCCCGTCGACGAGCAGGCAGGAGCCACGAGGGAACACGCCGGCGCGCGCTCGCCCGGCGGATGATGCCGGACGGCGCGCAGCGCCGAAGGCACGACGCACCCGCGCGCCGTCCGGTTCCCGCGCCCGCCGGGAGCAGGGCCACATCTCCCCGTCGGCCCGACCCGACGCTAGTCATGGGGGCGCACGGGAGTCAGTAGCCGGCGGGTTGTCCGGACGACCCCGGACGTCCTCGCACGTCTCCGGACGTGCCCGCACGTTCTCCCGATGTGCCCTCACGGCCTCGCGCTGCCCGGGCGTCCGGCTGCGCGGGCGGTGCGACGCCCGGGGCCACCGGCGTCAGGCTCCACGCCGGGGGTCCCGACCCCCTGCCGCGCCGCGCCCGCCTGGGCCGTCCGGGTGAACTCGTGGCTAAGGGTTGCGGCCGGGGCTGCCGATCACCCTGTCAGCCGCGCCCGTACGGGTGCGGGTGTACCTGTGACAGGAGGACCTCATGCTCCCCGCTCCCGCCCCCTCGTGGTGGCGCCGCACGACCCGCGTCGCGCTGCTCGTCGCGCTCGCCGCGGGAACGCTCCTGCCGGCCGCACCGGCGTTCGCGTCGGGGTCCCGTGTGCGCGACGTGACGATCGACTGCGCCGGCGACCTCGTGGTCGGGCACATCACCATGACCAACCCGACCACGGGGACTATGCGCGTCGTGCTCTACGGATCCAAAGGCACGAAGAGCAGCGCCGCGCGGACCCAGCTCGCCGAGACGACCGTGAAGACCGTGCCGTGGGAGAACGAGGTCGCCTACTCGTTCCGCCTCGCGGGCCACGACCACCGCTACTACCGAGTCAAGGCATCGATCGGCTCTTCGGCCCGCACATCGGCCGCGGTCGGTGACCCCACCTGCGCGCCGCCGACGTCGGTATCGGAGGCAGGCATCGCGGGTCTGCTCGTGCTCGTGATGGGCGCCGCGGCGGGCGGGGTGGCGTGGATGCGCTCGCGCGCGCTCACGAAGCCTGGGACCGCGGTCGGCTGACGTGACCCTCACCGTCCCGACGGCGACGTCCGACGCGCCCCCGGCGGGGCCGGCCAGGTGGTCGGTCCTGCCGCGGGTGCGAGCGGCGCTCGCCGTGACCGCCGCCGTCGTAGCGTTCGCGCCGAGCCTCGCCGGGCTCGTCGCCGATCTGCGGTACGGCGCCCCGACCGGCGACCTCGTCGCCGTCCCGGTGGTCGCGGCGGTCATGCTCGACGCCGCCGTGCGGGCGCGGCGCGGAGTGTGGGGCGGTCGGCTCGGGCACGGCGACCTCTTCGTCGCGGGCGGTCTCGGTGCCGTCGCGGCGCTGCTCGTCCTGCTGCCCGCGGGACGGGTCACGAACGGCCAGTGGCTCACCCGGCTCGACCTGCTCGCCTACCCGGTCGCGCTGGCCGCGTTCGCCGTGCTGCTGCTCGGGCTCCGGGTGCTCGCCGTGGCGGTGGTGCCGCTGTCCTACGGGCTGCTCGTGTGGCCCTGGCCCGTGACATGGCTGAACATCCACGCAGTCGCGCCGCTCACCGAGCTGACGTACCAGGCCTCCGGCCGCCTCTCGGAGACGTTCGGCGTCGCGGAGATGGTCGACGTCGGTGCCGACAACACGCTGCGCATCGGCGCGGGTGCCACCGCCTTCGAGGTCGCGGTGGCGCCGGCCTGCTCCGGCGTGGCGGGCATCGTCGCCTACTTGCTCGTCGCCGGCGCCGTCCTCGCGCTGACCCGCGGCCGGTTGCGCCCGCGCCTGGTCTGGCTCGGCTGTGGCCTCCTCGCCGTGTGGCTCGGCAACGTCGTCCGGATCGTCACGCTCGCAGCCGTCGGGGAGGCCTGGGGCGCCGACGTCGCCCTCGAGCTGCTGCACCCCGTCGCCGGGCTCGTGCTGGACGCTGTCGTCGTCGCTGTCATGGTGGCCCTCATGGGCCGTTTCGGCCTGACGTGGGCGCCGGTCGCGCGCGGTGGTTGCGCCGAGGGGCCCGCCACGGCGAACGCCCCGGCCGGGCCGCTCGGCCCGCCGCCTGCGGGGTCAGTCGCCGTCCGAGGACTCCTCGCGCTCGCGCTGACCGCCCTCCTGCTCGCCGCGACGACGCACGTCGCCGGCGCCGCGGACCGATCCCTCGTCGCGACCGCGGACCGCCCGACGGCCCTCGCGGACGTCGAGCGGCTCGGCTCCGGCGCACGCTTCCTCGGCCGCGAGCAGTGGTCGACCGTCTACTTCGGTGCCGGCTCCACGTGGGACCGCTACCTGGTCCAGGTGTCCAACCCGAAGGGGACCGGGGCCGGCGCGGGCGGCGTTGCCGCGGGGGCAGAAGCCGGCGCCGCGAGCGGGGCCGGCACCAGCATGTGGCTGGACTCGCTCGTCGTCGACGACGGCGAGGCCCTGCGCGCGCACGACGTCCTCGCCTGCTACAGCTTCCACGGGGCGCAGGTCGACCTTGCCGAGCCCGTGCGGCTCGCCGGGCGGATCACGGCGACCCGGTTCACGGTGACGCAGGCGGACGGCGAGCAGTGGCAGTCGCTGTACTGGGAGTGGCCGTTGACGACGGAGGACGGGCTTCGGCACGAGCGCGTCACCCTCTTCGTCGGAGGGTTGCCGCCGGGGGCGATGCCTGCCGGTGCCCCGGCGGGGCCCGGCGCAGACACTATCGGTGACTCGGTCGCCACCGCTGACCCGCTCGCCGCGGACCTGCTCGTCGGAGCGGCCGAGACCCTGGTCGCACAGGCGCTCTCGGTGGGTAGGGGGTCCTCGTGACAGCCTCCGGTCCGATGGTTGCCGCCCAGGTCGTGGCCGTCCGTCGCCCACCGCTGCGGACCGGCGAAGTGCCGCCGGTGCCGGGTCTTCCGACGTGCCCGTCGGCACAGGAGCGGTACCTCTACCTCGGTCCGCAGGCCCGGGCGTACCCGCTCGTTCAGGGGCTCGTCAGCATCGCCATCGGTCTCGCGGTCATGGTCTTCTTCGCCGGTCGCACCGAGACGGCCGTCTTCGTCCTGCCCGTGTCGCTCACCGTCGCCGCCGCGGCGGTGTCGACGTGGTCGACGACGAACGGCCGGCGGGTGTCGCTGCCTGCGCATCGTGACCTGGTCGCCTCGTGGCGGCCGCGTCGGGTGCCCACAGTCGACGTCTTCCTGCCGACGGCCGGAGAGCCACTCGCGCTGCTGCGCAACACGTACGAGCACGTCGCGCGGCTGCGGTGGCCGGCCGACCTCACCGTCCTCGTCCTAGACGACGCCGGCCGGGCCGAGGTCCGTGCGCTCGCCCAGGAGTTCGGCTTCGCCTACGTCAGCCGTCCCGACCGCGGTCGGATGAAGAAGGCCGGCAACCTCGCGCACGGCTACGGTCGGTCGGACGGCGACCTCGTCCTCGTCCTGGACGCCGACTTCTGCCCGGTGCCCGACATGCTGCGCGAGCTTGCGCCCTACTTCGAGGACCCGGGCGTCGGCATCGTCCAGAGCCCTCAGTACTTCGACTCGCGCTCGCCGCGCACCTGGCTCGAACGCGGCGCCGGAGCGGTGCAGGAGCTCTTCTACCGGTGGGTGCAGCCGTCGAGGGACGGCGTCGGCGCGGCGATCTGCGTGGGCACCAACGCGCTGTACCGGCGCGCAGCGCTCGAGGCCGCGGGCGGGTTCGCGCAGATCGGCCACAGTGAGGACGTCCACACCGGCGTCGCGATGCTCAAGAGCGGGTTCCGGCTTCGCTACGTCCCAGTGCTCCTCGCCAGGGGACTGTGCCCCGACGGGGTGGCGGGGTTCGTGAGCCAGCAGTACCGCTGGTGCTCGGGCTCGATGTCGCTGCTCGCCGACCGCGGCTTCCACAACGCGGGACTGCCGATCTCGGTGCGGGCGTGCTTCTGGACCGGATTCCTCTACTACATCACCACTGGCGTCACCGTCTTCACCGGGTTCGCGTCGGCGCTCGTCATGCTGTGGGTCGTACCCGAGCGCATCTCGCCGGTGCACTACCTGCCGCTCGTCGTCGCCGCCTGGTCGATGTTCTTCCTGTGGCGACGGGTCAGCCTGGCCCACTACGACCTCAACGTGCTGCGGGTGCGGCTGCTCTACAGCGTGGCCCACGCGCTCGCGATCTGGCACGCGCTCACCGGGCGGACTCAGGAGTGGGTGCCGACGGGAGCGGCAGGACGCGACTTCCCGCTCGGCACCCAGATCTGCCGGCTCGTCGTCGTGTGGTTCTCACTCGTCGAGGTCGGGATGCTCGCTGGCGTCGCCCGTGGCCTGGCGGCGCACGGTGCGGGGCGGTTCTGGCTCAGCGCAGTCCTGTCGGCCGTCGGCGCGGTCGTGCTCGTCCCGGTCATCGTGCTCGCCTGGCCGGAAACGGGCTTCCGGGTCCCCGTCCCGCGCACGGTGCGGGTCGCACTCGCCGGCGCCTGCCGCCGCACGGCCGATGCCGTGGTCCCGGCCCGGTACCGGGTGGTCGCGCTCCGACGCCGACCCGATGGCCTCGCGGACGTCGTCACCTGGCCGGAGGCCGTCGCCGTGGTCGCCGTTTTCACGCTGGTGGTCCTGGCGAGCAACGGGTTCGTCGACGCCCTGCTGCCGGTGGTCCGACCGTGACCGTCGACACCCCGGTCAGGCGCCCCGTCGCGGGCGTCGAACCCGACGTCCCGGCGTGGCTGCTCATCCCGCCCCGACGCCGCCCGACGCCGCCGGTGACCGGCTCATCGGAGCACACAGCCGTTCGCGGCGGCGGCGCCATCATGGCGGGCCGGAAGACTGCCGTCGTCGACGCGGGCACGCCGGACGTCGACGGCTACGCGCTGCCGCCCCTGCCCGAGGTCCCCGCCCGGCGACCCGAACCGCGGCTGCGGTTCCGGCCGGACGTCGAGGGCCTGCGCGGGATCGCTGTGCTGCTCGTCGTGCTCTACCACGCGGACCTGCCCTGGCTGCGTGGCGGCTTCGTCGGCGTCGACGTCTTCTTCGTCCTGTCCGGCTATCTCGTGACCGCTCTGCTCGTCGCCGAGGTCCGCCGTGACGACACCGTCAGCCTGGCTGCCTTCTATGCCCGGCGCTGCCGGCGCATCCTGCCGGCGGCCGGCGTCGTGCTCGTCGCGACGGCCGGGCTCGGTGCCGTTTTACTACCGCCGCTCGCGCGTCTCGACCTCGCCCGCGACATCCTGACGTGCGCCCTGCTCGGCGGCAACTGGCACGTCATCGCCGAGCGGACCGACTATCTGCGCGCCGGTGCCGCGCCGAGCCCGCTCCTGCATTACTGGTCGTTCGGCGTCGAGGAGCTGTTCTACATCGCGTGGCCGGTGGTCTTCGTCGGCTCGCTGCTCCTCGCGCGGCGGTTCCGCCTCGCCCGCACGACCGTCCTGGCGGCGGCGCTTATCGTGCTCACCGCAGTGTCGTTCGGGCTCAGCCTGCGCTGGACGGCGCCGTCCGGACCGCTGGCCTACCTGTCGTCTCCCGCGCGGGGCTGGCAGTTCGCTGCCGGTGCCTGGCTCGTTCTTCTGCTGCCGGTGGCGGCATTGCGGCACGGCCGGGTCGCGACAGTGTTCCGCGCCGTGCTGGGGCTCGGCGGAGCCGTCGCACTCGGCGGGGCGGCCCTCTCGGAAGGGACCGCCACCCTCGTACCCACGCTCGCCACCGCGGCGCTGCTCGCAGCCGGTGGACAGGGGCCGGCCGACCGCCTGAGCGGGGCGTCCCGGATGCTCGCCACCCCGTTCCTGCGCCGGCTGGGTGCGCTGTCGTTCACGTGGTACCTGTGGCACTGGCCGCTCGTCGCGTTCGCCGCCACGCGGTTCGGTGAGCTTGGGTGGGCCGTGCGGCTGGGCGTCGTGATCGTCGCCCTCGGCCCTGCGGCGCTCACGACGCGCTGGGTCGAGCGGCCGCTTCGTCGCAGCCGCGCGGCCTCGTCCGGGCCCCGGGCCGGCCTGGCACTCGGTGTTGCGGCGATGACGATCCCCGTCGTTGCCGCGGTGCTGCTCGCGTCGAGCTCCGTCGCGACCCTGGACCCGGGCGGCCTCGGCCAGGACGTCGCTGCTGCCGGCCGGGTCGACCGGGGCGTCGTGCACTTCGACGACCTCAGGCGGGCTGGACCGGTCGCACCGTCCGTGCGTGTCGCCGCTCAGGACGTCGGCCCTGGCGGGGACGGGTGCCTCGTGGCGGAGGACGGCGTCCGCAGCCCTGACTGCGTGCTCGGGACCGTCGGCGAGCTTGGGCCGGTGGTGCTGCTCGGTGACTCGCGCGCAGACCAGTGGCGGTCCGCCGTACGGACGCTGGCCGACGGGCTCGGCACCGCGGTGGTGCAGCTGACGAAGGCCGGTTGCCCGGTGGCCGGGCTGAGGGCCGTGACTCCGTCCCGGACCGGTGAGTACCTGCGCTGCTACGCATGGCGCGAGAACACGTTCCGCAGGCTCGAGTCAGGTCCGACCCCGCGGATGGTGGTCGTCGCGTCGTACTCCGGCTACCCGGTCACCGCGCAGGAGCAGGCCGGCTCCTGGCAGCCAACCCTGCGTCGCCTCGTGGCGCTTGGGGCCCCCGTCGTGTACGTCAGCGACACCCCGACGCCGCCGCGCGACGTCCCCGGGTGTGTCTCCGGAGCTCTTGACGACTGGAGCGCCTGCGCGTTCCGACGCAGCGGCGCCGTCCGGTACGACCCTGTCGCGGAGGCGATCGCTGACGGCCGGCTGCCCGGGGTGTTCCTCGTCGACCTCACCCCGATGATCTGCCCGGACACGGGCGCGCCCCAGATGTGCCCCGCGGTCCGGGGAGGGGTGCTGCTCTACCGCGATGCCTCTCACCTCACCGAGACCGCGGTGCGGGTTCTGACACCGCAGTTCGTCGCTGCCGTGCGGGCGCAGATCCGTTGACGTGCAACGCGTCCCGTCTCACCAGCTCGAATTGCCGGCGAGCATGAGCCCGTAGGGCTGCCACCACCGGCCCGCCGGCGGTCCGCCCTTGCAGGTTCCGTCCGACAGGCCGGGAGTCTTGATCCAGAGCAGCGCGTCGACGAGCGGGTCGGGATGGTTCGTCGTCGGAGCGGCGCCCAGGGCGCGGCCCGGCGGGTTGCACCAGCTTTCCGGCCCGGTCCAGCGGCCCTTGCCGTTGCGGCTCGTGTCGACGACGAACGGGACGGCCCCGCCGAGCTCGATGCTGATCTTCTTCGCGTACGCCACCTCGGACGCCGTCGTGTCGAAGTTCGCCGTGTTGACCGAGAACCCGCGGACGCGGTCGATGCCTGCGGCTCTCAGGCGGCCGGCGATCACCTCCGGGGTCTTCCAGTGGGCGTTCCCGGCGTCCAGGTAGATCGACACGCCGGGGTTGCGGCGCAGCGAGTCCACCGCGGACGAGAGCAGCCCCAGGCGCACCTTCTGGTTCGCTGCGGACAGGCAGTCCATGAGCGGCAGCGCGTCGGGTTCGAGGACGACGATCGCCTTGCGGCCGGCGAGGCCGCGCGACACGCCGTCCACCCATGCCTTGTACGCGGCCGGCGAGCCGTGGCCGCCGGCGGAGTAGCTGCCGCAGTCGCGCGCGGGGATCGCGTAGAGGACGAACACGGCGACCGCCCCGGTCGTGGCGGCCGTCGCGGTGCGTCGGGCCACGACGGTCTGGACCGCAGCCGGCGTCAGCCACTCGCCGAGCCAGGTGGCGTGCGGCTTCGACGCGATCTTCCGCAGCAGGGCCGCGTCGGCCGGCCGGGCCAGCTGGGTCTGCGGGACCGCCAGCGCGGCTGGAGTCGACGGGTTGACCCACAGCTTCGCCGCGCGCGGCGAGGGGGCCGTCGCCCGCATGAGCGCGGGCGCCCGCCCCGAGCTCGCGGGGACCCGACCGGGGTCGGTCCCCGCGGGCAGGAACGCAGGGACGGTGAGCCCGAAGACGACCGGGGACAGCACCGCTGCCACCGCCGTCGCGACCTTCGCTCTCACCACGACCGGCCCGTCGTCCGGCCGGCGGAAGTGCTGAGGGGTCCGGCGGGCGGTCCCCCGTCCGGCGGTTACTAGCGAGTCCTACCCAGTGGATGGGTAGGACTCGCTAGTAACCGCTGGGTGGAGGGACCGCCCGCGGACCGCGGCTACTGTGCGGGCTCCTCGGCCGGCACGGCGCCCGCGTCGTCCGGGACGAGCCAGACGGCGCCGAGCGGGGGGACGCGCAGGACGGCGGACGCCGGCCGGCCGTGCCACTCCTCGATGACGGCCTCGACGGCGCCGAGATTGCCGACGCCCGAGCCGCCGTAGCCCTCGGCGTCGGTGTTGAGCAGCTCACGCCAGCGGCCGCCGCGGGGCAGGCCGACCCGGTAGTTCTCGTCGGGAACCGCGGAGAAGTTAACGATGCAGACGAGCGGGTGGCCGGCCTTGTCCTTGCGGATGAACGAGAACGTGTTGTGCGGTGCGTCGTTCGCGTCGATCCACTCGAAGCCGGCGGCGTCGTTGTCGACCTCCCAGAGCTGCGGCAGGTCCTTGTAGCGGGCGTTGAGGTCCCGGACGAGCTGCTGAAGGCCCGCGTGCCACGGGGTCTCCTCGAGCCACCAGTCGAGGCTGCGGGACTCGGCCCACTCGGCCTCCTGGCCCAGCTCGGACCCCATGAAGAGCAGTTGCTTGCCCGGGTGCGCCCACATGAAGGCGAGGTAGGCGCGGACGTTCGCGAGCTGCTGCCACCGGTCGCCCGGCATCTTGCGCAGCAGCGAGCCCTTGCCGTGGACGACCTCGTCGTGGCTGATCGGCAGCACGAAGCTCTCGGTGAAGGCGTACATCAGCGAGAACGTCATCTGGTGGTGGTGGTACGAGCGGTGGACCGGGTCCTTGCTCATGTACTCCAACGAGTCATGCATCCAGCCCATGTTCCACTTCATCCCGAAGCCGAGGCCGCCGACATGGGTCGGCCGGGTGACGCCCGGCCAGGCGGTCGACTCCTCCGCGATCGTCATGATGCCCGGGACGCGCTTGTACGCCGTCGCGTTCGTCTCCTGGAGGAGGCTCACCGCCTCCAGGTGCTCGCGGCCGCCGTAGATGTTCGGCACCCACTCGCCGGCCTTGCGCGAGTAGTCGAGGTAGAGCATCGAGGCGACGGCGTCCACCCGCAGGCCGTCGATGTGGTACTCCTCGAGCCAGTACAGGGCGTTGGCCACGAGGAAGTTCCGGACCTCGGTGCGCCCGAAGTTGAACACGTGCGTGCCCCACTCGGGGTGGTCGCCCTTGCGCGGGTCGCCGTACTCGTAGAGCGGCTCGCCGTCGAAGCGGGCCAGCGCCCACTCGTCCTTCGGGAAGTGCGCGGGGACCCAGTCGAGGATGACGCCGATCCCGGCCCGGTGCAGGGCGTCGACGAGGAACCGGAAGTCGTCCGGCGGGCCGAAGCGCGACGTCGGCGCGTAGTACGACGTGACCTGGTAGCCCCACGAGCCGCCGAAGGGGTGCTCGGCGACGGGCAGCAGCTCGACGTGCGTGAAGCCGAGGTCCTTGACGTAGCTGACGAGCTGGTCGGCCAGGTCCCGGTAGGACAGCCCCTGCCGCCACGACGCGAGGTGCACCTCGTAGACGCTCATCGGCCCGTTGTGCGGGTCCGTCTCGGCGCGCCTGGTCATCCACGCGTCGTCCTGCCACGTGTAGTCGGACTCGACGACGACGCTGGCCGTCGACGGCGGCACCTCGGTGCCGAACGCCATCGGGTCGGCCTTCTGCCGCCAGTGGCCGTCCCGGCCGAGGATCTCGAACTTGTAGTGGGTGCCGGCGCCGGTCCCGGGGACGAACAGCTCCCAGACGCCCGTCGAGCCCAGGCTGCGCATCGCGTGCCCACGCCCGACCCAGTGGTTGAAGTCCCCGACGACGCGCACGGCCTGCGCGTTCGGCGCCCACACGGCGAAGGCGGTGCCGGTCACGTCGCCCATGCCACCGGGGTAACGCTTGACGTGGGCGCCGAGGACGTCCCACAGCTGCTCGTGCCGGCCCTCGCCGATGAGGTACTGGTCCATCTCGCCGAGGGTCGGCAGGTAGCGGTACGGGTCGTCGACGCGCGTCGTCCCGATCCCGTCGTACGTGACGTCGAGCCGGTAGTCGGTGACCTCGCTCGTCGGCAGGACCGCCGTCCAGATGCCGTCCCACTCGTGCTCGGTCGCCACCGTGGAGCCGTCGGGCAGCACGACCGACACCGTCGCGGCGAACGGCCGCAGGGTGCGGACGGTGACCTGCCCGTCGTGCGGGTGCGCACCGAGGACCGAGTGCGGCGCGTGGTAGGACCCGGTCGCGACCCGGCTCAGCGCCTCGCCGCCCACCGGCGCCGCGCTCGCGCCCGCCGGGTGGTTGGCGGTGATCCGCGGGATGCCGCCGGAGGGCGTCTGCGCTGCCGCGTCGTCCGGCGCGGGTGGCGCCTCGATCACCGGCGCCGGGTTCGCCTGCGCCGTGCCGCGCACCTGGGCCGGGGCCTCGTCCGACGTCGTGCCGTTCGGGTCGGCGCCGGGCGTCGCGCCCGGGGCCGGGTCGGGAGCCCGGGTGGCTCCGGACGGTGTGCTGCCCGGCGTCGGGAGGTCTGCTGCGCGGCGGTCATCGGCCATGCCGCCAGTCTTTCGTCATCGCCCCACCAGCGCCAATGACCCGTCCCCCGCCGGGCATGCCGAGCGCGCCGGGCGCAGCCGGCCACCGCGCCCGCCGCAGGGCGGGCCGGGTCGCGACCTCGGTGACGTCCGGCACGCGCGCATCGTCGCTGACACGTCGTTCACCCGGTCAGGACCCGGCGCACGGCACCATGGTCGCCGTGACAGCCACCGGCCCGGGCGCGGGCACCGTGCTCGTCGTCGAGGACGAGCCGGCGATCGCGGAGCTCATCCGCACCTACCTCGAGCGCGAACGGTTCGCCGTGCGGGTCGTCGGGGACGGCGTGACGGCGCTCGACGCCGTCCGGCGCGGCCGGCCGAGCGTCGTGGTCCTCGACGTGGGACTGCCGGGGATGGACGGCACCGACGTCTGCCGCCGGATGCGCGAGGGCGGCGACTGGACTCCCGTGCTGTTCGTCACCGCGCGGGACGACGAGGTCGACCGCGTGCTCGGCCTCGAGCTCGGGGCCGACGACTACGTCACCAAGCCGTTCAGCCCCCGCGAGCTGGTGGCCCGGGTCAAGG
>Ga0209798_10001673_pt1 | contig 13240 bp, 9 predicted proteins | sample DOMMetBare3Fresh_FD_187475 | JGI IMG/M metagenome (GOLD analysis project Ga0209798, IMG submission 187475) | Wetland sediment microbial communities from St. Louis River estuary, USA, under dissolved organic matter induced mercury methylation -... | ecosystem: Environmental > Aquatic > Freshwater...
GGAAGCCTCATTATGGACGACAAATACCCACCAACTCTACCTTTCATCTAATGGCAGCGACATTGAGCAACAGTTCCAGTATGTAGTGCCAAACCTTTATGTGACTGCCAACGCCGGTTCTGATACTCAAACGCGATCATTTGGTGGCCGATGCTTATGTCAGCAAGGCGACCTATCTATTTTCTTTGGGAGTGGCCTATCAGGCAGTGGACGGCAATTGGCGGAAGATGCACTTGAATTGCTGGCAGCGCCAAACTGTCCTAGTGGCAAGATGGACTTATTGCTTTTGCCCAGTCAAATGATGCTGCAAATTCATGAGTCTATTGGCCACCCGCTCGAACTTGACCGCATATTGGGTGATGAACGTAATTTTGCCGGCACCAGTTTTGTCACGCTCGACATGTTCGGTCACTACCAATTTGGTTCTGAATTGCTTAACGTTAGTTTTGACCCTACCTTGCATGAAGAATTTTCCACCTACCGCTGGGACGATGATGGCAGTCTCGCCGAAAAACAATTCGTGATACGAGATGGGCTACTGGAACGGCCACTTGGAGGCGTAATTTCCCAAGCTCGGGCTGGACTTTCTGGTGTCGCCGCCACCCGGGCATGCAGTTGGAACCGACCACCGGTAGACCGCATAGCCAATCTCAATATTGAACCCGGGAATAGCACCTTAAAGACGATGATCGGATCGGTCGAACTCGGTGTGTTGATGGAAACGAACACCTCCTGGTCTATCGATGATTCGCGCAATAAATTCCAGTTCGGTTGCGAATATGGCCAACTCATTGAAAATGGTGAGCTAAAAGGCGTGATAAAAAACCCTAATTACCGGGGTATTTCCGCCAACTTCTGGCGCAGCCTGAAAGCGGTAGGTGATAGCTCGACCTTTGAGGTCATGGGGACCTCCTATTGTGGTAAAGCTGAACCGTCCCAAGTCATCCGGGTTGGCCATGCTTCACCGGCTTGTCTGTTCGAGAATATTGAAATTTTCGGAGGACAAGATTGAATGCATGACTTTTTCTATGAGCTTGCCAAATGCCTAGAAAACCAGATCAAGGGGAACGAACACTTCACCTGTTGGTTTTCCGCCGAGGATTCGGATTTTGTCCGTTTTAACCGGGGCGCCATCCGCCAACCTGGCCAGGTTAGACAGATTTATCTGAATTTACAATTGATCAATGGCCTACGCCACGCTAATTGTTCAACCACACTTGAAGGCAATCTTGATGCCGACCATGAGGTTATTGATCGCTTGGTGCTCGGCTTACGCAATCAATTGGCTGACCTACCGAAAGACCCCCATTGGTTAATTTCAACTGAGGTGCGTTCTACCGAACTAATAGCTTCCACACGCTTACCGCCAACGAGCGCAATCGTTGATGAAATCATGAGGGTAGCTCAAGCCTATGATTTTGTGGGCATCCTAGCCGCTGGTCCAATCTATCGAGGGTTCGCTAATTCTTACGGCCAGCGCAATTGGCATGAAACTACCAGTTTTAATCTCGATTGGAGCCTGTACCAAGGTAATGATATGGCTGTGAAGGCGGCCTATGCTGGTTTCGATTGGGATAGCGCCACATTTAAGGAAAAGTTCATTTCCGTTGTTTCACAATTCGACATTCTCAAACGTGAACCAATTGAGCTTAAGCTCGGGGCTTATCGCGCTTATCTAGCACCGACCGCATTCGGTGAAATGGTCGGCATGCTCAATTGGGATGGCTTATCGGAAAAGTCCTTGCGCACCAAACAAAGTTCATTGCGCCGGATGCGAGATGAGGGTTTACGACTGGATTCGGCAATATCGCTATGTGAAAATACGGCCCAAGGCATGTCGCCGGGATTTCAAACTGAAGGTTTTATCAAACCCGGTTGCATAACGTTGATAGACAATGGATGCCTCGCTGGCAGTATGATATCGCCTCGAACAGCCAAAGAGTATGGTATGGCAACCAATGGGGCTGAAGACAGTGAAACACTGGTCTCAATCGATGTCCAACCCGGCGAATTGCCAATGTCCCAGGTTCTGGGTGAACTCGATACAGGAATTCACATCAGCAACCTTTGGTATCTCAACTACTCCGACCGATCCAATTGCCGAATTACTGGCATGACTCGCTTTGCCACCTTCTGGGTCGATAATGGAGAGATAAAGGCCCCTTTGAAAGTTATGCGCTTCGATGATTCCTTGTTCCGTTTGCTTGGAAAAAACTTAATTGGCTTGACTCAGGAACGTGAACTGTTAATTGATAGTGAATCCTACGGTCAACGGGGAACGAAAAGCATGCGCTTGCCGGGCGTATTGGTGAAGGATTTCAATTTTGTCCTATGAGCCTGGTTAATTAACTATTAATAATCGGAAATACTTCCGACGTTAGAATGACATTCGCCAAGCACTCGATAAAACGAAACTATCGGTTTATTGAATCAGAAAAGCATTTTTAATATTTCCAAGCTTCCACCGAAATATAGCATTTATGTCTTCTTATTACCGGACATTCGGACGATTGCGAAGGAGTTAAATGTATCGCGCTACACGGTCCACCCTAATCTGCGCGACCTGACCAGACTTAAATTTAATTAGCTGTGTCGATGTTGTAACGCGGATCAATCTAGCGATTCTTTTAAGCTAAGCTACTTCTGTCGATGACGGTCAAAATCCGCGTAAAAATGACGAAGCCAAGAAATAATGGATTGACATTATGTTTGGTTTGTGAGTCAAGGGCGAGACGCAAAAAATCGACTCAAATAAAAAATCAAAATGGAGTCTATTTTTTGTGGCTCGGCGAAGCAAACCCTTGACGCACAAACCAAACAAGTACGCTTGGGCAGGGGGTGCAGGAATGTAAGCACATTCCTGCACCCCCTGCCTCACGGCGAGTGCGGGGTTTGGGGCAGAGCCCCAAGAATAAAAAAGGGGGTTTTTTATTCGTCATTTTTACGCGGATTATCACCGTCACTAACAACTTCAGGTATTCAACCGTTACATCTATATACAGGTGTCTTCTCAAATTAAATATGCAGGCAATTTTTACCCAGCAAAAAGATCGGGATGAAGGTTTATGTGCAGTGCACGGCTGCTAAATTCGAACTATCAGTAAGCCAGAAAGTCCTATTTCGCGAATAACTTGAATGGCAAGCATTTATAAATTCCAATAAAAGGCGTTAATTATGACAAGCCCCGATACTACCGGCTGGCACGAACTGACTGAAACACAGGCGCTCGAAACATTGCATACCGATGCAGTAATGGGCCTGAAAACACAAGAAGCTAAAGATCGACAAGCGCAATTTGGCGCAAACCGCTTGACCCCCAGGAAAGGCAAAAATCCGCTCCTGCTGTTCCTGTCCCAGTTCCACGATCCTTTGATTTATATCCTGCTGGTATCGGCTTTGATCACTGGATCATTGAAGAGTTGGGTAGATGCCTCCGTCATCTTCGGCGTAGTATTCCTTAACGCCATCATTGGCTTTATTCAGGAATTCAATGCTCTGCGCGCTATCGATGCGCTATCGCGTGCGCTTAGTATCAGTGCGGGCGTGTTGCGCGATGGGGCCCGACAAGTCATCCCGGCCGTGGATTTGGTTCCCGGTGATATCGTTTTCCTGCAATCCGGCGATAAGGTTCCGGCGGATTTGCGCCTGATCAAGCTGCGGGATTTACAGATCGACGAGTCGGCCCTGACCGGCGAATCGGTCCCGGTGGAAAAAAGATCCCTATCACTTCCAGCCGCTGCCGTCTTGGCCGAGCGTTGCAACATGGCGTATTCCTCCACACTGGTCACCTATGGCACCGGCGTCGGCATGGTGGTGGAAACGGGCGACCGCACCGAGATTGGCCGCATTAACCAGATGATTGCGGAAGCGACCGAACTGGAAACACCCCTGACCCATAAAATCAGGCAGTTCAGCCATTTATTGATGTGGTTTATCCTGGGTCTCGCCTTGTTGACCTTTCTCGCCGGCTGGCTGAGAGGAGAAGATCCCATCGATACCTTCATCGCATCAGTTGCCCTGGCCGTGGCGGCTATCCCCGAGGGATTGCCTGTGGCTGTGACCATTACCCTGGCTATCGGTGTCGCCCGCATGGCCCAGCGTCATGTGATCATCCGCAAGTTACCGGCAGTCGAAACGCTGGGCGGTACGACCATCATCTGCTCGGACAAAACCGGCACATTGACTCAGAACCAGATGACCGTGCAAGCCATTTATGCGGCCGGGGCGAATTACGAAGTCACCGGTTCCGGTTATGAGCCCAGAGGCGAGTTCCACGCCAATGGCGCACCGGTCGCCCCGCAAAAACAGGCGGTGCTGATGGAATGCCTAAAGGCAGGTTTGCTTTGCAACGATGCGCGAATAATCCACGGGGTCGAAGGCTGGAAACTGGAAGGTGATCCCACCGAAGGTGCCCTATTGGTTTCGGCTTACAAGGCGGGGTTAAACCATGCGGATATCACAAAATCTCACCCACGCCTGGATGCCATCCCATTCGAGTCGGCCCATCAATTCATGGCCACCCTGCATCACAACCAGGCGGCTGATGCCCACCACATCTATCTGAAAGGATCGCTGGAGAGCATTCTAATTCGCTGCGATGCCTCGCTCAGTCAAGACATGCAGCGGGTTCCTCTGGATGTCCAGGCCATTCATGAGCAGGTCGAAAACATGGCAGCACAAGGCCTGCGTGTCCTGGCCTTTGCTCGATGCGAGCGTCCGCTCGACGAGCACACGCTCGAACATGACAGGGTGACCGAGGGACTCAGCTTCATTGGCCTGCAAGGCATGATAGACCCTCCGCGGCAGGAAGCCATTGAGGCCATAACGCGCTGCCGGAGCGCGGGGATAAGCGTCAAAATGATCACAGGTGATCATCTGGGCACCGCCGTAGCCATCGCCCGCCGGATCGGCCTCGTGGCACCGCATGAAGCGATCGAGGCTTTGGATGGCAAGCGACTCGCCGCGATTACCGATGCCGATTTACCGGTGGTGGCAGAACGGACCGCCGTCTTTGCCCGCGTGGCACCCGAACAAAAGCTCAGTCTGGTAAAGGCGTTGCAAGCACGCGGTCACATCGTCGCCATGACCGGTGACGGCGTGAACGATGCGCCTGCTCTACGTCAGGCCAACATTGGTGTGGCCATGGGAATTACCGGCACCGAGGTGTCCAAGGAAGCCGCTGCCATGGTCCTGACTGATGACAACTTCGCTTCCATAGCGGCTGCGGTTGAGGAGGGGCGAGGCGTCTACGATAACCTGGTCAAATTTATCAGCTGGACTTTGCCCACCAATATTGGCCAGGGTCTGGTTATCCTGATAGCTGTACTAATTGGCATCGAGCTCCCTATCCTGCCCGGCCAAGTATTGTGGATCAACATGACTACAGCACTCTTCCTGGGCTTAACACTGGCTTTCGAAGCCCGTGAACGCGACATCATGCAACGCCCTCCGCGCGAACCTGAACAACCCATTCTCACAGGCCAGCTGATCTTTCGCACCATCCTGGTGGGCCTGTTATTAACCGGAGGCGCTTTCGGACTTTTCGAATGGGAACTCTTACACGGCGAGGGCATCGACAAGGCCCGCACTTCAGCCGTCAATATGTTTAGCGTCGGTCAAGCTTTCTATTTGCTCAATTGCCGCTCTCTGACCCAATCCATGTTTTCCCTGGGCCTATTTTCTAATCCCTGGTTGTGGCCGGGCGTGTTGGCCATGTTGCTGGCACAAGCCGCCTTCATCTATGTACCGGTAATGAATTGGCTGTTCCATAGCGCGCCTATTGGCCGTGATGAGTGGTTGCTGACGCTTTCGGCGGGTCTGGTCATCTATGTCATTATCGGCGCGGAAAAGCTCATAAGCAAACGCATCCAGGAGCGGCGGGTAAAAACAACGGCTACCAGAAGTGTAACCAGGAATTCACCTTCAGCCTGATTACGGATTAATCGTCATAGATGAAGCCCTACCTGGCTGATGCATAAGGTAAAATAATGTACACTCTAGGTTTTAAATACCTGCTAACAGTCGGAATTTATGTTGTGGCAATCGTTCTGCTAGTCCTCATCGAACGCATCAGCGTACCGCCGAATCAGTGGGATCGCTTTCTGCTCAGCCTCGCCCACGGATTCAGAAGTTTCTGGCTCGATCGTTTTTTTGCACTCATCACCTGGGCAGGCTCGCTCTTTATTCTGGCCCCCGTAACCGCGCTGATATGCGGGTTTCTGCTCAGAAACGGCCGCGTCACAGAGGCTTGGTGGCTGGGTTTGAGTCTAGCCGGAATCGCCTTGTTCAGCCGTCTGGCCAAGCTCTGGTTCGCTCGGCCACGTCCCGATTTATTCCCGGTCATTGGCGATATACCGCTGGATGCCTCCTATCCCAGCGCCCACACTGCGCAAATCGTTGCCTTTGCAGTGGCAGTGTGCTGGATACTGAAACCAGAGAAACTTGGACTTACCTATTACTCGTTGACGGTGACTGCCCTGTTATTGGCGTCCCTGGTTGCCCTATCCCGCGTCTATCTTCAGGTTCATTTCCCTTCGGATGTAGTGGGAGGTGCCTTGCTGGGGCTGTTTTGGGTTCTGGGTTTATTTAATCTGTTACAGAACATTGGCATCATCATGAGGTAAGCTATGCGCAACAAATTTCTCAGTACCGGCCAGAGCGGTTATCATCCTTTTAGAAAATTGAAGGTCTGTTTTTCAGGCCTGCGCTATGCGGTTTTATATGATTTCAGCGTGGCCTATAAAGTCATACTTTCAATTCTGGTTTTGGCCGTCTGTTTTTATTTTCGCCAATGGGTGGATTTCATCTCTGTATTCGCCGCCACCGGACTGATGCTGATATGCGAAATGTTTAACACCACCATAGAAGCTCTCTGCGATTTTGTGGAAACGCGGCAAAATGACAAAATACGTGTCATAAAGGATATTGCCGCTGCGGCCACCGGAATAAGCATCCTGATTTGGGCGGTGGTAATGGTAACGGAGTTAAGTCATTTATGGTCATTCGTTGTGTATATTTTTTAGACAATAAATTTGTTTGTTAAACAGCTGGTAGATCTTTATGGCTTAGTTGATCCACGATTAGGCATAATTAATAATTCTTGATAAAGGCTAGATCAGTCTCTCAGCCAACTCAGGCTTATCGACATTAAGTCTATTTTTGCTGCCACTTTAGCTAATCAAGAACATAAATGAACTTATCATTAAGGCGGAATAGATAAGCATGAGCTTGATTTTCTCCACTGTCCGCTTACTGTACCAATAATAAATGGCCTGATGTTTATATGCGTAAAACTTGAAAAGCAAGTAATCTCTAAAAAAGCATCGCCAAAATAAAACAATTGCACCAGCCCCAACAACGATACTGAAATAAAATACTAATAATTGCGCTAAAGATTTATCAATGCCAAAGGTATGCCGTAAAAATTCTTCAAGTAAAAAGGAAGTTGCCTCATAAATAGTGTGGAGTATCCACAAAATGCTATGGCCAAAGACATCAGGGAAGTGAATCAGAAAACCTAATACTGAAAGACCCATTAGCCATTTAATAATCGATACAAATTTAATTTTGCGCTTAATAATCTCATTTATCATCGCTTGAGACCCTCTTAATTCAATTGGATAATTGATCCAGCTGTTCCCTCATTCCTAAAATAGCCTGATAATCGGCAAAACTCCTGAACAAGCTGGCTGTTGCTTCGGCGTACTGTAAGGCCGCATCACCTTTAGCTATTTCCCGTAAATTAACGAATAGTAACGTGCTCTCGCCCAATTCAAACCGTGTTTTTTCCCCTTCTGCCAATTGTTCGGCCGCACTCAGTTGGTCAGCACTTAATGACAAGCGTTTTCGTAGGGCTGAAAGTGCCGAATAAACATCTTTAACCTCAGCAGCAATCCGCTCATTCTGCAACTGCCGGTCCCAGGATAACCGCCGCACATTGGCAGCGGCTACTTGGGCACGCCCAGTAGCCGTGCGTTGCTGTAATGGAATATCGATATTCAAACCCACGTAAAGCTCGTTGCGGTTAAGCTTTTCCTTGCTATTGCCGATATCATTGGCGGCACTCACCGTTAAGTCGACAGCAGGCGCCCGCTGATTTTGTTGCAGTTCCAACTCTGTTTCGGTTTGCTTGGCTTGTAATTCCAGACGCTTAGGTTCAGGTCGTTGATTAAGCGATGTTTGCATCGCCTCGGCAACACTGAGGGTTTTTATCGAGTCAGGGTCCGGAAAATTTTCTGGCAGTTGCGTGGCATCAGGAAGTTGCGGCTGACCGGCATCATCGCGCCAATACAGCGATAATTGGATTGCGCTTTGTTCCAATAAGCGCTGGGCGGCAACTACGCGTTCTTGCCGTTCGATGATCGCGCGTTGGTTGTCCAAGGCTTCAAATTCTGGAATATCACCTGCCGCCACCCGCTCCCGTATGCCTTTGTCGCGTTGCTCGGCAATTTGCAGCAAATGGTTGGCAACCATCAATCGTTGTCCCGCCAGCACCCAATCCCAATAACGAAAGGAGGCTACCCGGGTCGCCTCAATCAAAGCTTGTTCGTACTCATGCCCTGCTATTAATTGGCCCAGTTCGGCCTGCTGTAAACTGGCTCGGCGGCGGTCAATTTCGCGGTTACGCCACAAGGGCACATTCACTCCAATGCGGGCTTCACCGCTGTCGGTTGTCTGACTTTTGCCCTCATAAACGGGATAGTCGCCCACGCCCCGCCGCCACCCGCCAAAGAATGTTGTACCCCAAAACTTAGTGGGTTGCTCGAGGCTGACCTCATTGTTTTGGTTTTCGTACAACCCTGCAATAGACCAACGGTTTTGTGATTTTAATAAGGTATCAAAGCCGCCTTCTGCCGCAGTCAGTTCGCCAACGGCCACTTGCTTGCGCTGTTCGGCAGCCAATAAGCCAGGAAAAGACTTTTTAGCGGCACTTACTACCTCGTCTAATGTCAGTGTCGAGTTCCTTTTAGACTGGGTTTCTGCTGCCGAGGCGAAAGCGTGAAGCAGAACAAGCATAAGAAAAGCCGATTTAATCATGAACTCTTCTCCCCATCGTCTTTGGTTTTTTTAGAGTCCTCTTTTGGGGTGTCCCCGGCGTAAGGCTCGGGTAAAATTAAAGGCGGAAAGCCGTTGAAAATCCGCCACAATTCATAACCCAAAGTGACTCGACCTAACAATACCCAGCCATTAACGCGAACGCCTTGGCGCAAGAAACGCACACTCGGCCAAGCATAATCTTCACGGTCGGATCTTACCAATATTCGAAAATGACCTTTACCGTCATCGGTCGCATCAATCAAGGCAACCCGACCACCAAAGGAACCCACTGAAAACTCAGGCCAACCGCCAAACTGTATCGCGGGATAGCCTTCAAATTGCAAGCGGACTCGGCTGTTAGTCACAATCAACGGAAGATCATTACCATCAACCCATAATTCAACCGCGCGCTCCTGGGTATCGGGAACAAAAATAGCCAGCGCCTGGCCAGGCTTCACCATTTCTGCCCCAGGATTCGCCAATAAGCGCAATACAATCCCATCACGAGGCGCAACAACCGTTTGGGTTTGTTGTCGAGCCAAGCGGGTTTGCAATTTTAAAATGTCGGCACGGACACTGTTTTGATCTTCTATCGCCTTATTTAACTCAGCGCGTGATTTTTCAACGCTGGCGGAGGCATCCGCCGCTATTTTTTGCCAATCAGATGTTAATGCATCGACTTCACTCTTTGCGGCTATTAACGCCGCTTGCACCCTTTCAACTTCAGCGGCTCGTTGCGCCATTTCAAGCTGGGATAATTCCAATGTCCGCTGCGAAGCCAGCCCTTTTGCCCTTAATTGCTGCTGCCTGGATAGGTTTAAGGTAGCGGTCTGCTTGGCTGCTTTTGCTGCTTGTACAGATTGGTCGGCGGCTTTACGACGTTCAATCGCCATCTCTATGCGGGATTGTGCTGCTGATACGGCTTGGGGGCGGGCTCGTTCTGTCATGCGCAATTGTTCACGAAAGGTGTTAACCCGATTGTCGGTAGCTTCTTGTTTTGCCATAGCGGCTTTCAGTTCGCTCTCCAGGCGTTGCAGTAATTGTGGGTCGTTATCTAGAACTTCTGCCAATAGGTCGCCTCGTTTAACCTGGGAGCCTTCCCTGACCAGCCAGCGCGAAATACGGCCTTCCACTTGGGCGCTAATAAGCTGCTGACGTTCTGCCGGTGTGTAGGCGACCACCCGTCCGACGCCGCGTACGTTTTGTTGCCAAGGGGTGAGACCTAAGAATAAGATCAGGACCAGGAACAACCTGAGCAACCCCCGCGCAATGCGTTTGGCAGCCGACGCTGTTTCTATCGTTTTTAAGGTATTACCTACGGATAACAAAGAGTGGTTTGAATCATCAACGTGTTTCATAAGCCACCTTGATTTTCGTCATTTGTATTCGACAACATGCCGTTATCAAATTTGATTTTACGGTCAAATCGAGCAATGATGTCGTCGCGTTGGCTAGTAGCAATCAGTGTCCACGACATATTTTGACCAAGCAAGGAGTCTAAAACCGTCGGTAACACGCGGTTATCAATTCGATCCAGTACATTGTCCAATAAGAGCAAACGCGGTCGCCCAACTAATGCCCGCGCCAAGGTTAAGCGTAAGCATTGTTCGTGGGTCAATGGCAAACCATTCGGTAATAAAAGGGTTTCCAGGCTGTCGGGTAATTCTGCGATTGTGTCGGCTAATCCAACTTGATCCAATGCTTGCCTGACTTCCGTTAAACTCAAAGCCCGCCCCATACGGATGTTATCCAACAAGGTGCCGGCAAAGATCTCAGCGTCCCTAACTAAGCTGACGGTATTGCGTAACAGCCCAAGATTTAGGTCGCGAAGATCTTGGCCGTTCAAACAAACTCGACCAGTGCTGGATTGGCGTAGGCCATAGATAACATCGAGTAAGCCCCCCGTATCCATACCGTCGGTAATCGCAAGCCGTGAACCTGGAGCAAGCTGTAAACAGACATTATTGAGCGAATTTAAGTGTATCCCTCCAGGTGATGAGAGATTTTCAATATCTACCTTATAGGGTTCTTCTATTAGATCTGGCGTTCCTCCCTTGTCTTTTTCCTGCGGTAAATCCAGTAAATAGCCAAGCTTATCGACACTCGCCAGCATTTCGTAAAAGTTATCCAAGGTCTTACCTAATCGGGTTAAACCATAGATCATTGCACCAACAACCAATTCCGCCGCAATCAATTGGCCCAGGCTGAGTTGATTAGAAATCACCATCCAGCCGCCCATACCCAACAAAAGGGTGTTAGCTAGCGTATGCAGAATCAAGGCACCGATATTTTGACTGGATAGCACCTTAAAATGCTTTGTACATGCATCAACATAGAATTGCGCAATGTGGTCGGTTTGGGCGTTAAGATAAGCCCTGTTTTCAGACGATTTGCCTAGGATAGGATTGGCAGCTAAATCCTCCAGCCATGCCGCTGCCTTATATTTCGCCTTTGATTGTTCAATGGCTGATGTTAAGCCATTTTTGCCCATGCCGAACAAAATAATGGCCAAGGCACAGACAAAAAACAAATCAAAAGCCAGTAATAACGGGTGATAAAAAGCCAGCAATAGCATACCGATTAAAGTTTGCAAGGCATAACCCAGCGTTTCCAGCAACATCACCGAAGCTGTTTTTTGTAACGTGACCACATCAAAAAAACGGTTGGTCAATTCCGGCAAGTGATAATCGTTATTTACGGCATATCGGGCTTGCTGTAAACGCGCAGCCGTCTCACCAAAAATGCGCACAAACACGCGGCGTTGCAACATTTCCACCACATAAAACTGTAGAGCTACCAAGCTGTTGCTAAAACCCAATAAAACCAGCAGCACCAATGTCAGTACCAATAAGGGCTGAAACAAGGCGCCAAAAGCAATGGTGTTGACCAGCGCTTGGACAGCGACCGGAGTCGCTAATGAAAGTACACCGATACCAACACCGTAAGTAATTAGAATTCCGATGTCTTCACGTTCCAATGTGATTAGTTTTTGCAATCGCTGCAGCGGGCTATACGCGTTATCCATAAAAGCTTAGTCCAAGAAGATTCATTTACTTTTTTATACAGAAATATTACAATCAAAATAGATATAGTAAAATTTATTAAAGATAGTAATACTATCTTTTAAAGTTGTAAAGATTATTTTTGGTTTGTTGATAACATTTTTTTCACCGTTTCTTTGAAACCAGGGTTGTAGTCTGTAACTAAATTATAATTAGAACAAAGCAGGAATTATGGTAGTTGAATTGCAGATAAAGATGAATGAGAAGTTGTTTCTCAGAAACCCGGAGCAATCCGAACTGGGAAGGAAAATAATCATGCACAGCATCCAGTTAATACATAAAAACGGCTTTGAAGCCTTTACCTTTAAAAAACTAGCCGAGGAAATTGGGACCACCGAGGCTGGTGTTTATCGGTACTTTGAAAACAAACACCGTTTGCTAATTTATATTGCCGCTTGGTACTGGACGTGGCTGCAATACCAAGTCATGTATAGGACTAACAACATTAACGATCCGGTCGTTAAGCTTAAAATGATTATCAAACTGTTGGCAACAACAGTTGAAGATGATCTCAGCACCAGTTATGTCGATGAAAGCCTGTTGCATCAAATCATTATCACGGAAGGTTCCAAAACGTATTTAACGAAACGCGTATCAGAAGACAATAAGGACAAGTTATTCAAACCTTACAAAGACTTATGCGCCCATATTGCTACTATTATTATGGAGTTCAATCCTAATTATCGCTACCCAAAATCATTAGCTTCCACCATTATTGAAATGGCCCATTTCCAGAATTTTTTTAAGGATCATTTGCCATCTTTGACCGATTTTGGTGAAAACAAAGATGAGTCCAGTATTGTTGCTTTTCTTGAGGATATGCTTTTTCGCGTATTAAGTCAGGAGGCTTCAAATTGAGATTTTGACTTTTAGAACCTCCCTTAATTCTTAAAAGAGAAACACAAAGTCAATGTTTTATCTGGCGATTTAGAGGTCATTTTGGTGTATTCGAAAACAACTCAGATGCTAACATCGATGTTTATTATTGGGAGCCGAAATAATTTTTCAGTGGCAACAATGTGTTGGTCTTTTTGACAGCAAGTGGTCAGCAAATTGACCGCGAGGTTGCAAAATTGAAACTGGCAAAAATAGTTAGGATGCAGTAAAAAGAGGCCGCCAATAAAACCGGCATGACATCGACA
>Ga0209798_10001675_pt1 | contig 13237 bp, 12 predicted proteins | sample DOMMetBare3Fresh_FD_187475 | JGI IMG/M metagenome (GOLD analysis project Ga0209798, IMG submission 187475) | Wetland sediment microbial communities from St. Louis River estuary, USA, under dissolved organic matter induced mercury methylation -... | ecosystem: Environmental > Aquatic >...
CGCTTCGGGGTGCCTGGTGCCGCGCTCCCAGAGGTGCAGCCCTCGAGCGGGCGCTTCGGCGTGACCGCCAGCGGGGTCGGGGTGCCCGCGGGCATCCCGGTGGCCGGTATCGCCGGCGACCAGCAGGCCGCCCTCTTCGGTCAGGCCTGCCTCGCGCCGGGCATGACCAAGAACACCTACGGCACGGGAAGCTTCGTGCTCATGCACGTGGGCGACATCTGCCCTGCACCCGTGGACGGCCTCCTCACGACGGTCGGCTGGACCCTCGCCGATGGCTCGCGCGTCTATGCGCTCGAGGGCGCCATCTTCGTCACCGGCGCCGCAGTGCAGTGGCTGCGGGACGGCCTCGGCATCATCGACCGCGCCGAGGACATCGAGGCGCTGGCGGCCACCGTGCCGGATTCGGGGGGTTGCTACCTCGTTCCTGCGTTCACCGGCCTCGGCAGCCCGTGGTGGGATCCGTACGCCCGCGGCACCGTCGTCGGCATCACCCGCGGCACGGGACGGGCCCATCTGGCTCGTGCGGTTCTCGAGTCGATCAGCCTCCAGACCCGTGACGTGGTGACGGCCATGAGCGCGGCGTCCGGCTACCCCATCACGGCGTTGAAGGCCGATGGTGGTGCCGCGGGCAACGACCTCCTGCTCCAGCTCCAGGCCGACGACCTGCAGGTGCCGGTGTCGCGTCCACTGATCCGGGAGACCACGGCACTGGGGGCCGCCTACCTCGCCGGTCTGGCCGAGGGCGTCTGGGCCTCGCCCGCGGACATCACGGCCAACTGGCGCCTGGACACCACCTTTGAGCCGCGGGTGGAGCCGGCCGTTGCCTCGACGCGCCACGCCTCGTGGAGCCGCGCGCTCGAGCGGTCGCGCCGATGGGCTACCTGATCGACGGGAGACCCGCCACGCACGGGTGGCGGCCCATCTCCCGCAGGCGGGTGTCCACGATGCGGGCCAGCGCCGCAACCTGTCGTCGCTCGCGCGCCCGGTAGGCCGTGCCATCACGGCCCACGACCAGGGCCAGCCCCACCGCGGGCAACGGTGACCAGATCACGTCCTCAGGGCCGCTCTCGCCCGCCACCACGGAGGCCGACGATCGGCTGCCCTCCACGAACGCGGCCAACCAGGCCGTCGCGGGGACAGGGCCCTGGGCCGCCAGCACCTCGCGGTCCTCCACGGCCACCATGGCGGACCACGTCGCATCGACCACCCGTAGGACCTGGACCACCGCCTCGTGCATCAGGCCATCGCGATCGTCGGCCCCCACGAGGACGGCCACCGTCTCCAGCGCGTCGAGCCGCGGGTCGTGCAGTGCCCCGGCCACCGGACGCACCTCTTCCACGTCTACGCCTTCCACCTGCCTGATCTCACGCACGAGGAGCTCGAGGAGCGCCTCGTCCGGAAGCTCGACCACCAGCTCATCGATCGCTCGCCCCGCCCCTCGCTCGAGGATGTCGATTCCCACGATCTCGCCTTGGACCGCGCCGATGCGAGTGGCGACCTGGCCCAGTGCACCGGGACGGTCGGGAAGCCACATCCGCACCAGGTAGGTCTCCATGGGCCCGACCCTACGGTGAGCGTGTGAACCGTGTGTTTCCGCGACGGCACGGGGGGAAGAACAGGGCCATCGAACCTTCTTGACCGGTTGGTCAAGTCGAGTACCGTTCTCGCCCGTGGCGCGGCGACTGACCCAACGGGGCAAGGACCGGCGCAACCAGCTCATGCGCTTTGCCGCGGCCCGCTTCGCGGAGCAGGGCTACCACCCCACCTCGGTGAGCGAGATCGTCTCGGGCCTCGGGGTCGGCAAGGGCGTCTTCTACTGGTACTTCGACTCGAAGGAGCAGCTGTTCCTGGAGATCCTGAGGGAGGCGCAGACGGACCTTCGGCGCCGCCAGCAGCAGGCCATCAGCGGCGAAGGGGACCCCGTGCGGCGCATCGAGCTCGGGCTCCGGGCGTCGATGGCGTGGGCGGAGGCCCACCGAGACCACAACAAGCTGATCCAGTTCGCGGCCACAGAGGCCACCTTCGTGTCGGCGCTGCGGCGAGGACAGGACATCGCCGTGGCCGATGTGGTGAAGCACGTCGAGGAAGCCATCGCCCTGGGCCGCATCCGAGACACCGACCCCGATGTCCTCGCCCACGCCATGGTCGGCGTGGTGAGCCACCTCACCCGAGTGTTCATCTATGAGCGGGGCGAGGCGGCCGACGCGGTGGCTGATGCCGCCGTGGCCTTCTGCCTCAAGGGCCTCAGCCCAGCTTTGGCAGCGCCTTCTTGAGGTTGCGCATGCCCTGAGTGATGCGCTGCTCGTTCTCGATCAGCGCGAAGCGCACATGGCCGTCGCCCTCCGGGCCGAACCCCACCCCGGGCGACGTCGCCACCTGCGCTTCTCGCACGAGCATCGAGGCGAACTCGATGGAGCCCATCTCCCGATAGGGCTCGGGGATGGGTGCCCAGGCGAACATCGTGCCCTTGGGACGTCGCATCTCCCAGCCGATGCGGTCGAGGCCATCACAGAGGGCGTCACGCCGGGTCTGGTAGATCTCGCCCACCTCGCGCGGGTAGTCGACGGCGTCGTTCATGGTGACGGTGGCGGCGATCTGGATGGGCTGGAAGGCGCCGTAGTCGAGATAGGATTTGAGCTTGGCCAGCGCCTGCACGACCTCGCGGTTGCCCACCAGGAAGGCCATGCGCCAGCCCGCCATCGAGAACGACTTCGTCAGCGAGTAGAGCTCCACTGCGCACTCCTTGGCACCGTCGGCCTGGAGGATCGAGGGCGGGTCCCAGCCGTCAAAGCCGAGCTCTGCGTAGGCGTTGTCATGCACCACGATGACATCGTGCTCGCGCGCGAAGTCGACGAGGTCCTGGAAGAAGTCGAGGTCGACGCACGCCGTGGTGGGGTTGTGCGGAAAGGAGCACACGATCACCTTCGGGCGGGGCCACGAGTGCTCAAACACCTCACGGATACGATCGAGGAACTGGCCATCGTCGTTGACGTCGGTTGTCATCGAGATCTCCCGAACGGCCGCACCGGCGAACAGCGGACCCCAGATGTGGATGGGGTACGACGGAGAGGGGACGATGGCCGCGTCCCCCGGGCCCAGCAGCACCCACATGAGGTGGCTGAAGCCCTCCTTGGCCCCGATGGTGGAGATCACCTCGGTGTCAGGGTCGAGATCGACGTCGAACCGGCGCTTGTAGAGGTCGGCCGCTGCCTGACGCAGCTTGGGGATGCCCCGGCTGGCGGAATAGCGGTGGTTGCGCGTGTTGTGGGCCGCTTCGCAGAGCTTGTCGACCGCGATCTCTGGCGACGGCAGGTCGGGGTTGCCGAACCCGAGGTCGATGACATCCAGACCGGCCCGCCGCGCCTCGATCTTCAACCCGTCGATGATGGTGAAGACGTAGGGGGGCATCCCGTTGATGCGACGGAACTCCATGGACCGAGGGTACTCCCGCCCCCGCGCGCTCCTGCGCCCATTGCTGGCAAGATCGCGTGGTGAGCCAAGTCATCGACGTCGTCATCGAGATCCCCCGCGGCAGCCGCAACAAGTACGAGTACGACCACGACAAGCACATCATCCGGCTCGACCGACGCCTGTTCACGGCCACGGCCTACCCCGCCGACTACGGATTCATCCCCGACACCCTGTCGGAGGACAGCGACCCTCTCGATGCGCTAGTGCTCCTCGACGACTCCACCTTCCCCGGCTGCTGGGTGGCCTCACGCCCCGTCGGGGTGTTCTGGATGACGGACGACGCCGGCCCCGACGCCAAGATCATCTGCGTGCCGGCGGGTGACGCCCGCTGGGATCACGTCACCGACCTCGACGGGCTTCCCGAGCACCTCACCGACGAGATCGGCCACTTCTTCGAGGTCTACAAGGCGCTCGAGCCAGACAAGCACTCCAGCGTCCGCGGGTGGGAGGGCGCAGCGGCGGCTTGGCAGGAGATCGAGGACTGCTGGCAGCGCTACCGCGACCACGGCGTGGCGCGCTGAGCACCACACGACCGGCTCACCGATCGCCGCCCCCCCAGTCGGGCACCGCCAGGAGCGCGGCGCCGATGGCGCCCGCCCGCTCACCCAGCTGGGCGGGCACGATCGGCACCTCGGGTCGAACCGCTCCGGCCATCACCAGGTCCGCGAAGCGGGTGCGGACTTCCGGCAACAGCAGATCGGCCGCCTCCACCAGCCCGCCACCGATGACGATGACCGCAGGGTCGAGGATGTTGACCAGGTTGGCCAGGCCGAGAGCGATCCAGTGAGCCAGCTCGTCGAGCACGGACTGTGACTGGGCGTCGCCGGCGCGGGCGGTCGCCGTCACGTGTTCGCCCCGTACGTCCTCCGGGTCGCCGCCGGCCAGCGCCACTGCGGCCCCGAGACGGCCTGCGTCCGCCGCGTCGCGAGCCAAGCGAGCCAGCCCGGTCCCCGATGCGAAGCGCTCCCAGCATCCGCGCTTGCCGCACGGGCAGGGGGGGCCGTTCGGATCCACGACCATGTGACCCGGCTCGCCCGCGAACCCGTGGGCGCCGCGAAGCAGCCCACCGCCGGAGATGATGCCGGCGCCGATGCCGGTTCCGAGGGTGACCACGAGGGCCTCCAGCGATCCCACCGCGGCCCCTCCGGCCAGCTCGGCGAGGGCGTGACAGTTGGCATCGTTGTCGACCACGGCCGGCAGCCCCGACCGCTCGCTCAGCAGTCGGGCGAGGGGGACCTCGTGCATCCGGCGCAGGTGCGGGCCCATGTGCAGCGTGCCCGATCGATCGACCAGACCCGGCACCCCCACCCCGATCGACGACGGCGCCGGACCGAGTGACGCCACCAGCTCGAGCAGGGTGTCGACCAGTCCGTCCCCGCCATCCGGGGTGGGCACGCGACCCTCCGCGAGCACGGTCGCCGGGTCCCGGGGGTCCACGGCCACGCCCAGCACCTTGGTGCCGCCCACGTCCAGCCCGATCGACCTCACGGTAGGAGCATGCCTGATGGGGGTCAGTACCGGAGGAGCGCTCCGATGCGACCCAGGACGTCGAGGTCGGCATCGCCCACGCAGATCGTCACCGGAACACCTTGGGTCAGGGCTTCCTCGATGGCGTCTTCGACGACATCCTCGACGCGCACCATCGGGGATCCGGTATCGGGGTGGTTGGGACCGACGACCGCGAGCGCCCCCGTGTCGGGTGACCTCCACCCCTCCTCGGCGAAGCCCTTCGAGACCACCAAGCGCTCGACGCGCCGTTGAGCCAAGGCCGCGAGCGTCTCCCCGAGACCGGCCACCCCCCGACCGCCGGTGGCGACGGCCTCCTTGAGCCGGGCCACGAGGGCCGCATCGCGGGCCCGCTCCACCGTCGCCTCCACGGCTTCGGCCGCGGCCAGGATCTCGACGGGGGTGGCCCCCACCCTGAGCGCGACGCGCCCACACAGGCGTTCGCGCAGATACGGATGGAGCTCCTGCTCGAGCTCGCTGGCGATGGAGTCGGAGGCGCCGATGGCCAGGTGGTGGAACCCGCGTGCCTGCCAGAGCTCGAACGCCGCCTGCGCGGCGTTCCGCAGGTGCTGGTGGGCCAGCTCCGCGCGGTGGTGCTCCGGCGTGCCTCGTTCCCGCTCGCCGCGCCGGTCGTAGTCGCGGGGCAGCTCGTCGAGAAGCTCCGAGCGGTCCAGCAGCTCACCCTGCTCGAACACGTAGAGCTGCGCGCGTTGCTTGTCGGCCAGCAGCACCCCGATCGGCTCGTGCTCCTGGAGCGTGGACTCCAGCTGCCCGACCGCGGGGGCGTGGTTGATGATCACCGACGACCGCACCGAGGTTCGGAGCTCGACGACTTCCCAGAGGCCGATGGCAGAACAGGCGAAGATCGCCAGCCCTCGGGTCGAGGTCCGGTCGATGCCTCCCTTCACGTAGGCCTCGATCCGACGCAGGTCGTCCTCCACAGAGCGCTGACCGCTGGCGCGCTGCCGGGCGGCCCGTAGCAGGACGTCGAGCTCGTGCTCGACGTCCTGGTGGCGAACCAGACGGCGGCCATCGACATCCACGTAGCACGACGTGATGGGGGCCCCGTCAGCTCGGATGCTCGCGAGCTGCCGGACGCGAGCTTCGCTGATGACGGCCACAGCACCTCCAGAGCTCGGCGGGTCTGCAGACACTAGGCGACGGACATCAGGCCGGTTGCGGCTGCACCACCGCCGCCCGGTCGTTCCCCGCCCGCAGCGCCCAGGCGGTGGCCGACGGGTCGTCGGTGACGACGATGATCTGCACGGCCTGAGCCATCCGCTCGAGGCGGCCGAGGAGATGGCTGAGCTCCTCCTCCCCGAGTCCCGCGAGGGCATCGTCCACGAGGAGGGGCAAGGAACCGCCGAGGGACACGGACCGCTGAGCGGCCAACCGGGCCAGCACATACCACTCGATCTCCTCCGCTACCGAGCCGTCGTCCTCGGCGGGCGCGAGCGCCTCGACGGCCATGGCCGCCTGGCGGCGCTCCTCGTCCAGAGCGGCAACCGTCTGCGCCGCCTCCGCCGCCGCCGCGTCGGTGCTGGCCAGCACCGTCTCCGCCGCGACCAGGGCTGTGGCGGCATCCTGCTCGGGCGCCGGGGCGTCCTCGCGGCCTGACTTGGCGCGAAGCCGTTCGTCAGCCTCCGACTCCGCCCGGATGGCGGCCGCAAGGGCCTCCTCGGCGCCGCGGAGGCCAGCTTGGGCGACCTCGTCGTCCGCGACCGCTTGGGCCAGCGCCTCGTCAGCTCCGATGGCCGCCTCCCTGGCGACCCGCTCGGCCTCCTCGGCGGCGACGAGCTCAGTGTCACCGGTGGCCACGACCTCGGCGGCCAGCCGGTGGGCGGCCCGACGCTCCTCGGTGGCCCGGACGAGCTCACGCGCCTCACTCAGGCGGGCAGACAGGAGCGCTGCCCTCGATGGCCCGACCAGACCCGAGACGACCTGAGGTCTGTGCTCGACGACCACCCGAAGCTCATCACGCTGCTGCTCGAGAGCGCGGAGCTCGTCGCGCAGCTCGTGCTCTCGAGCCGGGGACGTCGATGCCTCGGCAAGCCACGCCTCGGCCACGAGCACGAGGTCGTCTTGCTCGAGCTCGTCGTCGCCGAGTGCCAAGCCGGCGTCCTCGAGCGCCTGGCGGAGGCCATCAGTGCTGATCGCGGGCGACGCGACCTCCACCTTCAGGGCCCGGAGCTCCTCGACTGCGGCGGCAGGAGGCACCGGACGCCGCAGCAAGGCACGCGCCTGCTCGAGCAGCCTTCGCCGGTGTTCGATCACCTCGGCGCGTGCCAGCTCGGCGTCCGTCTCGGCGGCGAGTGATCCCCACAGGTCCTCAGCGCTCGCGAGCTCCCTGCGCGCGGCCTCGAGGGCTTCCTCCTTCTCGCTGTCGACGTGCAACAGCGAGTTCCCCATCATGTAGTCGGAGTACGAGGTGAACCCCATGTCGTCGAGCAACGAGCGCTCCGCCTCGCGCAGCTCTTCCACCCTGCGCTTTGCACGGGCACCGCCGAAGCGGCTGTCTGCCTTGTCCATGGCCTCGAGAAGGTCGGCGTGAGCCTGCTCGAGCTGGTTGACCATGTCCCGGTCGAGCTCAGGGTTGCGGACGGCGAGCTCCGACTCCGCGAGCGCCTGGCGGGCCGCCTCCAAGCGGTCTCGAGCCTGCGCGACCTCACTGGCTGAGCCGTGTGGCGACTCGGTGAGGTTCAGATCGACGTCGAGGGCCGCCAGCTCGTCGGCAAGGGCGGCCGCTTCCGGCAGCGTCTCACGCCGGAAGCCGTCCGACGGGCGCACGCGCTCGAGCGCTTCGGCCACGGGATGCGTCTCGGCCGGCCCGAAGGCCGCCAGGCGCTGTTCCAGCAGCGTGATCTGCTCCTCGACGGCTGCGAGGCGTTCGGCCGGGGGTTCGGCCGGCTCCTGTGGCGCGGGTGCACCCTCGGCCGCCCCCTCCAGCTCGCGCTCGGCCTCCACCTCGGCCTCGACGTCGGCCAGGGCAACCCGAGCTCGTTCGGCCGCCGCCTCGACGCTCGGGTCGTAGGCGTGGCGGGCCTGCTCCAGTCGACGGGCGAGCTCAACGAGGTGCTCGACGGCCTCGTCACGCCGCCGCCGGATGTCGGCGGTCGCCGCCTCCACCTCGTCTCGCCTGGCCGCCGCTCGCCGTGCCTCGGGCAGCAGGACCGCCAGCTCCTCCTCCAGCCTCTGGCGCTCCGCGCGGGAGCGATCCAGCTCGGAAGCGAACGAGTCGATCTCCTGGGCGCGGGAGGCAAGGTCGGCCTGTGCCCGCTGCGCTCGTTCGAGGGCGTCGGTGGCAGCGGTGAGGGCAGCCCGCGCGTCGAGCTCGGCCTCCCGCGCGGTGGCCAGGCGCTCGTCGACCCCGGCCAGGTGTCGTCGGGCCTCCGCTCGCTCGCGCCGTGCTGGGTCGTGGCTGGCGACGGGCAGGTCATCAGCCACGATCACCGGTCGGAGGTCGTCGGCGGTGATGTCCAGCAGGTCGAGCATCTCCGGCAGCAGGTCGAAGAGCACTCCGTGGGCCTCCAGCAGCCCGTTGGCGCCGCCCGTGCTTCCGGTGGCGAGACCCGCCACCGCGTCGGCCAACCGACGCCGCGCGTCTGGATCGAGACCGGACACCACGCTCACGAGCGGGTGGAGATCGATGATCTCGTCGGGGCTGACGGCCAGCTGCAGGAGGCGCATCAGCCGCTCAGGAGACCTTGATCCGCTCGATGGGGCTGTCGCCGTCATCGCCTTCGTGTCCCTGCGCCCCACCAGGGCGGAAGCGCCCCGCCGCAGCCTGCGCGACTGAGGTGAGGGTGCCGAGGAGGCCCTGCACCGCCGAGGGGTCTTCGACCAGCGCCTCTGCGGCGTCGAGCAGGCTACGGCTCGCCTGGATCATCTCTCGGGCGGCGGCTTGGAGGTGCTCGAGACCTTGCTGGACCTTGTCATCGTTGTCATCAGCCATCGTCCGCACTCCCCTCGAAGATAACCCTGAGTCTGCCCTGCTTCAGGCTGGCATCGGCCACCGCTCGGGTGCGCAGCGAATCAGGCAGCGTGATGGCCCGGCGATACGGGCCGACCTTCACGAGGAGCTCATCGCCCCGGCGACCGAGCTCGAGGTCGTCGCGGTCGGCGAAGGGCAGCTCGAGGGAGAGGGTGGTGCGCCCGGCCCGGCGGGTGATCTTGAGAGGCTGCCCCTCGTGCAGGATGCTGGCCGCGTCAAGGTCGCCGTAGACGCTCTGGCCGAAGCTTCGCAGCGCCTCGAGCCCGACGAGCTCCTCGGGCGCCAGCGACACCTTGAGCACCGGTAGCGGTGAGAAGCTGTCCTCGATCGTCTTGACGTGCTCGACGTGCAGGGCCTTCCACCGCTCGAACCACGGGTCGGCGACCGCGTCCGGCAACAAGCGGTTGGCGATGACGGCATCGACCCGGTAGCCGAACAGCGAGAGGTAGGTGTAGGTGCGGCGAGCCTCCGCGATCACGATCCGCTCCGGGTTCACCACCAGCCGCACGCTCGTGCGAGCCGGGTCGATCAGGATCTCCCGCACGCCGTCCAAGCGGTCGTAGAACGCACTGGTGGCCGCAAACACGCCATCGTCGGCCATCGGGAGCGACGTCACCCGCGACAGCACCGGAGCCAGCACCTTGTTCACCCGCCGCCCGACGGGGAACAGACGCTCCATGTAGCGGGAGAGGATGTCAGGCAGCGAGAGGAAGCGGATCGTCTCTGCGGTGGGCGCGCAGTCGACCACCACCACATCCCAGTCACCCGACTCGACGTAGGCCTTGATGTCTGTGAGAGCGAAGATCTCGTCGAGGCCCGGGATCACCGACAGCTCGTCGGCCTCGAGCCCGTCGACGCCCGCCCAGGAGAACACCTCGCGCAGGTAGCGCTGGATCTCGTGCCACCCCTCCTCCATGCGCTCCTGGGCATCGAGCTGCTGGCCCCAGAGACCCTCGCTGATCGGCACCGCCAGCGGGCCGAGAGGCACATCGAAGGCATCCGCCAACGAGTGGGCCGGGTCGGTCGACAGCACGACGGTGCGCAGGCCGGCATCGGCGCATCGGATCGCGGTGGCGGCGGCGGTGGTGGTCTTGCCAACACCGCCCTTGCCGGTGAAGAGGAGGACGCGGGTCACACCGGCTCGACGTGGGCCCGGAGCTCCCGCAGCGCGGTGTGGATGATCTTCTGCTCCGCTCGGCGCTTCACGAAGCCCGGAAGGGGGATGATCAGGTCGACATCGAGGTGGTACGTCACGAGCGTGCGGCCCTCGGACCCACCTGGTTCGAGCAAGTACGACCCGTCGAGCTTGCGCATGATGTCGCCCTCGACGAGCTCCCATGCGAGGCGCGGCGGGTCCTCCTCGTGGTCATAGCGGAGGGTGTAGCTCGTGCTGCGCCCCATGGCGGCGGCCCGAAACGTCACCCGTTGCCCGCGGCCGGCGGCGTCCCTCTCCTCCACCGTCACGCCCTTCACGTCGCGGGCCCAGGTGGGATAGGCCTCGAAGTCCAGTAGGACCGCGAGGATGCGCTCCGCGGGGGCGGCGATCTCCAAGGTCTCGGTCGCCTGGTCAGCCATCTGCGCATTCTCCCCCATCACCGACGGGCGGGCGCGACACCTGCCGTGGCAGCCGTGCGGGGAAGGTGCCGTGGCGGGCTCCCCACACCGCCATCAGACCGAGGCCGAACATGGGCGCGAGGATCCCGAAGGCCACCACCGTGTAGGGGCGGACCGAGGCGGCCAGGATGACGACGACCGCTTGGACGACCACGGAGGCGCGCAGCGGCCGGCGCGCCGAAGCGGGAGCGACGTCCCCGGCGAGGAGGAAGAGGCCGGGGATGCCAACGAGGTCGGTGCGACTCCGGGCCAAGCCCAACGCATACGCCCACAGCAGCGCGGCGGTGCCGGCCACGAAGCACACCACCGACACCGCGGCGTGCAACCGGCCTCCACCGTCAGGAGAGGCGGCCCCCGCCAGGCTGGTCGCCACCAGGACGCCCGTGCCGACCGAGGAGAGGCGCACGATCCCTCGACCCGGCGTGAGGTCCGCTCGGTCAGGCACGAGAGCCACCTTGCCATGTCCTCAGTGCCGCTTCGAGCCGTCCCGCCAGCCCGTCGAAGCCAAAGCCTGCCACCGCTCGCGCTCGGCCGACGCGGGCCATCTGCGCCCGCAGCTCGGCGTCGTCGAGCAGCCGGGCCAGCGCGCGGGCGGCCGCCTCGGGATCGGCCGGGTGCCGCACAACCACGCCTGTTGTGCCATCCACCACCGCCTCGGCTGCGCCACCGCTGTCGCCGGCCACCTGTGGTACGCCTGCCGCAGCCGCTTCGAGGAAGACGATGCCGAACCCCTCCTGCTCCAGGCCCGCCCACCGGTTGCGGCAGAGCATGGCGTAGACGTCGGCGCACCCGTAGAGGATCGGCAGGTCGTCGTGGGCGACGCGGCCGAGCAGCCGGACCGGGGCACCGGTGGAGGCGACGAGCCGCGCGAGGCGATCATGCTCACGTCCTGTCCCGCCGATGGCCACGGTGAGATCAGGCCGGGTCGGCGCCAACAGGGCGGCGGCGCGAATGAGGGTGTCCATGCCCTTGCGAGGCACGAGACGACTCAGGCTGACGATGAGCCGGCCCTCCAGCGGGAGCCCGAGGCGGGCTCGTCCCGCCGCCCGTTCGTCAGCGTCGAGCGGGCGGAACCGGTCGGTGTCCACCCCCGGTGGAACGAGCACGCTCGGAAGTGGCCGCCCCGCGGCCCGCTCACCCTCGGCCAGGGGGTAGCCGCCCGCCGCCACCACCAGCGCGGCGCCGCGCAGCACGCGACGCAACAGGAGGTTGGGGCCAGGAAGGCGACGCGGCACCGTCACCTCCGCGCCGTGGAGGACGACCGCGTAGGGCCGTCGCAGGTGCGGGCCCACCAGCCCGACCGGGAGGGCGGGGTCGAGCACCACGAGGTCGGCGTCGATCTCGTCAGCCAGCGCATCGATGCGGCGAACCAACGACCGAGTGGGCAGCAGCACCGACCGTCGCGAGCGCTCGATCCGGTAGGGCTGCTCCGCATCCCAGGCGGTGGCATCGGGGTGCGCGGTGGTGAGCACTGCGAAGGAGGCTGGGTCCAGGCGACGCCAGAGCTCCCACAACATCGTCTGGATCCCGCCGATCTTCGGGGGGTAGTCGTTGGTGACGAACAGGTGCGTCACGCGACGGGGGCTCCCAGCTCGGTCAGCACCATCGGGTCGACCTCGTCGCCGAGGGAGGGGAGGAGATCGTCGCAACCGAGCCGCCGGGTGGCCCAAACAGCGTGGCCCCTCAGCAGCGGATCCGGGTGCCGGAGGTGACGATGGAGCACCGCCACCACCGCTGGGTCGTGCCGGTCGCCGACGTTGCCCAGCACCACGAGCGCGTTGCGGCGCACGTAGCGCAGGTCTCGCTTCGGGATGTACCAGCGCTCGGCTCGTTCGAGCACCACGGCGTCGTCTTCGTCGAGGAGGTCCAGCAATCGGGCCCAGGGCCGCTCGGCGCCGGTGGCCTGCGAACTGGGGGCCCGGCGGTTCGGCGGGCACACCTCCTGGCACTCGTCGCACCCGTAGATGCGATCGCCCAGCGCCACCCGGTGCTCCATCGGAAAGGGACCTTCGGCCTGGAGGAGCCACGAGAGGCAGCGCCGGGCATCGACCACGCCGGGCGCGGTGATGGCACCGGTGGGGCACCCATCGAGGCACCGGGTGCAGGGGCCGCACCGATCCTCGATCGGGGCTCCGCTCCTGGCCAGCGGGGCGTCGGTGACCACCGAGCCGAGCACGTACCAGCTGCCGAGGCCGGGGAGCAGCAGGTTGGCGTTCTTCCCCCACCAACCGATGCCGGCCCGGTGCGCGGCGGCCCGGTCAACCATGGCGTTGTCGTCGGCGAGCACCCTCGCTCGCCACCCGTCCGCTTTGAGCAGGGCCGCCATCGCCTTGAGCCCGTCCTTGAGAGCCGCGTAGTGGTCGTCCCACGCATAGCGGGCCACCCGACCCAGAGGGGCACCGCCGGACGGCTCCATCGCGGCGCCGTCGACCAGGTAGCGCCGGGCACCCACCACCAAGGAGCGGGCGTCGCGGAGGGCAACCCCGGGATCGGAGGACTTGGCGGGCTGGCGGTAGGTGAAGGCCATGCCGCCATGGAGCCCGTCGGCCTTGCGGCGCTCGAGCGTCCGCCGAACCTTCACGAACGGTTCGGCCGTGGTCACCTCGACCACGTCGAGGCCTGCGTCGAGTCCGGCCGAGCGCAGGGCCGGGGTCG
>Ga0209798_10001676_pt1 | contig 13232 bp, 6 predicted proteins | sample DOMMetBare3Fresh_FD_187475 | JGI IMG/M metagenome (GOLD analysis project Ga0209798, IMG submission 187475) | Wetland sediment microbial communities from St. Louis River estuary, USA, under dissolved organic matter induced mercury methylation -... | ecosystem: Environmental > Aquatic > Freshwater...
CGTCGAGAGGATGAGGTTGCCGTTGGTGCGGAAGGAATCCGTGCCAAACCCGTCTCGGTACCAGCCGCCGGGCGCAGACACCTCGATCTCACCAGCGGAGAGGTTGGTCGCGTAGTTGGAGAAGTCCGACTTCGTGCCAGAGGGCCCCAGTGAGGAGACACCGATGACGAACGGTCCCTCGACCGGCAGGTCAACGCACGTGCTGTTGCTGATGGTCCGCTCGTACGGGGCGTTGTCCCAGGTGAACAGCGGGTTGTCATAGTCGGGGCTCGAGAAGTCGTGTCGCGGGTTGGACATGTCCTCGTGGTTGTTGCCGAGTGCTCCGACCAGGGTGACTCCGTGCTTGTGCGCATAGGTGAGCGCTCGGTTCATGGCCTTGATGATGACGGCCTGGTCCGCGGCGGCGGCTGTCGAGTCCTCAGGGGCGCCGCCAGTGCAGTTGTAGAGCCAGGGGTCGACGTAGAACGACATGTTGACGACGTCGATGCCGATCTCACCGGCGTAGGTAAGCGCGTTGGTGACCGGGCCGAGGAAGAAGTAGCCGCTGTCCTGGCCGCCGCGAATATTGACAAGCGTTACGGCTGGCGCGACCCCACTGACGCCCATCCCGTTGAGGGCGGCGGCGACGGTGCCGGCGACGTGGGTCCCGTGACCGTCGTTGTCGACGGTGGCCGGGTCCACACATCCGGCGTACTCGCACGGCCCGTCGATGGCTTCGATGTCGGTGGTGAAGTTGCGCGACTTGTCGACGTCGACGTTGGCCGCAAGGTCGGGGTGGTCCGCCTGGATACCGGTGTCAAGGATGCCAACCGTTACCCGGCTGTCGCCCTTCTCGATCGCGTGGGCGGCCGGGGCGTTGAGCATGTCCATACCCCAGAGCAGTCCGTCGAACCGGTCGCCTCCGGCTGGCGGGGGCGGGATCTTGGCGGTGCCGTTGGCCCGGCTGCGGTCAAAAGCCGCTTCCTTCTCGACAGGGTCCGGCGCCTTGCCCATGATCGGCGCCGACCCGATCGAGACGTCCGACGCAACCCCCTCAACGCCGGCGATCCTGCCGGCCTCGGCCGTGAAGCCGGCGTCGGAGCTTGTGACACTGATGAGCCCGATCGCGGCATTGACCGAGGTCACGGTGGCCCCGGCTGACCGGAGACCCTTGGCGACGGTCGCCGACGAGGCTGCGTTGGCCGCAAGAACCAGCCAGCTCGACGGGGCGCTCTTCGCGGACACCGCACCTGTCGATGCCGAGGCAGGAGCGACGACACTGGCCAGGCCGGCCACCGCCATCGCGCCGGCGGCAGCCATGGCGACGAGTCTTCCTCTACGCATGGGACTCTCCCTACTCCCAGCGGTCACGCGGTTGTGGCCGCATCCGTGTCACGGTACGTCGTCGGTAGGGGACGCGGCTCCACCAAATGCAGTGGTCCGAAGGGGGACTATGCCTGACGGCACTCCTACCTGACGGAGAGCCTCAGCCGAACAGTGGGCTCAGCGCCGCGGGTTGCGGTCAGACCAAGTGCGTTGAGTGGCTTGAGCGAAGCCGCGTCGCTGGGGTTGTCCCTGGCTAGGCGTGGCATGAGCTTGGCCAGGTTCACGTACGCGGCGAAGTCTGCCTGACCAACGTCCGGCATGACCTGGGTGAAAGTCGCGTTGCTGCCGAGTGTGCTTCCGGACGGGCTGGTGATTGCCCCGATCAGTCCCGAACCCATCCCGACGACGATGCCCTCCGGGCCATGCACCCTGTGAACGCTGGCCCCGCCGGTGTCGAACTCGGCCACACCCAGGATTCGACGGGCAAGCTCGTACGCCGCATCGGCGTCACCGGTCGCGGTGCGCACGGCATACTCCGGCTGGTCGAGGGTGCCACCCACCACCACGCCCGTATCGTCGCCCAGCAGCGTCTCGATCTGTGCGGCCGAGTCGATACCCAGTGCGCCCAGCGTGGACTTGATCTGCATCGAGTCGCCACTCTCGGTCAATGACGTGTAGAGGGCGCCAACAGCCTTGCCCAGCCCGGTGGACGTGACGGCGCCGAAGACGTCGGCCGGGAAGGATGCAATCATTCCGGCTTCGGTCGTGGCATCCGCCTTGGCCAGGGCGCCGACACCCTTGATGTCGATGCCCTTGCCGGTCAGCTCGATGAACGACGGGTCAGCGTGCAGCCCAACGACAACCCGTCCGGAGACGTTCTTGGGATCGGTGGCTCCCTTGAGAAGGCCGAGCGTGTCCTCGTTCGCCTGACCCTGCGCAACGGCTTTGTAGGAAGCCGCGACGTCGGCCCACGCGACCCCGACCTGTTCGGAGCCCAGCTTCGCGACGTCAGAGGCGTACGCGGACCCGGTCAGCGGGGTGACCTTGCCGACCCGGACCAGAGATGCTGCATGGGCGGTGGTGTCTGACACGATCACGTAGTCGTCGGCGAAGGCGTAGCCAACCTTGTCGTGGTTCTCGGCCGCGTTGGCGATGGCCTTGTCCAGTGCGACCTTGGCCGCGTCCTGGTCGGTTACTGCGATTGCGAGACCGACCTCAGGCTTCTTGTCCGCATCCATATCGGGGAATATGCCGACCCCCACCCTGTCGCCAAGCCACGGCTCGACGTCCTTCTTGTAGTCGAGCCCCCACCCGGAATCCCCCGTGAAGATGGAGCCGAAGGTGGACTCCTTGATGGACGACTCCTCGGAGGTGACCTTGTCTCTTGACGTCGGGAACTTGCGAGCCAACTGAAAGACGGCCAGCTTCTGTCCGGCCGAGGGATCCAGGTCCAGCTTGGCGAAGACGAAGGCGTTGGCCGGAAACACGTCTTCGGGCTGGGCACCTCCACCACCCAACAGGTTGACCATCGCCGATCCCCCCACGGCGAGGGCTGCGACCACGGCGACTGCGGCGGCGGCCCCGACCCACTTCCTGGAGGCCCGCGGGGACAGCGCCGTCTCCTCCCCCATCTGGTCAGGGACGGACAGCTCACCCTCGTTGTTGAACGACATGTTGGCGCTCCCTCTGGTATGCAACGAACCGCGTTACGACGTTAGGCGCGAAGGGAGTGTCTCGTCAGCCGAATGTCCAGCATCGGCCCGTTCGGGCGATGGACCACCCTGGGACACAAGGCGCTCGCGTCTCCAACAACCAGCGGCCCGCCAACGGTCACGCGTCGGCGAGCTCGCGGGGCACTGCGATGACGTCCACGAGTGCGCCATTGCGCCACACGGTGATCTCGAGCCTGCGTCCGATCGCGTCCTCGACCATGGCGCGCTGGAGCGCGGTGATCGACGCGATCGGCTCACCAGCGACCGACAGAACGATGTCGCCGACGCGCAAGCCCGACTGTGCCGCCGGACTCTGCGGCATCACCTGCGCGACGCGCAGCCCGCTGCTGCGCCCGGTCTTGGCAACCAGTGGCCCAGGAAGGGGCATGTGCACGCTGACGATCCCGAGCCAGGCGCGGCGTACCCGCCCGTGTGCCATCAGCGTGCCGATGATCCGCTGGGTGGTGGCGTTGATGGGCACGGCCAGCCCCACGCCGATACCGGCCACTGCGGTGTTGACGCCGACCACGCGCCCGGAGCTGTCCGCGAGTGCACCCCCGCTGCTGCCCGGGTTGAGCGCGGCATCGGTCTGGATCACCTCGTCGACAACACGGCCGGCGCGCGTCGGCAGCGAACGCCCAAGCGCCGACACAATGCCTGCGGTGACGCTGCCCGCGAGCCCGAGCGGGTTGCCCAGGGCTACGACGAGCTGCCCGACGCGGAGCTTGGCGGCATCTCCGAGCAGCACCGGGGCGGGCACCACGCCTCGGGCTCTGAGTACGGCGAGGTCGGACAGCGGATCGCGTCCGATCACGTCGGTGCCGATCGTGGTCCCGTCGGAGAAGGCCGCCTCTGCGGTATCGGCGCCCTCGACCACGTGTGCGCTGGTCAGCAGGAATCCGTCAGCTGTCAGGACGGTCGCGCTGCCCGCGCCGTCCCCTCTCCTTGTTCGCACCCTGAGGCTGGCCACGCTCGGCAACACGCTCTCAGCCACACGTACGACGGCGGTTGAGTACGCGTCCAATGCTTCGAAGTCGTCGGCCATACCAAGAGAACAACCGACGGAGCCGCGGTGTGCCCGACGTTGCCAACGGCGTTCCGATGTACCCCAGGTTCGGTGAGCCACGTTCTGGAATGAAGGGGTGTGATTGCCTCGCGACCAAGGGTCGCTAGAATCCTGCAGAGCCTGGGAGTGCGTCACGTGGTGCTATGGCTTCGCACGACGGCACACGCCGATCGATGGAGGCCGACAACATGTTCACGCGGATCGCGGTGGTCAACCGGGGTGAGCCTGCGGTCCGGCTCATCAGAGCTGTGCGGGAGCTGGACGAGGAACACGGCTACGGCATCAAAGTCATCGCCCTTCATACCGAGGCTGAGCAGGGAGCACTCTTCGTTCGTTCGTCCGACGAGTCGGTTTGCCTGCGCGATGTCTCGTCGCCGAACGGCCCTTATCTTGACCTCGAGGAGCTTGAACGGGCGCTGAAGGTCAGCCGGGCCGACGCGGTGTGGGTGGGCTGGGGCTTCGTGGCCGAGGACCCGGCCTTCGCCGTGCTGTGCGAGCGGTTGGGCCTTGTCTTCATCGGCCCACCGGCTCGGGCCATGCGGCAGCTCTGCGACAGGATCGAGGCCAGGTTGCTGGCCGAGAAGACCGGCGTTCCGGTAGCCCCGTGGAGCGGTGGACCAGTGTCGAGCACGGCGGAAGCAGTCCGACATGGCGACACCATCGGATACCCGCTGGTGATCAAGGCCAGGAGCGGCCGGGGCGGCCGGGGCATCTGGGCCGTGCGATCGGTCGAAGAGCTGGAGGTCGCCTTCGAACGCGCGCAGACCGAGGCCGAGACCACGTTCGGCGATCCGGTCGTCTTCATGGAGAGCCTGGTCGACAGTGGTCGCCACGTCGAGGTGCAGATCATGGCCGACGCCCACGGCACGGTCTGGGCCCCTGGGGTCCGTGACTGCTCCATCCAGCGGCGCAACAACTGGAAGCTGGTGGAGGAGTCTCGTTCGCCCGCGCTGGGCGCCGAGCAAGAGGCCGAGCTCCGCACTGCGGCAGTCGCCCTCATGCGGGCGGCCGGGTACCGCGGCGCGGGGACGGTCGAGTTCACCTACCAGCCATCCGAAGCGACCTTCGTCTTCACGGGGGTCAACGCCCGGCTGCAGAGTGACCATCCGGTCACCGAGGCCGCCACCGGGCTCGACCTGGTCAAGCTGCAGCTGCTCATGTCTGACGGCCACCGTCTGGTCGGGGAAGCACCGCCGCACGTCGGACACGCCATCGAGGCCCGCCTCAACGTCGAGGACGCCGACCAAGGCTTTGCGCCCGCCCCTGGCACGGTGGTGCTGCTCAATCTGCCGTCCGGTCCCGGCATCCGTGTTGACACGGGTATTGCGTCCGGTGACGTGATCCCCCCCGGCTACGACTCAATGGTCGCCAAGATCATCGCCTGGGGGCAGGACCGCCCGGAGGCCTTGTCCCGACTGCGTTGTGCCGTACGAGAGACCACGGTCGTGCTCCGGGGTGGCACGACCAACAAGTCCTTCCTGCTCGACCTGCTGGCCCGTCCAGAGGTCGTGTCCGGTGAGGCGGACCCGGGCTGGGTGGACCGCGTCGGCGACTCCACGACCTCGGCACCGGCTCGCCACGCCGACGTTGCCCTGCTCAGCGTTGCCATCGATGAGTACGACGCCCAGGAGGCGGTTGAGCGACGCGGCTTCCTCAGCTCGGCTCGCGGTGGTCGCCCACGGTCCCTGCACGCCGTCGGGCGCACGATCGAGCTCCGCTACCGGGGGCAGACCCATCGCATTGTCGTAGCTCAGGTCGGTCCACGCCGATACCGCCTGGAGGTGGACGGGGAGCTCATCGACGTCGACGTCGAACGCCTGAGTCCTTTCGAGAGCCGGATCCGACTCGGTGGAGCACGCTTTCAGATCGTTTCGGTGGCCGGCCCCGCAGGTTATCTGGTCGAGGTCGACGGCGTCAGCCACCGGATCGCAGGGGACCAGTCCGGCGTCGTTCGCGCTCCGGCGCCGGCAGTGGTGGTGGCGATCCTGGTCACGGCCGGAGAGGACGTTGAGGCCGGAGCCACGATCGCCGTACTCGAAAGCATGAAGTTGCAGACCGAGGTGCAAGCTCCCCGTTCCGGGCGGGTGCGAGAGGTCCTGGCCCGTGTGAACTCCCAGGTGGACGCCGGTGCGCCGCTGGTGCGCCTTGATCGCCCCGTCGCAGAGATCGCGCTCCCGGACGCCCCAGCTGTCAGCTTCACGCCGGCGTCCGGCGTCTCGGCTGCGTCGGACGCGCCGACGCGGGCGCATGAGCTCCTCGAAGCGATGCGGGCCATGATCACCGGCTATGACGTGAGCGCGAAGCGGGCTCGGGAGCTGGTCGCCGAGTACGGCATCCGGCGCAACGGGCTCGCGCTCGACGCCGAGCTGAGGCATGAGGAGCTGGCGCTGCTCATCACCTTCGCAGACCTGTGCGAGCTGTCACGAAACCGGCCCACGAGCGCCGAGGAAGACTCGGAGGAGCGCGTCCACAGCCCGCAGGAACACTTCCACACCTACCTGCACTCCCTCGATGTCGAACAGGAGCGTCTCCCAGAGGCGTTCCGGACGAGGCTGTCGCGCGTGCTTCGCCATTACGGCGTCGCAGATCTGGAGAGGAGTCCCGAGCTGGAGGAGGCGGTCTACCGGGTGTTCCTGGCCCAGCAGGGGGCGGCCGACCAGACCCCGATGGTCGCCGCTCTGCTTCAGCGCTGGCTGGACGAGCCGGAGGCGTCGACGGGTCCTGCCCGCGACGAGATGAGGGAGGTCCTCGACAGGCTGATCGTCGCCACCCAGCTGCGCTACCCGACGGTCGGTGACCTCGCCCGGAGCATCCGGTTCCGGTTCTTCGACAACCCGGTCATCCTGGCGGCCCGAGAGCAGGTCTACACAGGAGTCCGCGAACATCTTCGGTACCTCGACGAGAACCCGGGTGCGGCCGACTATGCGCAACGGATCGAGGTGTTGACGGCAGGCCCCGAGCCTCTGATCCGGCTCCTGGCCCAACGCGTCGCAGTCAACACCTCCGGGTTGGAGCCAATGATCGAGGTGATCACCCGGCGCTACTACAAGATCCGGCGGCTGCAGGAGGTCCGCACCTTCCAGCGTGACGGTCGACAGTGCGTCACCGGCGCGTATGAGCTGGGCGGCAAGCGCCTCCACCTCATCTCGACCATGGGTTTCCTCTCCGAGCTGACCGCTTGCCTCGCCAGCGTTGCTGATCTGGCCGCCGAGGTCGCCGATCCAGCGAACCTCGTCGTCGATCTCTACCTCTCGTCGGACACCGTGTCAGCCGACCCGGACGCGGTCGCCTCGAGCCTGGCCAACACTCTGTCCGACGTGCCGGTCCTGGTCAGGGGGCGACGCGTGACGGTCACCGTGTGCGACCAGACCGGGGCACATGTGGAGCTCACGTTCCGCCCATCGGCGGGGCTCATGCAGGAGGAACGAGTCATCCGCGGCATGCATCCGATGATTGGCCAGCGGTTTGACCTGTGGCGGTTGAAGAACTTCACCGGCACGCCGCTCCCTGCGACCGAGGACACATACCTCTTCCACTGCGTGGCCCGGGACAACCCCGCTGATGAACGCCTCGTGGCTTTTGCCGAGGTTCATGACGTGACACCGCTGCGGGATGCGTCGGGTCACGTCGTCACCATCCCCGCTGTCGAGTCCAAGCTCGCCGCCTGTCTGGAGAGCATGCGCGCGAGCCAGGCCGATCGCGGGACATCGCGACGGCTCGACGCCAACCGCATCGTTCTGTATGTATGGCCTCCGAGCGACGTACCCCTGGAGGAGCTGAGCGACTTCGCCCGTGCGTCGGCACCCATGACCGTGGGCGCAGGACTGGAAAAGGTCACGATGCGGGTTCGACAAAGGCCCCAACCGGATGCTGAACCTGAAGAAGTTGCGTTGGTCTTCTCCTACCGGCCCGGGGCGGGTGTCGGCGTCAACGTCGGCAAACCCCCGACAGAGCCGCTGGCCCCTCTGGACGAGTACACCCTGAAGGTGCGGCGCTCACGCGCCCGCGGCACCGTCTACCCCTACGAGATCGTCCCCATGCTCACCGGACGACGTGGCAGCTTCATCGAGCACGACCTGGATGAAGCCGGTCGGCTCATACCGGTAGATCGGCCTCGGGGACGCAATAGTGCCGGGATCGTCGCGGGCCTGGTGTCGACACCGTCCGCCCGCTACCCCGAGGGTATGGTCCGGGTCGTTCTGTTCGGTGATCCGACCAAGTCGCTGGGTTCGGTTGCCGAGGCCGAGTGCGCGCGGATCATGGCCGCCCTCGACCTCGCCGAGGAGATGGCGGTGCCGGTTGAATGGTTCGCCCTGTCCTCCGGGGCCATGATCTCGATGGACAGCGGCACCGAGAACATGGACTGGGTTGCTCGGGCTCTGCGCCGGTTGATCACCTTCACCCAGGCGGGCGGCGAGGTGAACGTGGTCGTGGCCGGGATCAACGTTGGGGCACAGCCGTACTGGAATGCTGAGGCAACCATGCTCTTGCACACCAAGGGCATCCTGGTCATGACGCCGGAGAGCGCAATGGTCCTGACCGGCAAGCATTCGCTGGACTACTCAGGCGGCGTGTCAGCCGAGGACAACTTCGGTATCGGTGGATACGACCGCGTCATGGGACCGAACGGACAGGCGCAGTACTGGGCCCCCAACCTCAGCGCAGCGTGCGAAACGCTGTTCGCACACTACGAACACACCTATATCGCGCCGGGGGAACGCATCGGGCGCCGAGCGACAACCAACGACCCATACGACCGTGATGTGCGCAGCTACCCGCACGTCCACCCGTCCAGTAACTTCACGACCGTGGGAGACATCTTCTCCGACGAGGTGAACAAGGAGCGCAAGAAGCCGTTCGACATCCGCACCGTCATGCGTGCCGTGGTCGACCAGGACCACGCCGTGCTCGAGCGCTGGGCAGGCATGGCCGACGCCGACACGACGGTTGTCATGGACGCCCACCTCGGCGGCTACCCGATCGAGATGCTCGGCATCGAGTCTCGGCCGATTCCTCGGCGGGGCTGGCTCCCCGCGGACGGTCCGGACCAGTGGACAGCGGGAACCCTTTTCCCGAGATCCTCCAAGAAGACCGCGCGAGCCATCAACGCAGCCAGCGGCAATCGCCCTCTGGTGGTGCTGGCCAATCTGTCAGGGTTCGATGGCTCGCCTGAGTCGCTGCGGATGATGCAGCTTGAGTACGGTGCCGAGATCGGCCGGGCCATCGTCAACTTCAAAGGCCCCATCGTCTTCTGCGTGATCTCGCGCTTTCACGGGGGCTCCTTCGTGGTCTTCTCCAGCGTTCTGAACAGCGGCATGGAGGTCATCGCCGTGGAGGGTTCGTTCTCATCGGTGATCGGTGGTGCGCCTGCCGCGGCCGTCGTGTTCACCCGTGATGTGAATGCCCGCACGTCCCAGGATCCCCGTGTCAAAGCGATGGAAGCCGCCGTAGCGGAGGCAGACGAGGCCGAACGCCCCCGTCTGCGGGTCGAGCTGGCCGGTCTGCGCGCCGACGTACGCTCCGAGAAGCTCGGTGAGGTGGCCGACGAGTTCGAACAGATTCACAACATCGAGCGGGCGCGGGCGGTCGGCTCGGTCCACACGATCATCCCGGCGCGAGAGCTCCGGCCCTACTTGATCGGCGCCGTCGAGCGGGGTCTCAGCCGAACCGCGTCCGACACCCCCTCCGCGACGTCACCCTGACCCGACCGGGTGCCCCTTCGCGTGACGATGGCCGCGGCTCGCCCGCCACACCCGTCGGCGCGCGGAAACGCAGCTTCAGGGTGCGGTTGGCCCACGAAAACCTCGCGCTGCTGTGCCCGACACGCAGATACTGGACACATGGCCGCTCGCGCCGGCGGCACGAGACCGAGGACCCACTTGAGAAAGCCCACCATCGAGCGGGAAGCCGCCGAAGGCAGGAGGGAGAGGTCATGGATGCGGCACGGGACCGACTCTTCCACTGGGCGAATGTTCCGCTTGGGCCCGGCGCTGCGGTGCGAGAAACACATTCAGCAGTGGTTGTTCTCCTGGGCGATCGCGCGTACAAGATCAAGAAGCCCGTCGACCTTGGCTTTCTGGACTTCCGCAGTGTTGAGTCGCGCCGCGAGGCCTGCCACCGCGAGCTGGCCCTGAACCGACGGATGACCCCGGACGTCTATATCGGGGTGGCTGACGTGACTGGTGCTGACGGTGCGCCATGTGAACACGTGCTGGTGATGCACCGGATGCCTGATGAGCGTCGACTGGCCCTGTTGGTGCGCAACGGCGTGGAGGTGCGCAGCGACCTGCGTCAGCTGGCCCGGGTCGTGGCCGCCTTCCACGCCTCCGCCCCAACGGACCAGGCGATCACGTCCTGCGGCAGTGCGGAGGCGCTTACCGCGCGCTGGAGGTCGAACACCGAGGGTCTGCGGGAGCTGGGCCCGATGCTGGTCACCAAAGCCACACTGGACGAGATCGAGGAGCTGGCCCTTCGCTACATCGCCGGGCGGGGGCCGCTGCTCAGCTCGCGCATGCGGGCGGGACTCGTTCGGGATGGGCACGGGGACCTGTTGGCCGAAGATATCTTCTGCCTGGCTGATGGCCCCCGGGCTCTTGACTGCCTGGACTTCGACGACCGTCTGCGCTGGATGGATGTGCTCGACGATGTCGCCACTCTTGCGATGGACCTCGAGCGGCTCGGCGCGCTCCAGGCGGCGCAGTCCTGGCTCAGCGACTACGCCGAGTTCTCCGGGGTCCGCCAGCCGCTGTCGCTGAGCCATCACTACATCGCCTACCGGGCCGTGATGCGGGCGAAAGTCGCAGCCATCGTCGAGCACGGGTCCGTCCAGGCCGACTCCGCTGCTGCCGCCGAGCAGACCCGCACCCTGGCGCTCCTAGGGCTGAGCCACCTGCGAGCCGGACGGGTCAGGCTGATACTCCTCGGTGGGGGTCCTGGCTCAGGCAAGTCCACCCTTGCCGAGGGTCTGGGCGATGCGATTCCCGCAGCCGTGCTGTCGAGTGACCGCATGCGCAAAGAGCTGTCAGGCATCCCGCCGACTCAGCACGTGCCCGCACGGTTTGGCGAGGGTATCTACACCCCGGAGCTCACCAGCAGGACCTACCAGCGCCTGGCAGACCAGGCCGAGCGGTTGCTGGCTCTTGGCGAGACCGTCGTCGTCGACGCGTCCTTCTCCACCGGGGAGCAGCGTGAGCTGTTGCGCTCCGCTGGACATCTAACCTCTGCCGACGTCATCGAGCTGCGGTGCTTCGCTCCCAAAGAGGCCCTGCAGGGCCGACTGCGCTCCCGGGTGGCCCAGCCAGCAGCGTTCAGCGACGCGGACAGCGACATCGCGCATCGTATGGCAGCGGCCACAGATCCGTGGCCCGAGGCGCAGGCCATCGACACCCAAGGGTCGCCGGCCGACAGCCTTCGGCTTGCACTCCGTTCGCTCACACTCGTGTAGCAAACTCGGCGGGAGGCCGGCTCATTACGCCCATCTCGGTGCATCCTCGGCCGCGGCCGGGACGGAAGCCACGTGGCTCGGCGGGCCTGGCTGGCATGACCTGGCTCCCTCTTTCGCCGACGGGCGGGAAGGTGCATGCTGCTGGAAGGGACCCGAGAGGAGTTGCCATGCGCGCAGTGGTGGGTGACCGGCTGCATGTGCACGGCCGGGTTGTCGGTGCACATGACCAGACGTCCGAGATCATCGAGATTCGGGGACCGGACGGGGAGCCGCCGTACCTCGTGCGCTACAGCGACGGGCATGAGGCGCTCGTGTTTCCTGGGGCAGACGCCACAGTGGAGCATCCGCAACGCCGCGAGGCCACCTGAAGCCCTGGCTAGGGCACGGTCGCGGTTGCGCAACTCATGCCCAGCTTGTGTGGTCGCGGTTGCACAGGCGGCCTGCCCACGGGCTCACCCAACACCCTCACAGTGGCAAGGTGATGGACGGACCCGACTCCCTCGCGAAGCGACAGAAGGCTCCGATCCCATCCACCGGTGCAGCGGGTGTGCCCAGGGGGATGACACGCACATGGGCGCCGGACAGCAGGGCGGACCGTACTGCGACATCGATCAGCGGACCGGAGCGGACAGGCGCGCCCGACAACGCGGCGGCGTCGTGGTCGCGGTAGACGTCCGTGGGCCCGGCTCCGAACCAGGCCACGCGGGAGTCGGCCGATACGGGCTGGACGAGCAAGGTCGCGACGCGTCCGGATGCGAGCGCGTCGAGGGTGTCCTCGACACCCTGGACGGCCAGGCCGTCCCGCCTCAGCTGTCTGTTCAGCGCCCCGAGCAGCTGGGCGGTCTGTGCCTCGGCGGCCTCCCGTAAGGCCTGTGCGACCTGCCGCCCGCGGGTTGCCTGCGATCCGTCGGCGGCACGGCTGCCGGTGATGTGGTGCACGAGCAGTGCGGGATCCTTCGGCAGTCGCTCCGACAGGAGCTGCACGGCGCGCACGTCGCCCGACAACACGAGCACCTGGGCACTGACGTCGGCGACGCGCGCGGCGACTTCCTCTGCGACGCGCGCGGCGTTGTGGCGCCAGCTGTCCTCGACCCGGTGTTGGTAGCTCGGCTGCGACCATCCGCCTGGCCCTTGCTTTCGCTCGATCTCATCGTCCGGGCCGACCACGGTCCAAGTCTGCTCCGGCTGGCCGGCCCCGGCGGCGGCAGTGATGTCCGCGCCGGTGCGGTCGGTCACGACGAGCACATAGGGGGGGTGGTCCTGCTCCCACGCGAGCAGGCCAGTCACCGTGGGCGGCGACTGCCATCCTGCTTCAGGGGGGAGCTCGGCGCCAGCCAGAACCTGCTCGTGCAGCACCGTCCCGTCCGTGGCGACGAACGCCGCCAGGATCCCAGGCGTCGACGGCGCGGCCGCGATGCGTGCAGCGATCGCGGCTGCTGCCTGTTCAGGAGCTCCTTGCTGGAGCAGGTCCTGGACGGTACGCCGGGAACGCAGATCGCGTTCGTCCGCTTCCACCGGGATGCCCAGGCCGGCGTAGACGTAGGCCACCGGGTCGAACGGAGCGACGATCGACCGTGCGGCGAGCTGGGGCGGCCCGATCGCCGTCGCGTGTGTCTGGGGGCCATTCGACAGCCCGCCAGGACCAACCTTCGCTTGGGATCTGTGAGTCATGTGAATGCCTCTCGATGACTAGAAGTGACCTCGG
>Ga0209798_10001678_pt1 | contig 13220 bp, 13 predicted proteins | sample DOMMetBare3Fresh_FD_187475 | JGI IMG/M metagenome (GOLD analysis project Ga0209798, IMG submission 187475) | Wetland sediment microbial communities from St. Louis River estuary, USA, under dissolved organic matter induced mercury methylation -... | ecosystem: Environmental > Aquatic >...
GGGCAAGCAGATCCGCATCGTGATCAGCGCCGGCGTCTCCGGCGGCTATAACGAATATGCGCGGCTTCTGGCCGCCCACATGGGCAATCACCTCGCCGGCAAGCCGGATTTCATCGTGCAGAGCATGCCGGGCGCGGGCGGGCTCCTCGCCACCAACTATCTGTTCGCCCAGGCACCGCAGGACGGCACCACGCTTGGCCTCATCCATTCGAGCGTGCCGCTCGCGCCCTTGTTCGGCACCCAGGGTGCGCGCTTCGAGGCGCAGAAATTCCAATGGATCGGCAGCATGGACCGCTCCGATGGTCCGTGCACCGCCTGGCACACCTCGCCGGCCAAGACCTGGGCCGACCTGCTGCGGACCCCGTTCATCGTCGGCTCATCCGGCGTCGGCTCGCAGATGGACATCTACCCGGCCATGCTCAACAAGCTGTTCGGCACCAAGATCAAGGTGATCGGCGGCTACAAGGATGGCGGCTCGATCTTCCACGCCATGGAGCGCGAGGAGATTCACGGCCGCTGCGGGCCGCAGCTCACCGCGCTGCGCTCGCTGCGCCCGCATTGGTTCACCGAGCGCAAGATCCTGATCCCGATCATGGTCAGCGAGCGCAGGAGCCGGGATTTTCCGGACGCGCCGACCGTCATGGAGTTTGCCAACGACGAGGCGACGCGCCAGCAGGTCCGCCTGCTGATCGTGACGCAGGATCTCGATCGTCCGGTGCTGGCGCCGCCCGGCGTGCCGGCCGAGCGCGTGAAGCTGTTGCGTGACGCCTTCAACGCCACCATGGCGGACTCGGCGTTCCGCGCCGACATCGACAAGCTGCGGCTGACGCTTGACTGGGTGGCGGGCGAGCAGGTGGCCAAGACCATCGCGGCGGCCTATGCGATGCCGCCTGATGTGGTGGCGGCCGCCAAGGAAACGATGGTCGGCAAGTAGTCGAACAGAACAATACACGGGAGGAATTCGATGGCAGAGCTGCAGGACGCCGATCTGATCAAGCGGCACGAGGCGGCGGAGGCAGATCCCGTCACCTTCAGCTATGCCAAGCCCGCTGGCGTCAACGCCGGCAAGGGCTTCGTCACGCTCGGCCGCAAGGACATCGTGCGCGGCGCGGTGCAGGTCGTGAAAAAGCACGGCGGCGAGAACAATCTGCACTACCACACCACGTCGGCGAGCTTCTGGATGGTGCTCAAGGGCCGCGTGCGCTTCTACGGGCCGGGCGACGTCCTGATCGGCGAATTCGGTCCGCACGAAGGCACCATCACGCCTCGCTATTCGCGCTACTGGTTCGAGAACGTCGGCGACGACGACCTCGAAATCCTGCAGGTGTCGGCGTTCGCCGAGGGCGGCAAGACCAGTGGCCGCACCGACGTGTCGGAGCAGCGCTTCAAGGTCGACACCGCCGAGCACTTCACCGCTACGACGACCGCCAAGGTCGGCTAGGCCGCCAGATGATGTGGCCTGCCTCGATCATTGTCGCGCTTGGGCTTGCAAGCCTGGCTCCGGCCCACGCGCAGGAGCCGTTCTACCGCGGCAAGACCATCCGCATCGTGATCTCGACCGGCGTCGCGGGCGGCTATGCCGAATATGCCCGCATCATCGCCGAGCACATGGGGCGCCATATCGCGGGCGGTCCGAATTTCATCGTGCAGAGCATGCCGGGCGCCGGCGGGCTCCTGGCCGCGAACTATCTCTACACCCAGGCGCCGCAGGACGGCACCACCATCGGGATCGTGCATTCGAGCGTGCCGCTGGCTTCGCTCTGGGGCAGCAAGGGCGTGCGTTTCGACACCCTCAAGTTCAACTGGCTCGGCAGTCTCGACCGGGTCGACGGCATGTGCATCTCCTGGCAGGCCTCGCCGATCCGGACCTGGGCCGACATGCTGTCGAAGGAGATGACGGTCGGCTCATCGGGCGCCGGCTCGCAGATGGAGACCTACCCGGCGATCCTCAACAAGCTGTTCGGCACCAAGATCAAGGTGATCGCGGGCTACAAGGATGGCGTCGCGGTCTATATCGCGATGGAGCGCGGCGAGCTCGATGGCCGCTGCGGCGGGCAGCTCACCGTGATCAAGTCGACGCGGCCGCACTGGCTCACCGAGCGCAAGATCCAGGTCCCGATCCTGATCGCGCACAAGCGCAGCCCGGAATTCCCCGATACGCCGACGGTGATGGAGTTCGTCAAGGACGAGCCGACGCGCCAGCAGCTCGATCTCGTCATGCTGACGCAGGGCCTCGACCGGCCGGTGATGCTGCCGCCCGGCGTGCCCGTCGAGCGGGTGAGGGAGCTGCGCGCGGCCTTCGACGCCACCATGGCGGATCCTGCGTTTCGCGCCGATATCGAGCGCCGGAGCCTGCATGTCGACCCGGTGCGCGGCGAGGAGATGGCCAAGGCGTTCGAGCGGGCGTTTGCGCTGCCGCCGGAGATCATAGCCGGTGCGCGTGAAATGATGGCAGGCCGGTAGGGTTGAACCGTGCGGGCCTCAGGAACGACTGATAGGGCAGGATTCCTGACCGAAAAGGACTTTGTCCCATGCTCGTCGCCACCACCAACGACCTCGCCGGCCACAAGATCGTCCGTCATCTCGGCGTCGTGCGCGGTATCGTCGTGCGCTCCCGCAGCATCGTGGGCAACGTCGGCGCCTCGATCCAGGCGCTGTTCGGCGGCAATATCACGCTCTATACGTCGCTGTGCGAGCAGGCGCGGGCGGATGCCTATGAGCTGATGGTCGCGCATGCCCAGGAGATGGGCGCCAACGCCGTCATCGCGATGCGTTATGACGCGAACGAGGTGGCGGCCGGCATCACCGAGGTGCTGGCCTACGGAACCGCCGTGGTGGCGACGCCGGTTCCCAACTGATCGGGTGCTGACGCTTACTGACGCCGGCGCACTTGCATTGCGGCGCGTGTTCATGCACCTGTGGCCCGCCTCGCGGCACGCTTAGGAGTGTAGCTCAACTGGCTAGAGCACCGGTCTCCAAAACCGGGGGTTGGGGGTTCGAGTCCCTCCACTCCTGCCAGGGCAGGGCAAGAGCCAACATCAACGAAACACAGCTTTATCTTGGCCCGGGCTCTGGGACACGGCCCCGTGGTATCTTGACCATTGGGCAGGGAGACCGTATCTGAAGCTCCGAGGGGCCCGGCCGGGCCAGTTGACGGGCCGGCTAAACCACGAGAACTCTTAACGCTCTTTGCCGTAGGGTCGAAAAACTGATCCGGGCGGCGGGGGTTTATTGCCGTTTGGCGGCCGAATCCATGTCAGTGAATCACCCATGTCAGTGAATCCATGAAAGTCAGTCCGTTCAAGTTCTTGCAGGAGGTGCGAGCCGAGGGCCAGAAGGTCACTTGGCCGTCGCGGCGCGAAACCGCGATCACCACCGCCATGGTTTTCATCATGACAGCGGTTGCGGCGGTCTTTTTTCTGTTCGCGGACCAAATCATGCGGATGGTTGTGACCTTCGTGCTGAGTATCGGCGGATGAACGGGCGAACGGATACGGCCATGAGCAAGCGCTGGTACATCGTGCAGGCCTACTCGAACTTCGAGAACAAGGTCGCGGAGTCGATCCGGGAGCAGGCCAAGCAGCGCCACCTCGAGCACCTGTTCGACGAGATCATGGTGCCGAAGGAGAAGGTGGTCGAGGTGCGGCGCGGCCGCAAAGTCGATGCCGAGCGCAAGTTCTTCCCCGGCTACGTGCTGGTGAAGATGGAGCTCTCCGACGAGGCCTACCATCTGATCAAGAACACCCCCAAGGTGACCGGCTTCCTCGGCGCCGACAACAAGCCGTTCCCGATCTCGGACGCCGAAGCGCAGCGCATCCTGCATCAGGTGCAGGAAGGCATCGAGCGGCCGAAGCCGTCGGTCTCGTTCGAAGTGGGCGAGCAGGTCCGCGTCTCGGACGGTCCGTTCGCCTCCTTCAACGGCACCGTGGAGGAAGTCGACGACGCGCGCTCGCGCATCAAGGTCGCGGTGAGCATTTTCGGCCGGCCGACGCCGGTCGAGCTGGAGTTCGGACAGGTGGAGAAGCTCTAACCGTCCGGCAACGCGTGGGAGGTGAGGCGGCCGCCAACCGCCAAGATCCGCACCACAAGAGGAGTGAGACATGGCAAAGAAAGTCACTGGTTTTCTAAAATTGCAGGTGCCGGCCGGCTCGGCCAACCCTTCGCCGCCGATCGGTCCCGCGCTCGGCCAGCGCGGCCTCGCCATCATGGACTTCTGCAAGCAGTTCAATGCGCAGACCGCCAAGATGGAAAAGGGGATGCCGATCCCGGTCGTGATCACGACCTATGCGGACCGGTCCTTCTCCTTCGAGCTGAAGACACCCCCGGTGTCGTACTTCATCAAGAAGGCGGCCAAGCTCGAAAGCGGCTCGAAGACGCCCGGCCGCGACAAGGCCGGCGCGATCACGCCCACGCAGGTGCGCGAGATCGCCGAGCAGAAAATGAAGGACCTCAACTGCGATTCCATTGAATCGGCCATGAAGATGGTCGCCGGGTCCGCCCGTTCGATGGGCATCGAGGTCAGGGAGTAATCGCCATGCCAAAGCTTGCAAAGAGGACGGCCAAGGCCCGCGAAGGCGTCGACCGCGAGAAGCTCTACTCGATCGACGACGCGGTGAAGATGGTCAAGGAACGCGCCAAGGCGAAGTTCGACGAGACCATCGAGGTGGCGATGAATCTCGGTGTCGATCCGCGGCACGCCGATCAGATGGTGCGCGGCGTGGTGCTGCTGCCGAACGGCTCCGGCCGCAGCGTGCGAGTGGGCGTGTTCGCGCGCGGCGCCAAGGCCGACGAAGCGCGGGCGGCGGGCGCCGATGTGGTCGGCGCCGAGGATCTGGTCGAAAAGGTGCAGGGCGGCACGATTGATTTCGACCGCTGCATCGCGACGCCCGACCTCATGCCGCTGGTCGGTCGGCTCGGCAAGGTGCTGGGCCCGCGTGGCATGATGCCCAATCCCAAGGTCGGGACGGTCACCATGGACGTCACCGGCGCGGTCAAGGGCGCCAAGGGCGGCTCGGTCGAGTTCCGCGTCGAGAAGGCCGGCATCGTCCAGGCCGGTGTCGGCAAGGCGTCGTTCGCCGCCGAGAAGCTGGTGCAGAACATCAAGGCGTTCGCCGACGCGGTGCAGAAGGCGAAGCCCGCGGGCGCCAAGGGCACGTTCATCAATCGCGTGGCGGTGTCCTCGACCATGGGCCCGGGCGTGAAGGTCGAGCCGGCCTCGCTGTTCCCGCAGCAGGGCTGATGATCGCTTTATCGCTGAAATGATCGACGGCCGGCGCGGTGACGCGCCGGCCGCTTGCGCAAGTTCGTTCAGCCGAATTCAATGCCGGCATAGATGTCCGCAAGCGGAAGATCGAGGCCGAGCGACGGAAGGCTGATCGCGGCGCTTGCGCCGGCGATCACCTGGGGCCCAGGTTGTCCTGGGACCTTGATGTAGACCCAAGCCTTGATCTCGTCCTGCGACAGAACGAGATAGGCAGCGAGGCTCGGCAGCCGCAGATACTCTGCAGCCTTGTCGCCGAGGTCGAGCGTCGCCGACGAGGGCGAAAGCACTTCCGCGATCAGGACCGGCGCCGTGGCTGTCAGCGCTCGCTGACCGCCGACGGAATCCACAATGGCATCCGGATAGCGCAGGCTCCCAGGTCCGACATCAACGGCGAGGTCGGAGCCCAGAACCACCCACCTTGTCACGTCGATCCGCGCCCATAATGCGCGCATGAGCTGGCTGGCGATGAGCGCATGCGTCTTGGATCCGCCAACCATCATGATGACGCGGCGCTCCACCAGCTCGAATCGCCCCTCGCGCCCGTTGGCCCAGGCCAGAAACGCCTCTTTGTCCATTGGCACGCGCGGTTGGACATTCATGGGTGCCTCATGGCTCACATTGTAGGGATGTTGGCGCCCGGAAAACAGCTTCAAGTCCAGGGCACCTCACTCCGCCCCGCCGGCCACAGAGACCTGCACGCCAGCGAGAAGACGCCGCCGCCTTTCCACCTTGGCCCGCGTCGGCGGTTCGCCTACGCGTGACAATATATCGCGCGGCGCCCAGAGCAGTGCATTGGACTTGCCTGCAACGCCCAAACGGGAGCAATCTATTCTCCAGGGCCGGTGCGGAGAATGCCGGTCAACGGAACAATTGGAGGAGACACGCTCATGAGCAAGCATGACGAAGCTCGCCGTGCATTTCTGGTTGGCGCGGCGGTAGGGGCGGGGGCGGCGGCCAGCGCGGCGCTGGTGCCTGACGCGCTCGCACAGCAACCCCAGCAGCCGGCGGCGACGACCGCCGCGGCGCCCGGCCATGATCATGCGCCCGGGGGCGGCTATGGCGCATGGCTCAACGTCGATGAGTCCGCGGCGATCAAGGCGTTCGCCGAGCGGCTGATGCCGGGCGCGCCGGGCAAGCCGGGCGCGACCGACGCCAACGTGCTCAACTACATCGACCTCGCGCTCGCCGGCGCTTATTCGGACCAGCGCGACTTCTACCGGCGCGGCATCGCCCAGCTCGAGGCCTATTGCCAGGCGACCTACAAGGAGCCGTTCGCAAAGCTGACCCCTGCGCGCCAGGACGAGGTCATCACCGCGCTCGAACAGGGCAAGGCCACCGGCTTCACCTGGCCGAGCCCGCAGGCCTTCTTCAACACGCTGCGCACGCACACCATCGAAGGCATGTTCGCCGACCCGGTCTATGGCGGCAACAAGGACTTCGCCGGCTGGCGGCTTGTCGGCTTCCCCGGCGCCCACCCGGCTTTCACGCCGGCCGACATGTCGAGCAAGGACGCCTTCGCGGGCGGCGTGCTCATCGGCTTGCAGGGCCAGGCCCCCGTAAGGAGGAGCTGAGCCATGGCAACGGAAAAAACGGATGTCGTCATTGTCGGCGTCGGCGCCGCCGGTGGCATTCTCGCGGCCGAGCTCGGCAAGGCCGGCATGAAAGTGATTGGTCTCGAGCGCGGGCTGCGCTTGAAGACCGAGGACTTCGCGCCGCAGGACGAGCTGCGCTACTTCCAGCGCCAGGACCTGCGCCCAGACCCGAAGCGTCAGCCGATCACCTGGCGGCCTAATACGGGCGCGCGCGCGACCCCGATCCCGACCCAGAGCTACGGCAATCAGGCGGGCGGCGGCACGGTCCACTATGGCGCCGTCTCATGGCGCTTCCATGAAGATGACTTCCGAGTGCGCTCGCAGACGATTGAGCGCTATGGCGCGTCGGCCATCCCGGAGGATTCCTCCGTCATCGACTGGCCGGTGAGCTACGCCGAGCTCGAGCCCTACTACGACCGCGCCGAATACGAGATTGGCGTCTCGGGCAAGGCCGGCAACCTGCAAGGCAAGAAGATCGACGGCGGCAACGTGTTCGAGGCGCCGCGCAAGCGGGAGTTCCCGCTGCCGGCGCTGCAGGCGGATCAGGTCGGCTTCAATTTCGACGCGGCCGCCAAGAAGCTTGGCCTGCACCCGTTCTCGACGCCGCGCGCGATCCTCTCGCAGCCCTACAAGGGGCGGCCGTCCTGCAGCTATTGCGGGTTCTGCCAGGGCTTTGGCTGCCACATCGGCGCCAAGTCATCGATCCTGGTGTCGGTGCTGCCGGAGGCCGACAAGACCGGCAACTTCAAGCTTATCACCGGCGCGATGTGCTATCGCGTGAACACCGACAACAGCGGCCGGGCGACCGGCGTGTCGTACTACGGGCCCGACGGCTCCGCCGACAACACGATCGAAGCCGAGATCGTGATTGTCGCACCGTTCATCTACGACGCGGTGCGGCTGTTGCTGCTCTCGAAGACGGACCGCTTTCCGAACGGGCTCGCCAATTCGAGCGGGCACCTCGGGCGGCACATCATGTCACATCTCGGCACGCGCGGGTTCGCCGCGTTCGACGATCGCCACGTCAACGTCTACATGGGGCCGAGCGCGCAGAAGCACACGCTCGACGACTTCAACGCCGACAACTTCGATCACAAGGATTTGGGCTTCATCCGCGGCGCGCAGATCTCCGCGGGTCCCGCCGGCCTCGAAGGCGGACCGATCGCCAGCGCCATGAACATGCCGCCGCCTCCCGGCGTTCCGCGCTGGGGCGCCGGCTACCGCGACTTCTTCGCCAAGTACTATACGCGGCACCTCGCTCTGACCGGGCAGACCGAGAACCTGCCCTATGCCGACCAGACCATCGATCTCGATCCCAACATCCGCGACGCCTTTGGACTGCCGGCGCCGCGCATGACCTATGACTGGCGGCGGCCGAACGAGGTGAAGCGGGTCGAGTTCATCAACGCCAAGCTGCAGGAAATCGGCCGCGCGATGGGGGCTGCGCAGGTGTGGACCGCGCCAGCCAGTCCGGGCTCGCCCGGCTCGCATCACCAGGGCGGCGTGCGCATGGGCAGCAATCCGCGCGAGTCGGTTGTCAACAAATACGCACAGACCTGGGACATCCCCAATCTGTTCGTCATCGGCAGCGCGAACTTTCCGACCTCGGCTGGCTACAACCCGACGCTCACGATCCAGGCGCTCGCTTTCCTGACTGCCGATGCGATCGTGAACAAATACAAGAAGAATCCGGGCAAGCTGATCTAGCGAACCTGCAAAGCAAGACCGCGGAACTCGGGAGCACCCCGAGTTTCGCTACTGAGCAAAAAAGAGTCGCAGCCGGGGAGGACACGGGAATGGCAACCGAAAAAGCGGATGTGGTGATCGTCGGCGTCGGCGCGGCCGGCGGCGTTCTCGCGGCCGAACTCGGCAAGGCCGGCATGAAAGTGATCGGGCTCGAGCGCGGCCCGCGTTTGAAGACCTCAGACTTCGCGCCGCAAGACGAGCTGCGCTACTTCCAGCGCCAGGACTTGCGCCCGGACGTCAAGCGCCAGCCAGTCACCTGGCGCGCGAACCCGAACACGCGCTCGCGGCCGCTGCAGACCATGAGCTACGGCAACCAGGCCGGCGGCGGCACCGTCCACTACGGCGCCGTGTCGTGGCGCCTGCACGAGGACGATTTCCGCACCCGCACCAAGACGATCGAGCGCTACGGAGCAGCGGCGATCCCGGAGGATTCCTCGCTGATCGACTGGCCGATGAGCTACGCCGAGCTGGAGCCCTACTACGACCGCGCCGAATACGAGATTGGCGTCTCCGGCAAGGCGGGCAATCTGCAGGGCCGCAAGATCGCAGGCGGCAACGTATTCGAGGCGCCGCGCAAGCGCGAGTTTCCGCTGCCGCCGCTGATCGCCGATCAGTCCGGCGTGGTGTTCGATGCCGCCGCCAACAAGCTCGGCTGGCACCCGTTCCCGACGCCGCGCGCGATCCTCTCGCAGCCCTACAACGGCCGGCCGGCCTGCAGCTATTGCGGGTTCTGCCAGGCCTTCGGCTGCCACGTCGGCGCCAAGTCCTCGATCCTGGTGACCAAGCTGCCGGAGGCGGACGCCACCGGCAACTTCAAGCTCATCACCGGGGCGATGTGCTATCGCGTGAACACCGACAACAGCGGCCGGGCGACCGGCGTGTCCTACTATGGGCCCGACGGCTCTTCCGACAATACGATCGAGGCCGAGATCGTCATTGTCTCGCCCTTCATCTACGACGCAACGCGGCTGCTACTGCTGTCGAAGACCGAGAAGTTTCCCAACGGTCTTGCCAATTCCAGCGGCCACCTCGGCAAGCACCTGATGACCCACATCCGGGCGCGCGTGTTCGTCGCGTTCGACGACCGCCACGTCAATGTCTACATGGGTCCGAGCGCGCAGAAGCACAGCATCGACGACTGGAACGGCGACAACTTCGACCACAAGGACTTGGGCTTCATTCTCGGCTCGCAGATTTCGGTTGGGCCCGCAGGGCTCGAAGGCGGGCCGATCGCGGCCGCCATGGGCATGCCGCCGCCGCCCGGCATGCCGCAATGGGGCGCCGCCTATCGCGACTTCCTGGCGAAATACTACACGCGCCACACTGTCATCGCGGCGCAGATCGAAGATCTGCCCTATGCGCACCAGACCATCGATCTCGATCCGGATGTGCGCGACGCCTGGGGGCTGCCGGCGCCGCGCATGACCTACGACTGGCGCAGGCCCAACGAGCTCAAGCGCACGGAATTCATCATCAAGAAGATGGAGGAGATGGCGCGCGCGTCGGGGGCCACGCATGTGTGGCGCACGCCCGAGGGCTCGGGCGCGCCGGGCGGCCACCACGAGGGCGGTTGCCGCATGGGCAGCGATCCGAAGAATTCGGTCGTCAACAAATACGGGCAAAGCTGGGACATCCCCAACCTGTTCGTCGTGGGCAGCGCCAACTTCCCGTCGCAGTCGAGCTTCAATCCGACGCTCACCATCCAGGCGCTGGCCTATATGACGGCGGACGCGATCGTGAACCGCTACCGGAAGAGCCCGGGCCCGCTGATCTGACATGCCGTGGCTGCGGGACCCCATCGGGTCCCGTTGCTTTTCCAGCCCTCGCGGCATCTGAGCCATGCGGCTAGGATATGAGCGATAAGCAGAATTTGTGATAATCGGCGTTACCGAGGAAACCGCAACTGGGAGATCTGCCATGGCCAAGCGACCGAAAATCCGCCATCTCGCCATCATCACGCTCGACCCCGAGCGCCTGGCCAAGTTCTACGAGCAGACCTTCGAGATGACCCGGCTGCCCGCCAAGGGAGCCAGTGGAAGCAAAGCGATCTACATGACCGACGGCTACATCACGCTGGCGCTGCTTGAGAACAAGTCCGAGGGCAAGCCGTCCGGCCTCAATCATTTCGGTTTTGAGGTCGAGGACCACGACGAGATCACCACCCGACTGGTGAAGAATGGCGTAAAGACCCCGGCCAAGCGGCCGGCCGACCGGCCCTATGCCGAGACCCGCGCGACCGATCCCGACGGCAACAACTTCGACATCTCGGTCAAAGGCTTCGGGTCCGAGGAAGTGAGCGCGAAACCGCGCAAGGAACCGGCGACGGTCTGAGCCTTCCGACACATCCCGAATGAGAGGAGGCGGCCGCCGCGGGGCTAGTGCCCCGCGTCCGAAGTTCGTGATACGTCGCAGCACCACTCTGACACGAACTTCGGAAGCAAAGGGGCACTAGCAAATCTACGAGTCCAGTGCCGCTTTTTCGATTTGAAGTTCCTAACCGAGCTTGCCGCAACTGTTATAGGAACTTCAAATCGGCGGCACTGGCCGCGCCGGAAAAACATGTGCGTACGGAGTTGAAGAAATGGCCCGGCAGGAGCATTGCGACATCATTGTCATCGGCGGCGGCAGCGCCGCGCATGAGGCCGCCGTCGCGGCGCGCGAGGCCGGGGCCGAGCGGATCATCATGCTGGAGAAGGCGCCGGAACCGGAGTTTGGCGGCAACGCGCGCTATTCTCACACCGGCTTTCGCTTCGTCTACGACGGCGGCCGCGAGATCCGGCATTTCATCGAGATCGATGACGCGACCTTCAGCACCTTCGTGATGCCGCCCTATACGCGCGAGAACTTCCTCGCCGACCTCAACCGCGTCACCGAGGGCCGCATCGATCAGGAGCTGGCGACGTTCCTGGTCGACAAGTCCAACGAGTCGCTGCGCTGGATGCGAGAGAAGGGCATTCGTTTCGAGCACGAGAAGCCGGTCCCGGTCAAAGGCAAGAAGTACTTCGAGCCGGGCGCGGTGATCCACACCGTCGGCGGCGGGCTCGGCCAGCTCCTGCAGTGGCGCGAGATCGCAGCCCGCATGGGAATCGAGATCCGCTACGAGTCCAAGGTTGCGGGCTTTCACGGCAATGAGCGCCACATCGAGGGCGTGCGCGTGCTTACGCCGGAGGGCGAATACGATCTGCTGGGCCGCGCGGTGATCTGCTGCAGCGGTGGCTTCCAGGCGAGCGCCGAGATGCGCGCGCGCTATCTCGGGCCGTTCGGCGATCTGATGCGGGTGCGCGGCAGCAAGCACGACACCGGTGAGGTGCTCAACATGTTGATCGCGCTCGGCGCCATGACGGCCGGTCACTGGCAGGGCGCGCACGCGACGCCGATCGGCGCGGAGTCGCAGGACGGCGCCATTCCGCTGCGCCCGGATGGCCACGGCAACTCGGCCAACCGCTACGAATACAAGTTCGGCATCTCAGTGAACACGCTCGGCCAGCGCTTCTATGACGAAGGCGAGACCAAGCACTCCTACACCTATGCCAAGACCGGGCGTGCCGTGCTGGCGCAGCCGCGCGGGCTTGCCCATCAGATATTCGACGACACCGGCTTCCGGCTGTTCCGCGAAGGCGCCTATGTCGACGCCAAGGGCTTCGAGGCCAATACGATCGCCGAGCTTGCCGGCAAGATCGGGCTTGCGCCGGAGGTCCTGGTCCACACCGTCGAGGAGTTCAACGCCGCCTGCCGCGAGGACGTCGCGTTTGATCCCGGCAACATGGACGGCAAGTGCACGGTCGGGATCACGCCCCGGAAGTCGAACTGGGCGGTGAAGATCGAGAAGCCGCCGTTCCGCGCCTATCCGATCGTGTGCGGGATCACCTTCACGTTCGGCGGGCTGAAGATCAACACGCGGGCCGAGGTGCTCAGCACGGCCGGAAGCCCGATCCGGGGGCTCTATGCATCAGGGGATGTCGTCGGCCTGTTCTTCCACAATTATCCGGGCAACACCGGGCAGACCCGCAACGTCGTCTTCAGCCGGGTCGCCGGGCGGGAGGCGGCTGGACGCAACCGGTAAAAAAGCACCATTTTGGCGGGGGCTTGGCAAAGTCCCTCAAACCCACTAGATACTGGTCCTCAGGGCGTGCCGAAGCAGTTGGTCGGCGCGCCTTTGCGCGTCCCTCAATTAGCCAAGGTGGCCAGCCTTAGAACCCATCCTCGCGGATTAGTCTAAGGTGAGCAAAGACTTATGGCTGGGTGGGGCGGTGCGCGAGGATCCGGCGCAAGCCGGATAGTCCTGTCCGAGACTGCAGGCGTCACTGGCTTTGGCCTCAATGGCCTCGGTCGCTGGCTTAATCTCCTGCATAGATGGGTCGACACGGATTTCGGGCACGTTTCCTTGACGGGAGCTTGTCCGCGCGACCGGTTCGAACCTCGGGTGTGCGTGAGCGCATCTCACGGCAGGGCGTCGAAACGTCGTCCCAACCCGCTCGTCGGGGCGAGGCGGCAGGTCGCAACCGGCGGTTCCGCATTTTGTGCGGCCGCCAAACCGGAAAGAGCTTGCTGTGGATCGAGCGGCTAAGAAAGAGCTCGTCACGACGCTCAACGGTGTCTTCAAGGGCACCAATGTCGTG
>Ga0209798_10001679_pt1 | contig 13217 bp, 6 predicted proteins | sample DOMMetBare3Fresh_FD_187475 | JGI IMG/M metagenome (GOLD analysis project Ga0209798, IMG submission 187475) | Wetland sediment microbial communities from St. Louis River estuary, USA, under dissolved organic matter induced mercury methylation -... | ecosystem: Environmental > Aquatic > Freshwater...
TATGCTTGATGTCTTATTGCTTTATTAATTTAAAGTTTGTGGTACTTAAATCTGATTTGTTGATCACCTCCAGCAAATAGCTGCCTGATGCTAAGCGGTGAAGATTTTCTATACTCAGTTGGTTATTGCCACGGATAACCTGGTTGCGTTGTACAAGGATAGTTCTTCCTTTCACATCTGTAATCCTTAATTCAATTTCAGTATTTACCAAACTGTTTATCTGTACCTGTACACTATTTACAAACGGATTGGGCCATGCTTTTATGCCAACTGCTTTGCTTATTCTTACTGCTGCTACATTACTGTAACTAACCTTGCCATCTACATCTGTGAGTTTTACCCGGTAGTATACAATGCTGGCCGTTTGCAGGTCCTTTAAATCATCGGTTTGTTTATACAGTTTCTCATTTACACTGCTGCCTGCTGCACTCACCCGGTTACCTGTTTTAGCAAAACTCCGGTTATCTGTACTGCGTTCTATCTCAAAATAAGAGGTGTTGCTCTCACTGAGTGTTTTCCAGTTTAAGGTAACTGTTGTACCGCTAAGGTTAGCTGATAAACTTAAGCCTTCTACCGGTAAGCCGTTTAACAGGTTAATGGTATAGGTAGCAGCTGTTGGGTCGGTCTTGCCGGCTGCATCTGCTATAGTGTAACTTAAGGTTATGATCTGTGAACCAAGCGTAGTAAACTTCACCTGCAGTTTTGATGGATCATAGTTACTAATGCTTGTGTTGTTGCTTAGCAATACAGGGCCTGCTCCAAAATCATAATACAGTTCGGCATTGGTTGGTACTGATGTTATAGTCATGGTATTACCGGTTCCAATAGCTCCGTCTTCAGGATCAGTGCCTGATAATTGTGCCGGGCTGTTAGCTGCTCCTGTACCGTTTAAGGTTAAGAAACTGTTCAAGGCAGGTGCTGGTATGGTATAGCTCTGTACTGTTGCGTTTGGTAATTGCTCAATACCAAAATCAAAGTTGGCGGTATTGGTAAAGCCATAAGATCTGTTATCTATAATACCCAGGGTGCCTAAATCAATTGTGCCGTTTCTGCTCTCCCCTGTGGTGGTCCAACCTGATGGTAATATAGAAGCAGGAGCCGGATTCCCAATTGTTCCTTGTGTTGTTGATAGTACAAGTGAATAACTGATGCCGGGGGTCAAATCTGTAAAGCTATACGTTCCATCTGCTGCTACGGCTGAGGTGGCTACTACATTGCCGGCTCCGTTTACCAGGTTTACATACAGGGTTCCGCCTGCATTGGTTTCTGGCTCGGTTACTCCGGGATCAATCACATTGCCATTGGCATCGTCCCATACTTTTCCATTGATGTTTATTCCGGGGCCTACTAAAACATGTAATACCGCATCGGCACATAAAGGTTGTGGTGCAACAGCTGTTACGTCACATACCTGGTAGGTAAAGATTGCAGGTCCTACATAACCGGTTACCGGTGTAAACGTATAGCTGCCGTTGCTTGCAAGAACCAACGTTCCTACTCCGGGCAATGTTGTTGTTTGTGCGGTTACGGTTAAACTATTACTGTTGGGATCACTGTCGTTATTTAATACCGTTCCGTTTACTGCTAAATTGATAGTTGTATAGGCAAAGTCATCGCCTGCAAACGGGGCATCATTGCCGGGGCCGTTGGCATCGGCTAACACATCAATATGCAAGAGAGCTCCGGTGGAGGCGCCCAAGGCATCGGTAATAATATACGGCACATCGATCTTGCCTACAAAACCTGCTGCAGGTGTATAGGTATAGGTGCCGTTTGCATTGATGGTTAAGCTTCCTGCATTGGCTACCGGGTCGCCGTTAAAAGAAACGCCGGCCACTGTAACGGTACCAGGTGCTGCATTTACATCGGGAATGCCGTCGCCATTACTATCGTAACGGAACAGGGTAACCGTAAACGCATCGTTCTGCGGATCTTTATCATTGTAAAATAAAGTGCTGCTTACTGCCCCGCCGTAGCTGATGTTCTCATCATCATTGGCAATAACAGTATTAATGCCTGTATTGGGTTGGGGATCTACGGAAATTAATAAATACGCTGTATCGCAGGCGGCTAAATTACCATTGTCACATATCCGGTATGGCACTAACACTGAACCGGTAAACGTAGTTGCCGGATCAAAAGTATAATTACCGCTTGCATCAAAACTCAGTGTGCCTGCGTTAGCTATAGTTGCTCCTGTTTTATCTACACCGCTTAAAGTGGCGCCTGTTGTAATGGTCCCTGCTAAGTTCTGTGACAGAAAACTGCCAAATGTTTGAGTGTTGTTTTCCGCATCATAATCATTTGTTACTACCCCTCCACTCACATTTATATCCTGCCAGGTGCTGTTCTCATCATTAATGGCTGAAGTATTATTTAATGGAGCTACACTACTAAGAGTTGTAGAAACATTACAGCCCAGGCCAGTTAATTTTAGTGCTGAAATTTTTAAATTATAATTACCTGCTTCCGAAAATACTGTTGATGTAAGAGTAAGGTTTCCTCCATTACCAAATTGTGAAGAGCTACGATCAATTTCCACTGTTTGTGTTGGATAAGTACCTGTTATATTATCTTCTAACGTATATAAAACTCCAACCTGGCTATTTGTAATTGTATAAGAAACGGTTCCCGGAGTTGGCCCGGGAGATCCACTCAATAAAGAAATTACAGGTGTTGCTGGTGGCACACAACTTACAGTAACTGTAGATGGACAAATAAATTCCATAGTTGTTGCAGTAGAAATTCCTATACTCAACACCCCACCAGGATAAATTTTATTGAGGTAAGTTGTATTTACTGTAATTGGACCCCATGCTGTTGTAGATGTAGTTGTAGTTCCAATTAAAGTACCATCAATATACAGATTGACAGTAGTTGATGCAACAGCAGTTCCTAATGTTCCACTAACAGAACCAGCGGCTTCAGTAACAGGGCCTGTAATTGTTCCGCATCTGGAAGATGCTGTTAACGTAAGTGCCGAAACTGTTGCTGAAGCCCCACTTGTACCACAAGCAGTCCCTGTATGACGTGCATAATATGTTGTTGCAGCAGCAACGGTTGGTGAACTTAAAGTCCATGTTCCATTTGCAGCCACGGTTGTTGTTCCAATAACAGTATTAGATCCATTATAAATTGTAACTGTTGTTCCGGCCGCTTCAGAAGATAATCCTGAAAGTTGTGTACCTACTCCCACCTGAAAAGAAGTATTTGCATTTATAATTGGAGCAGAAATAAAGCATACCACCGTTTTTGTAGCAGAAGGCACTGAAATACATTGTCCGGCACTTTGTGCAGAAACTGTAAACACATCGCCTAATTGTGGGTAATAGCTACTGATTGGAAATGAAAAGTTCCCACCGGTAGCAGTAGCCGTAGCTTGAAGAACACTATTTAAATATAACCTTACCGTTGAGCCTGAAACAGCCGTACCAGCAATTGCAGATGTTCCCGTAAATACAGGGTCGGTTGTTATTACAGGAGTGGCTGTTGTACCTGCTGAGGTTACGCAATATGGTGTTATACAAGCTGATTCACATTTACCTGGTTCCTGCTGTGTAACAAAATAGGTACCATCTAATAAATCTTTTGATCCTGTATTACACACGTTGGTTGCGTTTCCAGTACTACCGGCTGCCGCCCAACCCCATGTACCACCTGCTGGTATAACCAAAGTAAAATCTACCGTTACTCCGGTACTTAAGAACCTGTAAATTCTTAGTGTAGCACCAACTATTCCTGTTCCTTCTGCCCCTTTATCTGTAAAACATGTAACAGTAGGACAAATGCTTGATGTAGCAGGAGTACAACTTAATATTAAAACTGAATTAGAAGATAAACATTGTGATTCGCCTGTTGCTTGTGCTTTGGCTGTAATGACATCATTATTTGCAACAGTAATACTAGTAAGAGTCCAGGTGCCACCGCTTGTTGCAGTAGTTGTACCTATTGCTATTCCGTTTTTATACACTGTTATTGTTGCAGAGGTTAATGAACTATAGCTTGCTTTTGTCCAGGTACCAGAAATAGATGTTGCTGAACTTGCAATTGGACTGGTAACAGTTGGCGCAGCTGTACATACCGACCCAATTCCTGTTCCGCCGCTTGTCATATCTGTTAATGAAAATGTTGGCTGTGCCTGCACCGTAGCTTCATATTGAGATTGAGGAGTTCCAAACTGTGTATCATCACTATACAAATCACTTTTTGGTCCACAGATTGCACCTTGGGGTGACATAACTGTTGTTGTTTGTATTCTCAAAGGAGTTGTTGAAGTTATTGCACCAGCTGTACCTGTAAAAGCACTGGTAGGAACCCACCAATCATAAAAATAATCTGCATTACCACCATCTGTTGTAACTGCTACGGAAGTTTGAGCATATCCTGAATTAGTGGCATTGGTTAAATCAATTGACCAAACCGGATTTGGTGCAGTACCACATGAATTATTTACATCATAAACCGAAATACGAAAATTAGTTTCATAAACCACTTCGTATTCAAAACCGGGGTTTCCATTAGTTCCTGTTGTTTGGGCCTGGTATGTTGGATCGGCGGCCGGGCCTGTTGCGCCAAATTTATTATCCATATCTATCAATGCACTATAGCCTTTTGAACCAGACATGATTGCACTGATACGTAAACGCATTAAAATGCGGTTATTTGCTGCATCATAAAACATATAAAACCCCGAACCATCGGCTGTTCTTACTATCTCTGAAAAGAAACTGGTTGCACCCCGGCGCAAATCTGCAGTAGGTTCAGGAAATAAAGGGGGAACGGGCTTATATGGAATTTCACTAACAACACCTACATCAATACCACTAAAGCCAGCTGTTGTTGCAGATGTGTAACCATCCTGGTTAGGATCTAATACACTTGATTTAGCTGCAGGGGGAATTACTCCAGTACCATCTCTTACAATTAAACCAGGAGTTTGTGCGTAGAAAGTAGTTGATAATAATAAACAAAATACACTCAGAAGGAATTTTACTGAGGTTCTACTCAATTTTTTCATAATAGTTTTTTTATAGAATTGAATTTTCAGATTTTTCAATCTCTAAATAGAAATTTAAACCTGCAATATTAGTTATTTAAATTAATATTTTTCGTTTAAAATATTAAGGTAGCGTAGAATTTATTCTACAAAAATCTCAACTTATTTCTTATTCAAACACCTCTATTGATTATAAATAAACCCAAGCAGTTGCATTACTGTTCGATTTTATTAAAAAAATCTATTTTCCTTTTATTTTTTTAAATCTCAAATAATTTAATCATCTTTTATTTCTTTGAAATTTTGCTTTTGAGAAATACTCTTGCTTCATGAATTTGATCACTGCCAGAAAACGCTTCTTTGGGTATTAAAAAGAAGGATCGCTCATCAACATACAAATGAAAGTAATTGGGTGTTTCGAGAAAGTATTTGAAGGATTTGTAATTCCAGTCTTTACTTCCGCTTGCATTTTCAATATGCATATAGTTATCCAAAAAAGTAAGAGTGAAATAATCTTTAAATGTCTTAGCCCTTTTATAAACCGTAAACGGTAAAATGTACCATAAAGCAACCATTAAACAAAACCATAAAAATGAACTGAGTAAAAAAGCAACGGGTGTAATTTTTTTCCAAAAGAACATGGCCGCAGCAAACAAGGCAAATACATTTACAAGTATAATGAGAATGCGAATTTCTTTTTTTGAAATAAAATGATAACGCAGTGCATTTATTACTTTTTTACGATTGTATTTAAAACTGATGGTCATTGTTCTCTTGTTTTGTTTGTTAAAAGTTTAACGTTATAAGATCATTTAAAGAAACATTTTCCACGTATTCATCATTCATGCACTTAAGAACTTTAAACTTTCAACTTTTTAACCTTCAACTACTTTTTTATTTTCAATTCATTTTCATTCACAATCCATTCACCCAACTTTTCTCCTTTAACTCCAAAAAATTCAACAGTGAGTTTTCGTTGATTTCTTGCACCACTAAAACTGAATTTTGTATAGTTCTGTTTCTGATCTAAACCAAATATGCGATATGGATTATTTTTTTCGGGGCCGCCAAATGAATGTGTTCCTGCTGTTAATGGCGATGCTGTAACATCATACAAAGGATAGGTTCCCGTTCTTTCTACTTTTATGATTTCACTATGATGCCTGTCGCCTGTTAAAAATAATACACCACTTATATTATTACTTTTTAAAAAATTCATGAGTTCATCATATTCAACAGGACAGTTAAGTAGCTTGTCATATGGAGATACAGGGTTAAGCACCTGGCTACCTGTTGCAATGATTTTAAAAGGAGCTGAACTGTGCAATAATGAATTCTTTAACCACTCCATTTGTACTTTACCCCACATCTGTTTATCAGGATTGGGTTTGCCATCAACAGTATCTTTCATTCTATCGGCACTGCGCCACCAACGATCATCCATCATAAACACATCTACATCACTATAACTTACTATTGAATAAATGCCTTGGTTGTTCATGCCATATGATGGGTTAATGAAATAATTCATGAACACCTCTCTTGATTTGTCTTTTAAAATATAATTCATGCCAATGTCATTGGGGCCATAATCATGATCATCCCAAATGGCAAAGTGTGAGGTTGATTTTAAAAAGTTTTGTAATACCGGTACTGCTCTGTCATGACTTGCACGGTTCCATAAACCCCATTCATCAAAATAATCTACTTCTCTTGTGTACCATGCATCACCTAACCAAAGCATGAACGCTGCTTTTTCTTTAGCCATGCTTTCAAAAATGGAGGAATCGCCACCATAGGGCTTTCCGGGCCTGTCAACGGCTGGTTCATTAAAATAAGCACAAGAGCCGGTTAAGAAAGAAAAATCAGGAGCCGGTTTTCGCCATTGCCATAAATCTTTAGTTGTAAAACTTCCATCAACTTTAGTTGGAGTTGTAATCATTTTCTGGTTAAAGCTGAACTTATATTCATAAGTTGTATTGAACTCTAACCCTACAAGATTAAATACTACCGGAGAAAACCAATCATTCATGTTTGTTTTTTTCTCCATCCATTTCACTGATTTTATTTCTCCTTTTTTCCAGTACTGCAATACTACACTACTACCCGGTTTCACTTCTATCCACAGTTTGGCTGTTCTTAATTCAACCGGGCCAAGCATTGGGCCACTTACTAATTGAGCATAAATAAAATTGAAACTCTGTTGAAAAATAATCAACATGAAAAACAGAAGAACTCTTTTTGTCATGGTTTAAATCTTTGCTGATGTAAATAATGGCAGCAAAGTACTTAAAGTTCTGTTGAACTGAAAAACCTTTCAAACTTAAAATATGATAAGATTTTATACCGGAAGAAGTTTAATGCATTGAACCTTAACTGAAATAAAAAACCCGGAAGAACCGGGATTTCAATTTTTTTATCTGATACTCATACATCTTTTTCCATGCGGTTTGTTTGCGGCTTCATACGGCGACATTGTACGGGCGCATGAACATAAAAAAAGAATAGTGATTAGTAAGAGGGAGATTGTTTTTAAATACTTCATTGGTTCGGATTTGAAATGCTAAAATAACTTGCAACCCGGTAAGCATCAAATTTCAGGAATTGGTTTTCTGAAAAATAAGAGTAACCTATCATTGGTTTATGAATATTGGGGATAATCACTTTGTAGAAATACGTTACAATTAATAATGCAGAGTAATTTTCTTTCCAATAAAAAAACGCTCCGAAATAAATCGGAGCGTTATAATTGGAACCTCTGTTGAACTTATTTTAAAAAACTTTTTTAACTACACCCCATGCTGTTACCACAGTTTAAACATTTGTAACAAGTACCGCTTCTGATGGTAATGTGTCCACAAGTATTACAGGTAGGTGCATCGCTTTGCATGTTCCTTGCTGCCGTGTTCATTGCATCCAGACTGTTTTCTACTTTCATTGGATTGCTTACACTACGTTGTGTTTTTTGTACCTGCGCTGCAGATGGCACAACACCCACTACACGGATATCACTTAACTCAGGTGTTTTTTTTTCGTATTCCAAACCGGTTGGTATATCATCCCAATCATCGGTGCCTGTGTTTGCAACTTCAGGTTTGTCTAACACATGAACCAGATCTGTACGACCCAGATATTCATATGCCAGGCAACGGAACACAAAGTCGACAATAGAAGTAGTTGATTTAATATTCGGATGATCAACCATTCCGCTTGGCTCAAACTTAGTGAACACAAATTTTTCAACAAACTCTTCTAATGGAACACCATATTGTAACCCAACTGAGATAGCTATAGCAAAACTGTTCATTAAACTGCGGAGTGTACTTCCTTCTTTTGCAAGATCAACAAATATTTCTCCTAATGTACCATCACCATATTCACCTGTACGTAAGAAAATAGCTTGTCCGTTTATTTTTGCTTTTTGTGTAAAGCCTCTGCGTTTTGCCGGTAACTTTCTGCGTTCAACAATTCTTGCCAGGTCTCTTTTAAGTTTTGTATCAGGAGATGATTGTACACGCTTACTTAATTCTTCTAATAATTCTTCAACAGTTAATTTACCCATGTCAACCATGGTGCTTTCAATAACTTCTTCTTCTATACTTGCAGCTTCAGAACCAGTACCTGCTTTTTTCTTTTTATCACCTTTGGTACTTAATGGTTGACTGAGTTTTGAACCATCACGGTATAATGCACAAGCTTTTAATCCCAGCTTCCAGCTCATTAAATAAGCTTCAGCAATCTCTTCTACATTTGCTTCGTTTGGAAGATTGATGGTTTTAGAAATGGCACCGCTTAAGAAAGGTTGTGCTGCTGCCATCATTTTTATATGCCCGCTATGATGGATATAACGTTGCCCTTTCTTACCACATTTATTGGCACAATCAAAAACGGCATAATGTTCCTGCTTTAATAATGGAGCACCTTCCATGGTCATGGTACCACAGATATAATCGTTTGCTTCATCTATTTGCTCATCAGTAAATCCTAATGCTTCCAGTAAACTCCATTCATGATCATTGTATTGATCCGGTGTAAATCCTAAACGCTGTAAACATTCTTCACCCAATGCATATTTATTAAATACATAACCTATTTCAAAAGCACTGGCCATGGATGCTTCAAGCTTTTTAATTTCTTCTGCAATAAATCCTTTTTCACTTAATGATTGCGGATTAATATGTGGGGCACCGTTTAATGAAGCCGCACCTACTGCATATTTTACAATGGCTTCACTTTCTTTATCACTGTAACCCATTTTTAATAATGCAGCAGGAACAGATTGATTAATGATTTTAAAATAACCACCACCACTTAACTTTTTAAATTTCACCAATGCAAAATCGGGTTCAACGCCGGTAGTATCACAATCCATTACTAATCCAATAGTTCCTGTTGGTGCAATAACTGTTGTTTGTGCATTTCTGTACCCGTACTTCTCTCCCATTTCAACTGCATCATCCCAACTCTTACATGCGCTGGTTAATAAATAATCAGGACAGTACTGTGCTTTAATTCCAAGCGGCTTAATGCTTAAACCTGTATAGGCATCTTCTGCATCATAAGCAGCAGCACGGTGGTTACGCATTACACGTAACATATCTTCTGCATTTTCTTTATAGCGGGGGAAAGCACCAAGGAACGATGCCATCTCCGAAGATGTTTTATAAGAAATACCGGTCATGATAGCAGTTAATGCTCCTGCAATACCACGGGCTTCTTCACTATCATAAGGAATACCCATTACCATCAGCATTGAACCGAGGTTGGCATATCCTAAACCAAGTGTACGATAATCATAAGAAAGCTGAGCTACTTCTTTAGATGGGAATTGAGCCATCAGCACAGAAATTTCTAACACAACAGTCCACAACCTGCACACATATTCAAAACCTTCCACATCAAAAATCTGTGTTGCTTCATCAAACAAACGACGCAGGTTAACTGATGCCAGGTTACAGGCTGTATTATCAAGGAACATATACTCACTGCAAGGGTTAGACGCATTAATGCGGCCACCTTTTGGTGATGTATGCCATTCGTTAATTGTTGTATCAAACTGAGTTCCCGGATCTGCACAACGCCATGCTGCATAAGCAATCTGGTTCCAAACTTCCTGTGCAGGAATTTTTTTCATGGTACGGCCATCAGTTCTTGCTTTCAGTTCCCAGTCTTCGCCTTTTTCTAATTTTTCAAAAAACTCATTAGGTATACGTACAGAATTATTACTGTTCTGTCCGCTAACAGTACGGTAAGCTTCGCCTTCATAATCATTTGAATAACCGGATGCAATTAATGCTCCTACTTTCTTTTCTTCTTCAACTTTCCAGTTAATGAAGTCAATAATTTCAGGATGATCTAAATCCAGACAAACCATTTTGGCGGCTCGGCGTGTAGTTCCGCCACTTTTAATAGCACCGGCAGCACGGTCACCAATTTTTAAGAAACTCATTAACCCGCTTGATGTACCACCACCACTTAATTTTTCACTTTCGCCACGTATTTGAGAAAAGTTTGTACCAACACCTGAACCATATTTAAATATCCGTGCTTCACGTACCCACAGATCCATAATACCACCATCATTTACTAAGTCATCATTTACACTTAATATAAAGCACGCATGTGGCTGGGGGCGTTCGTATGCTGAAGTTGATTTCTTGAGCTCACCATCATTGGCATCAACAAAATAATGTCCCTGTGGTTTTCCTTTAATACCATACGTTTCATATAAGCCGGTATTAAACCATTGCGGACTATTAGGTACACACATCTGGTTTAAAATACTAAACACTAATTCATCATAAAATACCTGTGCATCATTTTCGCTTGCAAAATAACCATAACGTTCACCCCAAACTTTCCAGCAATTGGCCATACGATGAGCAACCTGTTTAGAAGTTGTTTCTCTTCCTAATGAACCATCAGGTTGCGGAACACCGGCTTTACGGAAATATTTTTGTGCTAGAATATCTGTAGCAATCTGGCTCCAATGATTTGGAACTTCTACATTATTCATTTCAAACACAATTTCACCTGAAGGATTGCGTATGATTGAAGTACGATAATCGTATTCAAAAAGATCAAAGGGAGATACCCCTTCTTTTGTAAATCGGCGACTGAACTGCAGTCCCTTAATTGGTTTTTTTTTGCTTGCCATATGTTCTGTTCGTTTGGGTTAGTAAGGTTAAGAAATCGTTAACCGAAAGAGTACGAAAATATTTTTTCAAGTGATACACCCAAAGACCTAAATATTAACAGACTGTGGAAATCAACAGCAAAATCAATACAGCATTGCATTTGCATGTGCAAAGCTTGTTTGCCGGAAAAAAAGAATCTGAAAAGGGGAAAAATACTTGGTTGTTTCAACATAATTCCCTTAGCCTTGCCAGTAGTGAATTTCAGGGTGGGAGTAACCGAAAAAAGCACTAACGCTTTAAAGTAACCGAAGATTTTGGCAGCTTGGTCCAAAACCCGGTATTTACCCTTTTTTAACCCCATTTCGGTTTAAAAAAACAAAAACCTCTATTTATGCTCATCCTCAAACATTTTTTTGCATTTTTGCAGCAATCAGAAGAACTGAATGAATCAAAACATCTATACAGGATTAAAGGAAAAGAAAAGGAAAGGACAGAAATCGTTCGCCGTTTTAATTGACCCCGACAAAGTAACTGCAACATCTGTAGATAAGTTAGTCAGGCTTTCAATTGAAGCTGCTGTAGATTATTTTTTAGTTGGAGGCAGTTTGGTGATCTCTAACCAGCTCGATGAAGCTGTTCAGCAGATTAAAGCCTCCAGCGACATTCCTGTAATTTTATTTCCGGGCAGCCCCTCACAAGTAAGTAAGTATGCCGATGCTCTGTTATACCTTTCACTCATCTCAGGCCGCAATCCTGAATTATTAATCGGCCAGCATGTAATTTCGGCTCCTTTTGTAAAACAAAGTGGGTTGGAAATTATTTCTACTGGCTATATGGTAGTTGATGGTGGCGCCCCAACAACAGTATCGTATATAAGTAATGCTTCTCCACTGCCGGCAGATAAAAATGAAATTGCCATGTGCACAGCTATGGCCGGTGAAATGCTGGGTATGAAAGTAATTTATATGGATGCGGGCAGTGGCGCTAAGAGAGCTATCACTGAAAGTATGATTCAAAGTGTAGCACAGCAAATTGAAGTTCCTTTAATTGTAGGTGGCGGTATTCTTGATCCTGAAAAAGCATACCGCAATTGTAAAGCAGGTGCTGATGTTATTGTGATTGGCAATGCAATTGAAAAAGATGCTTCATTAATTAAGGATATGGCAGCGGCTATACATAGTGTACCAGTGAAAGCCTGATTTTACCTGCTTCTGTTAAGCTTCAGTTTTCATTAAAGTTTTAATCCCTGTTTCGTTTAACTCCACAAAAGCATAAGGCACAGAAGAAAGAAAATAACAGCGATTAGAGTTAACTACTAACTTCTGTACATAATTCCGGTTTATGAAATGACTGCGGTCTGCTCTGATCACAGCACCATCCTTTAATTTTTCTTCCAGTTGTTTCAGGCTTTCCGTTACTAATTCATTTTTCCCATCAATTAGAAAAAAACGGGAATAGTTCCCTTCTGCTTTTATATAAACAATCTGCTCATGCTTTAAAAACAACTTACCTACTGCACAGGAAAAGTCAAGGATCGGATTTTTATTTTGCTGCGCACCCGGCCTCTCCATATCATTAGCCACTTCCTGGGTTTCCATCCGTTCTTTTACTTTCTGAATAGCTTCTTCCAGCTCTTCCTTCAAAATTGGTTTCAGTAAATAATCAACCGCTGACAAATGCATAGCTTTGCGGAAATAATCTATTTGATTATAGGCCGTTGTAATAATCACATTTGCATTAATCTTGGCTTCTCTCAATACCTGCAATAATTCCATACCGCTTTTACGGGGCATCTCTATATCAAGAAACAACAGATCGGGTTTGTGAATAACAATTTTTTCCAGGGCTTCCTCTGCATTTGCACAAAGAGCTACAACCTCTAACTCAGGAAATGATTTTACAATTTTGTTGAAAAACGATTCCCTTATTTTATGTTCATCTTCAATAATAATGGTTTTGATTTTTTTCATTTAAATTGATTTCATTCCCCTTCACTAAAAACGGAAGAAACGGGTTTTGCAACCACCCCCGTCCAATCATCCATCGGCTTACCTCCGGGAAAAGTTGTTGCAACCTCTTGTAAC
>Ga0209798_10001680_pt1 | contig 13215 bp, 10 predicted proteins | sample DOMMetBare3Fresh_FD_187475 | JGI IMG/M metagenome (GOLD analysis project Ga0209798, IMG submission 187475) | Wetland sediment microbial communities from St. Louis River estuary, USA, under dissolved organic matter induced mercury methylation -... | ecosystem: Environmental > Aquatic >...
CGGGCAGGCCAGATTGAAAGTGGTGGCCGTAGCTCAACGGTAGAGTCCCGGATTGTGATTCCGGTTGTTGTGGGTTCGAATCCCATCGGCCACCCCACCCTTCACCTCTCCGTCTGTGCCCCGTTTTGTGACCGGAATCTTGATCCGGTCCACTTGACAGGGCAGATTACGAGGACAAGCCAGCAGCACGTGGCACTCACGCGAACCTTGATGGGCCGGCAACATTTCACGATCGATCGCGGCTTCGCGCGAAGACGGTAAGCGGAAGTTATCGTTGGGTAACGAAACTCGGACAGACTGCTTATGTCCGCGAGAACATTCGACTCGACGGGCGAACTGGGAGGTCGTATGCGTTTCGAGCAAATTCGCTGTGCCGATATCAGTCCCGACCCTCGCAGCAACGGCTATCAGCCACATGAGGTGGAGTTGCTCGCGGAGAGTGTTCGCCTGTTTGGCGTGCTCCGGCCCGTACTCCTCAGCGCGACGGCGGGCGGATACATCATTGTGCACGGCGAGCGCCGCTGGCGCGCCGCGCAGATGGTCGGCCTCGAGAGAATTCCCGCGATCCTTGTTCAGGAATTCACGCGCGACGATGGCATTGCGACATTGCAAGGCTTGGCGGCCGGCTGTGCTCGGGGCAGGCTATACCCAAGTGCAGCATCGACAAGGTATGAACTTGAAGCGGTCGACGATTGAATCGCATTTGCCGGCACGAATCAGGATCTACACTCACACGATCGTGGGTAAGTGGTGGTTCTGGCGCAACTCGCCAGTCGTCACCCCGCGTCAATCGGGCTTCAGTTGAAGCCGATCGTCTGCGTCCGGCTAATGGTTGCGAGCCTGAGCGAGTGCCTATACGGAAAGCGACGGACTTACGTCAAAACAGCCGTCGCAGCCTAAGCAGCAAGAGCGCAACGAAACCGGCAAACAGCATCAGCAACATCACCCACCAGAACGCGTGCGGCGAGGGAATTTCACCAACGCCCGGCACACCTGCGACGTTCATGCCAAAGATACCGGTGATCAGCGTCATCGGCAGAAACACGAGCGTGCAGATCGTGAGCACGTAAAGATTCCGGCTGGTCGTTTCGGCGAGGCGGGAAGAAAGTTCTTCCTGCAGCAGCTTGGCGCGCTCATATACGTTTGTTGCCTCGTCCATGGCAAACGCGAAATCGTCGTGCACGGTGCGCCATCCATCCACGTCGATCCCGCCGCGCCGTTCGGCGGGTTGTGACAGCAGGCGGTGCAGTGCCATTCGCTGCGGCGTGAAGTTGCGCCGCAGATGCATCGCCAGGCGGCGTATGCGGCCGAGATTTTCCCGCTGTTCGGACACGTGCCCGATCAGGATCTGGTCTTCGACGTGATCCAACTCGTGTGCCGCGCCGGCAAGCCACTCACGCAGCGCGTCGGCCTGAACCTCGAGCAGATGCGAAAGCAGCGCCTGGCCGCTCGCCGCCGGCAGGTTTTGCCGCGCGGTTTGCCGCATCAGGTCCGCGGTTTGGGCCGCGTGGTTGCGCGCCGTTACGATCAGCCGTTGCGAGGCATAGACCCAGACGGTCACGACCTCGGATGGATCGACGCGCGCGGCGAACGCGAGATTGGTGATGACACCGACGACGGCCGACTCGGTCGCAGAGAGGCGCACGCGCGTTTCGTGTTCTCCCACCAGCCGCAGGAACTCCAATGACGCGCATTTCGATTGAGAGAGCCAGTGGCGTGCGCTGGCATTGCTGGCATTGAAGTGCAACCACACGACTGTTCCGTCTTCCGCAACGGCGGCGCGCACGTCGTCAAGTTCGACTCGCCTCGACGAGCCGTCCGCGCGCAACGCAAAGCCGCAGATCAGCCCATGCTCCAAATTGATCTTGCCGGCGGCCTTGCGAAACGCTGAGTCCGTGGGTAGCGAGAGCATCTGTGTTCATGCCGCGCCTACACCGCGTCGCAGGAGTAGCTTCTTTCGTTCTTCAACCTGAGTTGCGCTGAAGGCACCGACGCCGCCCATTTGTGATTGGCAGCAGGGCGGGCGGAGGTGGGCGATCAAGATTGAATGCAGACCGGGTCAACTCTGCGGGCGTGAGCGCGCGCCGACGAACTCCTGGTTCGCGAGCTTTCGTTGCGGACTCGGGTCTCCGTGACGATCGCGACCCGATGCGCCAGCGCCAGTGCGGACAGGGGCGATGGGCCGTTGCAACTCGACGAATTGCCGCGTTGCCACTTGCCAAGAGCGATCCAGGGCAAAGGCGCGGCAGCGTGCGCGGTCGATGCGCAGCGCAGAGAGCGTGGCACGCCGCAGGTCATCATCGAGCACCGCGACGTCACTGCCACCTACCACGTCAAGTGGCCCTTGGACCGGGTAAGCCGCCACCGGGGTGCCGCAGGCAAGGGCTTCAAGCATGACGAGACCGAAAGTATCAGTGCGGCTCGGGAAGACGAATACGTCGGCGGCGCTGTAGAGCTGCGCCAGCTGGCCGCTCGGCAGCAAGCCGAGGAAACGCACCTCGGGAAATCGCTTGCGCAGTCGCTCGAGCGCCGGACCCGCTCCTGCCACGACTTTGGTGCCGGGAAGATCGAGGCGCAGAAACGACTCGATGTTCTTTTCGACCGACACGCGGCCCACATAGAGGAAGATCGGGCTGCGGGCGTCGAGGGCCATCGGCGCCGTTGGACGGAAGACCGACGTGTCGACACCGCGCGTCCAGCGTTCGATGTGGCCAACGCGCTCGGCACGCAACTCCTGTTCCACCGCGGCCGTCGGCGCCAGCACGACACTGGCTGCGGAATGGAACCGTCGCATGAAGGCGTATGTCCAGCCCTCGGAGACGCCAAACATCGCACGCAGGTACTGCGGGAAGCGGGTGTGATACGCGGTACTGAATGGAATTCGATGTCGCAGGCAGTAGCGTCGGGCCGCGGCGCCCAGTGGACCCTCGGTCGCGATGTGTATGGCCGACTCAACGTCTGCGGCGAGTTGCGTCTGAATCAGTCGAGCGACGCCGTGATACGGAAACATGGACAGCCGGATTTCCGCATATCCCGGGCAAGGCACGGTGCGGAATGAACGTGGCGTGATCAAGGCAACCTGGTGACCCGCGCGCTCCAGTTCACGATTGGTCGCCTGGATCGTTCGCACCACTCCGTTGACTTGAGGTTCCCATGCATCCGTGACGGTGATGATCTTCATGCGGTGACGCGCGGCGTCGCGATCGGTACGAGCGCATCGGCGGGTTCTGCCTCGTCCCATCGCGGCACGGCCTGGCCTGGCGCCAGTACCAGCGGCCAGTGCAAGAGTCGCAGTTCGCCGTCGTGCGATTCAACCAGCGCGGTCAGGCTCTCGACCCAGTCACCGTCGTTGCAATAGAGCAGGCCGTCAATCTCGCGAATTTCCGCACGATGAATGTGTCCGCACACCACGCCGTCAAAGCCCCGGCGGCGAGCCTCGCGCGCCAGGACCTGCTCAAAGCTAAAGATGAAACTGACCGCGTTCTTGACCTTGTGCTTTAGAAATTGCGACAGCGACCAGTAGTCGAATCCGAGGTGTGCGCGGATCGTATTCACGTGGCGGTTCAGCCACAGCGCAAACATATACATCGTGTCGCCCACATGCGCGAGCCATTGGGCGTGCTGGATCACGCCGTCGGCAAAGTCGCCGTGTACGACCCAGAGCAGGCGATCGTCGCGAAGCCGGTGTTCGGCCTCGGCACGGATCTCGATTCCGCCGAAGTCCAAACCGACGAACTGGCGGCCGAACTCATCGTGATTGCCCGGTACATAGACGACCCGCGTGCCCTTGCGCGCCTTGCGCAGCACCTTCTGCACCACGTCGTTGTGGCTCTGCGGCCAGAAGAATCCGTTGCGCAATGCCCAGCCGTCGATCACGTCGCCGATGAGGTAAAGGTCGTCGGACTCGTGATGCCGAAGAAAATCGAGCAGATGCTCGGCCTTGCAGCCGCGCGTGCCGAGATGCGTATCGGAGATGAAGATCGCGCGGTAGCGCAGCTTGCTGCCAGTTCGGAGTGCTGCCGCGCGAGCCCTTTCCAGATCGTGGCTCGGCAGGGGAAGACTCGCTGACGCCGCTGTGATTGCGGATTGATTTCGTAGCGAGGAGAGCCAGCGCTTCATTGGCCCGGCAGGGTAGTTTGTAGTAGTGACAGGAGCATGACCCCTCGCGAGATGGTGTCATGGCCCTTTCATGCAGTTGGTCGATGATGAGGCGTCGACACGTCCAAAGGAGGCTGCCGGGCGTGAATGAGTCGTCACCGCCCATCGATGGTCGTGCTCTGAAGGGCAAGCGCGGATTACGTCGCATCTTCAACGCGTTCAGCTATTCGATCGACGGCCTGCGCGCGGCCTGGTGCCTGGAGGACGCTTTCCGCCAGGAGGTCCTGCTCGCGTGCGTGTTGTTGCCAATCGCCTGCCTGGTGCCGGTCACGAACGTCGAGCGTGTGCTGCTGATCGCCAGCGTCCTGTTCGTCCTGATCGTTGAACTTCTCAATACGGCGATCGAGGCAGCCATCGACCGCCACAGCTACGAGATCAATCCCCTTGCCAAGCAGGCGAAGGACTTTGGCAGCGCTGCCGTGTTGATCACACTTGCGATCGCCGCTGTGACCTGGGCGACGCTCTTGTTTCCTCTCCTGACAGGATGACAGACGGCCTGAACGCATCTTCACAGCAGAACTGAGTCTGCCTAACCGCAAGTGCGGGCGGACTCGAGCCTTGTCGCGCCAACCTGAAACGCGTGTGACAGACGCGAGGCCGCCATGCTCTCCGCGCAAGGCACGGCGTTGACGTCCGGTGTCTCGCGTTTAGATACGAATCGAAAGTCATCTGTAAGTCACGCGAAGTTCATAAACGCGAAATTCACGCGAAATAGCTTAGCGAGCGTCTTTTCGGAAGAAAGGCACGCACATGCATCGGACCGCGCGCGTAATCGACACGGAAACGGGAACTGCCGCTGCGCGAAGGGACGAACCGCACCTGACGCTATCAATTGCGCGCTCGGCTGCAGACATTGCAGACGCACAGCGCCTTCGTTACAAGGTCTTTGCGGAAGAAATGGGCGCTTCAGTGGGCATGCCACGGATCGGTCTGGATTGCGATGAGTTCGATTGCTGGTGCGATCACTTGATCGTGCGCGATGCCGACACGCTGCGCGTGGCCGGCACCTATCGGATCTTGCCGCCCGACCGCGCGCGCGAGCTTGGGCGCTTGTATTCTGAAGCCGAGTTCGATCTTTCTCGACTGGCGCACTTGCGACCGACAGCGATCGAGGTGGGCCGATCATGTGTGCATCGGGACTACCGGACAGGGAGCGCCATCTTGCTGTTGTGGGCGGGGCTCGCCAACTACATGAGAGTCGGCGGCTATCGCCATCTGATCGGCTGTGCCAGCGCATCGCTGGCGGACGGCGGGCAGCAGGCCGCGCGACTGCGCGACGAAGTCCAGTCCTATCTCACGGACTCGGAACTGCGAGTGTTTCCGCGCCTGCCATTCCCACACGAGCGCATTGAGCGTGCGGCCTCATGCGTGATGCCGCCGCTGATCAAGGGTTATCTGCGTCTTGGGGCTCGCGTTTGCGGTGAACCAGCGTGGGACCCCGACTTCAACACGGCAGACTTCCTTGTCTGGCTCTCACTCGACAATCTGCATCCGCGCTACGCACGGCACTTTGATCTTCTGGCAGAGCAGGCGGCTCCAATCGCAGCCTGACGTGCCATCGCGACGCCGCGTATCCGAATCTGTTCGGCTGCGATGGGTCTTTGCAGTCGGCAATGAAACTTGAGGCGGATTCGGGTCGTACATGTCATCGGCCGGTAACGGACGTCCGCCAAGGTGACGCGTTGCCGGCTCGACGGAGTCCCCTGGGTCCGTTCGCAAATCCCCGAGGAAGACTGATGCGCCTGCTACTCGTCAATCCGAAATTCCCGGAAAGCTTCTGGTCGTTCAAGTGGGCGATCGATGAGGTACTGCCCCGAAGGCGCGCCACAAACCCGCCGCTTGGGCTTGCAACGCTCGCCGCGCTGTGCCCGTCCGACTGGGAGGTGACGATCGTCGACGAGAACGTTGAGACGCTCCCGCTCACGCCGGCGGCGGACCTGGTCGGCGTGTGCGGCATGGGCGTGCAGTTCCCGCGCCAGAGTGAGCTGCTCCGCTACTACCGTTCATGTGGCTACTACGTCGTGGCGGGCGGCAGCTACGCGTCGCTCTGTCCTGAGAAGTACGAGGGCATTGCCGACACCGTCGTCGCCGGTGAGGCCGAACACATCTGGCCGCAGTTCTGCGGCGACTTTGCAGTCGGCTTCCCGCAGTCGTTGTACCGAGAGGAGGGCACGGTCGCCCTGACCGACTCGCCGGTACCGCGCTTCGACCTGCTGAAGCTCGACCGTTACTCGATGGCGTCGCTGCAGTTCTCGCGCGGCTGCCCTTTCCGGTGCGAGTTCTGCGACATCATCGTGATGTTTGGGCGCCGCCCGCGCGTGAAGAGCCTTGAACAGGTCGGGCGTGAGCTCGACGTATTGCGCACACTGGGCATGCGCCGGGTCTTCTTCGTCGACGACAACCTGATTGGCAACCGACCGCAGGCATTGGCGCTGCTCGCATTCCTAGCCGAGTATCAGCAAACACACAAGTATCGGTTCAGCTTCGGCACTGAGGCGTCGCTGAACCTGGCACGTGACGGCGAGCTTTTGCGTCTCTTCCGGGCCGCCAACTTCTCGTGGGTGTTCATCGGAATTGAGACCACCGACGAGGAGAGCCTCAAAGAGACGAAGAAGATGCAGAACATCGGCGGCGACATCCTTGCCGACGTGCACCGGATGTACTCCAACGGCATCGACGTGCTCGCCGGTTTCATCATTGGCTTCGACCATGACACGGCCGCCACTTTTGAACAGCAACGCAAATTCATCATGGCCTCGGGCATTCAGTCCGCGATGATCGGCCTGCTGCACGCACTTCCGCGCACGCCTTTATTCGAACGCCTGCAGCGCGAGGGTCGGCTGCGCGACGTTAGTGAGAATTGCGACAATACGAACGCCGGCACGAACGTCGTCCCGAAGCACATGGAATACGACGACATGGTGGCGCGCTACAAGGCGCTTTACTACGACCTCCTCACTGACGCGGCCATCGCCGCGCGCGTGCGTAACAAGCTCCGGCACATGCGCAGCCCGCTGTACGGCGGCGCATTTACGACGCGGGAGACGCTTCTGATCCTCTGGCGGCTCCTAACGCGGGGTATCGTGCCGGGCGGCCCGCGGCGCTGGGCCGCTTTTGCCCGGTCGATGCCCTGGCTCTCGCCGGCGAACCTCGCGTGGGTAGTATCGGATTGGATCATCGCGCTGTCGATGGCGGACTTCGCGCGGAGGCGGCTTGGCGCGCCTTCGGGGAATGGTGCCGCGGAGCGGTGCCTTGCAGCCATCCGCGTCGCACTTGCACGCTACATCGAAGCCGGGCGCGCGGCGCTGCACGTTGCGACGGCGCCCGTGCCCGATGTCTCGCTCACTTTGCGGGGATGGCTGGAACCGCGCTTCTTCCGGCGCGCGGCGCGCCCGCTCGTGCGTCTGCTCGCGTGCACGCCTTCGACGGTGACTCTGCGCATCGAGGCGCTGCACGAGGCGGCGGGGCCGCACCTCGCCCGTCTGCTCGGCTGTCTGCGCCGGCACGGCGACCGCGTGTCGATTGTCGTCGACGAGAGACTGCAGCAGCTCGCGGGTATCGACTCATCGGTCTTCAATCTCGTGCTCGCCGATGCGGCGGTCGACGCTCTGCCGGGCTTCCTAGCGCCGGGCCGGACAAGGCAGGCTTCGTCGGCACGCGGCGGTCGGACGTCGTGATGGGAAAGACGCGTAAGGCGGACATTGCAGGGTGGGACGCTGGCGCATGCATCGCGCTGATCGAACAGTTGTCGGCGATCCGCACGGCAATGCTCGCCTGCGAGACGGCGCTGGCGGCGTCACTGCATGGCGTAAATCCCGGCTATGCAGCCAGCGCGCGCAACTTTGCGCATTACGTGGCGCTGCGTCGTTTTGATCTGCGCTCGCTGCAGGACAAGCTGGCATTGATCGGAGTGTCGTCGCTCGGTCGCGCCGAGTCGCACGTGCTCGCGAACCTCGACAAGGTGCTCGGTATCCTGCACCGCCTTGCTGGCCGCGCGTGGATGCCCCGTTCGGACGACGAGCCGGCGGGCATGCGGACCAGCAAGACGCTGCTGGAGCGTCACACGGCCGAGCTGTTCGGTGCGGCGCCGACCGGTCGCTCGGTGCGGATGATGGTGACGCTGCCTTCGGAGGCGGCCGGTGACTTCGGTCTTGTCAAGAAGCTGGTGCAGGCGGGCATGGACGTGGCGCGCATCAACTGTGCGCACGAGCGCGCCGCCGAATGGCAGGCCACGGCGTCGCTTGTGCGGCGCGCGGCGCGTTCCGTGGGTCGCCCGGTGCGGATCCTGATGGATCTCGCTGGGCCCAAGCTGCGAACTGCCGAGGTGGCTCACGGGCCGGCAGTGCTCAAGCTTCGTCCCACGCGCGACGCGTTTGGCCGTGTGATACAACCGGCGCGACTGGGGATACGCAGTCTGACCGAGACCGCATCGATCGAAGGCGCCTTTTGCCATGTGTCGGCGGACGCCGAATGGCTCTCCCAGTTGCGGGTTCGCGACAAGATCGAGTTCAACGATGCCCGCGGCGCCAAGCGACAATTCACCGTGGTCCATCGTGAAGCTCGCGGCGTGCTGGTCGAGTGCAGGCACACGGCCTACCTCATTCCGGAGACGCAACTCGAAGGCCCGCGCCGTGGCAGCGGCCCGCGACGCTGCCGCCTGAGCGATATTCCGAGTCGTCCCGCCGAGCTGCGCTTGAACCGCGGCGACGTGCTGCGGCTTACCAGCGAATCATCGGCAATGCCATCGGGGCGCAGAGCCAGCAACGGCAAAAAGCACACTTTTGAGATCGGCTGCACGCTGCCGGAGATATTCACGCAGGTGCGAAAGGGCGAGCGGGTTTGGTTCGACGATGGCCGCGTGGGCGGCGTTGTGCGTGCTGCCACCGCGGACTGGATCGAGGTGGAGATCACCGACGCACGCGAAGGCGGCGAGAAGCTCGCCGGTGACAAGGGCATCAATCTGCCGGACAGTCAGCTTGAGCTGCCCGCGCTGACGCCGAAGGATCTCGATGACCTCGCGGTAGTCGCGCAGATTGCGGACATGGTGGGCCTGTCATTCGTCCAGACCGCGAAGGATGTCATCGGGTTACGCGCTCGCCTCGCCGAACTCGGAGCAGCCGATCTGGGCATTGTGGTCAAGGTGGAAACTCGGCGCGGATTCGAGCATCTGCCCGAACTGCTGCTCGCCGCCATGGTGAGCCGTGCGGCGGGCGTAATGATTGCGCGCGGCGATCTGGCGGTTGAATGCGGCTACGAACGACTGGCCGAAGTGCAGGAGGAAATCCTGTGGGCCTGTGAGGCCGCGCACATGCCGGTGATCTGGGCAACGCAGGTGCTGGAAACGCTCGCAAAGACTGGGCGACCATCACGCGCCGAGATTACCGACGCAGCGATGGGCGAACGCTCCGAGTGCGTGATGCTGAACAAGGGCCCGTACATTATTGATGCCATGCGCACGCTGGACGACATACTCAAGCGCATGCAAGCCCACCAGTCCAAGAAACGACCGTTGCTGCGCGCGCTGCGCGCGTGGAATACGCCGCCCGCAGAGGTTGCGTCACCGATGAGGGAGCCGCGGGAGGTAACACCCGCTTGAACGTTGCCGAGCGCTTCGGCGCTGCAATGGCGTGCGACTACCTGTATGCCTGCGCGCGACGGGAGTGGTACGCCGCTTCTTCTTGACAGCGACTCATCTCATATGAAACGTTTTCTGAGCGTCGCCGAGGCGGTGCGAGGCAATCACGTCACACTGTCAGTTGCGGTTAGCGCTGGGTCAGATCATGTAACGGCGGTCTTCGCTGAGGGCGCCCTGGCTCCCAGTCCGCTGTCAGTTAATCGAACGTCGTTGAGGACGACGTCGAACAAACGGATGCGCGCCGCATAGTTCCGATCGAGACGCCATTCCTTCAGCAGATCGATGGCCAGCACGAAAGCGCGGTAATCGAGCCGATAGAACTCAGCAAGGGAATAGGGTTGCTCTTCGGCCAGGGAGGCGACCAACCGCGCCAGCGCGCGCGACGATTCGCTGTTCGGGTCATTCTCAAGGTACTTGCGAACTGCCTTGATTGCGTTCATGAACACGTCACCCTGATAGTTTCGTTCTCTGCGCGATGACGAGCGCAAGGACGCGCAGGCTAGCAGCACGTCGCCGCTCCCGCCAGCGTCCGATTCGTTTGTGACATGTCATATTCGAACTACCGCTCGCTGATGTTCGCGAACGCCGATTTTAAGCTCTGAGTACCGCACGCCGCCTGCGTCCACGCTCTGCACTTTTGAGGACATGACCGCGATGCGACGCAGCTGGCTCGATCCTGCGATTCATCTTCGAATTTGCTGCGCCTGCTGACGGCGCTTAGGTGACGCCGACCGGCCCGTTGTGGAGCGTGTTCTCGTCGTCCTATCGGTCGCTGCTCGGTTCGTGGCGCGAGGCACGTCATCTGCGCGTAACGCCAACGATCGGCGACGGTCCCTCCTCGCGTCCGCTGGTACTCGAGCCTGCCGCTCCTTGGCCGCGCGCCTCTTCACCGTCAATCAACGCCGGCATCAACGCGCTTAAGCGTGAGGCACTGGCAAGCATCTGCGGCTCGCGCGGTCAGAGCGGCCCATATGCTGCGGAGCTTTCCGCGATCGTTGGTCATCTTGCGGTCGCTGGGGTGTCACGCACCGGAAATCATTCTCCCCGAAGCTTCGTCCTTCCCGGATTTACTTTCCCTCGCGAAATTCATGGAGAGATCGGACAGATGAAGCTCAAGTCAATTGCCGTTGCGGCGCTAGGTTGCTTTTCTCTCGCCGCTTGCGGGGGGGACGACCCGGTCAAGGTCACCGCGGTCGAGTTCATCGGTATGGATGCGCCGGCGACCGCTGCTGAGAAAGCTGATGTCTACACCAAGGCAAAGCTGAAGGTCTCCTACAACGATGGCGCAAGCAAGACGTTCGATCTGCAGTATTACCAACTCATGGCAACGACCGATGTGATTGGCGGAAGAGTCGTCGGCGGTATCTTCGATGCGAACGACCAGGCGGTTAACGATGCCAACGGCCAGATGGCCTATGACGCTCCCGATGGCACTTCGCTGATGAGCATTGCCGGAATGGCCGCGGCGGACCCATCCAAGAACGATGCGCTGGCCCTGGTCAACCACTTTGAGTACAAGGAACTGCCCCCTGCGGGTCAAACCGGTAGCTTCTGGAGCAAGTTGCCAGCCGGCATGGCCTTGTCGATCCTGAACCAGGACAAGAAGACCGGCACGCTGACCGTTGCCAGCTATAGCAACATCAGCTTCAAGAATGTCGGCGGCCTCTGGATTCCCTGCAACAGTTCGACGTCGCCTTGGAACACGCACCTGGGCAGCGAGGAATACGAGCCGGACGCGAAAGTGCGCGGCGGCGGGACGAAGGCCGCCGACAGCGACGACGGCACGGACATCGCCTCGTTCAGCACGTACTACTTTGGCAACGCGGCCACGGCCAACGCGTACCACTACGGCTTGGTTCCCGAGGTGACCGTGGCCGCCGACGGTAAGACCAGCGTGGTTAAGCACTACGCGATGGGAAGGTTCGCGCGCGAACTGGCCGACGTGCAGCCTGACCGCAAGACCGTCTACATGGGCGACGACGGCAAGGCGACGGGCCTTTTCATGTTCGTCGCCGACACGGCGGGCAACCTGTCCGCCGGCACGCTGTACGCGGCCAAGTGGGTGCAGAAGACCAAGGCCAACGGCGGCACGGCCGACCTGGTCTGGATCAAGCTCGGCAGCGCGAGCGACGCGGAGATCAAGGCCCAGGTCGACGGCGGCATCAAGTTCAGCGACATCTTCGACGCCTCGAACACCGACCCGGCCGACGCGAGCTTTAAGAAGGTGCAGACCTACGTGGGCACCGAGTGGCTGCGCCTGAAGGCGGGCAAGGAAAAGGCCGCCGCGTTTCTCGAGACCCGCCGCTACGCAGCCTACTTGGGTGCCACCACCGAATTCACGAAGATGGAAGGCGTCACCCAGAATGCGAAGGACAAGAAGGCCTACATCGTGATCTCGCGCGTCGAGACGACGATGCTTGCGGACGCCGCGGCGCCCGCGGATCAAATCCAGCTTGATCGCAACGACGGCGGCGCTATTTACGAGCTGCCGCTGGCCGCTGGCGTGAAGGACACCGCCGGCAACGCAATCGCAAGCGACTATGTGGCCACGGCGATGAACAGCATCGTCGAGCTCTACGGCGGTTGGAACGGCGGCGCCAAGGACGCGGAAGGCAACCAATGCTCGCAGGACAAGGTCTGCGGCGGCGATAACATCAAGTTCATGGAGGCTTCGCGCACTTTGCTGATCGGCGAGGACACCAGCCGGCGCAACAACAATTACGTCTGGGCGTTCAACGTAGATACTAAGAAGCTCTCGCGCATCCTGTCGGTGCCGATGAACGCCGAAGCCACCGGCCTGAACGTGCTGGAGAACATGAACGGCTTTGCCTACATCACCAGCAACTTCCAGCATCCCGGCGAGGACCGCGGAACGCCGTTCGGCACCAACCCGCTGGCTAATTACACCGGCACGAACAAGGACAGTGTGCTCGCCGCGATCAACACGAAGTGGAACAACCGCAAAAAAGCGGCGATCGGCTACATCGGGACTACGACAGGCGCACTGCCTGCGCTGCGTTAGCGGTGGTGCGGCCGTTCGAGATCACTGGTCATCACCACTAACGCCGGTCCGAAAGAGCGGACGCCTGTGTATCCTTGCCGCATCGGCAGGGATGCACCGCATGAGCAAGGCCTTCGTCAAGGAGTCCGACGCCGCAGACGACGACGAGATCGAGGCGCCGCCGATTCCGGTCGGATCGAAGAACTACATCACACCGTCCGGCTACGAGCGGTTGAAGGACGAACTCGTCCATTTGCTCAACGTCGACCGGCCAGAGGTGGTGCGCACCGTCGCGTGGGCAGCATCGAACGGCGATCGGTCTGAAAACGGCGACTACATCTACGGCAAGAAACGCCTGCGCGAGATCGATCGCCGCATTCGTTTCCTGACGAAGCGGCTCGACATTGCCGAGGTGGTCGAT
>Ga0209798_10001681_pt1 | contig 13211 bp, 12 predicted proteins | sample DOMMetBare3Fresh_FD_187475 | JGI IMG/M metagenome (GOLD analysis project Ga0209798, IMG submission 187475) | Wetland sediment microbial communities from St. Louis River estuary, USA, under dissolved organic matter induced mercury methylation -... | ecosystem: Environmental > Aquatic >...
GTGGTGGCCTGCTATGAAGTCACCAGGCAGGCGATTGACTATGCCCGGAAAGGGCGCGGCGCAGTGCTGATTGAAGCCAAGACCTATCGCCGGAAGGGGCACGCCGAACACGACGATCAGCGCTACGTGCCCGCGGGCGAGGTCGAGTACTGGGAAAAGCACAACGATCCGGTTGATAGATTTGAGAGGTTTCTGCTCGATCGGAAAGTTGCCACCAAAGAGAAACTCGAAGAGATCACGGACGCCGTGATGCACGAGATTGATGAAGAGTGCGAGTGGGCTGAAAGTTCCCCGATGCCGGAGCCTGAAGGCGCGGCGTATGGAGTGTTTGACAACTCGATTGTGCCGCCGGCCTTTCGGCCAAAGGTTTTAGAGTCGTAAGTAAGGAATTCCTTTCGGATGAAAAGCGCAACGAGCCAGCGAAGCTGGCGGCAGAATTTAGCCCAGGGTGAAGCGAGCGAAGGGAACCGTAACCCCGGGTTTGCGATTCCACTTAATACTCCAGCCCGCTTTAGCGGGCGAAAGAATCTGTCGCCCGCTAAAGCGGGCTCGGGAATTCTTTTCGGCCGGGTACCCCGGGGCGGCGCTTCGCTTCACTTCGTTTCGCTACGCTTGCCCTGGGCTAAACTCTGCCGCCGGCTACGCCGGCTCGTTGAGCGGTGATCACTCTTGAAACGCTGGATGAGACTCGCGGGTTGTGGACTGGTAGGCGTTGTTTGCTTGTCGCTACAGGTTGCTTGCAATTCAAGGCCGGCACCGGCAAACGAGCCGGCCGCTCAATCTCCGGTGACGGATCAATCTCCGGTGGCCACGCAATCGCCTGCGGCGCAATCACCTGCGGAGTCCGAGAAATATCCCGCGCTCGTGGCCCAGGCGCAGGAAGTTAACGACGCGTTTCGTCGCCGGGATTTCGCCCGCATGGTGAATCTGACGTTTCCGAAAGTCATCGAGGCCGCCGGCGGTCGCGACAAAATGGTGGCGGCGCTCGCCAGGGGAATGAAAGAGATGGAGGCTGATGGAGTGGTCGTTCTCTCCTCGACGGCGGGAGCTCCAGTTCAAATCGTACACGTCTCCGGGACGATCTATGCGGTGCTGCCAACGACTCTGAAAGTGAAAGCACGCGACGGCACTTTTCAAACCGAAAGCAGCATGATCGGGATTTCCGCCGACCGTGGCGCGACCTGGACCTTTATCGATGCGGGCGGAAAGGACCGGACCCAACTCAAGAAAATGCTGCCGGACGTGGCGGACAAACTGAACCTGCCGCCGGAAAAGCAGCCCGTAAAGTTAGCCGATAACTAATGTCTACTGCACTCAAAAAAGATCGCAAACTCCAGCGCCCGCCGCGTGGCGGCCTGGCAACCATGGTGGAAGCGATTCGGGCCGGCATCTGGGAAGAGATGGAACGCGACCCGACCGTCTTTCTGATCGGAGAAGACGTCGGTGCTTACGGCGGCGCCTTCAAAGTTACCGAAGGCATCATCGATCATTTTGGCCCCGCGCGAGTAATCGACACGCCCATCGCGGAAGCAGCCATAGTCGGTGCTGCCTGTGGCGCCGCGCTGATGGGCATGCGGCCCGTGGCTGAATTTCAATTCATCGACTTCATCAGTTGCGGCTTTGACATGCTGACCAATTATGCGGCCAAGTGCCGCTATCGCTGGGGCGCGAACATTCCCGCCGTGTTTCGTGGGCCGTGCGGATCAGGCGTGCGGTCGGGTCCGTTTCATTCGCTCAATCCGGAATCATTCTTTACCAACACGGCCGGGATAAAGATTGTCGAGCCTTCGACGGCGTACGACGCGAAGGGTTTAATTAAGGCCGCGATTCGCGACCCCGATCCAGTGCTTTATTTCGAGCACAAAAAGCTTTACCGGTTGCCGCGCCTGCGCGAGGAACTCCCCGAAGACGATTACATTGTCGAGATTGGCAAAGCGCGCACCCGGCGCGAAGGCCGCGATCTTTCGATCATCACTTTCGGCGCGCAGGTCCTGACGGCGCTCGATGCGGCGGAAGAGCTGGAGAAAGAAGGACTGGACGTCGAAGTGATCGATCTGCGCACGCTGGCGCCGCTCGACAAGGAAGCAATTCTCGCGAGCGTAAAGAAGACCAGCCGCGCGCTTATCCTGCACGAAGCATCTTTGACCGGCGGGATTGGCGGCGAGATTGCCGCCATCATTTCCGCGGAAGCTTTCGAGTGGCTGGATGCTCCGGTCTTGCGGGTGGCTTCGCTCGACACGCCGGTGCCGTATTCGCCCCCGCTGGAAGATTATTATTTGCCGCAAGTGAAGGATGTGCTGGACGCAGCGCGGAAGCTCGCGGCCTACTAAGAATGGTTCAGAGATCAAGACAATGATTGACCCGACGACCGCCGAGACTTAACGACAGAAAACCGTGTAGAGTGGAGTCATCATGGCAACTGAAGTAGTAATGCCGCAGATGGGCGAGTCCATTGCGGAAGGAACTATCACGAAGTGGTTGAAGAACGTTGGCGATCATGTCGATCGCGACGAACCGCTGTTCGAAATTTCAACCGACAAGGTTGACGCTGAGATTCCCTCGCCGGCGGCCGGTACGTTGACCGAAATTAGGTTCAAAGAAGGCGAAACCGTCGAGGTGAATATAGTCGTGGCGGTACTCGACGGCAGCGTGGCCGGCGCCCCACCTAAGGCCGAAGCGCCGGCGCCAGGAGAAGCTGCCGCACCGGCAGAGACGCTTGCAGCTCCCGTTCCAACTGCGCCGCCTGAGCCGATGAGAACCGAAGCCCCGGCCACGGTCGAGCGCCCAAAGCCCGCGATAAGTTCGGCGCCGGCGCCCACCGCCGCAACGCCTCCACCACCACTCCACAAAACGGAAGTCAAGACTTTGGTGAAGAAGGCCGAGCCAACGTCGCGAGGCCCGGCGACTGCGCCGGCGCCTCAAACTACTGGCGAGCCGTCCAGCGTCGAGGAATTACGGCGGACAAAATCCAGTCCGCTCGTCCGCAAGATCGCGGGAGAGCACGGAATCGACATCAAGCAGCTCGAGGGCACCGGGATGAGCGGTCGCGTGACGAAGAACGACATCCTCAGCTTTATCGAGTCAGGGACTTCCTCCCGACCGGGCACGCCCGCGCCCGTTGAGGCTCAGCCCGGCCGGGCGATTTCAGCGCCGCCCCCGCCTGCTCCGGCAGCCAAGTCTGCTGAGGGCAATCGCGTCGAGCAGATGACGGTCATGCGCAAGAAGATCGCCGAGCATATGGTCCTCTCGCGCCGAACTTCTGCGCACGTCACGACCGTCTATGAAATCGACATGACGAAGGTCGCTAAGCTACGGGATGAAAACCGCGAGACCTTTCTCGCTCGAACCGGCACCAAGCTCACCTTCATGCCGTTTATCTTCAAAGCATTGACGGACGCGATTCGCAAGTTTCCCATCTTCAACGCGCAGGTCAGTGGGGATCAGATTATCTACAAGCGGGACATCAACCTGGGAATGGCAGTGGCGCTCGACTGGGGATTAATCGTGCCGGTGATCAAGCGGGCTGACGATCTTTCAATCTCAGGCCTGGCCCGCGCCGCGAACGACCTCGCGGAACGGGCGCGCACCAAACAGTTGAAACCTGATGAGGTGGCCGGCGGCTCCTTCACCGTCACCAACCCCGGCGTCTTCGGCGGTTTATTTGGTACGCCCATCATCAACCAACCGCAAGTTGCCATTCTCGGTGTCGGCAAGATCGAGAAACGGGCGCAGGTCCTGACCTCGGCGGACGGCGAAGACTACATCGCGATTCGCCAGATGGCGTATTTCGCGCTCAGTTTTGATCATCGGATTATTGATGGATCAGACGCGGAAAAGTTTCTCGCTTATCTTAAAGAGCGCCTCGAAGGGGGCCAGTTCGCGATCTAGAGCCCTGGCCTGAGACGGCCGGTCAGCCATCGCGTTAGGGGGCGGGAACCCAGTCCCGCCCTTTAACTTCACGCCCTCTCGTTGCAATTGCATAACGAACGAATAATGAATCGCCGCTAAGCGCCGCGCCCTGCGTTTTCCTCTTTGACTTGATCAAATTGTCCGGTAACATCTGCCCCGTTGCCGAATCTAATTGATTCGTCAGCGGCATGGTTCTTTAAGTTGCCGGCAGACAACGCGAAGCGTGAGTAAGCTATCTCAACTCACGTAAACGCTGCGTCCGTTCGGCGCCGCCCTAAACTTTCGACTGAAGGAGTTTCAAACATGATTAGTAGTCTGAGAACGTTTCGATCCCTTGCGCTGGCCTTCGGCTTGGCGCTTACTCTTTCCCCCTTGGCCTTCGGACAAGATTCAAATAAGCCCAGTACCACCCGCGTTCGCTCTGTTGCCAGTGGTGAAAAGATGAAGATCAAAGGCGTCGTCACAAAGCGCGACGCTGACACGTTCACCGTCCGGGATCTGACGGGCAACGACACCGTCGTGCGGCTGACTGACAGGACTTCGGTTAAAAGTAACGGCGGATTTCTGCGCGGCGGCACCAATTATGGAGCGACAAATATTTTGCGTGGCCTGAACCTGGAAGTTGAGGGTCGTGGTGGATCCAGCGGCGAACTGGTTGCCGAAAAAGTCAGGTTCAACGATTCGGATCTACGCGTCGCGAGAGCGGTTGAATCGCGTGCTAATCCGCTGGAAGAGCAAGCTAAAGCTACTGAAGGCCGGCTCAGCGAAGTCGAACAGAACGCCCAGAAGCTCTCCGGACAGCTCGACGAACTCGCAGCCGTTTCCAATGCCGCCCGCGGCGGCGCCAAGGCGGCACAAGATACTGCCGACTCGGCGGTGGCCGGCGTTAATGCTACCAACGAGCGCATCTCGGCGCTTGATGATTACGTCCCGCAGGATACGACTGCGGTAAACTTCCGCGTCGGCAGCTCCGTGCTTACCGCCGACGGTAAATCCAAACTCGACGCCATCGCCACCAAGGCCCTCAACGCCAAAGGTTATGTGCTGGAAGTCACGGGCTTCGCCGATTCCCGGGGCAGCACAGAGCGTAACCGGGCGTTAAGCCAAAGGCGCGCTGATGCCGTCATTCGATATTTGGTTGAGCAGCATCGGATTCCGCTACGTCGCATCGTTACACCGTACGGGTTTGGCGAGTCAAATCCGATTGCCGACAATAAGAACCGTGAGGGCCGGGCGCAAAACCGTCGGGTCGAGGTTAAGGTGTTGGTCAATAAAGGACTGACATCACCGGCGCCGACGATGAAATCGGGCAGCAGCGGACAGTAGCGTAGGGTGTTGGCTGACACGCCTGGTAACCAAATGCAACTTTAGGAAGTAGCGCGACAAATGCCAACGATCATGCCGTCAAACGGCGTCAAATGATTAGTCTTGCCAGCAATGGTGCTCGCTGGCGGCATGAGGAGTTGGTTGGATGTGCTTGAGTAAGAACAAGAAATATTTTGCGCCGGCGCTGGTTCTCTCAGCGCTGGCGTTGTTTTTCTCTGCGACGTTTCTCCTGACGGCGCCGGCCCACGCTCAAAAGCTTAAACATTTGCCGCCGCCGCCTGCTCCGCCCCGCTATCAACCAAGGCCCACACCGACTCCAGCGCCTACACCTGAACCCGAATACGAAGTGATCAGGGTTTCTTCGAACCTGGTCGTCGTCCCGGTTTCGGTAACCGATGCGCGGGGTCAGCCCGTGATGGGTTTGCAACAGACCGACTTTCATGTCGAAGAGAACGGACAAGTTCAGACAGTGGTACAGCTCGGCGATCCCGAGCAGGTGCCTGTCGATATCGCGCTGTTGATAGATGTCTCGGCCAGTGTCACCGCCCGATTTGCGTTTGAGCAAAAAGCGGCCGCCGATTTCCTCAGGCAGGTTTTGAAGCCCACGGATCGCGCCGCCATCTTTGCGATCGATGAGGAACCCCGACTCATTCAAGATCTCACCAATGCTGAGATTGCTTCGCGAAAACTGTTGAGTATCACGGCCGGAAAGGGCTTTACCGCCTTCTTTGATTCCGTTCTGGCGGCGGGAAATTATCTGGACCGGAATTCGACGTCCGGCCGGCGGCGCTTGATTGTCGTCATCTCTGACGGCGACGACACCGCCCGGATTAACGACGCTTTTACGGTCCAAAGCCGCCAGGGAAACACTCAGCTATCGCGGATGGATGCTCAACTGCAATTCATTCAGCGAGGACAGACGGAAGTATTGCGCGCGGTGCAAGGCGCGGAAATCACTTTCTATTCGATCAATCCCAGCGGCGCGACCATGCACCTGAACGTACGCACCGCGCGGTCTGAGCAAGGCATGCAGCGAATTGCCCAGGCGACCGGCGGCGCTGCGTTTATTCCCAGGGACGAAAGCGAACTCAACGATATTTTTCACCGCATCGCCTCAGAAATTCGCTCGCAATACCTGGTGCAGTACTACTCGGACAACAAATCGGCCGGCGCCGTCTTTCGCCGAATCGTGGTGAGCACACCCACTCAGCCGCAATTGCGCATTCGGGCAAGAGAAGGCTACTACCCAAAAGCAAAATAGCTGGAAGGCGGCCGTCCTGGCTCTGCTAAGTCCTCGCCATCGGCTACAATATGATCAATGCAAGCTGCCGCGCCGTACTATGCCGACGAACACATTGTGACATATCCCGTCGAGTACCTCGCCGGCATAGATCTGTATAACGCGGGCGAGTACCACGCTGCCCACGACGCCTGGGAAGAACGCTGGATGGGTCCGGTTGCGCCTGAGGAAAAACTTTTTCTACAGGCCATGATCCAGTCAGCGGTCGCGTTTCATCATTTGCAAATTGGCCGGCCCGGCGCTGCGCGCCGCATGTATGCGATGGCCAAAGAAAAGTTTGCGCGACTGAACCGGCCGATCTTTATGTCGCTCGATCTCGATGAGTACCAGGCACAGCTTGACCGCGCGCTCTCCTGGCTTTTGAGTGTGCCGGATCCGCGCGAGATGGAGCAGCCGGAAATCGTGGCGCCGATAATCTGCCTGCGGCCCGGAGTCTCGGCAGTTGAATGACCGCTGGCGTTGTTGAAAATGACATAGAAGATTCGATGAAAATTCTTGTTGGATATCTAAGGTTATCGCTGCTGGGACTGTGGTTGGGCGCCGCGGTCTTCTTTGCCGCGGCGGTCGCACCCTCGATCTTTGGGGTGTTGCGCGGCGCGCAACTTCCCAACGCGAACGAACTTGCCGGGATGACGGTCACCCGAATCCTGGCGATGATTAACCGCGGCGGTTTTGAAATCAGTCTCTTTCTGATCGTGACCGGGTTCTTCCTGAGCCGGAAGGAAAGCCGCTTCGTGCGATTCGCCGAGGTGATTTCGCTGACGATAATGGCTATTATGACCGGTGTCAGCTACTGGATAATTTCAGCCCGAATGCTGGTACTGCGCACGGCGATGCAAGCGCCGATCGATCAAATCGCGAGCACCGACCCCCGGCGGGTCGCATTCGACGCCTTGCATCACTATTCTGTAGTCGCACTGGGCGTGGCGATTGTTGCCGGGCTGGCAGCGTTTCTCATCATGGTTCAGCCCCGGATCGCTGGCCCGCCCGCAGCGGCAGGGGCAGCACTTCCGGGAACAGTAAGCCGACCGTAAGGAACGGCTCGTTGCTAACTTGAGGAAGACTCCGAGTGGAAATCATCGAACGACTCGACGCCTGGCGTCAGCAATTTGCGACGTGGAAATCAAAGCACCGATCGGGTCCGGAAAGTCTGGCCGGCTATCCCTTTGTTGAAAACGCGCGCGCGCCGTTTCAGCCGGTGCGCCGCGCTCTGCCAATGTTGAATTTGGCGTTGATCAGCTCAGCGGGAGCCTACATTGGCGGAACGGACCCCTTCGACACCACCGCGCCGGAAGGCGATTTCACCTTCCGCGAGATTCCTACGGAGATTGATCCGGGTGACCTGCGCTTTGCAGCTCGCGGCTACGACCCGGCTTTTATTAATCAGGATCTGAATGTTCAGATACCGCTCGCGCGCTTGCTTGAGTTCGAGGCAAATCGGGTAATCGGACAGTTGAATTCGGCGTTTTGGAGCTTTTGCGGGTTCATTCCGGACGCTGCGACTCTGGTCGAGGTGACGCTTCCGAAAATTGTTGGCCGCTTAAAGCACTACGAAGTTCAGGCTGCCCTGCTGATTCCCGCCTCGCCGCTCTGTCACCAATCGGTGGCGCTTGCTGCGCGAGCAATTGAGCAGAGCGGGATTCCCACGATGATGCTCTCGGTTGAGCGCGACGGCACCGAACGCGTGCACCCGCCGCGGGCCGGCTTTTACGGGGGAGACTTTGGCAGCGTGGCCGGCCGGCCGAATTGGCCCGAACACCAACGAAGAGTTTTGGACGAAGCCCTGCGTTGGATGGAATCGGCGGGCCAGCCCGGCATGAACAAGCTGGCAGTTGAACTTCAGAGCCAGGTCGAAGCCGCGCGCGGCGAAAGATAGTGAAGCTCCGGGGGCCGTAGCCCACCATTACGGAGGCCATTCCCTTATGAAACGCTTAGCCCTCCGCGCCCTCCTGATCATTACCTGCGGGCTTATCCTTTACCTGTTTGCCTGGCCCGTTCCCATTGATCCGGTCGCCTGGACACCGCCCGCGGCGCCGGAACTGACGGGTATATATGCTCAGAATTCCGAACTGGCAAAGACTGAGCGGCTACCGCTCGACGGCTTCGCACCAGAAGACGTGGCCATCGACAGCCAGGATCGAATTTATTCCGGGACCGCCGATGGCCGCATCTTTCGTCTTCAGGCAGACGGCACGCGTCCCGAAGTCTTTGCGAACACCGGAGGGCGGCCTCTGGGACTGATTTTTGATCATGATGGAAACCTGATTGTTGCTGACGCGGTCAAGGGACTACTATCGATTTCCCGCGACGGAAGCATTGCAGTTTTGACGACGCAGGCCGATGGAGTTCCGTTTCGCTGCACGAACGATCTGGATGTGGCTGCGGATGGCACAATCTACTTTACGGATGCATCCTCCAAGTTTTCGCTGACCGAACTCAAAGCCGACCTGCTTGAGCATCAACCAAACGGCCGCTTGATGGCGTACGACCCAAGGACGAAACAGACCCGGGTGCTTTTGCGCGATCTCTATTTCGCCAACGGCGTCGCGTTGAGCCCGGATCAGTCCTTCGTCCTGGTGAGCGATACCGCCGGCTACCGCGTGCGTCGCGTTTGGCTGACCGGGCCGAAGCAGGGTCAGTCGGATGTTTTCATCGACAACCTTCCCGGCTTTCCTGATGGCATCTCTTCGAATGGCCGGGATACTTTCTGGCTCGCGATTGTGAACCGGCGCGACACCACGCTGGATGCCCTGCAGCCGCATCCTTTCTTGAAAAAGCTCGTGATGCGCCTGCCCAACTTCCTGCAACCCAACATCAAACGCTACGGGTTTGCACTGGCCCTGGACACCAACGGCCGCGTCGCGCGAAACCTGCAGGATCCTTCGGTGCAGTGCTTCGCCCAGATCGCAAATGTCGTGGAGCACAAAGGCAATCTGTACTTTGGCAGCATCGGCGAGAGTGCAATCGGCCGCCTTCCTCTGACAGCCACTCCGCGGCCGTAGCGAGCGACCCCTGGCTAAGTTAGCTGAGACCTCCATGCGATAATCTGTCTGACTGCGGCAGGTAAGTCTCTGAGATGGTGGAAGGAGGAGCGGATGGCAGAACTATACCAACGCCAGTGCGTGCCCTGCCGGGGTGGCGTGCCACCCCTGAAGGGCGTTGCACTGCAGGGCTTGATCAGCCAACTGGCAGGCTGGCAAGCCGTCAACGAACATCATTTGCAAAAGACATATCGGTTCGTCGACTTTCGCGAGAGTCTGCAGTTCGTCAACCGGATTGGCGAGCTGGCGGAAGCACAAGGCCACCATCCCGACATCTGTTTTGGCTGGGGCAAGGTTGACGTAACCATCTGGACCCACAAGATAGACGGGCTCACCGAAAGCGATTTCGTGCTGGCGGCGAAAATCGACCAGCTGTGAAACCGGTTTTTGATCAGCAGGATGCATTGCGGGACACAGGATTGTTATACTAAAAGCCAATGTCGAGTCTCCATATGAGTTGAAAGGGCAACTGACCTAAGTCTTCACCGCATCGAACTGGCGGTTCGAGAGCAAGCCTCAGTTCCGGTTCCAAATACCATGAAAAAGGTTTTCATCCAACTCCTGATAGTGTCTGTGGTGCTTGCGGTTAGTCTGGCCGGGTTCGCGCAGCAGCCAAAGCCTGCCGCCACCCCTGCGCCGGCCGATCCCGGCCAGGAGAAACCCGAGATCATCAACGTGCGCAGGGTGCGGTTGCCGATCACTGTCACGGATAAGAAGGGCCAGTTGGTTTCCGGACTTACCCAAAGCGATTTTTTGATCATGGAAGACAAAGTGCCGCAACAGATCGACTCGTTCACCAGCGAAGAGAATAATAACCTGCCGCTCTATGTGGGCGTGCTGATGGACACCTCGCCGTCGACGGCCGGAAAGTTGAAGTTCGAGCAGGAATCGGCAATGAACTTCATCCAAACGGTGGTGCGGGCGCGAAAAGACCGGGTGCTGTTTGCCACCTTTGACGATCAGGTTAGTCTGCGACAGGATTTTACGGACCGTCTGGAGTTGCTGGATCGTGCGGTCTTTGCCGTCAAGGCAACGGGTAAGCAAACCGCCATGTACGACGCTATCTGGCAATTCTGCGACGAGAAGATGCGCTCGGCGCAGGGACGCCGCGCGTTGGTCGTCATTACTGATGGCGACGATACCTACAGTCGCGCAGATATTAATGATGCGATCGACATCGCACAGCGAACCGAAACAACGATTTTTGCAATCTCAACCAAGGCCGGGCTGTCGGGCGCGGTGCCTGGCGTGGAGGCGGGCACGGTGAAGGACCAGGGAGACAAAGGACTCGAGCGACTTTGTGAGGAGACAGGTGGCATGGCGTTCTTTACGGGCGACATGCTGGCCCTGGAACGCTCGTTTTCCAAAATTGCCCGGGAGCTGCGCTCACAGTACCTGATCACTTACAAGCCCACGAACGATCGTTACGATGGTAGCTATCGTCGGGTTGAAGTGAAGCTTACCAGCGGGCACAACAATTTGAAGCTGCGAACCAAGCGTGGTTACAAAGCAGTTTCTGATGGCGTGAATCCCAAATGACCAAAGCCAGGGTGTTATCTGTAGTGCGATTGACGGCGCTGGGCGCCCTGCTGGTAACGGCAGCTATCGCGTCTGGTTTTGCGCACCTCTCGCACGCGCAGAACCCCTCAGAGTCGCCCAACGCCAGCCGTCCACGTCGCAACGATGGCGCCCCCCGGGCCACTCCAACTCCGCCGAAGAAGGAAGACGAAGTCACCCTCAATTCGGATGACGTGATAAGAGTTGAGACCAACCTGACAAATATCTTTTTTACCGCTGCCGACAAACAGAAGCGTTTCATTAGCAGTCTCAAAAAGGAAGACGTGCGCGTACTGGAAGACGGAGTACCGCAGGAGATTTTTACTTTCCAGCCGAATAGCGACCTGCCGCTGTCGCTCGCGATTCTGATCGACACCAGCAGATCCATGGAACGCACGCTGCCGGAAGAGAAGGCCGCGGCCCGTTCGTTTCTCGAATCAGTCATGCGTCCGAGCAAGGACGAAGCCGCCGTGATCTCATTTACCGGCGAAGTTACTCTCGAACAGGGCCTGACAGGAAACCTGGCGCGCCTGCGCCGGGCCATCGACCAGGTCGAGTTTGTGCCCCCATCCGGTTATATCGGAGGGGGCGTCGTCGTTGGAGGTACGCCACCCATCTCCGGCACTCAGCAGACTCTCGCCGGATCGACGGCCATTTGGGATGCAATCTGGGCCACGTCGAACGAATTGCTGACAGACTCTGCGGAGCACCAGCGGCGAGCAATCATTCTGTTGACCGACGGCGAGGACACGATCAGCCAAGTGCGTATGCAGGATGCCATCGGTCGCGCGCTAAAAGCAGATGCCCTGATCTATGCGATCGGGATTGGTGATAGATACCAGTTTGGAATCAACGAAGGCGACCTCAAGAAGCTGACTGAGGGCACTGGCGGACGAGCCTACTTCCCGCGAAATGAGCGCGAACTGCGAGACGCATTCGCGCAGATTGAACGAGAGCTGCGCGAACAATACTTGATCGCCTATTCATCCTCGAATAAGACGCGCGATGGTTCTTACCGGCGCGTAGCCATCGAGTTGGTGAACCCGGATCTCCGCAAGGAAAACCTCCGGCTCAACTATCGCCCTGGCTATTTTGCCAAGACACCAGGGGCCTCACCCACCCGAAAACCTTAAGACACGCGGATTTTCCCAACGTTTCTGGTGGTGACAAACGAGTTTAGCCTCTGCTATACTGCGTTTGGCTCAGCGCGGTAGTCCCCGACTGAGCCTTACTTTTCCTTGCTCTGCAGCCCGGATCGCGCTCTCTGGGCGCGGGTCCCTGCGGAATAGTCCTCTCCACCTGAAACTCCTTTTTCGGCAGCCGAGTCGTTCTTCTGATGAATTGCTATCTCCAGGATTCGCGGACAGTTCTGATCGTCAATGACGACGAGCTGGCGGTCGATCTTTTGAAGGGCTCACTCGAACGGGAAGGCTACGACGTGTTTGCGGCCCGGAGCGTTCACCAAACTTTTGAGATCGCCTCAACGGGCACGGTAGACATCATCATCTGCGATCTCGTCATGCCGGGGATGGAGGGGACGGAATTGTGTCGCCGGCTCAAGCAGGATCCGCGCACTTCCGCTCTCCCTATCCTTCTGGTGAGCGCCTCGCGTAAAGAAGACGCGGCGCTCTTAGAGGGCTTCGCCGCCAGCGTGGACGACTATCTGGAAACTCCGTTTCGTCATGAGGAGTTGCTGGTCAAAGTAGCGTGTCTTGCAGAGCGTCAGCGGGTAGAGCGGCGTTATCGCGACATTGTCGACCAGGCCGCCGACATCATCTACACACGGGACAGGGAGGGGCGGATTACCAGCATCAACGACGCCGGGGCGCGATTCTTTGGCCGGCCGGTTTGCGAATTGGTGGGCCAGCCCCTCAGCGCATTGATTGGCCCAGAAGCTGCTGCCCGTGATATCGCGGAGACGCAGAGGATCAATTCCCTCGAACCAATTCGCTTTGCCGATTGTTTGCATAATGCGTTGGGCGAGTTGCGTTACCTCGAGGGCATCGTGAGTCTCAAGCGAAATCCTCAGGGAGTACTTCTCGGAGTGCGCGGCGTTGTTCGCGACGTTACCGAGCAGC
>Ga0209798_10001686_pt1 | contig 13193 bp, 14 predicted proteins | sample DOMMetBare3Fresh_FD_187475 | JGI IMG/M metagenome (GOLD analysis project Ga0209798, IMG submission 187475) | Wetland sediment microbial communities from St. Louis River estuary, USA, under dissolved organic matter induced mercury methylation -... | ecosystem: Environmental > Aquatic >...
CATGGAGGAGGTCTCGGTCTCGAAGCTCCAGCGCGAGATGCGGCTCGGCTACAACAAGGCCGCCAAGATCATCGAGCGCATGGAGCGCGAGGGCGTGGTCGGCCCCGCGAACGGCGTGAAGCCGCGGCCGGTCCTGGTCCGGCCGGCAGGCGAGGCGAGCCCGGTCCCCAACCTGTGACCCTCTTCCGGCGCTAGATCCGGTTCTCCTCGCCGCGCAGGAGCCGCCGGACGTTGGGAATGTGGCGCAAGAAGATGGCGACGGCCATGGCCGCACCCGCCCAGGAGGCGGGGCTGTCCGCACCCCGGACGGCGAAGATCCCGGCTGCGCAGGCCGCCGTCCCGAGGAGCGAGCCCACCGAGACGAAGCGCGTCGCGGCGAGCGTCGCGGAGAAGGTGACGAGCGCCACCAGCGCCGCGAGCGGGGCGAACGCCGCGCTGACGCCGAGCGCGGTCGCCACCCCCTTGCCTCCCTTGAAGCCGAGCCAGGGCGGGAAGAGGTGGCCGAGGAAGGCGGCGACGCCGGCCGCCGCGCCCCAGGCCGGAGCGAGGCCGAGGAGCTGGGCCACGACGACCGGCAGCGCACCCTTCGCGGCGTCGAGCACCAGCGTGAGGATGCCCACCCCCTTCCCGGCGGCCCGGCTCACGTTGGTGGCGCCGATGTTCCCGGAGCCGACGCTCCGCACGTCCACGCCGGCGAAGGCGCGCGAGAGGATGAGGCCGAAGGGCACGGAGCCGAGGAGGAAGGCTCCGGCGAGGAGCGCCGCCGGGACGAGGGCCCGGCCCGTCACCGCGCGCCCCGGGCCGCGAGGAGGAGCCAGCCCCAGTTGGCGAAGACCGCGAGGAGGCCGAGCGCCGTTCCGAGGCGGAGCGCCCGCTCGCCGACGCGCGGGAACGGCACGCCGGCCGCCAGCCGGACGAGGTCCAGGGCCGCGTAGGCCCAGGCGAGGGCGGCGAGGAGCGCGCCGAGCGGGCTCGCCGCGAGGGCGGCCCCCACCTCGCCCCGCGACAGCAGGACGAACGCGTGGGTCATGCCGCACGAGGCGCAGGGCAGGCCGGTTGCCGCCTTGAACGGGCAGGTGAACCCCGCCTCCAGCAGCGGAAGGAAGCGGGCGGCGAGAAACGAGAGGGCGGCGATGGCCGCGAAGACGTCGGCGTGGCCGACCCGGGCGCTGCGCGTCGGGGCGTCGGGCATCCCGGGCTCCCTACAGGCTCACCCCGCCGTCCGCCTGGGTCGCGGCCGCGCCGGCGACGAGCTTCATCACCGTCGCCACGCCCGCGCAGCAGCAGGCGCAGCCGAGGACGCCGGGCAGGAGCGTGGCGGCCGCCGCCTTGCCGGCCCCGCAGCGCTGCGCCTCGGAGAGGCCCACCACCAGGGCGACCAGGAACCACACGAAGGCGACGAGCGGCGCGAGGAGCGGGATCGGCGCCGCGGCGATGAGCTGAACGCCGGAGGCGTAGCCCACCACGGTGAGCGTCGCGTCGAACCCCCGGGGAGCGCCGCGCAGGAGGAGGAGGAAGAGGTGGACGATCCCGGCGGTGAGGAAGACGCTGATGAGGCCGTAGAACGGCGCTGCGATGACGCGCCCCGCGAAGCCGGCGAGGCTCGCCCCGGCGACGATCCGGAGCATCTCGGGGTCGAATCCCGTCTCGGCCTGGGGGAAGCGCCGAAGCATCTGCTCCACCATGCCCTGCGTGGCCGCGCCCATGAGGTAGCCGTAGGCGGCCTGGAACCACTGGGACACGGTCATGGCCAGGACGCCGAAGAGGACGGCGGAGCCCGACTCGGTCACCTTCACCATCCGGAAGAAGGACGCGGTGTCCACCGCGGCGAGCTTCCAGGTCTGGAAGAAGGCGGCGAGAAAGCCCAGTTGCCTGCGCTGGACGAACGGTGCGCTCGCCTCGGCCCCGGCCCCTCCCGGCGGCGGACCGCCCGGTGGCGCGCCGGGGCCGGGGCCCCAGGCCGGGAGCGGAGGAGGAGCGCCGGGAGGGGACGGCGCGGAGGCGGGTGGCCCCGCGGGCGGCAAGCCGCCGGGCGCGGCGAGCAGCACGTCGGCCCCGCAGTGCGGGCAGGCCTGGACGCCGTAGCGATCGGTCTGGAACGTCTTCTGGCAGCGTGCGCAGCGGGCGAGCATTTGGCCGCCAGCTTAGCGCGCCGCCGCCGGCCGCGCCTCAGGAATCCTTGATGGCCGTGACCTCGTCCACGTTCACGGTCCCGCGGGAGCGGAACACGGCGATGACGATGGCGAGGCCCACCGCCGCCTCGGCGGCCGCCACCGCGATGACGAAGAAGGCGATGGCGTGGCCCGACAGGTCCGGCTTCATGCGGGCGAAGGCGAGGAAGGTGAAGTTCGCGGCGTTGAGCATCAGCTCGATGCACATGAAGACGATGAGCGCGTTGCGCTTCGTCACCACGCCGGCGAGGCCGATGGCGAAGAGGACCGCGGCGAGGGACAGGTAGTGGCTGGCGGGGACCATCGTTCAGACCCTCTGCTTCGCGACCATGACCGCGCCCACGATGGCGACGAGGAGGAGCACGCTCGTCGCCTCGAAGGGCAAGAGGTACTGCCTGAAGAGGACGTCGGCGACGGCCTTCACCGTTCCGAACCTCGCGTCCACGGGCGGCATGCCCTGGTCCCCGGAAGCGTGCACCGCGCCGAGGAGGACGGCGAGCAGTCCGATGCCGCCGAGCGCGCCGAAGGCCTGCATGGCCTTCATGCGCGAGACGCCCAGCTCCTCGTCGGAGAGCGACAGGAGCATGATGACGAAGAGGAACAGCACCATGATGGCGCCGGCGTAGACCAGGATCTGTAGAAACGCGACGAGGTGGGCGGTGAGGAGCACGTACAGGCCCGACATGCAGAAGAAGGCGCCCACCAGGCTCATCGCGGCGTAGACGGGGTTGCGCGCGGCGAGCACGCCTCCGGCGAAGCCGACGAGCAGGACGGCGAGGGGCCAGAAGACGAAGATCTCGGCCTTGTCGGGCATCGTACGCTCGCTCCCTAGTACCGGATCCCGCCGACCCAGGCCTCGCGGCTCTCCTGCACCACGCCCCAGCCGCGCTCGCCGACCGGGCAGCCTCGGGCCTCGACGTGCGCGAGGAAGTCGGGCTTGAACTTCTTCACGAAGCTCTGGACGGGCATGGCGGCGGCGTCGCCGAGCGCGCAGATGGTCATGCCGGCGATGCTGTTCGCCAGCTGCTCCAGCTTGTCCACGTCGGCGGCGGTGGCGTGGCCGTGCTCGATCTTCTCGACGATCCCCTCCATCCAGGGGGTGCCCTCGCGGCAGGGGGTGCACTGGCCGCAGCTCTCCTCGGCGTAGAACTTGGCGATGCGGGCCAGCGCCCGCACCACGCACACCGAGTCGTCCATGACGATGACGCCGCCCGAGCCGGACATGGAGCCGGCCGCCTTGATGGCGTCGAACTCCAGCGAGACGTCGATCTCGTCGCCGCGGAGGACCGGGGAGGAGCTGCCGCCCGGGATGACCGCCTTGACGGGGCGGCCGCTGGCGGTTCCGCCGCAGTCCTCCATGACGAGCTTCTTCAAGTTGTAGTGGACCGGCTTCTCGTAGATCCCGGGCCGCTTCACGTGGCCGGAGACGCAGAAGAGGCGAGTGCCGCCCGACTTGCCGGCGCCGAGCGCCGCGAACGCCGCCCCGCCGTTCTGCACGATCCAGGGGAGGTTCGCGATGGTCTCGACGTTGTTGATGATGGTCGGCTTGCCCCACAGGCCCACCACCGCCGGGAACGGCGGCTTGATGCGGGGGTAGCCCTTCTTGCCCTCGAGCGACTCCATGAGGGCGCTCTCCTCGCCGCAGATGTAGGCGCCGGCGCCGCGGTGCACGTGTACTTGGAGCTCGAAGCCGGCCTTGCCGCCGAGCTTCGCGCCCAGGATCCCGGCCGCGCTCGCCTCGGCGATGGCCTTCTCGAGGATCTCGGCCTGCCGCTTGAACTCGCCGCGGATGTAGATGTAGGCGAGGTGGATGTCGAGGGCGAAGCAGGTGATGGCGATGCCCTCGAGCAGCATGTGCGGGTCGTGCTCGATGATGTACCGGTCCTTGAAGGTCCCGGGCTCGGACTCGTCGGCGTTGACGCACAGGTATCGCGGGCGGACGTCCTTGGGCAGGAAGGTCCACTTGAGGCCGGTGGCGAAGCCGGCGCCGCCGCGGCCGCGGAGGTTCGAGCGCTTCACGTCCTCGACGATGTCCGCCGGGCTCGTCGCCAGCGCCTTCGAGAGGGCCTCGTAGCCGCCGTCGGCGCGGTAGGAGGCGAGGGTGGCGCTGTCCTTCTTGCCCCAGCGCTTCGTGAGGATGAGGGTCTCGCTCACTTCAGCCCTCCGACGATCTGGTCCGCCTTCTCGACGCTGAGCCGCTCGTGCTGCTCCTCGTCCACCAGCATGGCCGGGGCGGTGCCGCACGCGCCGAGGCACTCGACCTCGCGCAGCGTGACGCGCCCGTCGGCGCTCGTGCCCTTGTTCTCGACGCCGAGCTTCTTCTTCAAGTGCTCGAAGATCCGCTCGCCGCCGGTGAGGCAGCAGGAGACGTTGGTGCAGACCTCGACGATGTGGCGTCCCGTGGGCTCGGTGTCGAGCATCACGTAGAAGGTCGCCACCTCCTCGGCGCGCGCCGGGGAGGTTCCGAGGCGGTCGGCCGCGAGCTTCTGCACGGCGGTGGAGACGTAACCAAAGATCTCCTGCCCGATCCGCAGGGCCGGGATCATGGCCGCGGCCTTCTTGTCGTCGGGGAAGCGCTTCAGGACGTGGGCCAGCTCGGCGTCGAACTTCGCCACGCCCTCCTTCGGCAACTCGGAGGGATCGAGCGGCATCTTGCGGTCGGGAGCGGACATAAGGGTTCGAGATGCCTCGAAAAAAGTCTTGGCAGGCTATTGAGGGGCCCCCGCCTTGTCAAGGAGATCCTCGGCGTGGGCTATACTCCCCGCCGAGCCCATGGAAGGCAAGGACAAGCGCAGGGATCCGCGGGTTCCGCTTGTCCTCCGGGTGGATTATCCGGGCGCGCCCGAGTTCTTCCGGGATGCCACGGAGAACCTGTCGGCGGGCGGCATCTTCATCCGCACCGATCGCGACCTCGTCCAGGGGGATCGGGTACGCCTCCAGATCAGCTTCCCGGGGCTCCTCGAGCCGCTCGAGATCGAGGTCGAGGTGGTCCGCACCCGCCCGCCCGCGCGGGGGGATCCCGCCGGCGTCGCGGTCCGCATTCCGGCCGACCGCCCGGAGGACCGGGCTCGCATCGCCCGGCTCGTGGAGTCCGCCCGCACGGAGCCGGTTCGCGCGGGACGCGCCTACCTGGTCCTCGTCGTCGAGGACAACCCGCACGTGGTGGAGATGTACGAGTACGCGCTCCGGCGCATCCGCTCGCCGTCGGGCCCGGTGGAGGTCCAGGTGGAGTACGCCTCGAACGGCCACCTGGCGCTGACGCGCCTCGCCCGCCCGCCCCGGGTGGACCTCGTCATCGCCGACCTGTTCATGCCGGTGATGGACGGCTTCACGCTGGTGGAGCGGATCCGGGCCGACCCGGGGCTCCTCGACCTGCCGGTCATGGTGATCAGCGCCGGTGGGCCGGAGGCGAGGCAGCGGGTGAGCGGCCTCGGAATCGACGTCTACCTCCAGAAGCCGGTGCAGTTCGCGGACATCATCCGCACGGTGCGCACGCTGCTCCGGATCCAGGGGTAGGACGCAAGGAGCCCGCCGGACCCGAGGATCCGGCGGGCTCCCGTGAGCCGGTGTTGGGACGCAGACGTTACTTCTTCGCCTTCCTGTTGAAGGCGTCCTTCAGGGTCTTCGACGGAGTGAGCTTCACCACGGTCTTGGCCGCGATCTTGATGGCCTCGCCGGTGGCCGGGTTGCGGCCCATGCGTGCCTTGCGGTCCACCAGCTTCGCGGCGCCGAGGCCCCCCAGCGGAATCTTCATCACGCCCTTCAACTGCTTCAACACGACGTCCTCGACCGCGCTGAAGACGCCCTTCACCTGCGCCTTGGAGATGCCGGCCTTCTCGGCAACCGAAGCGTAGAACTGAGCCTGCGTCATCGCCATGATCTGAAGCCTCCTTAGAGACGCCCCCGGGCGAGATCGGCCGAGCGGCGGATGGCGAGTCGATATCGTTTTCGGATCCCCGAGTCAACACCCAACTTCACGAAAGCCCTGAAAAACGGGCCTTCCGTGCGATCGGCCCCTCCCAAACCCGCGCCGGGTGCCACTTTTCGGGGTCAACGTCGGAGAAAGGCGTACAGGATCTCCCACAGGATGAGCAGGATGATGGTGAGCTCGAGCAGCTCGCCGCGCCGCGTGTCGGCCGCGTCGTTGAGCAGCCCGTTCACGCCGGCGAGAAGCTTCTGCTTGCGCAGCACCGTCTCCTGCCAGGCGGGCAGCCGGAAGCGGCGCACGGCCGCCTGGTAGAGCCGGGCCAGGTAGAAGTCGCCCACGATCTTCACCGCGTTCTCGAGCCGCTCGATCGTCTCCGACAGCTCGAGGAGCAGCGCCGCGGTCTGGCGCTGCAGCTCGAGGTAGCGGCGGGTGAAGGTCCTCGTCAGCCGCCGGCCGCTCCGCTCCATCTCGTCGTAGATGCGGTGCAGCTCCCGGTCGAGGAGCGCGTCGTAGTAGCGCAGCTCGAGCAGGTGCGCGGTGGCGAACTCGAGGAGCTCCGGAACGTCGGCGATGCCGGAGGGCTCGTGGACGAAGGCGCTGTTCCAGTCCACCACGGCGAGGTCGTCCTCGAGGTAGCTGAAGTGGTGCTTCAGCACGTCGTTCCGCTCCGCCTCCGAGAGCGGCGTGGGGCTCGTCTCGCCGAGCAAGAGGCGCGCCAGCGGCGCCTGGGCGAGCAGCTCGTCCGCCCGGGCGGGCCGGTCGAAGGCGCGGACGAGGAAGACGGTGTAGGTCTCGAGCCCCTCCCAGGCGTGGGGCCGCTCCAGCGCAGGACGCAGGGCCGTGGCGATCTCGTCCGCCTCCCGCCGGGCGCCGGCGTCGATCGCCGGCGTCGGGTTGTCCAGCAGCTCCTCGGCGAGCGGGATCAGGTCCTCGAGGTCCGTCCCGGCCGGGATGGGGAGCGTGTAGACCACGCTCGCCACGCCGTAGTCGAAGAGGTGGACGCTCGCCTCGCAGGCCCGGTCGCCGGCGCCGAAGGGCAGGCGCCGCGGCCCCAGGGCGAGGTGGAGCGGCGGGCGGGGAATGTCGAGCGCCGACCGGGTGCGGGACCCCTCGAGCGCGACGCGCGACTTGGGGGCCGCCGCCAGCGCCTCGGCCGCACCGAGGTCGATGGCGTCGGCGACGTCGAACATCCGGTAGAGCAGGATCGAGCCGTCCGCCACGCGCCAGGGAGGCGAGGTCATCGGCGCATGGTAGCGCAAGCCCGGGGTGGAGGCGGATCCGGCCGTTCTACGCGCCGACGAGCCGCAGCGGCATCTGGGCGCGCTGGTGCGGGAACTCGACCAGGTACTCGCCGGAGAAGCAGGCGTCGCAGAAGCGGCTCCGGTCCTCGCCGAGCGCCTGGTAGATCCCCTCGAGCGTGAGGTAGCCGAGCGTGTCGGCGGTGATGTAGCGCGCGATCTCCTCGACCGAGTGGGAGCTGGCGATGAGCTCCTGCCGCGTGGGCGTGTCGATGCCGTAGTAGCAGGGCCAGGCGGTGGGCGGCGAGCTGATGCGCATGTGGATCTCGGCGGCGCCCGCCCCGCGGAGCATCTTCACGATCTTGCGGCTCGTGGTCCCGCGCACCACCGAGTCGTCCACGACCACGATGCGCTTGCCCTTCAGGACCTCGCGTACGGCGTTGAGCTTCAGCTTCACGCCGAAGTGGCGGATGGACTGCTGCGGCTCGATGAAGGTACGGCCGATGTAGTGGGAGCGGACGAGCCCCATGGCGAAGGGAATGCCGCTCTCGTTCGCGTAGCCGATGGCCGCCGGCACGCCGGAGTCGGGCACGGGCACGACGAGGTCGGCCGCGACCGGATGCGCCCTGGCGAGCTGGGCGCCGAAGGCGGTGCGGGCGGCGTAGACGGGCTTGCCGAAGAGGACGGAGTCGGGGCGGGCGAAGTAGATGTGCTCGAAGACGCACCGGCCCATCCGTTCGGGCTGCGGGCTTCCGGGGAACAGCCGCTCGTGGTGGAAGCCGTTCTCGTCGATGACCACCATCTCGCCCGGCTCCACCTCGCGCAGGTACTCGGCCTCGATGAGGTCGAGCGCGGTGGTCTCGCTGGCGAGGACGTAGCTGCCCTTCAACCGGCCGATGACGAGCGGGCGGAAGCCCATCGGGTCGCGCACGCCCACCAGCGCCTTCTCGGTGAGCAGGAGCAGGCTGTAGGCCCCCGCCACCTTGGAGAGCGCCTGCCGGATCGCCGAGACGAGGTACTCGCTCGTGCCCGGCCTGCCCTCGGGGCGCGCCCGCGCCATGAGGTGGACGACGACCTCGGTGTCGCTCGTGGACTGGAAGATGGAGCCCTGGGCCTCGAGGTCGTGCCGCAGCGCCTCGGCGTTCACCAGGTTGCCGTTGTGGGCCACGGCGACGAGGCCGCCCGAGTACTGTACCGCGATGGGCTGGGCGTTCTTGAGGTCGCTCGAGCCGGAGGTCGAGTAGCGCACGTGGCCGATGGCCGCGGCGCCCTTGAGGCGCGCGAGCACGTCGGCGGTGAAGATGTCGGCGACGAGGCCCATGTCGCGGTGGACGTGGAGCGTCTGCCCGTCGGTGGAGACGATGCCGGCCGACTCCTGCCCGCGGTGCTGCAGGGCGTGGAGGCCGAGGTAGGTGAAGTTCGCCGCCTCGAGGTCGTGGCCGAGCGCCCAGATGCCGAAGACACCGCACTCGTCCGCGAGCTTGTCCTTCACGGCGTCGTAGCCCATGGCGAGGCGGAGTATAACGGTCCCACCTTGAAAAAGCTCCTGGCCGCCGCGCTCGCCGTCCTCGCGCTGGCCCTCGCGGCCGCGGCCGTGCTGCGCCTGCGCCCGGGCCGCAGCGCCGAGCCGCCGCGCGTCGAGCGCGTGGCCCGCGGCGCGGGCGCGCTCCAGGCCGGCGCGGCGGAGGTGCGGCTCGACCTGCCGGGGCCGGTGCCGGTGGCCGGCTTCCCGCGCCTGCGGTGGATGGACGAGGGGACGCGGGATCCCCTCTCGGCGCGGGCCCTGGTGCTCTCCGAGCCCGGCTGCTCGCTGGCGCTGGTCTCGGCGGAGATCCTTCTCGTCCCGGTCGAGCTCTCCCGCGCCGTCGAGGAGAAGGTGGCCGACCTGGGCCTCGACCTCGTCCTCGTCGCCGCCACCCACACGCACGCCGGCCCGGGCGGATTCTGGCGCAACCCCGTCGCCGAGCGCGTCGCGACCGGCCCGTACGACGCCAGGGTCTTCGCCGCCCTCGTGGACCGGCTCGCCGAGTCGGTGCGGAAGGCGGCTGCGGCGCGCGAGCCGGCGCTGCTCTCCCTGGCGCGGGCCGACCTCTCCGGCCTCGTCTTCAGCCGCGCCGGCGAGGAGGTGGACGGCCGGCTCCTCGCCCTGCGGTTCGCGGCCGCCGCGGGCCGGCCGCTCGCCGAGGTGCTGGTGTTCGCCTCCCACGCGACCCTCCTCGGGAGCGAGAACCGCATGCTCTCCGGCGACTGGCCGGGCTTCCTCATGCGCTCGCGCCCCGGCGTGGCGCTCTACTTCCAGGGGGCGCTCGGCGATCAGAGCGCGCGGATGCCCGACGAGAGCCCGCTCACCCCCGAGGGGTACGGGCGCGCCGTGGACGGGCGGATGGCCGCGCTCGCCTTCCCGCCGGGCGATCCGCGACCGCCGCTCGCGCTCGCCACCGCGAGCGTGCTCCTCCCGGAGCCGTTGCCGGGTGCCGTGCCCCCTCTCCTGGGCCGCCTCGCGACGAACCTCCTCTACGACCTCGTCCCGGCGCGTTCGCGCGTCGCCGTGGTGCTCCTCGGGCCGGCGCTGCTCCTCGCGGTCCCCGCCGAGCCCGTGGCCGTCGTCGCCCGTGGCTGGCGCGAGGCCGCTGGCGGGAGCGCGGAGGTGGTCTCGCTCGCCGGCGACTACCTCGGCTACGTCGAGACGCCCGAGAACGCGGCCCGACGCACCGGGGAGACGGTCCGGACCTACTACGGGCCGGACCTCGCCGAGCGGCTCGGGAGGGCGGTCCTCGCCGCGGCCGCGGCGGCGCGCCCCCCGGCGGCCCGGTAGACGGGCGTGGCGCGCGATGGCCGTCTAGCCGATCTTCTCGAAGACGGCCCAGCCGTTCCGCACCCAGTAGCTGTGGCGGATGCGGCGGTAGCTCGGATCGGCCCTGAGGCGCTTCGCGTTGTCGAGGTTCTTGTAGCTTCGGGTGTCGTCGAGGAGGATGAAGCGCGCGCCGTAGACCTCCTCCATCTCGGGGATGCCGGTGAACTCCGAACCGTCGATGAGGACGGCGTCGAAGGTCTCGATGCCATTCAGCCGCTTGATCTCGCGGATGCCCTCGGTGGAGACGTCGTGGCTCTGGAGATAGGCGATGTCGTCGCGCAGCCAGCCGAGCACCTTCTCCAGCCGGTTGTGGCTGAGCTTAGAGCGGACGTCGCGCCAGAAGCGCGTCACCTCCTCCTCGCTCGGAAACTTCTCCAGCGGAACCGAGGAGAGGTTGTAGCACTTCACGAAGTCGAAGCCCTTCCACCGCACCGCGAGCGCCTGGAAGCGCTCGACGGACACCTCCATGCAGTACAGGGTGGGCCGGACCGGGTTCCGGAGCGCGCCGATGACGAAGGCCTCGGTCGAGCCACCGCCGGAGGAGGAGCCGATCTCGAGGATCTGCTTCACGCCGGGCCTCGACGCGACCTCGGAGATGGCCCGGTAGAAGCGATCGTTCTTGATTTGCGGCGCGATGAGCCGGTCGAGGGCAGGCGCGGCACTGGGCTCGGGCATTCCGCTCTCGTAGCGAAGGTGTCGCGGCCTGTAAAGGAAGAACGGCCCGCCTAGAAGCGGAGGGCGAGCGGCTGTGGCGCCTCGCGAGAGTGGGGCCCGCGCGAGAGGTACCAGAGGACGCCCGACGCGGCGGCGAGGACGGCGGCGGTTCCCGCCCCGATCCAGGCGTTGCGCCGCGCCGCGTCCCCGCTCGATCTCAAGTCCGCGTAGCGCGCTGGATCGGCTCCGGGCTGGAAGCTGCCGTCGGGCCGGAGCATGGCCTGCGCGTCGGCATAGCGGTTGGAGGCCTGGACGCCCTCGTAGGTGGCGAGGCCCGCGAGGACGAGCGCGAGGGCTCCCGCGCCGTAGGCGGAGGGGCGCATCCAGGCCGGGGTCGAGCCGGGCGCCTTGGCCTCCGGGGGCGTTGGAGCGGCGGCCGGCGACGGGCCGGGCGGAGCCGGGGCGAGCGAGGCCGGGAGCTTCGCCACTGGGGCGGCGGCCGGCGCGGCGCTGGCCGGCGCCTTCGCGGCCGGGGGCTTCTCCGCGGCGGCCGGCGGGGCCGGCGGCCCCAAGGTCGCGGCCGGGGCTGCCGGGGCGGGCGCGGCGGCCACCGGCGGCGGGACCACGACCGGCGTCGGCTCCGTCGTCGCGCCCAGCACGACGCGCGAGGGCTGGCCGGTGAGGAGGAAGGCCGCGAGCGCCTGCACGTTGGACGAGGGCACGGCGCCGGCCGACATGCGCACGCGCCCCTCGCGCATGAGCGCGCCGCGCCGGATGTCGAAGAGGGAGCCGGCGAGGAACTGGACTTCGCCTTCGGATGCCACGCTCGCGGAGAGCACGCGGTCCGCTCCGAGCCAGGCCCCGGCCCGAACGATGCCGATCGGCCGCGCCGCGCCGGCGAGCGCGAGCCCGGGCCCGGCGTTGATGCGCAGCGCCTCCGCGAGCGTGAAGTCGAGCACGACGCTCCGGTCGTCGTCGGTGAGGTCGACCGTGAAGCTCGGCACCCGCAGCGTCCCCGCGGCGCCGCCGACGCGGTAGCGGCCCGCCGGGAGCGACACGGCGACGGGCGTCGTCCCGGACGCCCTGCCGTTCACGTATGCGGTGCCTGGCTTCCCGGTGGACGCGACCGTGAGGACGCGCCGAGGACGCGCGGCGATGCGGGCCCGCGCCGCGTCGAACTCGCGCCGGTAGGTGGGAGAGTACTGGTCCGGGTCGGGCTGGTACCTCGGCTCCACCGCGAGGACGCGCTCCATGGCCGCGCGCGCCTCGGCGGTATGGCCGAGCGTGGTCTCGGCGTGGGCGAGGCGGAGGTTCGCCCGGAGCCACTGGCCGTAGGCTTCCTGGCTCTCGGGGAGCCTTTCCAGATCTTCGATCACCGCATAGAGGGTCCGGATGGATCCCTCGTACTCGCCGTTCTGGTAGGTGGCGAGCGCGCCGCCGTAGGCCCGGTCCAGCTCGGGCAGCGTGGCGTTCGAGGCCTGGCCGAGCAGGCGGGCACGCATCTCCGGGACCTCCTGGACGCCCGCCACCCGGTCGCGGCAGGCGGCGCGGAGCTGGTGCGCCATCTCGGCCAGCTCCGGCTCCGGACCCGACGGCGGGTCGGCGACCGCCATCACCGCCACGCTCTCGCTTGCCCAGGCCGGCGCGGCGAGGAGGAGGGCGAGGATGGAGGCGAGTCGGCTCATCGGGCACGTCCCCTCACGGCAGCGGTGCGGCGGCGTTCCCGGTGTTGCGGGTGTCGTGGTGCGACTTCGGCCAGGGGGCGGTCGTGTCGAGCCGGCCATCGACGATCACGGCATAGAGGTTTCCGTCGGCGCACCCGAAGTAGGCGGTGCTCACGCCCGAGCCCGGAACCTCATGGATGTTACCCTCCCTCAATGCCAAGCCCGCAGAGAGAGTCGCACTCCAGACCTCGGCTCCGCCTCCATCGATGGCGTGGATCGTCCCGGCCGTCGTGGGCACCAGCAACGCAGCGTCCCCACCAGTCACCGCCAGCGGCGTGAGCACGGCTCCAGCGAGCGTCGGCTCAGCCATCCATATCTGCGTGCCGTCTGGTGCGAACCGGTGCAGCACCTTGCTCTGGTCGCCCACCACGATGTCCCCGTTTGCCAGGATGATGGCGGAGTCGCCGATGGAGCCGCCCAGTGTCTTCACGGTTGCGGTAGCGCCCGCGGGCGTCGACTTGTTCAGCTTCCCGTCCTGGGAGCCGGTCCAGGCATTGTCGCTCGCGTCGAGAGCCACCGGCGCGAGGACGTTTACGCCGACCTGCACGTTCCAGTCCGGCGTGAACGCGCCGTCGAAGATGTATCGACGCAGAGTGGCAGTGGCAGTGGCAGTGGCAGCAAGAA